>PPYF01017376.1_pt1 | contig 10325 bp, 9 predicted proteins | sample 1559871 | NCBI WGS metagenome assembly PPYF01 (sample SAMN08240021, study PRJNA423297) | Human gut metagenome, whole genome shotgun sequencing project.
GTATAATAATTTATTATGGACTATTATGCAATCACATAAAATCAAGGCTTTAGTGTGATTATGAAAACTTAGATGTAGATAAAGGAGTTTTTATGTACGAAATTTTTATAGTAATTTTGGTGTTGCTAGATCAAGTATCCAAGGTTTTTATGCAGAATTTTTTGGAGTATGGAAATAGTGTTGCAATTTTAGATGGAGTATTTCATCTTACTTATGTTGAAAATCGTGGAGCAGCATTTGGCTTATTTGAAAATATGCAAGTATTTTTCATAATAGTAGCGGTTATTGTGACTGTTGTTGGCCTAGTATATATACATAAATCAGAGACCTCTAAACTTGCTAAAATATCAATTTGCCTAATCATAGCAGGAGCTATTGGCAACTTAATAGATAGAGTAAAGATGGGCTATGTAGTAGATTTTTTCGATTTTAGATTTATTTGGAATTATGTATTCAATATAGCAGATGTATTTGTAGTCATTGGAACTTTATTACTCTGTATTTATTTATTAAAAAGTGGAAAGGAAGAAAATTAGTTTATAGTTTTTATATCAATAAAGATATTCAACTATAAGCAGAAAAATATAATTTATGGAATTTAAAATAGACGATAAGGAAAATATAGATGCATCAAATCCCTTTGCAGAGGAAGTGGATGGATTTGTTGTAGAAGCGGATTGGGATGGTAAAAGATTGGATCTTTTCACATCTGAGCAATATACAGATATTTCGAGAAGTAATATACAAAAGTTAATAAAAGAAAATAGAATTTTAGTAAACTCAAAAAAGGAAAAGGCAAGTTATAAGGTGAGTACTGGAGATTTGGTTACAGTGGCTATGCCTGAGCCAAAAGAGTTGTTAATAGAGGCACAGGATATAGATATAGTGATTGTTTATGAGGATGATGACTTATTAATAGTAAATAAGCCCCAAGGAATGGTAGTGCATCCAGCCCCAGGAAATCCAGATAAAACATTAGTAAATGCAATAATGTATCATTGTAAAGGTAAGTTATCTTCTATAAATGGTGTGATTAGACCGGGGATAGTACATAGAATAGACAAGAATACCTCAGGGCTATTGGTCGTTGCAAAAAACAACAATGCCCATAAAAAATTGGCAGAACAGTTTGCAGTTCACTCAATTACAAGAGAGTATGAAATGATTTGCTCAGGAAGAGTAGATTGGGATAAAAAGACTGTAGATACATTGATAGGTAGAAATCCTAAAAATAGATTAAAGATGTCTGTAATTAAAAGTGGTGGAAAAAGAGCTGTAACTCATTTTGAAGTTTTGGAAGATCTTTCTGGATTTACATATATGAAGGCAACTTTAGAAACAGGAAGGACTCACCAAATAAGAGTTCACTCAAGTTACTTAAAACATCCGATAATAGGAGACAATATATACGGATATCCAATCAAAAAGTTTGCTCATTTAGAAGGTCAGATGTTACACGCTAGAAAATTAGGTTTCATACATCCGACAACAGGTGAATATCTTGAGTTTACTTCAGATTTGCCTGATTATTTTAAGAAGGCACTGAATATAATAAGACATTTATAAAAGCGTATTGGGAGGCTAGACTAATAAGATGGAAAAAGCACAAATAATGGATCAAAAGGCTATGTCTAGAGCAATTACTAGAATTAGTCACGAAATCATAGAAAAAAATAAGGGAGTAAAGGATATATATATAATAGGTGTAGAAACAAAAGGTACACCCCTAGCGAATTTAATAGCTGAAAAAATTGGTGAAATAGAAGAAACAAAAATAGCTTGTGATTCTATAGATATTACTAGATATAGAGATGATATTACTCATGATAAGGTGCTAGATACTATGGATGAAAACTTCAATCTAGACGTGGAAAATAAAACAGTTGTATTGGTTGATGATGTTCTTTATACAGGAAGAACTATCAGGGCAGCTTTGGATTATATTATAGATAATGGCAGACCAAAATTGATACAGCTAGCTGTACTAATAGACAGAGGGCATAGAGAGCTACCTATTAGGGCAGACTATGTGGGCAAAAATGTTCCTACATCAAAGAATGAATCTGTAAAGGTTAAATTTTCTCAAGAAGATGAGGAAGGTTCTGTTACTATTTGGGAATAGTAAAATGTGGGCTTAAGTAAAATAAAATATTAAATCAAGATATAAGTAGTTATACAATAAAATAAGAACTATCAAATAGATGGATTTTAAAAAGGCGGTTTTGATAATGGCATTTGATGGAATAGTAGTAAATTCTCTAGCAAGAGAATTAAATGAAATTCTCAATGGATCTAAGATAGATAAAGTATATCAACCTGAAAGAGATGAGATTTGCTTGAAGGTAAGATCTAGAGAAGGAAATAAAAAGCTTGTAATAAGTGCAAGTGCATCTAATCCAAGAGTATACTTGGCAGATAAATATGAAAAAAACAATCCTAAAAAGGCTCCTGTATTTTGTATGACATTAAGAAAGCATATACAAAACGGTGTAATAGTGGGGATTGAGCAGGTAGGATTTGAAAGAATAATTAAAATATCTGTGGAGTCATACGATGAATTAAAAGAAAAAACAATAAAAAATCTTTATGTTGAAATAATGGGAAAGCACAGTAATATCATTTTGGTTATGGAAAATCAGAATAAAATATTGGATTCTATAAAAAGAGTGCCTATTAGTATCAGTAGAGTAAGGCAGATTCTTCCTGGAAATGAGTATGAGTTGCCACCAGAGCAGGATAAGATGAACCCTTTAAATAAGATTAATGCAGATGAACTCTTAGAAAGAATAAAAAGTGGAAAAGGACAAGTTTTCAAATCAATATATACTAATATACTAGGAATATCACCTTTAGTAGCTAAAGATGTATGCTTGAGAGTAGGTATAGATAAATCTAAAGATATAGAGCAAATAAGTCTAGAAGATTCTAAAAAAATAGCAGATGAGATAAATAGAATTTTTGATGATTTAGCAAAGGATAAAATTTATCCAAATGTAGTAATAGATGAAAAAAAAGATAAAATAATTGAATTTAGCTCTATAAGATTGAAGCAGTATGAGGATTTAACAGAAGTAAGAAAAGATACAATATCTCAGGCTATAGAAGATTATTATTTAATTAAGGATAAGAAAGAAAGAATAAATCAAAAATCTTCAAATATGAAGAAAAATATAAGTCTTAAGCTTGAACGTATAAATCATAAGTTGGAAAAGCAAGCAAAGGAACTCAAGGATTCGGAAAAAGCAGACGAATACAAGGTAAAAGGTGAACTATTGACTGCATTTATTTATATGATAAAGCCTGGTATGGAGTCTATTAAATTAGCTAACTTTTATGATAATAATGAAGAGATAGAAATAAAGTTAAAAGCTCATTTTTCACCATCAGAGAATGCTCAGAAATATTTTAAAAAGTATAATAAGCTTAAAAATGCAACTGAAGAACTTACAAAACAGATTGCGATAAATGAAGAAGAAGCTCAGTATCTAGAAAATACACTTTTGAGTATAGAAAATTGTGAAAATGAAAAGGAATTAAAAGAGATAAAAGAAGAGCTTATGAGAGAGGGCTACATTAAGACTTATAAGATGCCTAAGAAGAACAATAAGCCTGGAACAAATATAATGAAATATATATCTTCCAATGGAAATCTTATAATGGTTGGAAAAAATAATAAGCAAAATGATTATCTTACTTTAAGACTAGCAGATAATGAAGATCTATGGTTTCATACAAAAGATATACCGGGATCTCATGTTCTTTTAAAGGTTGGCGGAAAGAAGTTTGATGAAAAAGAAATATTAGAAGCGGCAACTCTAGCAGCTTATTATAGTAAGGCAAAGATGTCTGAAAATGTTCCAGTAGACTATACTACAAAGAGAAATGTAAGAAAACCTAGTGGAGCAAAACCAGGGCTTGTAATTTATGAAAAGAATAAGACCGTATATGTAACGCCTTCAGATGAAGAAAAGGCAAAGATAAAGAAGTTTGAAGAACTAGGAGAGTAGTAATGTTTTTTAAAAACAGTTATGGATATAATATTTACTATGAAGATTTTGGATCAAAAGCGGATACTCCAGTAGTATTTTTACATGCTTGGGGATCAGACCATAAGGATTTCAAGTATCCATCTGAAAATTTAGATGGATATAGAAGAATAGTGTATGATCATAGAGGCTTTGGCAGGTCAGATAAAGTCAATAAAAATATGTCACTAAGGCATCTTGCAAATGATTTAAAAGAGCTAATAGAATATTTAAATTTAAAAGATATAGTTTTGGTTGGTTACTCTATGGGAGCTTGTGTAGTATACAAGTATCTAGAGATGTATGGAGAGGAAAATATATCATCTATAGTTATTTGTGATATGACACCGAAAGTTGTAAGCGATAGTCAGTGGAAGTATGGAATAATGGGTGGAAGATTTGGAGAAAAAGAATTTTTAGAAAGTATAGCAGGTCAATTTGATGATATGACTGAGGCGTATTTAAAAATGTATCTAGACATTAATCCAGAACTTAGAGGAAGAAATAATGATGCTTTAAAAAGATTGATTGATATTGATTTAAAAGGTAATTCTTTTTATTCAATTACGTCAATGTGGTTTTCCATAGGCTATGAAGACTTTAGAGAAAGTATAAAAAAAATAACTATTCCAACAGCCTTATTTTTTGCAACTCCAGGCTCTTTGGTTAATCCTGAAACGGTAGAATATTTAGAAAACAATATCAAAAATACATACACTTGTTTGTTTGAAAAGAGTTCTCATAGTTTTGTAAATTATAAAGCAAAAAAATTTACAAGAGAGCTAGAATTATTTTTAAAAACCATAAAATGATAAATATTTATGTTATAATAAAAGGTACGGTAATAATATAATTGAATTGGAGAATGAATATGGCAAAGAGTATGACAGGCTTTGGCATTGGAGAGTACAAAAACGATAGTTACAATGTATCTGTAGAATGCAAGGCCATTAACCACAAATACTTAGATATCAATCCTAGATTGCCAAGAAAAATATCTTTTTTAGAAGATAAATTAAGATTATTGGTAAAGGACTATTTAAGTAGAGGAAGAATTGATTTATTTATCAAGTTTGAGACAGTAAAATCATCTGGTGTAAAACTACAATATGATGATGAGTTGGCATCTCAATACTATGATATTCTAAGAAGGATAAAGAGAGATTTTGATATAGAAGATGATATAAAAGTAACAGATATTGCGAAGTTTCCTGATATAATTACAGCTTCAGAATCTGAAGAGGATGAAGAGTTGTTATGGGATATGCTGTCAGAGGCTACAGAAATATCTTTGAAAAAACTTTGTGAAATGAGAACTTTAGAAGGTGAAAAGCTGGAAGAAGATATATTAAATAGGACTGTTATTTTAGAAAAAGCTATCTTGGATATTGAAAAATATTCTGACAGTGTAGTCAAAGAATATAAGGATAAGCTAAATGGTAAGATTAGTGAAATTCTAGAAGATCCAAGTGTTTTAGATGAATCTAGATTAGCTCAAGAAGTAGCTATCTATGCAGATAAATCTAATATCACAGAAGAGATAGTAAGATTTAAAAGTCATATAAATCAACTTAGAAATACAGTTAAAAAGGACGATACGATAGGAAGAAAAATGGACTTTTTAATTCAAGAAATGAATCGTGAAGTTAATACTATAGGTTCTAAATCTTCAAACATAGATATAACGAATCTTGTTATAGATGTTAAGGCAGAGTTAGAAAAAATAAGAGAACAGATTCAAAATATAGAGTAGCTAGGAGGAGGAAATATATGGGTATAAAGAAAAGAGGACTTTTGCTTGTGATTTCTGGTCCTAGTGGTGCAGGTAAGGGAACTATATGCAAAGAGCTTATGGAAGTAAGTAAAGAACATATGAGATTATCTATTTCTGCAACGACTAGAGCACCTAGGGATGGAGAAAAAGAAGGAGTTAATTATTTTTATAAGAGTATGCAAGAATTTGAAAGTATGATAGAAGAAGAAGAATTCTTGGAGTATGCTAAAATTTATGATAACTATTACGGAACGCCACGCAAGGCTATATTTGATGAGTTAGATAAGGGCAATGATGTAATTTTAGAAATAGAGATGCAGGGGGCTATGCAAATAAAAAAAGCATATCCTGAAGCTGTTTTTATATTTATACTTCCACCAAGCCTATTAGAGTTAAAACATAGGATAGTTGGAAGAGGGACAGAAACACTAGAACAAATAGAAAAAAGATTTGGAAGTGCTTATAATGAAATTAAATTAATTGGTGATTATGACTATTTTATATTCAACAATGTAGTGGAAAAATCAGTTGATGATATTAAAAATATAGTAGGTGCAGAAAAAAATAAAGTTGGAAGATATAAAAGACAAGTATTAGAGATGTTTGAGAAGGAGATAAAGGAATGTTAAAACCATCATTAAATGACATAGTAGAAAAAATAGAAAATAGGTACTACTTAATAGCTACTGTATCTAAGAGAGCGAGAGAAATAGTAGATGGAGAAGCTCCTTTGATAGAAGTTGATCCAAAAGATAAGCCAGTAGTAGTAGCGAGTGAAGAAATAATAGAAGGAAAAGTAGGTTATAGATTGCTTACAGACGAAGAGATAAAGGCAAAGGATATAGCACATAAGCTAGAACAGGAAAGAAAGCTTTTAGAACAGGAATAATATAATAAATAGTAAAGGATGTATCGGTGATGACAATGCTAAATGATAAAACTATTGTTGTAGGAGTAACTGGAGGCATTGCAGCATATAAGGCTTGTGATGTTGTGAGTAAACTAAAGAAATTGGGTGCAAATATCCATGTAATAATGACAAAGTCAGCCAAAGAATTTGTATGTCCAATGACTTTTCAGACTTTAAGTAATAATTTTGTTATAGATGATATGTTTGAAGATCCAAAGACTTGGGAAGTAGAACATATTGAACTAGCTAAAGCAGCAGATTTATTTTTGATAGTTCCAGCAACAGCAAATTTTATAGGTAAGCTTGCAAATGGAATAGCTGATGATATGCTTACAACTACTGCTATGGCAACTACTTCACAGCTAGTTATAGCCCCTGCAATGAATAGCAATATGTACAATAATCCAATTGTAAAAGAAAATATATCTAGACTAAAAAGTTACGGATATAAGTTTATAAATCCTGCATCAGGACTTTTGGCTTGTGGGGATGTGGGAGCAGGCAAGTTAGAAGAAACTTCTAAAATAGTAGAGTATGTTGAAAATTATTTTGAAAGCATTAAGCTAGATGAAGACAAAAAAGATTTAAAAGGTCTAAAGGTACTCGTAACTGCAGGTCCTACTGTAGAGTCGATTGACCCTGTAAGATACATAACGAATAGATCAAGTGGAAAGATGGGATATTCAATAGCTCAAAGGGCAGCTAAAAGAGGTGCGGATGTAATCTTGCTATCAGGTAAAACTAATATAGAAAAACCAAAGGAATTATATAAATATATAGAAATAGAGAGTGCTGATGATCTTTACAGAGAGATTTTAGCAGAGTTTTCTGAATGTGATGTTGTAATACAAAGTGCAGCAGTAGCGGATTATAAGCCAAAGAACTATTCTGATAGAAAAATCAAAAAAAGCGATGGGGATCTTGTAATAGAACTGTCTAGAAATAAAGATATAGCTCAAGAGTTAGGTAAGATAAAGGGTGAAAAAGTTTTGGTTGGATTTGCGGCAGAAACCAATGATGTGTTGGAGAATGCTTCAAGGAAAATAAAAAAGAAAAACTTAGACTTTATAGTAGCTAATGATTTGACAAAGACAGGAGCAGGATTTAACTCAGATACAAACATAGTTAGAATAATAGGAGCTAATGGTGATGTTTGTGAATATCCAAAACTTTTAAAGACAGAAGTTGCAGATGTAATATTGGATAGAGTAGAAAATATTTTGAGCCAAAAGAAATAATAAATTAGTTTTCTAAGGGGAGAGTGGATGCTTTTCCCTTTTTTAAAGGAGGTGCTTTGTGTGTATACAGATGTGATATTGCGATCTAAGGGAAGATTCGCTGATATGCTTTTTACATATGAGGTGCCTTCTCATATGTTGGAAGAAATCAAGATAGGTCATAGAGTAAGTGTTCCATTTGGTCGTTCTAATAAACCAACAGAGGCAATAGTTGTTGGACTAAAAAAAGAGCTAGTAGACTATAAATTTGATCCTAATAAGATAAAAGAAATAGATGATATACTAGATGAAAGACCATTTCTTAGTAAAGAAAATATAAGGCTAATATTTTGGATGAGAAATAGATATATGTGTACATATGCAGATTGCCTATATCTATTTTATCCAAAGGGCTATAGTTTTGAAACAAAAAAGATTGTTGAGATAGATAGAATAGAAGATGAGTTTAAGTTAGAAGATAATGAAAAAAAGCTTATAAATACTATACATATCAATGGAGATTCTATAGAGTATAAGCTTTTATCTGAAATTTTTAGCAAAAAATTAATTTCAGATATGAAAAAAAAGAAATATATAAAAATAGTATGGACTTACCAAGATAAGAAAAATGAAAAGTTTATAAAATATATTTCTTTAAATGGAGAAGAAGCTGAGATAGATAAAAAAATTCTGGAAAATAAATACAGATTGGGTCACAAGCAAGAGGCTCTTTTAAATTTTCTTAAGATAAACTCTGAGACTGAGCAACAGACATTGATGGAAATACTAGATATATCAAGAAGTACTATAAAAAGTTTGAAATCTAAAGGACTAATTAAGGTAGATGAAGTAAAGTATTATAGAAAAATAGAAACAAAATTAAATTATGAAAATAAAGAGATTAGCCTCAATATAGAACAAGAAAGTGTTTTAAAAAATATAAAAGAGTCTATAAAAGATGGAAGCAAAAAACCATTTTTGATTCATGGTGTGACTGGTAGTGGTAAAACAGAAGTATACTTGGAACTTATTCAGTATACTTTGGATCAAGGTTTGGACAGTATATTTTTAGTACCTGAAATTGCTCTTACTCCACAGACAATTGCTAGAGTAAGAAATAGATTTGGTGGCATAGTTGGAGTATTTCATAGTATGCTATCAGAAGGTGAAAAGCACGATGTATTTAGAGAGATAAAAGATGGAAATATAAGGGTTGTAATAGGTACAAGATCAGCACTTTTTCTTCCATTTCAAACGCTAGGCTTAATAGTAATTGATGAAGCTCACGAACTAAGCTATAAATCAGAGATGACACCAAAGTATGACTCTATAGAAGTAGCAAGATATATGGCATATAAGCAGAATGTATCTGTAGTGTTGGGTTCAGCAACACCATCTATATCTGACTATTATAGAGCTAAAAAAGGAGATTATCAATTACTTAAACTAGAAAAAAGAGCTAATCAAATGAAGCTCCCAGATATAGAATTGGTGGATATGAGAGATGAACTACACAGTGGAAATAAGTCTGATTTAAGCAAAAGACTACTAGATGAAGTCAAAAGAACAGTTGAAGATAAAAATCAAGTAATATTGTTTTTAAATAGAAGAGGTTACTCAAATTTTGTTACCTGCAAGGATTGTGGGTATGTATTTAAATGTAGCAGGTGTGATATATCACTTACTTACCACAAATATAATAATAAGGGAGTATGCCACTACTGTGGAGTGGAAAAAGATATTCCAAGTACTTGTCCAGAGTGTGGCAAAAATCATATAAGTTCTCTAGGATTAGGTACAGAGAAAATTGAAGAAGCTTTGAAGCAAGAGTTTCCAGAATATAAAATATTAAGAGTGGATAAGGATACTACATCAAAAAAGGGAGAATTGGAAAATATATTGAATAAATTTAATTCCAATCAAGCCGATATTTTGATAGGTACACAGATATTGAGTAAAGGGCATGACTTTAAAAATGTCACTCTTGTGGGTATTGTATCAGCAGATATGATGCTTAACTATCCAGATTACAGAGCCTTTGAATCAACATTTCAATTGATTACTCAAGTATCAGGAAGAGCTGGAAGAGCGGATAAAGAAGGACATGTAATTCTTCAAACTTATAACACAGAACACTATGCTATACAAAGAGCTGTAGAACATGACTATGAAGGTTTTTATAGTGATGAGATAAAAATAAGAGAGATATTTGGATATGAACCATTTAATAATATTATTAGAGTTGTTTTTTCAGGAGTCAACTATTCAAAAGTGCGAGATAATGCCCATAAGTTTTTTATGACACTCAAGTATCTGATGGAATCACAAGAAATTATGGCTCAAAATTCAATATTAGGGCCAAATGAGTGTTCTATAAATAAGATAAATAATAAATATAG
>PPYF01411808.1_pt1 | contig 10323 bp, 9 predicted proteins | sample 1559871 | NCBI WGS metagenome assembly PPYF01 (sample SAMN08240021, study PRJNA423297) | Human gut metagenome, whole genome shotgun sequencing project.
TGGAGTAGATCAAGCGCAGGCTCACCTTCTGATAACTCAATGTGACGGAGCGTTCGCTCGATAGCTGTAGTACGACGGTTTAATAAATCATCAATATTGCCAGAGGCATGTTGGAGATGTTTTTGGGCCTTGACCAGAATCCCACCAAACTTGCCAAACTCGGTCTTGACGCTGGCAAGAGTCTTGCTGATATGATCGGCACTCTTTTGGATATTGAGAGTTTTGAAGCCAACTGATAGAGAGTTGAGAAGGGCTGACAAGGTACTTGGCCCTGCAACAATAATTTGCTCCTCCCGTCTCAAATCATCAAAGAAAATCGGATTGCGAACAATCTCTGAATAGAGACCTTCTGTCGGGACAAACAATACTCCAAAATTGGTTGTTCGAGGTGGTGCCAGATACTTACTCTTGATATCCTTTGCAAAACGCTTAACACTCGTTAAGAGAGACTTACGGCAACGCTCGATCTCGTCCTTGTCACCTGATTCATAGGCTTCTTCTAGACGGTAATAGTCCGCCAATGGAAACTTAGAGTCAATCGGTAGATAAACATATTCTTGGTCGCCTTGCCCAGGCAACTTGATGGCGTACTCGACTCGCTCACTCGAATTTTCAACCGTTGCAAATTCTCGTTCATACTGGGCAGGTGTCATGATATCTTCAATAATCTGTCCCAGTTGCAATTCTCCTAGAATACCTCGAGTCTTAGTTCCTGAAAGAACTTTATTTAGCGCACCAACATCACGCGCCACCGTCTGCATTTCTCCAAGACCACGATTGACAGATTCTAGTTGCTTGGAAACTGTCTCAAAAGAGGCCTGCAAGCGTGTTTGCAAGGTCTTTTCTAACTTTTCCTCGACTGTTTGGCGCATCTGCTCTAAGCGTTGCTCATTTGATTCCTGCAAAGCTTGGAGACGTTGGTCAGTCTTATCCCTGGTTTGGAGGAGGTTCTCATTCATGTCCTGCCGAACTTGAGTCAGGCCTTGGTGTAACTCGATTCGCACTTCCTGCAAGCGATCACTGACAGCTACTTCAAGATTTTTTTGATCCAGCTGACTGACCTGCCGAGCTTGTTCAAAGCGATAATCCAGCTGGTCTGAGAGATTATCTGCCTGATCTTCTAAACTCTTGGTCAAATATTGCTCCTGCTTGTCCTGCCTTTGCCAAATGAGAAAGAGGCCGACTAGGTTAGCAATTAATAACAGTAGTAATACAATCTCCATCCTATCTCCTGTCCTTACTATGCAGTACGACCACATAGCCATCCGGGCATGTTACCGAAACTTCCCTATCTATATATTCGTTAGAAGCATAGACTTTCTTAAAGAAAAAGTTCTCCTCTGTCAATTCGTACTTGGCACCGATAATGGTCAGCTGACTATCCCTCACAGGCATAAAAGCCAGATAATCATAGTCTGACCGTGGTTCAAGTTGACTGGTCCCTTCTGGACAGTAACGAATCAAATTTTGTCCATCCTTAATCTCTATCTGACGCATATAGGGCGCCAATTTAGGATTGCTAGGCAGAAAGACATTAGCCAGCATATGGTCAATACGACCACCAAGGGCACCGAAAATAGTGATCTGAGCTTGAGGATTCTTTTCAAAAATCGTTAAAAGTGCTAGTTCCAGATCGGTATCATCTTTTTCTGGTTGGGCTTGAACAAAATGCTGGGCACGTTTTTGAATCAAATGACGTTCTTCCACAGTCACAGAATCAAAATCCCCAACGGCTAAAGCAAGAGGAAGTTTTTCCTCTAGTACCCAAAGTGAGCCTCGATCCACACCAACAAAGCAGTCAAAATCTGTCCGATAGTGACCGCGGTCTCCGCCTGCAAAAACTGCAACTTTAGTCCAGTTGTTTTCTGAGAGCTTGCACTCGTTCATTGACATCTCCCTTAAAGACATAGGACCCTGCTACAAAGACTGTAGCACCAGCTTCTTTGGCTTGAGCTATGGTCTGATCATCAATCCCACCATCCACTTCAATTTCAAAATTCAAGCCTTTTTCCTCACGAAGGGCAGCCAATTCACGTACCTTATCCATGGTTTCTGGCAGAAAGGCTTGACCACCAAATCCAGGGTTAACTGTCATGACTAATACTTGGTCAACTAAGTGTAGCACATGCTTAATCACCTCAACAGGTGTACCAGGATTAATGACGACTGAAGGTTTGACACCAAGAGAACGAATTTTTTGAAGAGCCCCATGGATATGAGGTGTTGCTTCTGCATGGATGCTGATGATGTCTGCACCTGCACGCGCAAAGTCTTCTAAATGATGTTCGGGATTTGATACCATCAAATGGCAATCAAAGACCATCTTGCTGTGGGGACGAAGAGCCTCGACCACACCTGCACCAAAGCTGATCTGAGGCACAAAGTGACCATCCATGATATCGATATGAGCGTATTCTGCCCCAGTTGCTTCTAGGCGTTTAATTTCACGTTCAAAGTTGGCATAATCTGCTGCCAGAATTGACGGAGCAATCTTGTATTGAGACATAGGTTTCTCCTTATTTTGGAATTTTTTTGCTGACTTTTTTATAGGTTTCTCTACGATTTTCAATCTCACTGAGGAATTGTAGGTAGTTATCAAAACGGAAGGTGGCAATGATGCCCTCTTCTACTGCAGGCTTAACCGCACAAGAAGGTTCGTGGGTATGCGTACAAGTACGGAACTTGCAGTCTCGACTGACATTAGCAATTTCTGGGAAGGCTAGATTAAGGTCTTCTGCTGTTGTTACTTCGTAATCCAGCGATGAAAAACCTGGTGTGTCTGCGATTTTCCCACCATTGAGATTGTAAAAACTAACCGCTCGAGTGGTGTGACGACCACGACCCAGACTGTCTGAGATTTCTCCCGTTTCTAAATTGAGATCAGGTGCGATTTTATTGAGCAAAGTTGACTTTCCAACACCCGTCTGCCCCATAAAGACCGTAACCTTGCTTGTCAACAAGGGTAAAAGTTCTTCTTTACTCGTCACAAAATCGTAACCAATAGCACGATAGGTTTTCTCGTAGAAATCCAGTTCTCTCCTATCCTCTAATAAGTCCATTTTGGAAATATAGACGATAGGATGAATGCCCTTGTGCTCCAAAAGAACCAAGAACCGATCCAATAAGTTGCTATTAAAGTCAGGCTCTTTGACCGACATGATCACCACAGCTTGATCAATATTGACAATGGGTGGGCGAACCAGACTATTTTTTCGTTCGTGAATCTTGAGAATATAACCTTCGGAATTTTCCTCCGCAGAAAAATCTACCCAATCTCCAACATAGGGCGTATGCCCCTTTTTACGAAAATTTCCACGCGCGCGTGTTTGATAAACCTGACCATTACTTTCCACATAGTAGAAGCCAGCCAAAGCTTTAATGATTTGTCCTTGCATCTTAGAGTCCTTGTCCTTTAAGCGCATCTGCTAGACTAGCAAATTCTTCTAAGCCAAGAGCTTCACCGCGTACACTTGGGGATAGTCCTGCCTGGTCCAAAGCCTTAGTCAATTTATCCTTGATTTCATCAGTTTTGCCAAAGTATCCTGTTAAGTTGTTCCACAAGGTCTTACGACGATGGGTGAAACTAGCCTTGGAAACCTTAAAGAAGAATTTCTCGTCTTCCACTGCTACAGCCGGTTCTGGGCGACGTACCATTTTCAGGATAGCTGAATCCACATTTGGTGCTGGCACAAAGACCGTACGAGGTACGATAAAAGCAACCTTGGCGGTCATGTAATACTGAACTGCAATCGACAAGCTGCCGTAAGCCTTGGTATTTGGCTTAGCAGAGATACGATCTGCCACTTCTTTTTGCATCATAACCACAAACTCACTAAAAGGAATGCCACTTTCAATCAAGTGCATGAGAATAGGCGTCGTGATATAGTAAGGCAAGTTGGCTACTACCTTGATTGGTAAGTCAGGATTTTTAAAATTCTGGATGTGCTGTGCCAAGTCAACTTTTAGAATGTCCTCATTGACTACGGTCACATTGTCAAAATCCCGCAAGGTATCGGCTAGGATTGGTACCAAGCGGTGGTCAATCTCAAATGCCATGACTTGAGCTGCACGCTCAGCTAAAAACTCAGTCAAAGCACCAATTCCTGGCCCAATCTCGATGACATTGACTTGGTCATCAATTTCCGCCGTATCCACAATTTTTTGAAGGATATTGGTATCGGTCAGGAAATTTTGCCCGAAGGACTTTTTAAAGGTAAAACCGTGACGCTCCAGCACTGCCTTGGTCACGCTATAATCTGCAATTCTCATTTATTCTCTTTTCTATCTCTTAACCATCATATAAAAAATCAACCTAATTACTAGTGCAAGTATAAGCAAATATACTATACCATTCCTCCAATTGTTCGCTTTTGTATCGGCTCCAGTCATATCGCCCCCTTGCTTATCTTCTTGAGGCTTCATTTTCTTGAGTTCATCCTGATAGGAAATCGAATCTAGAATATTGTCTTCCGGCAATAATTCTGAAGCATAATAATCAGGAAAGCCCATAGCAAGACCAATTAAGTTCTTTTCTGTCAAAGAAAAATCTAAATCTTTGGGTTGATTTTCTCGAATAGCTCCTATATTTTTTAACAGTTTATCAGAAACAACAGACACTTGGTCCATAAAAACAACTTCTAAGACATCAAATCCGAGCACATCACCATCTTTTATGTTTGCAAGAATATAACGAACAAAGGCATCATATAGTTGCAAGGCTTGCGGGACATTTTCTTCTAAAAAAGATCGGTTTTGGAGGGCGTTTCGCCGGAATTTTTCAATAGGAAGCAAGATATCTACATTCTGCTCTTGGTAAAATCTTTCTGCTTGCTCTTCATCTTCTTCGAGTTCTTCTGCTGTTTTCCAAAGAGCAATAGGAGCTTTTAAATCTTCTTCATCCCAAAATAATTGCCAAAAATAGGGTATCGTGTAAATTCCCTCTGTTAGAATACGAGCCTCATCTCCATTTTTTAAATAAATATAACTTCTATTCGCCATTCCATTTCCTTTCAAAATCTTTGAAAAAAGTAGTGGTTCAAGTAGGATGTAGATAAAACTATATAGTTTCCCAATGTAAAGAAACTCTCTAATCTTTAGCTCTGCCTTCTTGTTCCTCACTAAGCTTTTGCATTTCTTTAAAAGCTGTTAGGCCAACATAGGCACCCGCTTCATAGTATTCCGTTGGGTTAATGGCATAGTCGAAGAATTCAATCATGTTCCCAGCGTTTTCAATCATCCCATTCCATTTTTCGTCAAAGACCATGCGCAGACGTTTCCAATCAGTAAATACTGGAACAGAGTTTCGCCCATTTTTGCCTTCTCCAGTTGGAATATTAAATTTCGCTGACTCATCTAAGACAAAGGAGTTTGCTTCCTGACCACCCTCTGGGAAGCCTGAAGCCGCCTCTAAAGGCAATAAGAATTTGGCTTTTGGCACAGCCATTGAAAAGAACTTATAATAGAGCTTATAAATTACTTCTTCGTCTTCTGTCGTCGGACTATCCAGTTGTCCCATCAAAAGCATCCATCTTACAACATCAGGATTCATCACAGGAACTTGTATTTCTGGCAAATCAGAAAAATCTGGTTTTGGAACTAAAACCGATGCAGCAATGCTTACTTCCTTACTATTAAAGAAAGCACCTAAAGCACCGTTTAAATGAAAGGCTGTCCCAAGAAAATTCTCAATTCCTTTTTTATCTTCCGTATTTTCAATTAGTTTTACCACTGACTTTGGTCGGCTATCAATGGTTTCCTTAAACTGGTGATAGCAACGAGGCGTATAGAGCATGATCATCGGATCAGTACAGAGATAGCCCTCTTCACCTCTATCATAGGTCGTTGAGAAAAGATAGGGTTCACCAGTTTTTTCTGAAAAGACTGCATAAATCGAATCTGCTGCTAACAACTTATCCTTGACGATTTCTGCTATACGTTCTAGCTTGCGAGTGTTTGCTTGATAGCTTTCTTCACTTTCAGTTTCTTGATTTTGACGGCAACTCCATAAAAAGACTTGTAAAATCTCTATACTATCTTCAAGACTAAGCGCCTGATAGTCTTCGGCACCTACTTTTCCTTCTTGGATGGTCACAAATGCTCGGTAAAGAGCATATCTATAAGTAGATGAACGTTTTTCCTCTTCGACTCCCTGACTATAGAGCACACTTCCCTTTTTCAGTTTATCCAAGGAAGGAACCTTATCAACTTCTAGATAGACCAATTCTTCGTCACTCAGAGCATCCACGTCCTCATTTTTGCAGGAAAGTTTTTTCACGATTACAGAACCCAGAGCATCCATTCCCTGATCAGGATTACAAAACTGTAGACAATCACCAACCTTCAAATTTCCTTCTAGGTTTGCAGCAATCAGTAGCTCCGCCTTTTCTTCCATTGGGAAAAAGCCTAGTACTCCTAAGCAAGCATTGCCTTTCTCCTCCACAGTTTCTTTCTGTGCTTCAGTTGTTTCTGTAGTTTCCGTCTTTTTAAAAAAATCAAAGATTCCCATAACTTTTCCTCATTATCTCCACTTAGCACAAAGCCTATGGAGTCACTTTTCTAATGCTTGCTACCAAGCCTGATTAAACCGTATATGCTTACTTCTATTGTATCACATTCCCCCTACATTTTGGGGGAGTTTCTCAATCCTCATAAGATTTCATGGCATCTTCAACTTCAGCTAAACGGATACCAAATAATTCCAAACGTTTGAGGAGCTGTTTACCATTTGAATAACCGATACGTAGACTTTCTCCTAGATATTCTCTGCGTTTTCGGCTATCCGCTCCTGCTAGAAAACCCAGACGAATCAAATCACTACGGCTAATATCAAAATCACTTTCTGCTTCAAACTGCTCAGTGACTTGTGCTAAAGCTGTCTTCAAGTCTTCATAACTGGCATGTTCGATTCCCAGTGAACGTCCCTTGGTCTTGGACTTAGGTGCTGCCTCATCACGTTTGAGAAAGGCATGCTGTACCGTTGGAATGGCCGTCATAATCATGCGACGAATGCGTTCACCGTTAAAATCTGGATCTGTAAAGACAATCACCCCATGACGTTGGTGTAGACGTTGGATTCGTTCAAGGTCTTGTTCATTGATAGCCGAACCACGAGTCTCATAGGTCTCCACATCAAAATAACGTTTGAGATTAGCCGTATCATCGCGCCCTTCGACTACGATGACTTGGGAAATTTTCTCTTTCATGATTTACGTTCCAATCCAAAGATTCGTTCTGCATTGGCACTGGTCGCAGCAGCTAACTCTTCTGTCGTCATGCCACGCAGGTCTGCAATAAAATCCACTACATAGCGCGTGTAAGCTGTCTTGTTTTCGCGACCACGCTTGGGTACCGGGGCTAAATAAGGCGCATCTGTCTCTACCAAAATCTTATCCAAAGGTAACTCTTTGGCTGCTTCCTGAATATCTGTTGCCTTCTTGAAGGTCACGACTCCAGAAAAAGAAATGGTCATACCTAACTCCACAAACTTCTCAGCCCACTCCAGTGAACCTGAGAAAGAGTGCATGATACCACCACGTGGACCAACTCCCTCACTCTTAATAATCTCATAGGTATCTTCTAGCGCATCACGGGTATGGACCACAAAAGGCAAATCCAAATCCTTAGATAGCTGAATCTGACGACGGAAAACTTGCTCCTGCACTTCTTTAGGGGCTGTCATCCAGTGATAGTCCAAACCAATCTCACCCAAGGCAACCACTTTAGGATGTTTTAGTTTTTCCAACAGGTAATTCTCAACGTCTTCTGTATAAGTCCCTGCTTCTGTCGGATGCCAACCAATCGTCGCATAGAGTTGGTCATATTCTTCCACCAACTCTAGGGCCCGTTCAATCGTCGGTTTATCAAATCCAACAATATTCATCCGAGTCACACCCATTTCAGCTGCTAAGGCTATTTCTTCCGCTTCTCTTCCTGAAAATTCTTCCACATTCAAGTGGGTATGTGTATCAAAAATCATTTATATTCCCTCGTTTTTTCTACTTTCTATTATACCAAAAAACTAGTCGCATCCTTATAGGAAAAAAATATTTTGAAATCAATGATTTTCCCTTGACGGTATTTTTTCATAGCAGTATAATAGCTCTTGTTGAAAATTTCAAAAAAGGAAAGAAAATGTTTACAAAACTAAAATATACCTTTATCGGTCGTCCTCTCAAGTCCTTAACTGAAGGCGAAGGAGGGCTACTTGGAAAAACACAGGCACTTGCAATGCTCTCAAGCGATGCCCTTTCATCTATCGCCTATGGGCCTGAGCAGGTCGTCCTTGTCTTGGCTAGCCTATCTCCGCTTGCTATTTGGTGGAGTCTCCCTATCGGCATTTTTGTCCTCTTGCTACTTGCTAGTCTAACCATTTCTTACCGACAAATCATTCACGCCTACCCTCAAGGTGGGGGTGCCTATATGGTTACTCGAGAAAACCTATCACCTGAGCTCGGTTTGATTGCTGGGGGAAGCTTGCTTGTTGACTATATGCTAACAGTAGCCGTATCTGTGGCTGCAGGAGCTGATGCTATCACAGCAGCACTTCCTGCTCTCCATCCCTACAACCTCCACATTTCTATTTTTCTGGTCTGTTTACTCATGCTTTTGAATCTGAGAGGCTTGAGGGAATCTGCTAGTTCGTTGATGATCCCTGTCTATCTCTTTATCTTTAGCACGGTCTTCCTCTTATTGTTTGGTATTTTCCAACTATTGACAGGTTCTCTAAGCTATCATGCAACTTCTGCAATTGGTCAAACTGTCCCAAGTCTCTCAATCGTCCTGATTTTAAGAGCCTTTACCAGCGGTTCGGCTTCACTTACTGGAGTTGAAGCTATCTCAAACGCTGTTCCATTTTTCAAAACTCCTAAAGAGAAGAACGCTGCTCAGACACTGACCATCATGTCGCTGATTCTTGGATTTCTATTTGCAGGAATTACCTTCCTAAACTACTGGATGGGGATTACTCCTCAACATGGAGAAACAATCCTTTCACAGATGGCTAAAGGAATTTTAGGGGATTCAGCTCTCGGTCAGATTGTTTATTATCTCTTCCAATTTTCAACTGCCCTAATCCTAGCCGTCGCTGCAAATACTGGTTTTTCGGCCTTTCCTATGTTAGCTTACAATATGGCCAAGAACAAGTACATGCCCCATCTCTTTATGGAGAAGGGAGATCGCTTAGGATACTCAAACGGGATTCTAACCTTGGCCTTTGGCGCTATGATCCTTCTGCTCATTTTTAACGGAAATACAGAACGCTTGATCCCTCTTTATACTATTGGAGTTTTCGTCCCTTTTGCACTTTCTCAAACAGGAATGATTCGCCACTGGAAAAAAGAAAAAGGCTCTCATTTCATAAAATCTGCCTTTGCAAATATCCTCGGCGCTATCATTTGTTACGCTATCGTTCTTATCTTACTCTTCTTCAGACTTGGAGATATCTGGCCTTTCTTCCCAATCATCCTGGTCCTAACCTTCCTTTTCTTGTCTATCCATAGCCATTACCAAAAAGTGGCCAAACAGCTTCGACTTTATGAAGGAATTCAAAAGAAAACCTACGAAGGTAATGTCGTCCTTGTCTTAGTAGGAAATGTCACTCGAGTCAGCGTTGGAGCGATTAACTACGCTCAAAGCATAGGAGATGAGGTTTTGGCTATGCACATTTCCACCAAGGAAACGGAGGAAAAAGACCAAGAAATCCTTCAAGAATTCGCTGACTACTTCCCAAATATCACTCTAAAAAACATTAATACTAGCTATCGCGATATCATCACACCAACAGTTCGCTATGTTCGAAAAATCTCTCAAGAAGCCAAGAAAAAGAACTACACAGTTACAGTTCTAGTTCCCCAGTTTATCCCTAATAAACCTTGGCAAAATATCCTCCACAATCAAATGAGTCTTAAATTAAAATACGCTCTCAGATGGCACGAAGATGTCGTCGTTGCTAGCTACTCTTATCATTTGAAAGAATAAAGAAAAGCTCAAAATCAGAAATTCACCTTCTGGTTTTGAGCTTTTTCTATATGTCGTCTTTCCAATACATCTTCTAAAGGTTTTATTCTAAAACAGGTATTCTAGACAATTCACTTTTTTAGGCAACAGAAAAGTCAGTAGACTCGAGTTCCTACTGACTTCTTTGTTTAATTCGTTTTGATTACGCAGCCAAAACTTTACGTCCTTTACGACGACGAGCTGCCAATACGCGACGACCGTTTTTAGTTGACATACGGTTACGGAATCCGTGTTTGCGCGCACGACGAAGTTTACTTGGTTGATAAGTACGTTTCACGATGAATACCTCCTCATAGATTTTGTATTCGT
>PPYF01507707.1_pt1 | contig 10323 bp, 10 predicted proteins | sample 1559871 | NCBI WGS metagenome assembly PPYF01 (sample SAMN08240021, study PRJNA423297) | Human gut metagenome, whole genome shotgun sequencing project.
GCACATAAGGAGATGGGAAAGATTGATTCTACCTTTAAATCTCTGCATTTTGAAAATATCGCACTTCCAGACGATTACAAGGGAATGCCGGCAGAGATCTGCAGAAATTTAAGAAATCAGATTGATGAGATTGAAAAAGAAATCGAAAATGTCCAGAAACAGATGAAAGATTTCTTATCAGTCAAGGCAAAGAAGATTCGAGGAGCGAGATATAAGTTAGAAGAATTATCCAATAACTTCGATGTGCGTAAAATGGCAGCCTGTATGGAAAATGAAGAACAGGAAGATTACTACATTCTCTGTGGATGGATGAGTGAAAAAGATACACAGGCATTTATTGAGGAGACAAAAGATGATGATAGGATCACGATCATTGTTGAAGAAGGAAGAGAAAAATTCTTCGGTGATCCACCAACGAAATTACAGAATCCCAAATTCTTCAAACCATTTGAAATGTTTATCAGAATGTATGGACTGCCATCCCATGATGAGATGGATCCAACCATTTTCGTGGCACTGACTTATACCTTTATCTTTGGAGCGATGTTTGGGGATGTTGGTCAGGGATTGTGTTTGTTTATCGGCGGGGGATTACTATATAAGATCAAGAAATGGAATCTAGCAGGAATCATTTCTGTTGCCGGAATTTTTTCTACATTCTTTGGCTTTATGTTTGGAAGCTTCTTTGGATTTGAAGGAACGATCATTAAACCAATGTGGTTATCGCCAATGCATGCGATGATGAAATTACCGTTTGTTGGGCAGTTAAATACTGTATTTATCGTGGCAGTTGCATTTGGTATGGCACTGATCCTGCTTGCGATGGTGTTTCAGATCATCAATGCAAAGAAACGTGGGGATAAAGAAAATTTATTCTTCAGCCCAAATGGAGTTGCAGGACTTGTATTTTATGGATTCCTTGTCTTAACGATCGTGCTTTATATGACAGGTCATAAAACACCAGGAAATATCATGATGATCATTTTCCTTGGAATTCCAGTGATCATGTTCTTATTAAAAGAACCATTAGGACAGCTCGTGGAAGGAAAGAAACCAAAAGCAGAAGGCGGCGTTGGAATGTTTCTGGTGCAGGGATTTTTTGAATTGTTCGAGACGATGTTAAGTTTCTTCTCTAACACGATCTCATTTGTGCGTATCGGGGCATTTGCAGTGAGCCATGCGGCTATGATGGAAGTTGTTCTGATGCTCGGAGGGATCACAGATGGAGCAGGAAATCCAAACTGGATCATCATTGTTCTTGGAAATATTATCGTGTGTGGACTAGAAGGTCTGGTTGTCGGAATTCAGGTATTGCGTCTGGAATATTATGAAATGTTCAGTCGTTTCTATACGGGATCAGGAAGAGAATTCCATCCGTATGACAATCATGCAGGCAAGGAAAATTAGGAGGTATCGGTTATGACATTAGCAATCAAATTAGCGATCATCGCAGCATTAATCTTAAGTATATTTATTCCATTTGGTTATTTTCTTCATGGAGAGAGAACAAAGAAACGTTATAAACGAAGTATTGCATTTAACGCTTTTTTCTTCTTCGGGATCATTGTGATCGCCGGAGTGATGATGTTTGTCACAAATTCGGTACAGGCAGCACAAGCAGGTTCTGATGCAGGAATGGCTACAGGACTTGGATATCTGGCAGCAGCATTATCAACAGGACTTTCTTGTGTTGGTGGTGGTATCGCCGTAGCGAGTGCCGCAAGTGCAGCTTTAGGAGCGATCAGTGAAGATCCAAGTGCCTTAGGTAAATCACTGATCTTCGTAGGTCTGGCAGAAGGTGTATGTCTGTATGGATTGATCATTTCATTTATGATCATTGGTAAACTTGGATAGATCAGGAAGTGATAGTTATGAAGATGTATTTGATCAGCGATAACTTAGATACATTGACAGGAATGCGGTTAGCCGGGGTTGATGGGATCGTAGTTCATGAAAGGGATGAATTAAAAGAAACGATCGAGAAAGCTATGAGTGATCCAGAGATTGGGATCGTGCTTTTGACAGAGAAATTTGGAAGAGAATTTCCAGAATTGATCGATGAGATCAAGTTGGAGCGGAAAATGCCGCTCCTGATCGAGATTCCTGACAGGCACGGAACTGGACGGAAGAAAGATTTTATCACGTCTTATGTCAATGAGGCGATTGGATTGAAATTGTAAGCCGGCTGTAGAAGGAAGGTGACAACATTGACAGTAGAAGAAAAGATTTCACATATCAGAGAAGCTGCCATGGAAGAAGCAAGAGCCAGAGGAAATGAAATCATAGATCAGCACCAGAAGGCATTGGAAGGCGTGTTCAAAACACATAAACAAGAAGCTGTGATGCAGGCAGATACGAGGATCAAGACCGAAACAGCATCGGCAAGGCAGCAGTTAAATACAGTAACATCCAAAGGGCAGCTAAAACTTCGAAGACAATTAAGCCGAGTGCAGAATGAATTAAAAAATAAATTGTTTGAGGAAGTCCGGGAAATGGCAGAAGAATACATGAAAACCGAAGCGTATAAAGAATTACTTGTATCCTATATTGCAAAAGCGGCGAGATTCGCAGATGGGAATCCATTGACAATCTATATTAACAGTTCGGATGAGGACAAAAAAGAATTCCTCGAAAAACGAACTGGAATGACAGTAACAGTCAGCGAAGAAGATTTTCTTGGAGGAATCCGTTCGATTATTCCGGGAAGAAATATCTTGATCGATCATTCATTTTCAGGTGCTTTGGAGAAAGAATACGAAGAATTTACCTTTAAAGGGGGTGTGACAGGTGAGTAAGACTGGAACAATTTATGGAATTAATGGACCTGTCATTTATCTGGCTGGAAATACTGGATTTAAGATGTCAGAAATGGTTTATGTCGGCAAAGAAAAATTAGTTGGAGAAGTCATTTCTCTGGATAAAGACTGTACGACGATTCAAGTATATGAAGAAACATCAGGATTAAAACCGGGCGAGATCGTGGAAGCAAGCGGGGAGGCAGTATCCGTCACATTAGCTCCCGGAATCCTTGATAACATTTTTGATGGAATTGAACGTCCCTTAGAGAGGATCGCAGAAAATGCAGGTGCATTTATCACAAGAGGTATCAGCGTAGATTCGCTTGATATGGAGAAATTGTGGGACACAAAATTAGTTGTCAATGAAGGAGATGTTCTTCATGGCGGTGATATCTATGCCCAAGTGCAGGAAACAAGAGCCATCGTACACAAATGCATGGTGCCGCCAGATCTTACAGGAACGGTTACTTTTGTGGCATCTGATGGAGAACATGCGATCAAGGATCATATGATCACGTTAAGATTGGACGATGGAACGGAAAAACAGTTAACAATGATCCAGAGATGGCCAATCAGGGTTCCAAGACCTGTTCACGACAGGATTCCGGCATGTGTGCCACTGGTAACAGGCCAGAGAATACTGGATACAATGTTTCCGATTGCTAAAGGTGGAACTGCGGCAATTCCAGGTGGTTTTGGTACTGGAAAGACAATGACACAGCATCAGATTGCGAAATGGTCCGATGCGGATATTATCATTTATATCGGATGCGGGGAACGTGGAAATGAGATGACACAGGTATTGGAAGAATTTTCAGAATTAGTTGATCCAAAGAGTGGTAATCCATTGATGGACCGAACAACACTGATCGCCAACACATCCAATATGCCGGTAGCAGCACGTGAAGCATCTATTTATACAGGACTTACGTTGGCAGAATATTACCGTGATATGGGATATGATGTCGCGATCATGGCGGATTCTACTTCAAGATGGGCAGAAGCGTTAAGAGAATTGTCCGGTCGTCTGGAAGAGATGCCAGCAGAAGAAGGATTTCCGGCATATTTAGCTTCCAGATTATCTGCCTTTTATGAAAGAGCTGGAATGATGCACAACTTAAATGGAACGGACGGTTCTGTAACGATCATCGGTGCAGTATCTCCGCAGGGAGGAGATTTCTCAGAGCCAGTTACACAGAATACCAAACGATTTGTCCGTTGCTTCTGGGGACTTGATAAATCCTTGGCTTACGCAAGACATTTTCCAGCGATTCACTGGTTAACGAGTTACAGTGAATATCTGACAGATCTCGGCGGCTGGTACAGAGATCATGTATCCCCCAATTTTGTGGACTATCGAAATCGTCTGATGGCGATCTTAAATCAGGAAAGTAGTTTGATGGAGATCGTAAAACTGATCGGTGGGGATGTTCTTCCAGATGATCAGAAATTAACGTTAGAGATCGCAAGGGTGATCCGATTAGGATTTCTGCAGCAAAATGCTTTCCATAAAGATGACACTTGCGTGTCCATGGAGAAGCAATTTAAAATGATGGAAGTTATTTTATATCTGTATCAAAGGAGCAGGGAACTTGTAGCGAGAGGAATGCCAATGAGCGTGCTAAAAGCAGAAGGGATCTTTGAGAAAGTCATTGCGATCAAATACGATGTTCCGAATGACAATCTGCAATTACTGGATCTCTACCGTAAACAGATTGATGATTTCTATGACGCAGTACTGGAAAAGAATGCATAAGGAGGCGGTCATTTTATGGGAATTGAATATTTAGGACTAAGCAGCATCAATGGTCCGCTTGTCATTCTGGAAGGAGTACAGGACGCATTTTTTGATGAGATCGTCGAATTTACGGTTGATGGAAAAACGAAAAAAATCGGAAGGATCATTGAATTATACGAAGATAAAGCGGTGATTCAGGTATTTGAGGGAACGGAAAATATGTCCCTTGATAATACAAGAACAAAATTAACTGGACACCCGATGGAAGTCTCTCTTGCACCAGATATGCTAGGAAGAACATTTAACGGAATCGGAAAACCAATCGATGGGTTAGGACCACTGATCACTGATGTCAAACGAGATGTCAACGGTCTTCCATTAAATCCGGTCCGCAGAAAATATCCAAGAAACTATATCCGTACAGGTATTTCAGCAATTGACGGATTAACAACACTGATCCGTGGACAGAAACTTCCCATCTTCTCAGGAAACGGACTGCCTCACGATCAGCTGGCAGCCCAGATCGTAAAACAGGCATCTCTTGGTGATGGTTCAGATGAGCCATTTGCGGTAGTCTTTGGAGCAATGGGTGTCAAACATGATGTTGCGGATTTCTTTCAGAAGACATTTGAGGAAAGTGGTGTTGCAGATCATGTATGTATGTTCTTAAATCTTGCAAATGACCCAGTTGTAGAACGATTGATCACACCAAAAGTAGCCTTAACTGCAGCAGAATATCTTGCATTTGACTGTAATATGCATATCTTAGTTATCCTGACAGATATGACATCGTTTGCGGAAGCGATGCGTGAGGTATCTTCATCGAAAGGAGAAATTCCATCCAGAAAAGGATATCCAGGATATTTGTACAGTGAACTTGCAACATTATACGAACGTGCAGGAATCATCGAAGGAGCAGAAGGTTCGGTCACACAGTTACCAATCTTAACTATGCCAAATGATGATATCACTCATCCAATTCCTGACTTAACCGGTTATATTACAGAAGGGCAGATCGTACTGGATCGTAACTTAAACGGACAGACCATTTATCCACCAATCAGTGTTTTGCCATCGCTTTCTCGTCTGATGAAAGATGGAATCGGAGAAGGATACACAAGAGAAGATCATCAGGATCTTGCAAACCAGTTATTTTCCGCTTATGCGAAAGTGGGAGAAGCAAGAAACTTAGCATCTGTTATCGGAGAAGATGAGTTATCCCCAATTGATAAAAAATATCTGGAATTTGGAAAGGCATTTGAGGAACGATATATCGGTCAGGGGCCGGAAGAAAACCGTTCCATGATCGAAACATTGGATCTTGGATGGGAATTATTAAAGATCCTGCCAAGAGAAGAATTGGATCGAATCGACACGAAGATCATCGATAAATACCTGCCAAAAGAGCAGGAAAGCTAAAGGTGGTGAGATTATGGACCCACGAGAATTCCCGACCAAAGGAAATCTGATCGCAGCCAAGAACTCTCTTACATTGGCAAAACAGGGTTACGATCTGATGGATAAAAAAAGAAATATCCTGATTCGTGAGCTGATGGATCTAATCGATGAGGCGAAAGATATTCAGGAAGAGATTGATACAACATTTACAAGAGCGTATGCATGTCTTCAGAGGGCGAATATCCAGCATGGGATCAGTAAGGTAGAAGAACTTGCCTATACAGTTCCGATCGAGGACTCGATACGGATTCAGACAAGAAGTATCATGGGAACAGAGATTCCACATGTGAAATATGATGCACATGAGAATCAGTTGACATATGCGATGGATGGGACATTTGAATCAATTGATGTTGCCAGGGAAGCGTTTCGGCAGGTGAAGGATCTGACAATTAAATTGTCAATGGTTGAAAACGCGGCGTATCGTTTAGCAACTAGTATTAAGAAAACGCAGAAGAGGGCAAATGCGTTGAAGAATATTACGATTCCGACTTATACCGGGTTGGTTTATAAGATTTCGAATGAGTTGGAAGAGAAGGAAAGAGAGGAATTTACACGGCTTAAAGTGATTAAGCGGATGAAGCAGAAAGGTTAAGGCGTGTGAAATCAAATAGTAAAAATGGAGGGAATCCTGTATGGCAGGATTCCTTTTATAATAAGCTTTTGCAATAATGAAATGTAAAACAATGGAAAATATTACAAAAATATCTTGAAATAAATAGAGGATCTTGGTATAATTCAAATTACAAAAATTGGATATTAATGTAAAAAGGAGGAAGGGCATGAAAGATACCATTTATTCAAGAGAACAGTATTTAAGAAAAAAGGCAGCAGAAAAAGAACCATTAAACATTCAATTGACAAACAATTATGCATTTCGCAAATTATTTAAAATGAATTATATTGCAAGAGGATTTTTGATTGCATTATTGGGATTGGATGAAGAAGATGTTGTGAAGCTAGAAGTTATTGATCCGTTTGAAGAGGGGGAGAATGAAGAAGAAAAAGAGGGAATTCTGGATATAAAAATTTATTTAAACGACAATAAGAAAATTAATATTGAAATGCAGAATCGTTATCAAGAAGACTGGACAGAACGAAGTTTGTTTTATAATTGCAGAATGTTTACGGAAGGACTTTATCATGGACAGCCATATGGCGATTTAGAACCATGTATTCATGTTGGGATTTTGGATTTTGATTTAATGAAAACACCTGGATTTCATCATCATATTAAATTATTAGATATAAAGACAAACGAGGAATATAGTAGTAAGTTACAATTTCATGTGGTACAATTAAAACAAGTAGAATCAGCAACAGAAGAAGAAAAACAGACAGAATTGTACTATTGGGCGAAATTACTTGCGGCAAAGGATTGGAAGCAGGTCAAGGAAACAATTCGTGGGAACCCATATAGAGAGGCGGTGAAGAATGAGATGTATAAGATGAGTCAGGATGAGAAAGAACGGTATTTATATCTGAGAGAGGAAATGGCAGTGAGTGACGAGGTGAGCCGGATGAGAACTGCTAAGGATGAGGGAATACAACTGGCAAAGAAAGTTTTCAAGTTATCTCAAAAGGGTTATACTGCAGCACAGATAGCAGAAGAATGTAACATTGAAGAATCCGAAGTGAAAGAAATATTAGCATGAATTTAATCAAAACAAAAGGACAGAAGATTGCTCCAAATTATCAATCTTCTGTCCTTTTGGCCCTTTTCCAGAAATCACATATTCATAGCTTTCAAAAAGAAATCCTTACCACCAAAATTTCCAGATTTCAATATAAGCTGTAAATGCTCATCTTCTTCAGGGATTAAAACAGGAACCCCAGGGCAGATTTCCTGACCGATATAAAAAGCGGTATACCCTAATCTTGAGGTCACAGCTCCAGAAGTTTCTCCACCAGCAACAATGATTTTGTGATAGTTATGATCTTTTGCATAAACAGCAATGGAAGATAGAATAGACTCTATTTTCCTGGCAGCTGTATAAAGTGCAGAGGATTTTTTTTCTGTTTTAAAATTTTTCAACACAGCATCACTATATATTAACAATGGACTTTTCTGCTCATCAATAAGTGATGTTATGTAAGTCAGATCATCACTGGATTCATTGATAGATAAACATTCATAATTTTCGCTAAAATGTTGTATTTGCAGCCTGGTAGCTTTTGAACAGCTTCCACATAAAATGATCGTGCGGTTATCAAAAGATGTCTGAAAAATTTTTTCTGGAGAAGAAAAATCAAAAAGAAATTCTAATAATCCACTTCCACCACTATAGAGAAAATTATCTCCAAAACAAGATACGATTCTTTTAGCATCCTGAGAATCAGAATAATCAGGGACAATATAAAACTTTGAATCTGATCTCATTCTCTCTTCCAGAAATGACGTTAAAGACTCGTTTCGTTTCAGTACAAAACAAGGGTATTTGCTTTGTAGTTCCATAATTTTAGGAATATAAGAATCCCACATGGGATTTAACGGGTGATCTTTTAAAGGGCTTTCTGATAACTTTTGATGATTCACATAAAGAATGCCATTTTCAACAGTACGCCCATTTACTGGAAGGGATGGACAGAGAATGCTGTAAGGAAGATCATAGTAGTCGAGAAGGAAATCCATAACAGGTCCAATATTTCCTTTTGGTGTAGAGTCAAAAGTAGAGCAATATTTATAATATAAATGTTCAACATGATACTGATCTAAAAAGAGCAGAACGTCATGAACTTTCTTAAGCGCATCAGATACAGGAATACTGCGTATTTTCAAGGCAAAAACTACACAGTCACAATCAGGAAGAGTTTGAGGGATTCCTGTTAACAAAACAACATTTGCGTGTTTCCGTTTTAGAAAACTTGCGGCATCTGCCCCGCCTGTAAAATCATCTGCAATAACAGCAAGTTTTATATGTTTCATAAGTATGCCCCTCCGTTAAAAAACTAAATAATTCCAACAAACGATATTACTCAGGAAGAAATTGTGTAAGATCAGTTTCTTCATCGTAAACACGAAGCATTTCAATATCTTTGATTTCAAAAATAATAAGATCAACGGTTGTCAGTGTTGGAGTATATCCTTTTACAATATGACCACCAAAGACATTACCAGAAGCATCACACATTGTCGCATGAAAATGTGTGTCATAGGCATTATTATTTTGACAAACAACACCGGTTCCATTTAGAAATTCTACTGGGCCGTCTTTTTGCAGAACATTCCCATATCCAGCGCCGACTTTCGCATCTTCTTTTGGAACAAGATACATATAACCACATTTTTTAAAACTTCCAAAACAGGTAACATAAGCATGTTTAATATTATTTTTTTTACATACTTCTTCAATACCTTCGATCAAATCTGTGTCGGGCAGTAATCTTGCAGCAACTGTTTTACCTGTAGTTCCGCAGGCATCATGAAAACGTATCATAATAAAATCCTCCTTACCAAGCTCTATTTTCCTGATCAAATAATTTCACATAATGTTCCAGACGGTCAGAATATCCCTTGATAAAAGACGGAATCAACTGCCATTTATCAAAGTTTTTATCTTGAATAAAAGTTTCTAATTCTTCTTTTCCGGCAACGACAAGTTCTGTTGCAAGGTTGACTTTCTGAATACCATTTTTTACAGCTTTTCTTAAATTTTCATCACCAGTTCCACTTCCACCATGTAATACAAGTGGTATATCTACAACATCGGTAATCTGTTTTAACAGATCAAAATCGATGTGAGGAGTGCCGTGATAACGTCCATGAGCAGTTCCGATAGCTACAGCAAGACAATCGATTCCTGTTTCTTCCACAAATTTTCTTGCTTCTTCAGGGTTTGTAAAATGATCAGAACCATCGGAAGAATAATCAACACCCTGACCAACGTGACCTAATTCAGCTTCTACACTGATATTAAGAGGACGGCACATTTTTACAGTCTCTTTTGTCTGAGCAATATTATCTTCATAGCTTAAAGAAGAACAATCAACCATAATGGAAGTAAAACCAGAATTGATTCCTAACATGATATCTTCATAACTTTTTCCATGATCTAAATTGATTGCAAAAGGTACAGGTGATTTTTCTGTAAGATCACGGATCATGTGTATAAACCACGGAAGATCGGGATGTATAAAAGCATTCACATCAATGATCATTGGAGAATTACACTTTTCAGCAACTTTGATAACAGCACGTACGGTATCCTCACTTTGTACATTCGGGGCAGTAACACCATAATTATCTTTTTTTGCTCGATCAAGAATTTCCTTCATTGTAACTAACATAAATACCTCCTTTGTAAAAAATATTTTCATAGAAACTTTGGG
>PPYF01546884.1_pt1 | contig 10323 bp, 7 predicted proteins | sample 1559871 | NCBI WGS metagenome assembly PPYF01 (sample SAMN08240021, study PRJNA423297) | Human gut metagenome, whole genome shotgun sequencing project.
GGACCGGTATGCCACGAGCTGGCTGTCGCCCCGTCAACGTATTACCGGCATCGTGCGCATCAACGGCATCCGGATAAACGCAGTCAGCGGGCACAGCGTGATGACCTGCTGAAGCCGGAGATACAGCGCGTGTACGATGTAAACCACAGCGTGTACGGTGTGCGCAAGGTCTGGCGCCAGTTGTTGCGTGAGAGGGTGACCGTAGCCAAGTGCACAGTAGAACGGCTGATGAAGGTGATGGGGCTTGCCGGTGTGCGCCGGGGTAAAAAGGTCCGCACCACAGTCAGCCGGAAAGAAGCCGCTGCGGGTGACCGGGTGAACCGCCAGTTCGTGGCAGAATGCCCCAACCAGCTGTGGGTGGCTGACTTCACGTATGGTGTGCCCGGAGTTCAGGGCGGGCATGGATGCTTAAATGAACCGCGAGTCTGTCTGGAATATTGAACCGGTAACTCACGATGAGAAACCCAACAATCCCACCGGGTGTGACGGTGGAGAACCTGAGCGGCAGTGATCTGCGGCATGCCCGCATGGGTGATGTAACCCGCTGACAACGGGGATTGAGGCGAGATCACTAAGCCGAGATGATCCTCAAGGTTAAGTACTGAAAGGCTGAAGAACATGAACCCGTTAATCCGCCTCTGTGGGTTGAAAACGTCACCACGGCCTACGTGATCTGACAGGCCGTGCAGGAGGAACTGGCAGTGATACGTAAGCACTGCCGGTCGAAGGTGTTTTGACATGTATGCGAAACACCGGGGCAGCAGCGTCTATCACGCTTGCGTTGCTGACTTCTGCCAACTTGCGGCAAGCAAGGATAAAGAGTGCGACGGGCAGCCTCCTCAGTATGCCTGAGTCCAGGCAGGTAAACCGGGGAAGGTCAGCGACGGATGTTAAGGGGGCATGGCTCCGATGACGCGCTGGCTGGCGGAGCTTCCGTAGTAGTCCGCGATGGGGAAAGCCCATTACATGGCGAAGGGAAGCAGTTTGAATGTGTTTGCGACGTGAATTAACTGACCTAACGAGGTGAAGACCTTTGATAATCAGCGAAATGCAACGCAAGCTTGCCACATGGGCAGTCACCGATCCGTCCCTACGGATTCAACGGCTGCTGCGTCTGATAACACAACCAGAATGGCTGGCTGAAGCGGCGCGGATCACGCTTTCATCAAAGGGGGCCCATACCCCCGGCGTTGATGGCGTGAACAAAACAATGCTACAGGCCAGACTGGCTGTTGAGCTGCAAATCCTCAGGGATGAATTACTCTCAGGCCACTACCAGCCCTTGCCCGCCAGACGGGTTTACATCCCTAAAAGCAACGGCAAACTGCGACCACTGGGTATCCCCGCGTTGCGGGATCGTATTGTTCAGCGGGCCATGCTGATGGCGATGGAGCCGATATGGGAGAGTGATTTTCATACGCTCTCATATGGCTTCCGGCCTGAGCGCAGTGTCCACCACGCTATCCGCACGGTGAAATTACAGCTCACAGACTGTGGTGAAACCCGGGGACGCTGGGTGATTGAAGGCGACCTGTCCAGTTACTTCGACACCGTACATCATCGACTGCTGATGAAGGCTGTACGCCGCAGGATCAGTGACGCACGTTTCATGACTCTGCTGTGGAAAACCATCAAGGCGGGACATATCGATGTCGGTCTCTTTCGGGCGGTCAGTGAAGGTGTGCCACAGGGCGGTGTTATATCGCCGCTATTATCGAACATCATGCTGAATGAGTTCGATCAATACCTGCATGAGCGCTACCTGAGCGGGAAAGCCAGAAAAGATCGGTGGTACTGGAATAACAGTATCCAACGGGGCCGAAGTACGGCGGTCAGAGAAAACTGGCAGTGGAAACCCGCGGTGGCGTACTGCCGCTATGCCGATGATTTTGTCCTCATCGTCAAAGGCACCAAAGCACAGGCGGAAGCCATCAGGGAGGAGTGTCGGGGTGTGCTCGAAGGCAGTCTGAAACTCAGGCTGAACATGGATAAGACTAAAATCACCCATGTTAATGACGGCTTTATCTTTCTGGGGCACAGGATCATTCGCAAACGCAGTCGTTATGGCGAGATGCGAGTGGTCTCAACGATCCCGCAGGAGAAAGCCAGAAACTTCGCCGCATCGCTGACAGCACTGTTATCAGGCAACTACAGTGAAAGCAAAGTCGATATGGCTGAACAACTCAACCGAAAACTGAAAGGCTGGGCCATGTTCTATCAGTTCGTTGATTTTAAGGCCAAAGTCTTCAGTTATATCGACCGTGTCGTGTTCTGGAAGCTGGCTCACTGGCTGGCCCGCAAATACCGTACAGGTATCGCTTCCCTGATGAGGTGGTGGTGTAAATCACCGAAACCGGGTCAGAGCAAAACGTGGGTTTTATTTGGTAAAACCAATCACGGCAAGCTCAGCGGCGAAATACTGTACCGGTTGGTGGGGCAAGGCAAGAAGCTGTTCCGCTGGCGGCTACCCGAAGGTAATCCCTATCTGAGGACGGAGACCAGAAACACGTATACATCGCGCTTTACAGAAGTGGCAATGGCGTTCGCCAGCATTTAAATGGAGAGCCGGATGCGCTGAAAGGTGCACGTCCGGTTCGGGGAGGAGAGGCAGGGAAATAGTCCGACTACGCCCTGCCTCTTACTCTACTGAGCACCTGGCAGGGCTTCGCTTACGTGGCGTTCATCATCGATGTGTTCGCCGGCGTCATTGTGGGCTGGCGGGTCTCATCGTCGATGAAAACGACGTTCGTGCTGGATGCACTGGAGCAGGCGCTGTGGGCCCGTCGCCCGTCGGGCACCATCCATCACTCAGATAAGGGGTCACAATATGTGTCGCTGGCATACACTCAGCGGCTTAAGGATGCAGAGTTGCTGGCGTCAACCGGCAGCACAGGCGACTCATATGACAACGCGATGGCGGAGAGCATCAACGGACTTTATAAAGCGGAGGTGATACATCGTAAGAGCTGGAAAAACCGCGCCGAAGTGGAACTGGCCACACTGACGTGGGTGGACTGGTACAATAACCGACGGTTGCTGGGACAACGGGGTCATATCCCGCCGGCAGAAGCGGAAAAGGCATATTACGCTTCCATCGGAAATGGTGATCTGGCAGCCTGAGTTCACAGACAAAACACTCTCCCGGAAAACAGGGGCGGTTCAATCCGTAATAATCAGATGATGATCCCAAACTACGGAGAAATGTGCCGGTATGGTGAGCTGGTTTCAACAGCGTTTGTCGAGTCAACAATCAACGAAGTGATCGCCCGACGAATGGCCAAAAAGCAGCAGATGCAGTGGAGTAGAAAGGGCGCGCATTATTTGTTACAGACCAGAACGGCAGTCCTGAATAACGAACTACTGGACAAATTCGCCAGTTGGTATCCCGGTTGTACGATAGACGCTCAGAGTAGAGGGAGGTTATCCGCGATGGCAGCATAGCTACTGCCCCAAGGTTTTTCATGCTCTCCACCACATCAGTACCGCACAGAACATCACCAGTGTCAGTACCAGACATGCCATACAGGTTGCGGCCACACAGACACCAACCACCCACCACATCGGTATTAACACTTTTCGTTGCCGGGCCATCAGAAATACACCACCACCGGTGTCAGATTACCCTGCCAGCGTTTTACCGGCTCCTCAGCTCCGGGGAAATTCACCCGAACATCACTCAGGGATGTCACCCAGGCACCGGCAATATGCTGGCTACCATTCTCCTGTGACAACAGCGACTCAGCTCCTGAAATAAACGCATCAGGACGCGCGGTTAACCCGGCATAGTCCGGGGTCCATTCATAGCCGTTCACCTGCCATAACTGGCGTTTCACCTGCTTTTCGGCCTCCGGCGTCACCTCTCCGCTGACCACGCTCCAGCCCTGACCGCCATTAATATTGTCCTGCCATGCCAGAAGATGGCGCAGCGTGAACGTGATTTCCCCGTAACGCACCTGTCCCCGGGCAAGCTCACCCCGGGCCGCAATACGGGGAGATGATGGCGCCACCTGAAGTAATGTCACCGACGGCTGCAGCCCCGGACGGGCAGTTGTCAGTGATGTGGTATGTCCGCCAAGAATATAAAAATCCTGCCCTCTCCGGCTTTCACTGACCATGCCACCTTTACCTGCTGCCAGGCCAGCCTGCACTGCATCAGGAGAGCTCATCCGCACAGCGCGGGGCTGCCACTGCCAGGACACATCGCGGACATACAGCGTACCGCTGAGTTCCGTTACGCCCACAGCCATTCCCTCCAGCCAGTGGCCCGGCGGAATAGTCAGGGGTTGCGCCAGCACACTGGCTGAAGTCAGAAAAAACAGAGCCGGAAACATACCGGATTTCAGACGATGAATAATATTCAGCACCGGACCGTCCTCCTGCTTACTGGTACTCAATACTTACCGGCAGTGACACCCGCCAGCGTTCCGGCATCGCGCCGTTCAGATGTAATTCACCACCGCCTGCCACAATCTGTGCGCCGTACACACCTTCAACCTGACGCAGGGAGGCATCACTGAAATGACTCACTCCCGAATAACCACTGACTGTCATTGTCTGCAGCCAGGACGGACCTTCACCACTGAACATCGTCTGCAGAGTCCCCGGAATATCAGAAGTCTTCATGGCTGTGCTTTCACCCGGCAGCCCATTCGCATTCAGGTCGTCATACACGCCGGTATACACCGGTTGTCCGTCCTGCATATGACGCAACACCCCGGCCGCCTGCATCCTGAAGGTGAATGTCCCCGCACGAACATTTTTATCGCCGGTCACAGGCAGCGTCACTTTCGCCATGCCGGGCGCTGTCCATTCAAGTGAAAAACCCTCAGCCCCCTTTCCGTAACTGACCCCGGGGGAAAGCCCCTCACGTCCTGCCGGTGTGGTCAGGGTGGTTTTTCCCAGTAAAACGGTCAACGCCGGCAGTGCAACCGGAATTCCCTGCTCACCGTCACGAACACCACGGCTCTGCTTAACCTCCAGACTTTCATTTCCCTGTCCGACTTTCCACACCCACGGATTACGGGTGCTGGTCACCGCCCCTTCCAGCTTAAGCTCTCCGCTGAAGTCTTCTCCCGGCGTGTTCCAGGCCAGTACAGTGGAGGGCAGGAGGCTGACAACAAACAGAAACAACGTCACCTTCTTCATTTCTATTTCTCCTTATATCCCTGCGACCATCACTGTACCGTGACTGTCACATTCAGCCCTGCCTGCCAGCGGGCCGGTGTGCCTTCCGCCGGCAACCGCAGTTCAAAATCCGACACCGCAGAGGCATATGCCGCAGCCAGATTCATCACACGACCGTCAGCCAGTACCCCCTGAGTGATAACCTGTCCGTTATCCACCGCACTCATGCCATTACCGAACCCCTTATTCATCAGCAATAAGGCAGACAGACGGTTCTTCAGCCCCTGCGGAAGACTGCCTGACTGAACATCCGTCGCACTTTGTCCACTGACCAGTGACATACCAGAAGGCGTGGAGGCGCCCTCTTCCTGTTTACCTGTACTGACCGCCATCCCCTGATTCAGGGTGAAAGAAAGCTGTCCCGACACGTTCCCCGTCTCCGGGTCACGCACCGGGACAGAGGCGCGAAAACGTTGCACTGAAGTGTCACTGCCTTCCTTTACGGCGAAAGGCCGTCCGTTACTGCTGAAAGTAATAAAGGGCGTGAATCCGGGACCGCCACGCTCGGCCACTTCATACAAATACCCCTCAAGAAAAGGCAGAGGCCCTTTGTCACTCAAATCAAAAACCAGTTGCCCGTTCTCTGTACGTGCATCGGCAGTATCCACAGCCCAAGTCTGGTCCGGTGAACTAATCTGCCAGGTCCATTTGGGGGCATCATCAGTGACAAAGCCATTAAACTGAATTTCGCCACCATCAAGAATATCTGCATGTGGCGCTGCCGAATAAAAAAGGGCCACCGAAATAATGGCTGAAAGAAGGAATTTATAATGATGCGTTATTTTCATCTTTATTCTCTCTGTTTTATCAGGACAATACAAATAAAAACAAATCGCTATTATTAAATTTAAAGTAACCAGCATCAGTATAAACCTCACAATAAAAAGAGCGTCCACACCAAGATGCTGGTCTGTTATCAGAACGTATCAATAATAAATTGGCAGCTCATCACGACAACTTAGTAATAAGTAATTGCTACGTTCAGCGGAGCGCTCCACTGAGTGCTGGTAGTTACAGTCTGATTAAAAGTTGCCTCAATAGTCTGACCGTTTGCAATACCCAGTGCATAGGCAGCAGAAACAACAGTTCCATCAGTGTACGCCATGTTTTCATTGGAAGAACCTGCGCCGTCAACAAGAGAAGTAATATTTGCGTTTACTCTTTGAATCTGTCCGAGAATATCATTTTTTGATAGACTTCCAAACAACTCTGTGCGCGCCGCTGCGGCACTCCCACTCAAGAGTTCAGATCGCGCAACATTCGTCGGCAAACCACCATAAAAGATAGCGTTCGACCCTTCGGCATAAAGCGAACTCAGGCCCCCGTCCGCAGAAGTAACCCCACCTGTCCCGCTCACACCGGCATAAGATGCATTCACTTTCACTGAACCAACTTTAGTGCCCTCTGCATTTTTCATCGGCAGAACAAAATATGCTAAACCTTTATTAGTTTCACCATCAGGGTTTCTGAGTTCTACAGAAGCTCCTTCATAGTCAGTAAATGCAATCTGAGGAATTCCATCTACACCACTACTTACTGGCGTAGCAAATGCTTCTTTGGTTCGGCCTAACAAAATTGGCTTATTACCAGTAACAGTAATGGTCAGTTTGGTTCCACCATTGGTCAGGTCATTCAATACATTACCAAATCCATTAAGACCTGTACCAACTTCCCATTCCCATTTCTGACGATAATCATCTGCAGTGATACTACCACCGATATCGACCGAACCATTGAAATCACCAGTCATCCAGGCATGTGCCATACCAGATGCAGCAGATGCAGCAATTGCCAGTGCAATCAGAGTCTTTTTCATAAAATAAACCCCTTGATATTCCACAAATAATAAACTGAAATCGGTAACCCTTATTTTTCCGGAATTACCGTAAAACTATCCCTGCGGCTCCGTTTAAATAACCGCATTTCATTAAACACTGTGTTTAACCCAGAACAGCTTTGCGTTATTCCCGTTTAAAAAAAACGGCAAGTCCCTTTACCAATATGACCCGTTCCGGAGTCACGGATGTTTTGCATCACTAAGGAGATTAATCCTCAGTCCTCCACCTGCAGCGCTATCTGCAGGTTTCCCCGGTAGCTGACCGGCACCTCCAGCTCTGCCGGTGCATCTGTTCTTAACTCAATCTGCTGCTGTGCCTCAGGCACGGTAATCACCACATCCTCACCCTGCTGCCTGGCACTGAGTGCCACTCTCTTTCCGTCAACCATCAGGGACGTCTTCAGAGTGATGCGGGCTTCCCCGTTATCCGGCAGCGCCTCTTTCACCGTGATGTTTGCCAGGCCGCCGGAAGCCGGGCGGCTTTCTGCATGCCGGATTATCAGTTCTGCAGGTAACGGGCTGTTACTGCCGGAGCGGTACAGCACCGGGTCTGTCGGTGTACGGGTCACCTTCACCACACTGTTACCCACCACCTGACCGTTCACCACACCCAGGTACTGCGTTTTCTCACTGTATTCAGCGGCCAGTGCTGACTGAATACTGAGCGCACTCAGAACCAGGGCGGCTGCCATCATTGTTTTCTTCATTTATTACCCCTCTGTTCCGTATTCCGGAGGGCGGTTATTTCTGCTCTGCGGTATCTGCTTTCTCAGCTTTTGCGGCTTCCGGTGCCGCCGGTTTCTTCTTGTTAATCGTCCAGGTCTGCAGTTCACCGTAATCGTTCAGGGAGTCCACTTTCACCACATTTCCCTTCACCTGCACTTCATCCCCCGGCATGAACATCAGCAGTTTCTGCGTCGTCCCGTTATCCGTGGCAATTTTCTTTCCGTTTCCGTCCAGCAGACTGCCAATCGCAAAAATGTACGGCGTGGTGTTCACCAGCATGGTCCTGCCATCCGGGCGGCTCTGCAGGCTGATGCCTTCTTCTGCCCCCTTGCGGCCTTCAAGCAGTGCCTTCGGGCGGTAGAACAGTTTCAGCTTCGTGCGCAGCGCCACTGCAATACCGCTGCCCTCCAGAGCCGGCGGAATATCCTGCAGGTTCAGCCAGTACACCGACTCTTTGTCCTTCGGCAGATGGTCCGAGGCCATAATAATACGCAGTGTCTGCTGGCCATTCGGCTTCACCTTGAAGAAGGATGGCGTCACCACAAAGGTCGGACGGGTGTCCTTCTCCACGATATTGTCCACCCAGGCCTGCCCCCCAAAGGTACGCACCTTGTCATTGTTGGTGACCGTGATGGTCAGCGCATCCTTGTCCCCGCGAAAGATATAGCGGGTCTGGTCTGCTGCCAGAGAGGCCATTGCACTCTGGCAGGCGATCATCAGCGCCAGGGTCATCCCCAGCGTCTTCGTTACCCGGTTAGTGAAAAACTTCGTTACTGCACTACGCTTATTCACACGTAATCTCCTGTTAACCTTCAGGGCGTCAAATGGCATCCACACCACAGCCTTGTCCGTCGGTACCACCTTCTGACTGGTGGTGGTCAGCTCCGTGTTCAGCGGCAGCGTACCCGCATCAATCGTCACCGTGTTCCAGTCATAGCTGTTCAGTGGTACCACCAGGTTGCCGTCGCTGTCAGTCTGTCCGTCACCGGACGTCACCTTCACTCCCGGCGTGTCCTTCACGTTCACCACCGCCACGGTGTCCCCGGTCGTGCGGCTGAACATAATGTCTTTCGCCGCCGGCACCGCCAGTACCGAACCGCTGACTGAGACAGAACCACTGGTTCCGCCGGACTGCGAGTGGTTCAGGGCACCATTCAGATAAGCCCGGTCACCGCTGTATGAGGCGTTCAGATAACTGCTGGTACCACCATCACCGTCACGACCACCGCCAAAACCATAGCTGAAGCGGTCATTCAGTGAGCCGGACAGCCCCGTACTGAAGCCTGTGCCACCGCCTTTGCTGGTGCTCACCGACACACTGCTGCTGTAGCGACGGTCAAACAGTGTGAACGGTACCGACACCGAAGCAGACGCCGACCAGTTATTCTCCCCCCGGGAGTTTCGTGAACCGGACCAGGCCAGGTTCAGACTGACACCCTTAATCTGTGTACTCAGTGTGCCGGTAATCCCCGTGTCCTTACCGTTGTCATCGCTGTACCGGTAACGCCCGGTCGTGGATGCGGGGTAATAGCTCCGCTGCCAGCCGGATACCGACAGACTGAACAGTCCACCCACCGGCTGACTGACACCGGCATTCCACTCGTTCTTCGTCCGGCGACCATGATTTGACTGTGACCACAGTTCTGTCGGGTCAAAGGAGGACATGTCCTCATATTCCTCACTCTGCCGTGACCAGCTCACCCGCAGTCCGGTGTTCGTCATCTCCAGTTGTTTACTCCAGGACAACTGCACCTTATTTCCGCTGCGGCTGCCGTCACGGTATTTCGCCGTGGCATAAGCACCGTCAGCAGATACTGCCCCCAGATAACTCAGCCCCAGAACGGCCCCGGCGCTGACACCCTGCCAGTCCTGATTAACCCCCCCCCCGGTGCGCAGCGTCAGCCCGTCCAGACCGTAACCATATGACGCCGCAAACACACCGCCTTTCAGATCACTGTCATCGTCAGGCAAACCGGCTGCCACGCTGAACTCGTGCTGCCCCGGACTTAACTGCCCGGCCATCACCGACAACGGGAAGTTCTGTACCTGCTCGCGCCCGTCTTCACCGGTGATTTTCATGGTCACATCACCACTGGTGTACAGCGGCACATCCGTGATGGAGAACGGACCCGCCGGCACCATCTCCGAATGCAGCAACCGCCCGTTCTGTGTCAGCGTCACCCTCGACGGCCCGTTCGCAATGCCGCTGAACACCGGGGTATACCCCAGATTGCCCGGCTTCATGCTGTTGTTCCGGCTCAGCGACACGCCGTACGTTCCCGTACTGCCCAGCAGACTGTCCCCGGTGGATGTTTTCCCGACCACCAGGTCCGCACTCAGTGCGCGGATGGCCCGGGTGGCCGTAAACATGTTTATCGTGGTGGAGTTATCCCCGCTGTCACCGCCGCTGGCCGTGGCAGAAGAACTCACCACCCAGTGCCCGATATTGGCTTTCAGGTCCGCTAAGCCAAAGGCCGAGGTGTTATTACGGCCGGTGTTGGCGTTCGCGTTATAGTTCACGCGAAATGCACTGGCCCCGTAATCCCAGTCCACGTTCTCCGGCATCTTCACCAGTC
>PPYF01386512.1_pt1 | contig 10321 bp, 8 predicted proteins | sample 1559871 | NCBI WGS metagenome assembly PPYF01 (sample SAMN08240021, study PRJNA423297) | Human gut metagenome, whole genome shotgun sequencing project.
CTTCATAAGTACGGTCTATTGATTATTTTTAGGGAATAAGCCATCTAAAGCTCGTCTAATAGCTTGGCGAATGTCATCCGCTTCAGTTTCACCTTGTCCTTCTGCAGTACAAGAGCATATCATTTGTTTTGTCTTGGCAGATATAAATTGAATTGTTACTTCAATAGTATACCCCAATCCTCTATTCCGCCTACCACTTTCACCGTAATTCACGATTAATGTTTCATTAGACAGCTCTGACTTAAGCTCTGGCAATATTATAAATCCCTCTTTAATTAACACTCCTGAAATAACGTCACTTGGATTGACACTTTTCGTTGTCGAAGACCCATATATTCCATATTGTCCGCCATATGTTCCACCACTACTTGAGGTCAGTTCTTTTGTGGGAGAAATATATGCGTACTTAAAAGTTTCAATAGGAGCGTTCTTGACAATTACAGGCAGTCGAAGTGGCGCACAGCTTCCTAATATTAAAATGCTACAGACTACAAAAAATACTTTCTTAATCGTATTCATACGCAATTAGTTTTATATTCTTCAGCTACCACAAGAACCTTTATAAATCACGGAAGCGTGGAACTGTATGCCACACTCTTACTTGAAGGTCGTAGGAAACCTTGGATACGGATGTAACAATAGCAGCCCACGCTATAGCGTGAGAACCACTATGCTATCCTTGTATCCAATTTGAAAATTTCCTACGTTTTCAAGTACAAGATAAGCATAACGCTTCTTTCTTATCTAATATGTCTTGGAAAGGAGTTACTTCCAATCCAACGCAAAAATAATCAAAAGTTTCGGCAATACCTTGCTACCGAGTGATTTTTTATGCGTGAGAGTGCCAACTGCGCAAAATTTATGATTTCTTGTCCTTATCTGTCGCTTTTTGTCGGCATAACCATAATTTTGAGCCCCCCAAAAAAGGGTCGGTTTCTTCTAATAAAAATATTATTTCTTCTTGCTTGGGCATGTTGGGGGTAACAGTTTTTCAACGAGAAAAAGAATCCCGTTCTATTTAACTGATACCTTCATAAAAATATTGAATAATAAATTTGTCAAAAGGCATTATATCTTTAAGATTTGAAATGAGGTTCTTTGGACTTATTGTTTTAAATTGTATGATAATTTCAGAAATTTCCTTAGCATCATCCTCCAAATTAATTAAACCAGAATCTTGAATCTTGCGACTGATCATTCTTGGCAACCCATACTCTTCTAGTTGATATACGAGTTTTGGAAGGAATGCGTTAGATGCCCGTCCTATAAAGAGAGATATGTCGGGAGCTGCCGGATTGAAAGATTTTTTCAAGATATTAATGACAGATAAAGTTGAGCATAAGTTGTATGAAAGGTAACGTTCAGCTGCGAATAAGTCTTCGTAACTAATTTTATATCCGTCTTTTTCTAATTCATCATAGATGAATGCCACAGAATGAGACCAATTCTTTGGCATTTTCCATATGGCAAGTTTTATCAATCCTCCCATTTTATCACCAAGGAGATTAATGACATCTTTAATCGGTTCACGCCAATTATATGTATTAGTTGCTGCAAGGGCAGCATAATTTTGGGGCCAGGCAGGGTCTGCCTTTAACTTTCTTACCAAAGTTTTTATGAGTTTGGAATCACAGGATTTGAAAGCAGGGAGCCTACGGATGTTGTTGAAGTTTTCTCGTCCTAAAGCTTTTATCATAAAAGACTCATACTCTTTAATACGGTCATTCTGCTCTCCGTTGATTTCTACGCCAGGATTTGCTGAATCCAGAGATTCAACAACCTCTTCCGGGAAATCGATCTCGAGGGTTGTATTTTCTTGTACAGGAGGTTCTTCCAACAAATACACCTTTCCCACAAAATACTTGAACATACGACCTGCACGGCCAATGATGTTCCTATAAGTAAAATAGTCAAACTTGCACGAGCCATTCTTGTTGGACCAAACAACCACTTGTTCGGCTTGAGTATTTACACCTTCAATAATCGAAGATGTGGAAATCATTGTGTCAATACCTTCTTCTTGCTCAAAAAGTTTAACTTGTATTTGACTCAATGATCTGTGCATCTTACCATTATGTACCCCAATTCCTCTTTCACTTAACCCGCATAGCGAAAATTTACGTCCATAATTAACTCTAAGCCAATCGTTGAAATCCTGAAGAAGTGAGGTCTTTTTTACCGCTAAATCATCGGCAAGGATATTCGAGATTGTATCGATATTCTTATAACTGCCAGCATAAATCAGCGTTTTTGCTCTCTTTTTTTGTAAAATCCTCAGAAGATGTCCTTTTTTAAATTGCTCCTTGTCTGCGCTTTTGGGTAAATTCTTATAAAGATGGGCCGCCTTTGTAATGACTGTTTTAAAGTCCGTTAAACGCATAAACTGCATCCCTTCGGTAAAGACGTTGTCAGAAATTTTATGAATGTTGGGAGCAAGGTAATACCGTTGTCGAGAAATTTTTCCCAATTCTATCATCGCACTTAGCAGAGAGGAACTTCTGGAGTCATCGAACATGGAACTTGCCTTGTAGAACTCATCCACGATGAGCATGTCGATTTTTTCAAGCTTATCGAAATAAGCAAAGCTGCGTTCTTGCGGAAAGATAAAAATGTTTCTTTCTGTAATGGTGGCATCCGTGGTAGTAATTATCTTGTAGAAACGAGAAAACTTATGTTCAATCCTGCGGCGTGTTTCATCAGCTAAGGCTATCGTTGGAACAATTATAACCACATTGTCCGGTTTTCTGATTGAAATGAAAGCGTCGATGATAAAACTTTTGCCAAAACTCGTAGGGGCACTCACAGCGATATTCTCGCCAAGCAATAGACGCTTCAAAACACGAGACTGGGCACTATGCAACGTTACGGGTGTTTTATCGCCAACATCTGCTTTGAATGCCTCGACCACGACTTGATCGTCCCATGATGCTGTCTTTTTATCGATATATGGGAATAGACCGACAACCCGGATAAAATGATTAACCATAGGATTATACTGGTTCCCGTCTTGTTGCATTCTATCCAACAAATTGATCACCTTACAGCGAGCCGTCGCCATGTCTCGCTTCTCAATCAAATCATTAATCTGATCGCACTCGGAGTATATCTCGTAATCAAGCATCTTCCTTAATTTGTTTAGCTCGTTCTACAAACCAATTGACAATCTCATTTTTATTAGGGACAGGGAAAAGAATCAAATGGAATTGAATATTATCGTAGCCATGGACATTCTGTTTCTTTTGCTTACCGTTCTGAATATTGAAGTAGTTGATAGCTCGGTCCAAATGGTATCGCTTAATCTCTCCCAAATAAGTCTCTGACAACTCAGTTGCTTTCTGTGTCTTATCGCATTCATGAAGTAACAGTATGGGAATATGTAGTCTTTTCCTTATTTCGTCAACAGAAGTTTCACGTCTGAGAATGGTTTGAACGAACTTTCTCGTATCAGGATTGGGAATGACATATTGCAAATCCGAAATGCTTGTAATAATGGAATTTTCTTTCTTTATCTTATCAGTACTAATAGTATCGAATACGGACTTGACAGGTTCGTACATTCGCTCATTGGCGATGTTACTATAAAACTTTGCTTCACCCAGCCATAAAGTGAAATCTCCCTTGTCGTCTAAAACGATATGAACGCTGTCTGCCCCTTTGGCATTGTCATTGGTGTTTTGTTTGTAAAATATTTTGGGCACAACAGGCAATGCACCATAATAATAGCGCATAATTCCATACAGGACAATTTCTGCAATCTCACTACCTTGACCGTTATCTGTATCCACAAGCCTCAGATTCTTGACAGATTCAGTCAGCGTCGTATATGGAGATTCGCAATAAAGATTATCCCTATCTTCGGCCGATAGACCCGTTTGTGCAATATTGTCCAACACAAACTGACGGAATACTTTTTTCCGCCATGCTCCGTCTTCAAATCCGTTGATGACCGATAACAAAAAACCGTTCTTATCAAAATCCGGCATTACCGAGGCCGGATTGATCTCAGCAAGACATGTATTGATTACAATATCGAAGTTACAGATCTTATCCATGCATCATTGCTTACATTAACTATTAATATTCTGAATGCCAAAACTTATGGTCTCAAACATCCAATCGGCACAACATACACTCCATCTGTTCGTTTATAGGCAAAGTCACCAACACCTGTCAGCACCATACAAAAAGCTGGGGCTTTCATTCGGGAGGTGTCTATGATATTTGCAAGTGCCGTTAAGGTTTTTGCGCCATCCTCAATCAATTTTTCTCCACCCAATTTTATTTCAACAAGACCATACGAACCATTACGCAAGTGCACCACAGCATCGCATTCCAAGCCGTTTTTGTCTCTATAATGATAGACAGAACCATCTAAGGCATCTGCATAAACCCTAAGGTCACGAATACACATTGTCTCAAAAAACAGCCCAAATGTATTTAGGTCATTTATCAAATCATTAGGGCCTAAGCCAAGAGCCGCCACACCAACTGACGGATCGACATAGTACCTTGTATCAGATGTGCGAACAGCAGTTTTACTCCTTAAATTGGGATTCCACGCAGGCATATCCTCTATCACGAATATTTTCCGCAAGGCGGTAAGATATGAATTTATTGTTTCATCACTGACATCTTCTGGTTCATTAGTCGATATATCTGCAAGTATTGTTGCGATACTTGCTTGTGACCCTTGATGTCTGGCATAAGAACGCATGATTCTCTTGGCCCGTTCTGCATCCCGTTTTACATTATCAACCCGTGATATGTCGCTATTCGTAATAGCTTTATAATATTCCGTTGCCTGTAGCAGTGCTGCCTTTTCCGTTTTCTTTTGCAGGGCTTTAGGCCATCCTCCACGACAAACGATAAATGCCAGCATGGGCAATGTGAGTTTATTCAAAGCCCCTATTTTATTCGGAGCAAGAAATAAATCGGAGAGGCTAATTTCACCTGTCGACTCTCCCGACTCCCACAAACTCATAGGTCGCATTGTAAGCCATCCATATCTTCCAGTACCAGTATGATGAATATCTTTGGTTTCTGCCGGCACAGCAGAGCCAGTAAGCATAAATTGTCCATCTTCGTCTCTATGGTCTACCTCAAATCGAATGGCATCCCAAAATTGAGGAACTTCTTGCCATTCATCTATCAGGCGAGGTGTTTCCCCTTCTAGCAAAAAGCCAATATTTGTTTGCGCCATTTGCTTATATTGCTGCTGCTTGGCAGGGTCATCCATATAAATGACACTTTTAGCCTGTTGCTCTGCTGTAGTTGTTTTGCCACAAGCCTTGGGGCCTTCTATCAAGACAGCACCCATTGCCTCTAATTTATCACGTAGCAGTTGATCTGCTATTCGATTTTTATATTCCATGGAATTGTATTTTAGTGCAAAGATAGTACATTTCCTTGTAATTCAATTCATTTTTGAAGATTATTTGGAAAAATGACGGATTTGTATTTGGAAATTTGGCTTTGTTTTGATTGGGAATTTGGCGTGTAATTATTTTAAACTTTGTAATGATACTCTTTTATGGCATTTTCATTGGGAAATTCCCAACCTCCGACTTCATAGTAGCTATTAGACGTTTGCCAAAACCGTTTTAGTCCGGGCTTGTCCTTGTGCCACGAAATATCTTTCGGGGGAGCCTAATACCCCGACCGACTGACGTCGGTGGGTGGGTTGCCATACAATCTGCAAGCAGAGGTAGTGAGATTGTCCGATGTCGGGCAGATTATGAAACGGCAAACGGATAGGCAGATAGCTTTGAGTGTATCGGGAAATTTAGCCTACACCAGTTCATGTCAAGCAGGCATCCGACAAGAGGGAGGAAAGAATTTGCCCCTTGTAGCGTTGTCTTACCTGGCAAGAATAAGATTATACTTTACTTGACTTTCATAGATAAAATAGAGAGCCTTTCAAAGTCACCATTTCTTCCTATTATCCGAGCAATATTATTCCTGTTTTATGCATGGTTTTGAACAACTGCACTGTTCCAAATTTCTTTTCAGTTTTTTGTATGAAAACGGTTTAGTTTAGTTTTTCTCCCTTATATATAAATACTAAAGTAAACTGAATTATATATGTCCGCGCGGGAATAAACTACACCAGCAAAAAATATCGAAAACCCGAGAACTCGGTGGCTGCTTTAGTCGAACAATCCGTTCACCAGATTGACCGCATCGTCCTTTTTCTGATTGATGATTTTGGCATACACCTGCGTCATCTTCACATCGGCATGGCCGAGCAGCTTCGAGGTCGTGTAGAGGTCTGCTCCGAGCGTCAGCATCATCGTGGCGAACGTGTGGCGGCTCGTGTGAAATGAAAACCGCTTATCTATTCCAGCCGCTTTCGCCCAAGGTTTGAGAAGCGTGTTTATCATCGTTGGGCTCGGCAAATCGAATACCGTATCTTCCGCCGATTTGTCTCCCCGCTCGGGCATCCATTTCAACGCTTCAGGAGAAAGAGGTAGATAAATCGGCTCTTTGGTCTTCTGCATGGATACAGACAAACGGTATTTTCCTCTATCGACGAAGACATCTTTCCACTTCAGCCCGATAATGTCGCTTATCCGCAGTCCGCAGAAGCAGGAGAACAAATAAGCCTGTTTTACGGCATCATTTTTCATCGGAGTAGTAATCAATGCCCGCACCTCTTCAATGGTCATATACGACCGTTTACTCTCCGGCAGACGGATTTTATCCGAATTGTTGATCTTCGTAAAAGGATTGACTTTTATAATTTCCGCTCGCACGGCTGCATTCAAAGCTCCGTTCAGAATGCGGTAATAGGTGTGTAGCGTAAAATTAGATACTTGTTTGCCCTTAGGTCGATATTCAGTCAACAAATAATCGATATACTCTTGGCAGAACGCCTTGTCGATTTGATCCATCGTTACCCGTTCTCCGGCATAATCTTCCAAGATGCGGATAGTAACTTGGATTTGGTTCCCATCTTTCTTTCCTCGCTTCGCCTGATTCTCTTTGTAGGTTTCCATCCAGTCCAGAAGAAAAACCTTTTCACGGGTTTCGATACCCGCTTCGCCGTTGGTAAGTTGAATGATCCGTTTCGATTTGATGGCATTGGCTGCGGCCATAGTCGTTTGATTCCGCACACGGGCATTGTTATCCGTTTCGGGGATAAGATACATCTTCAGATACTCATACGTCCGTTTACCGTCCCGATAGATATCCAAATACAGACTTTTGTTTCCATTGGCCAACTCTTTCATCCGAAGACGGATAGGTTCTTTGACTTTTGCGGGCTTCTTTACTCGTGGCATAGTTCCTCCTTGCTTTACTCGTTATTCCTGCCACAAAGATAGAAAGAATAATCCGAATTAAGGAACAAATAAGAAACAAAAATGTACCGAAAAAGAACCAAACAACAATAATCAAGTAAAACAAGAGAAGATGTAGATACAGCGTAATTACTTATTATACAGATTATTTATTTTCACTTGATTGGTTTTTGTTTTCTTCTTCAGCTATACTATATAAATCTGGTAAATTTATATAACTATCTGTGAGAATTATTACTGAAAATTGTGCAAAAGATGTAGGAACAAGCAGAAAAATTTAAACAATCTGTCATTATGGATACCTTCACCAAATTCAAAAGAATTATAGTGAATTAGCACGAAATAATTCGTAAAGTTGAATTATATTTTCATACCACATCTTGTATTCTACAAGTTGGTTTTCACTATCTTTTTTTCGCCCATATCACGTTTTTGGGAATCACAGAACAATTAAGAGCGAAGAAACTACTATATCAGATTTCTTCGCTCTATAACATAACTTTATTTCCCCAGCGACTTGAATACTTTATCTATACAGCGTTTTTTCTGTTCCATATTGGGATGAACATATAAGTTCAGCGTAGTTGATATGTTTGAGTGTCCCAATAGCACACTAACAGTTTTATAGTCACAACCGACTTCTATACAACGAGTCGCAAAGCTGTGGCGGAGTCCATGGTACTTTAATTTTGGAATATCAAGTTTCTCCATCAGCCTTTTATAGTAGTTACGGTATGTACGTGGTTCTGTCGGACGTTCATCATTGGTTAGGATGTAATAGTCATCGTTAACTACTTTTTTCAAAGGCTTCAACATTCCTAGCAACTCTTTATTCATCGGAATCTCGCGACAGGAGTTTTTGGTCTTTGGTGTGTTTATAACCAGCTCAGTGTGCTTTTTCTCCCCTTCTATAATATAAATACGTTCTATTGTTCGATTAACAGTTAGTATTCCATCAGTGACATTGATATCACTCCATTTCAAAGCACAGATTTCTCCTATACGTAGCCCTGTACTAAGGCTGATATAAATACCAAGTCCCATGAATGTAAAATGACTTTGGATATGGTTTAATATCTTCCTATGGTTAGTAACGGACAGAACATCCAATACTTTGTTTTCTGAACTTGGGGGATATTTGATGTCCCATTCATAATAAGTCATCCATTCCTTCTTCACTCCGAACTTCATTACCATTTTAAGGACTATCAGAATATCCTTGACCGATTTAGTGCTTAATCCACTTTCAATTTTGTGCAAAACAAAAGCTTGAACACTCTGTTCCGGAAGTGAATTATCCTCCCCGAAGGTTGGAAGAATATGGTTCTCCAAGATCAATACGTATGCAGCCATAGTGGACTGTTTCACATAAGGCCGCTTGTACTCTTTCCATGCAGCCGCAATTTCTCTAATAGTTTTATGAATCATAATTTCTTAATAATTGGTTCTTATAATTAGAGAAATATAAACCATAATGTTCCGGATTTGCGATTTCCGGAGTTTAGTGGGGAGTGGGTGGAAACTGAGTTGCAAGATATTGTTCCAAATATATGTTCGGGTAAAGACAGAATTTCCAACAGCGGTGAGGTCGCTCTCTATGGTTCTACTGGAGTTATTGGTAGGACAAATTCTGCTTCATATAAAGAGAATATTGTTCTCGTAGCACGTGTTGGTGCAAATGCAGGTCAAATGCAAATTGGTAATGCTCCTTGTGGTGTTACGGACAATACACTTGTAATTGATGCAAAAGAATGGAACTACTACATTTATTACTTCTTGCAGCATTATAATCTGAACAGATTAGTATTTGGCTCTGGTCAACCACTAATAACAGGTGGCATGCTGAAAAGAATTAAAGTAAGGTATGGCTGTAAAGCAGAGCGCAATAACATTACTCGCTTATTATGCCTAATAGATGAGCGCATAGCTACCCAAAACAAAATCATTGAGAAAGATATATATCAACCTAAAACGATTCTTTCAACGGACTTAACAGAAGATGGTTATCTTGTATATGGTGCGAATGGTATTATTGGTAAATACCATTTATATAATCATGAGAAAGAACAAATCTGCATTACATGCCGTGGAAATACTTGCGGAACGGTTAATTATACAGAGCCTAAATCATGGATAACAGGAAACGCCATGGTTATAAATACCGATAATTTTGCTGAAAATGTAAATAAACGATATTTATTTCATTACCTATCGTCTATAAATTTCAATAGCATTATATCCGGGTCAGGTCAACCACAGATTGTTCGTCAACCTTTGGCCAAACTAAAGATCATTCTCCCTGAGCTAACAATCCAAGAACATATTGCAAAGTGTTTAGATACTATACTTGCCAAAATAAAGAATGAACAAACTTCCTTACAAGCAATCCAGATACAGAAATCGTATCTGTTGTCGCAGATGTTTATATAAACATTTGGTGCAATAAATATTGTTTTTGCAAGTTAAACGATACAAGAATATTTTGCTCCAAAAAGAGTTTGCTCTCCAATTTTCCAAGTACATTTGCAATACGCTTTTGTTCGGAAAGTGGAGGACAATATATTTTCGCATTACCATAATCCTTGAAGTAGATATGTGGTATTGCCATTCCTGTTTTGTACGACTGAAAATTAAACACAGACAGAACGAAGTATAGATATCGTACATCATAGTTACTTAAGGCTGTAAGATAGTTGAGCGTGCCAATTATCGAAAAATCACCTTGTGCGTAGGACACTGTTCCTACACCTGAACCGTCTTTGATTATCAGTATCGAATCACCATTCATTTGCGGCATATCGGTATATCCGAGTAAGCCGTTTGCGCCAAACACTTTATACAATCCGCTGTGTGAGACTTCTCTTTCTTGAAGCGTTGAACTGTGGCACTCTAAACATTGAGCGATAGTAGTATTAGGCTCTCCTTTGGTTGTTAGTAAAATTGTAATCCCTTTAATTTACGAATACAAATCCTTAATTCAGGCAATGTGCGATACCTTAATAGAATCAGAACAGCTTAAAGTC
>PPYF01114974.1_pt1 | contig 10319 bp, 11 predicted proteins | sample 1559871 | NCBI WGS metagenome assembly PPYF01 (sample SAMN08240021, study PRJNA423297) | Human gut metagenome, whole genome shotgun sequencing project.
TTTTACACAAATCTTATTCTGTCATATCATAGAAAGCTACCTTCGACATTTTAACTCTCTTATCCCTCTATCAAGGGCATTGAAAAAAATAGACAATACTATCTATGTTTGATGCACTGTGTATATTAAATACAGGTGTTTTTTATAATCAAACAACAAAAAATTATTCTAAGTTAATACATGAAAATATATAAATTAGCAATCCCAAAAGATGTTCTTCTTAGACAAATAGAAAATTGTTGATTTTAATTTTATTCATGATAAACTACTGATAAATGTGTCTAAATAACGGATAAAACGCAGTTCCACCTATCCAAATGTTTAATATCTGCTTTTAAAATCAACTTCAATTTATCTAATCTTGTTCTTTTTTTAAGTCCTGGCAACATTCTAAAATTTCAGTCCATGCTCCCATATTCCTTTTGCAAATAATACAATAGGAGATTTCAATCTACGCTCCCGCGAAGGGAGCGACTGCAATGATACAACTGTAAATTGGGGTACTTCAATTTCAATCCACGCTCCCGCGAAGGGAGCGACACTTTTCCATGTCCGGAAAAACAACGCAAGATGATTTCAATCCACGCTCCCGCGAAGGGAGCGACCAGCGCACGAACGCACCGATATTAAAGTGACTAAAATTTCAATCCACGCTCCCGCGAAGGGAGCGACTATCTACTCCGGAGAGGATTTGCCAGAGGAGAAACCATTTCAATCCACGCTCCCGCGAAGGGAGCGACAGCCCTCTACGAGCCTCCTAGAAGCGTTTCTAAATTTCAATCCACGCTCCCGCGAAGGGAGCGACGCATAAAAAGTGTGCGATATGTGGGCTCCCCGGAATTTCAATCCACGCTCCCGCGAAGGGAGCGACTGACGATGATGAGCAGTATGCGTAACAGAGATGTATTTCAATCCACGCTCCCGCGAAGGGAGCGACAAAATTAAATACTTATCATCCCTAATGACAGATAATTTCAATCCACGCTCCCGCGAAGGGAGCGACTTTCCACTTTTTATTTCCGGTTTAGGCATTAAATTAATTTCAATCCACGCTCCCGCGAAGGGAGCGACTCTCTCCAATCTTTCGGCTTTCTATTTTTTAGCCAATTTCAATCCACGCTCCCGCGAAGGGAGCGACTGATTTGTCGTACAGGTTTATTGAATATGATGAATTTCAATCCACGCTCCCGCGAAGGGAGCGACATCCCGAAAGCAGTATTCCTGGGAGAGATTACAATTTCAATCCACGCTCCCGCGAAGGGAGCGACCCTTGTTTACAATGCGGCACATATTACCAGTAAGATTTCAATCCACGCTCCCGCGAAGGGAGCGACGCTGTAGAATACGGATTTGCCACAAGCATTTACATTTCAATCCACGCTCCCGCGAAGGGAGCGACTCAAATCTTCTTTCGTTTTCGGATTTCCCTTTTATTTCAATCCACGCTCCCGCGAAGGGAGCGACGTTACCAAAACACAGGTGCGAATATCTCAGACAATTTCAATCCACGCTCCCGCGAAGGGAGCGACTAAAAGCAGTTTCTCAATCTGCTCGTAAAATCGAAATTTCAATCCACGCTCCCGCGAAGGGAGCGACAGGGAACACTAATAACATATCAATTCCGATTTTAATTTCAATCCACGCTCCCGCGAAGGGAGCGACAGAGAGAGGACAACTGCCGAAGGAGTTAAAAGATATTTCAATCCACGCTCCCGCGAAGGGAGCGACGGAGTTTCTAAAACTTTGGGCGCACTTGAAATGATTTCAATCCACGCTCCCGCGAAGGGAGCGACACATTTTTAAATTTAAAAGATATTATTTCGTGGAATTTCAATCCACGCTCCCGCGAAGGGAGCGACGACGTGATATCCTTAATAGACTCACAGTGTATTGCAATTTCAATCCACGCTCCCGCGAAGGGAGCGACCCCAGCCCACCATCCTAAAGATTTCGTCTAAGCTATTTCAATCCACGCTCCCGCGAAGGGAGCGACTATAGCGGATTAACAAACACATTTACAGTCACAGATTTCAATCCACGCTCCCGCGAAGGGAGCGACATTGCAGAGAGCGCTTCATCTGTAAATCTAAATTCATTTCAATCCACGCTCCCGCGAAGGGAGCGACGAATTTCGAGTTTTTGCAATGGAGGTGTATGTATGATTTCAATCCACGCTCCCGCGAAGGGAGCGACCCGTCACACCCACGCTTCCCTGCTCCTTGCTAACGATTTCAATCCACGCTCCCGCGAAGGGAGCGACTAAACGAAGACGTATATACTGCATTCTGTAATAATTTCAATCCACGCTCCCGCGAAGGGAGCGACAAATATGCAATCGGCAATAATCTTCTTCAAAAAGATTTCAATCCACGCTCCCGCGAAGGGAGCGACTGGATGGACGCACCATACACACCTCATTTAAGCAATTTCAATCCACGCTCCCGCGAAGGGAGCGACACCACGAACATTTACATCTCCGTAAATGTCAATGTATTTCAATCCACGCTCCCGCGAAGGGAGCGACTAAAAATCGGTGAACAGTGCGAAATTATAAAAATATTTCAATCCACGCTCCCGCGAAGGGAGCGACACTGGTTTGGGTTTAGTGATATCAGACTCAGAAATTTCAATCCACGCTCCCGCGAAGGGAGCGACTCAATCATCGCATACAACGATAAAGTTGTTTTAATTTCAATCCACGCTCCCGCGAAGGGAGCGACTCTATTTGCGGCGAACACAAAAAGAAATACAGCATTTCAATCCACGCTCCCGCGAAGGGAGCGACTCCCCTTGCGTAAATCTATTACCTCTTTTGTTTATTTCAATCCACGCTCCCGCGAAGGGAGCGACACAGCAAATGTTGCAGAGTGAGAGAGAGGTTGCTATTTCAATCCACGCTCCCGCGAAGGGAGCGACGATATCTGGAGTATCTAAAACTTTAGGTGCACTTATTTCAATCCACGCTCCCGCGAAGGGAGCGACTAAACTGTAATTGCCTAAAACAGGATTAGCGATATATTTCAATCCACGCTCCCGCGAAGGGAGCGACATTATAAAAGTCTTTATATTCACTTAATTGTCAATTTCAATCCACGCTCCCGCGAAGGGAGCGACCGCAAGTCCAAACAAAAAGCGGGAACGGCATGCGAAATTTCAATCCACGCTCCCGCGAAGGGAGCGACTGTAGGGAGCATATCATTATTGGAGATTTTAACTTATTTCAATCCACGCTCCCGCGAAGGGAGCGACAGGATATGACACCGAATGTTCAGAATATGACACCATTTCAATCCACGCTCCCGCGAAGGGAGCGACAATCGGTATTTATTCAATTCATCTGGACCAACACCATTTCAATCCACGCTCCCGCGAAGGGAGCGACGTATATTATATCATTAAATCAATATTATTCAGTTATTTCAATCCACGCTCCCGCGAAGGGAGCGACAACCACAGAGAAAATGCTACCAGAACACAGGTGATTTCAATCCACGCTCCCGCGAAGGGAGCGACCTCATTTTTTGAGCAAAGCATCTACCCGTCAGGAATTTCAATCCACGCTCCCGCGAAGGGAGCGACTCTACGTTACCTGTGTTACATCTTAACACCTTGTGCATTTCAATCCACGCTCCCGCGAAGGGAGCGACATATTCAATCCCTGCTTTTTTCAACATACCTTCAATTTCAATCCACGCTCCCGCGAAGGGAGCGACTGGCGTCCATCCACCTCTCAATGCATTCCACATGTATTTCAATCCACGCTCCCGCGAAGGGAGCGACCATGTTTCCACTGTGCCCCTGATTTACAACGCTTATTTCAATCCACGCTCCCGCGAAGGGAGCGACAGCGTAGTGAGCGTTTCCATACCAACATCACAGATTTCAATCCACGCTCCCGCGAAGGGAGCGACTGCAATCTTGTCTAATTTTATATCTTATATTTTTCGATTTTCATTAATCTTTACCAATATTTTCCTTCTCATTTTCTATTTTTAACCATCTCCCTATAACTTTTGTACATTTTTTCTGGTGCGAGTCTCCTTACACTACCGTGTCCACTTGCCATTCGCACAATAATCATATAATAAGAACATCATCTACTGAGATTCCGTTATCAACACCAACATGCTCTATCTTTGTTTTATATTGATTTCCTAAATAATAAAATCTCAAGCTATCGACTTTCTCATCGATAATATCCATCAATTTTGATTTAAGCATAATACATTGTGCATTATCTAAAATACACTCAAATACAGAATTCTGCACTCTTCTTCCATAATTTACACATTGCTTTGCAACTTTGCGCAATCTTCTTTTTCCGTCTGCTGTTTCTGTATTTACATCATATGTAATCAATACTAACATACCAAACTCCCTCTCTCATTTCCAAAGAAATACAGGATAGCTGTCTAAATCACCTCTTAGATACCTTGCTAAAAGCATAGCTTGCACATAAGGAACCATACCCCATTCTATTTTTTCTTTAAGATATGGATGTGTTAAAGTTTCTTTCTTTTTATTCTGCCACTCGATCAACAATTTTTTTCTTAAGTCGTCACTCATAAGCACAGCGCCATTTTCTTTTTTCACAAAGTTCTTACCTGTAATAATCTTCTTATTAATTAGTGACAAAACAAATCGATCTGCCAAAACCGCTCTTAGCTCTTCAATTAAATCCAGAGCTAAGGATGCCCTCCCCGGACGTTCCGTATGCAGATAACCCATATAAGGATCCAGACCAACACTCTCAAGAGCTGCAACAATCTGATTTGTTAATAATGTATATACAAAAGATAATAATGCGTTTACATTATCCACTGGCGGTCTTTTATTTCTTCCAGCAAACTTAAACTCCTTTTTCTGCTGCAATATTAATTGATCAAATACCCCAAAATAAATTTGTGCAGCTTCTCCTTCATATCCTCTTAGTTGTTCTTTCGACTGACTGTTTTGAATATACTTCAATGATTTTTTCAAATATTCCGATGCTGATTTTACCCGTCCCACGTCAATCTGAAGGCTATGGTCTCGAATAGCTCTTTCTAACACCCATCTTGCATTATACACTTTTCCTAGAATACAATTCTTAGCCACTTCTAAACTTTGCCCTTCATCTTGAGTGCTTGCGTATTGCTGCTTTCTTAATACAACATTTCCTTTTACCTTCCCTGTTACTCTGGCCAAAAATTTCCCTTGAGGTGTCATGTAGCACAGAGAAATATTCCTATCTACACATGCTCCCATAAGTGCAGGACTTGTTCCCCTATACCCAAAAGAAACAATTCCTTCCAAATTATGCAAAGGCAATCGTCCCACTTCTGTTTTTTCTTCAAAAACTACAATATTCTCTCCATCTAATGCCAAATAACTATTCTCAGAAGTCACATACAATGTATTTAATAACTTCTTCATTCCAATTCCTCCCCCAGCATCTGGGTAATATAACTTTTTACAGTTCCTGATTTTCCTAGCTTAGGTAAACAAATCTCTTTAAGAGAGCATGCATTACATGCTTTGCTATATTTTACCTTTGGTGTATATTTTCTGTCAAAGTATTGATGCATTTCTTGAAACATCTGTATAACTTCTTGCCGTAGATCCTCTGTAATTTTTACAATTTCACGCCTTCTTGTTTCTCCATAAAATAAAGCGCCCTCACAAATTTCTGTAGAAAACATCTCCTCTAAGCACAATACTTGGGCTACCAGCTGAAGCTTATCTTCTTCCGTAATTTTAGGTTTCCCTTTTTTATATTCAATAGGATAAACCAAAAATGTACCTCTGTGACCATGAAGTTTTATTCCATTATCACACCTTTGAAATTCAACAACATCACATTCCCCACTGACACCCATTATTCTTGACGCAATTGGAAGAGACCTCACCACTAACAAGTCTTTTCTTTTTTCTACAAGATAAGGATCATGTGCTTTCTTATGCATCAATTCTCCTACAACTGTATGCACATTTTCTGCCCATTGTTGCTCAATATGAATTAAAGCCCATTGTCTTCTACAAAATTTAAAATGTTGAATACCTGATAACATCAAATAATTATCTTCTGCATACTCCATCAAATCATCCTTCTCATCTCTACGGAACTCGGTATATTTTCCTCATGCACTTCTACAACATAGTCTTGATAACTTCTTGGATATTCTACTTCATCTTTTTTTCTTATCTCAATAGAATCAAATAATTTATACGCTGGACAATCCCCCAACTCTTTGCTGTGTTTAAATACAATTAACTCTCTAACTGCCATATTTCCTCTTGCTGCAGAATGGTCGTGTTCAAACATATTGATAATTGCTTCCCATAGTAAATTAAGATCATCTTCTGAGAAACCAGTAACTTTTCTTGCTAAATTAGCAGATACATATCCTTCTGCCCTATATAATCCGTAAGGAACAATGCTTTTTCTTCCCATTTCAGTACTTTTATTTTCGGCATCTTTTTCTGTTGTAATCGCAACCCTTGTAATTGTAACCTCCTGTGAAACAATAGGATCAATGCTTCTGGCAAATCCAATTTGTACAGGTCCTCTTACTTGCCCGCAATTTAAAGCAGCTTTTACAAATGTTGTCATTACAGCACCAAAAGTCCGAATATCATAAAAGTTCCGGCACATATAATCCCGAATTTTGATATCTGCTTCTGCATCACTTTTTTTCAGTTTTTTTAAAGACTCTGTCACCTTTTTTTCATCTGTGTCCTTAATCCCCAAATCAGCACAAGCTTCCCGATCGCTTCTATTTAGTGGAACATCCTCTTTTATGTAAATTTTATATCCTTCTTCCTCTTCTTTTACAGTCTCTACATAATTCCGAATTTTCCTCTTCAAACATACGTCTGTCACTAATCCAAGACCACTTTCCGGGTCAATTCTCGGCATATTTCCTGCGTCCGGATCACCATTTGGATTTCCATTCTCTACATCAAATAAAACCACAAATTCATATCTATTCTTAATTACTTCGCTCATTTATTTTTCCTCTCTTTTCTCATATTTTTTTTGTATCTGGTGATAATATCCAAGAGCAAATTTCCCCTGCTCTTCCAAAGATAAACGTTTCGGAAAACCCTCTTGCTCATTAATTTTCCACATAATATCTGCAAAAAGTTTTTCGTAATACTTTTTTGTTCCTTCCTTTTCTCGTCCTATTTTTTTCATGTGGCTATTTTTTAGCTTAATCAAAACAGGAAACACTGATGCCGGAGTTCCGCATGCTGAATTAAAATAGCGATCACGGATAGTTGCCTGAATGCCCGGATTTGCATCTGCCTGTATTGACTCCAATACAGAAAACAATCTCCCCAATACATACGCAATATCATTACTTTCCTCATTTAATCCCATATAGTTTTCTCCTTCCTTCCATTTATAATTATGTATTAAATATGTTTTAATAATTGACATTCTCTTCCAACTTAACTTTTTTTCGTCTTGTTCTGCGCGAATGCGAATCAATGTATCTGAATATAATCTTGCCGGATATCTGTCTCCTGATAAAATTGCACGAAAAGTCATTGTCGCCATATTAGATATAGGCTTTTTATCTGTAGATTTTTTATTTACTGTTTCAAACAACATTTCCTGTACGCCTAAATATTGATTTTCGTCCCATTTGGGTTTTATAATTTCCATTCTTTTATAATGCTCAGAAATATTTGTTAAAATTTTTCCAAATGAATTTTCATAGAAAAAACGTACGGATAATCTTGCCGCATTTGGTGCTAAACCTAATATGAAAAACCTCTGCTCCGGATTTAGTTCATTTCCTTTAATTATGATTGGTTTTCCTTCTTGTATTCTTTCAAATAATCCTTTTAACTCCTCTTGATTATCTATAGGGGGCTCCATACATTCCAAAAATGCGTCCTGATAATCCGTCTTTCCGCTTTCTGCCCAAAAAACAACCATTGTATCACCAATTTGAAGAGAATATTTTCTATCTGACAGTAGATAATTCAGTGCTGTTGTATATGCAAACTCAGCATATTTACCCACTGGAGCATTATAACTTTGTTCTTTACCATAAGACTCAAAAGACGGAGCATTAAAAGAAACTAAGGCTGCTCCACTTGATTGCGCTCCCGGTACCCCTTTAATTCCTCTGTGAATTCTGGAAATTTCTTCCTGTTCTCCGGTCACAAGACAAATACCTTTTGCCTCCTGATTAATTTCCATTTTACGATTATCCCAAATCCGCTTAATCTGCATATCATCTTGAGCATAGTGTGTTCCCATTCCGAAAATCAAATTACCACCATCCGTGATATCCTCCCAATTTTCACTAATTTTAGGATATTTCATAGCTTTTTCCGGTTTCCAGTTTTGAAAAAACAAACAAATTGCTTTTGCCATCTCGCCTTCTGCATGATTTAATAAAGATAAATGCTTGTCCCTTGCTGCCAAAAAGCATTCTTCTGCCCTCTTTTTATTCTTTTCATCTTTTTCCTGACTAATGCCAAGAAGATATTTTGCATTATCACATAAAAAATTAGCAGAAACTCCTGAAGATCTCGTTACCATTTCCGGAACCAATAAATTTTGAGGTCTTATTACCGTTTTTTTCCCTCTTTCCTCTTCTATTTTTAAACAAATAATATTTTTTATTTCACCTTCTTTAGATAATTCAATCTCATAAGATACTTTTGCACTGCACCATCCCTGTTTTGATACTTTCTCTTCTTCGACCAGATTTTCATAGTGTTTCACAAGAGCCTGTAAAATCATCGTATCACCTCACAATTCCGCAGGTCTATCACTCCCCGGTTCATAATTGCCCTAAAAAACATTGGACTGATATTTTCACTATTTGTATAATCCATATCAAACAGCATCAACCCCAGATCTTTTTCTTCCACCTCATCATATGCTGTCTTAATTTCTTCATCTCCACATAGTGCAAAGTGTGCCGGAAATTCCCTACATCCGAAGTATGGCATATGATAACACTCACCCCTTTTTAAACGTCTCATTATGATATCTTTAAATTTTCCGGGATTGTCCGTCGCATTCGCTCTTTCTGTCATATCAAAATGAGCTTCAATTACATACTCTACATTTGTCAAAATTATAGATGCCCGCTGAACAATTTCCTCTTTACTGCTGATATACAGAGACTTTTCAGCGCCATTGTATACTGATAGAACATTATTGGCAGAAATTTTGCTTTTCACTTCATTTCTTCGTACACTGGTAAAATTAATTGGATTTTTTACATATATTTTATCAATAACCCATTTCATTCCCGGATGCCAATAAATTGCTTCTAAAATTCCTCTCGCTGCTGATGGAGTTATTACATCATAAGAATATCGTTCTACTTTTAATTCCGGACGCGAAAACAATGCGTAATCTCCCCAGACTTTCACTTTTACTCCCATTCCCATAATTTCACCTCTTTCATCATTATAGTACCTCTCCTTCCTCATAACATGCGGCGATATAATCTCTAGGCTGATAATAAAAATCTGTATTGTAATCTGAAATATGTTCATCAATCCATGAATGATAGACTTCCCAAATTCCTTTCACAATTTCACATTCTGCATAAATATCTTCTATTAGTCTTTCGTACACTTCACCTATGCTCCAATAATCTGGAATTACATATTTACATTGTTTTTCATTGTCAAATGTCCCCATCTTAAGGTTACTTTCCTCAATAAATTCATCAGCTACTTTTTCAATAGGTTCACAATGAAATACATCCGCATACTCATAAATTCGCTCTATTCGTTCGTACCCTAAAACCTCCACTACTTCACTTCTTTTTTGCTTTACTTTTCTCCCAATATATTCAATTAAACTACATGTAAAAAACAAAGCATTGTTATTTTTTCTTGCCATATACAGTCTCACTTCCTATAAACGTTAATGTATCCAGTGCAGAAATAGTATGAAAACTAATTTGATGGGTAGGATACTTAAATTTTACTAATTCCCAAAATGCTGCTCTGGATATTTTACCATCAATATAATTCTGGATATAATTATAAATAGTATCGTCTGCCATTGGACCTTCTACAATGTCATATTTATGGGATTTCCCTTGACGACACGCTACTATAAAATCCAGCCATTCTTCTGTCATTTTCTCAAATATAAGATAATTTAATTTTTCATTTGGCATATACTTATATTTATTAATGTATCCTTCTTTTCCATATCGAGTCGCCCAACGTTCAGCCTGCTCCATATATTTCGTGCAATAGAATCCAAAATAAAAATCTTTATTGAATTTTGCTTTTCGAATTTCCGGGTATTCCACGACAACATTACTTCCATGATATAAAATCATTTATTC
>PPYF01548037.1_pt1 | contig 10319 bp, 5 predicted proteins | sample 1559871 | NCBI WGS metagenome assembly PPYF01 (sample SAMN08240021, study PRJNA423297) | Human gut metagenome, whole genome shotgun sequencing project.
AGAAATGAATCAACTCATTACAGATTGTTTGAACGAAATGCCTTATATTTGCGTTCATAAAGAAAAGAAAGTAAGAAAAATGAAGAAACTCGTAATTTTTGATTTAGACGGTACCCTCCTAAACACCATTGCCGATCTGGCACAAAGTACCAATCATGCATTAGCCGCCTTAGGATATCCCACACATGAAGAACAAGAGTACAACTTCATGGTTGGAAATGGTATCAACAAACTTTTTGAGCGTGCTCTGCCCGAAGGAGAAAAGACGGAAGAAAATGTCCTGCGCATACGAAAAGAATTTGTACCCTATTATGACCAACATAATGCAGACAAAAGCCGCCCCTACCCCGGCATCACGGAACTTCTAACCGAACTACAGACCAAGGGAGTCCAACTTGCAGTCGCTTCCAACAAATATCAAGCAGCTACAGAGAAACTAATTGCCCACTATTTTCCTACAATTCGTTTCATCGCTGTCTTTGGCCAACGTGAAGGGGTAAACGTAAAACCCGATCCCACCGTCGTATACGATATCCTGAAAATAGCAAAGACAGCCAAAGAAGATGTTCTCTATGTAGGAGATTCCGGCGTAGACATGCAGACAGCTATCCATGCAAATATAACCTCCTGCGGAGTGACCTGGGGATTCCGCCCACGCGCTGAACTGGAAACCTTCCATCCTGACTACATTGTGGATAAGGCTGAGGAGATTATCGAGAGCGTCTTGAAAGACTAAATTCAGCCTCTACTGCCTGAATCTTGCCACCGTATCAGCAAGGTCTTGCCAATAAATAGGCAAACGGTATGCATCATTTTTACTCCTTTTTAAATAGATATTACCCCTGAAAGTGCCGAAAACTGCCTAACCTTGCAACTGAAATACAAAAAATGAAAAACAATGATGAAGAAATGGTTATCGACATGCTTTGCCGCAATCTGCATAAGCAGTAACTTGCAGGCACAGCTGGAAAATGAAACTCTCAAATTATGGTACGATGGACCCGCCACACAATGGGTAGACGCTTTGCCACTGGGTAACGGACGTATAGGCGCCATGGTCTTTGGCGACCCTGTACACGAACAATTCCAATTGAATGAAGAAACCGTATGGGGAGGTTCTCCTTACAACAACACCAATCCCAAAGCCAAAGACGCTTTGCCACGTATCCGCCAACTCATCTTTGAGGGCAAGAATAAAGAGGCACAAGAGCTTTGCGGCCCCACCATCTGTTCGCCATCCGCCAACGGGATGCCTTATCAGACTGTAGGTTCCCTGCATCTTGACTTTGATGGAATCAGCAATTACAACGATTATTATCGTGATCTGGACATTGCAAAGGCAATAGCTACCACCCGCTTCACCACCAATGGAGTAACCTATACCCGTGAAGCCTATACTTCTTTCCCCGATCAGGTCCTGGTAATCCGCTTGACAGCTTCACAAAAGAAGAGCATCTCATTCACTGCAAAATATACCACGCCTTATAAAAGTAATGTGGTACGCAGCATCTCCTCCCGCAAAGAATTACAGTTGAGCGGAAAAGCTAACGACCACGAAGGTATCGAAGGCAAAGTGGAATTCACCGCCCTCACCCGCATAGAGAACAATGGTGGCAGTCTGGAAGCAACATCAGACAGCACCCTGCAAGTCAAAAATGCCAATAGCGTTACATTATACGTATCCATCGGCACCAACTTCGTAAACTATAAGGATGTATCGGGCAATGCACTCAGCACTGCACAGAAATACCTGAAACAGGTCAACAAGAACTATGCGAAGAGTAAAGCCGCCCACATCAATGCATATCAGAAGTACTTCAACCGAGTATCTCTGGACCTGGGGCGCAATGCTCAAGCCGACAAGCCGACAGATGTACGCGTCAAAGAGTTCAGTACAAGCTTCGATCCGCAAATGGCTGCTTTATACTTCCAATTCGGACGCTACCTGCTGATATGCAGTTCACAGCCCGGCGGGCAAGCCGCCAATCTGCAAGGTATCTGGAACTACCAGCTACGTGCTCCTTGGGATGGCAAATATACTACTGATATCAATGTAGAAATGAACTACTGGCCTGCCGAAAGTACCTCCCTGCCCGAAATGCACGAACCTTTCCTGCAATTAGTAAAAGAAGCAGCCATACAAGGACGCGAAAGTGCCGCCATGTACGGTTGTCGCGGTTGGACATTGCATCACAATACGGATATCTGGCGTAGCACCGGTGCCGTAGACGGACCAAGCTACGGAGTATGGCCCACTTGCAACGCTTGGTTCTGCCAGCATCTGTGGGATCGTTACCTCTTCTCCGGCGACAAAAACTATCTAGCCGAAGTATACCCCCTGATGCGTGGTGCCTGCGAATTCTACCTCGATTTACAGACTGTAGTTAACAATTTAGCCCCTATGCAGGTAGGCCGTTGGGGACAGTTACAGGAGTGGATGCACGACTGGGATAATCCCAAAGACCGTCATCGCCATGTTTCTCATCTCTGGGGTTTGTATCCGGGACGCCAAATCAGTGCCTACAACTCTCCCATCCTGTTTGAAGCTGCCAAGAAGTCTTTAATAGGTCGTGGCGATCACTCTACCGGTTGGTCAATGGGTTGGAAAGTGTGCCTGTGGGCACGTCTGCTCGATGGTAACCATGCCTATAAACTGATAACCGAACAGTTGCACCCCACTACCGATGAAAAGGGACAAAACGGTGGTACTTATCCGAACCTGTTTGATGCACACCCGCCTTTCCAGATTGACGGTAACTTTGGCTGTTCTGCCGGTATTGCCGAAATGTTCGTTCAGAGCCATGACGGAGCTATCCATCTTCTTCCGGCATTGCCCGACGTATGGAAACAGGGAACATTGAAAGGTATCCGTTGCCGTGGCGGCTTTACAGTGAAAGAGATGAAGTGGGAAAACGGAGAATTACAAACAGCCGTTATCACTTCCAATATTGGCGGTACACTCCGCATACGGACCCAGACTCCTTTGTATCTGAATGGGGAAAAATTGACTCCAAGTGTCCAAGAGGTATCTGACAACCCGCTATTACAATCACAGAGCATCCGCAAACCACTGATTGCTGCCAATGCACCGGTTTGCATACCGGAATATGCACAGACTTATGTGTATGATATCGAAACAAATGCAGGAAACGAATACATTCTGACCGCAAGAAATCAATAAGAATAAATAGTAACCAAAACTATAGGGATACCGGCAAAAGTCAGTCGTCACTATGTTAAAACGTCAAGAGGGGAGCAATAAACTCCCCTCTTTTCTGTTATATAACATCATTTAGATAACTCACAAAAACATTATAGACAGTAAATAACAAAAAATACCACCCTAAAAACAGATATTACACATATATATTTTCACATCCCTATACATTTGCAGCAACGAATTAACAGTGTGCCCGAACACACATAACGAAAAAAATCATACTTAATTAATAACATGCAAAGAATGTCTAACAAAATGAAAAACATGCGCGCCGCGCTACTATTCTGTTTAGTAGCCATGATATCGCTTAGCGTATCAGCGCAAAATGTAACCGTAACAGGTACTGTGACAGACAAGACGGGAGAAACCGTTATCGGTGCTTCCGTAGTACAGAAAGGGAATACCAGCAACGGTACTATTACCGATATTGATGGTAATTTCTCCCTTAGTGTTCCCGCCAATTCCACATTGGTATTCTCTTATGTGGGTATGACTTCTCAGGAAATACCCCTGAAAGGCAAAACTAAAGTTGAAGTAGTTATGGAAGACGATGCACAGGCTTTGGAAGAGGTTGTGGTTATCGGTTACGGTAGAAGTTAAAATTCGCGTCCGCGGTGGTGGTTCTCTTTCCCAAGACAACTCTCCTCTCTACATTGTAGACGGATTCCCCGTATCCAGTATCAGCGATATTGCTCCTACGGATATTCAGTCTGTAGACGTATTAAAAGATGCTTCTTCTACTGCAATTTATGGTGCGCGTGGTGCTAATGGTGTCATTATCATCACCACTAAATCCGGTTCAGAAGGAAAAACTCAAGTGAACTTTGGTGCATCTTACGGTTTCCGCAATGTCATCAAACAAGTAGGAGTATTAGATCCATATGAATTCAGTCTCTACCAATATGAACTGGATCAGACCGGCACATCTTATGGTGCATATAAAGATCTGGAAATCTATAAATCGATAGAAGGTTCTAACTGGCAAGACCAATTGTTTGGCCGGACAGGTAATCAACAGCAATATAACATTAGCGTCAGCGGTGGTACTAAATCTACTAAGTTCAACATCAGCTATGCACGTAACGATGAAAAGAGTATCATGCGAGGTTCTGGATACTCCAAGAACAACATTAATGCCAAAATCAATACAGAAATCAATAAATGGTTAAGCCTTGATTTCAATGCCCGTCTGATTCAGCAAAAGATTGATGGTTTGAACGGTGGTGCAGATAATGAGAGCAGCAAAGCATACTCATTAGTAGCCCGTGCTATCACTCATGCACCGGTAAAAGCATTAAATGAAGATTCTGAAGATGACGAAAATAGTACGAATGCACGTTATACCCCACTGGAACGTATAGATGCTACTTATAAGCAACAAAGAAGATTCCGTCAAGATTATAATGTTGGTGTAAATTGGGAACCATTCAAAGGACTGAAATTCAGAAGTGAATTTGGTTATGGCTGGAAGTTTGATGATACAGATCAAGTATGGGGCTATAAAGCTACAGCTAACTCTAAATTTGGTCACGGTGGTCTTCCACAGGCATACTTAACAAATTCGGATAATAAGAACTGGAGAAATGCTAATACCCTAACTTATGAAAACAAAAAACTATTCAATGGACGTGACAGAATCAATGTAATGATTGGCCATGAAGTTTCTACTTCACAAGATACCAAGAAATATGTAACAGCAGTAGACTTCAGTAAAGATGCAACCACCAAAGAAATTTTGGCAGCTCTCGGTAACGGAACAGCACTTCCTACCAGTACATATATCGGCATTAAAGACAATTTACTCTCATTCTTCGGTCGTGCCAACTATACAATGATGGACAAATATCTGTTCACATTTACTATGCGTGCTGATGGTTCCAGCAAATTTGCCAAAGGTAATCAATGGGGCTATTTTCCTTCAGGAGCTGTTGCATGGCGTATTTTTGATGAGCCGTTCATGAATAATACCAAAGAGTGGTTGTCTAACTTAAAAGTACGTGCAAGTTACGGTACATCCGGTAATAATCGTATTCCAAGTGGTTCAATGTATACAACCTATTCTGTAGCTGGAACTTCGGACAAAGGCATCTATTTTGATGAAACAACAGCTATTGTATTGAAACATGGTAATGTTCTCTCAAATCCAAGTTTGAAATGGGAAACGACAATTTCACGTAATGCCGGTATTGACTTTGGTTTCTTCAATAACCGTTTATCCGGTGCTATTGACGTATACTGGAATACAACAAAAGACTTACTGATGAAAACTACCATCGCTTCCAGTTCTGGTTACTCTTACCAGTATAAGAATATGGGACAAACCTCCAATAAAGGTGTAGAACTTCAATTGGATGCAATTGTAGTGGATGCAAAAGACTTCGGTTTGAATTTCAACTTCAACATTTCCTACAACCGTGGAAAAATTGATAAACTAAACGGAAGTTCATTCTGGCAAAGCAGTAGCTGGGCAGGAACAGCCGCAGCGGGTATTGAAGACTTTTTAGTTGAAGAAGGAGGACGCTTAGGTGAAGTATATGGATATAAAACAGACGGGTTCTATACAGCTAATGATTTTACATTTGATGCAGAAAAAGGAACTTATGCACTGAAAGAAGGAGTCAACGACTGTAGTTCTCTTATCGGTGGTAAAGTGTATCCTGGTTCTATCAAATTAAAAGCCAATGAAGATGGAGAATATAAGAAAGAACGTTTAGGAAACACTGTTCCTACCGTATCCGGTGGTTTTGGTCTGAATGCCCGCTGGAAAGGTTTCGACTTTACAGCTTTCTTCAATTATTCACTCGGTAATAAGATCGTGAATGCAACCAAGTTAGGTTCCAGTTTTTACAGCGGTTCTTCCAAGAATTGGAATATCAATGACCATTTTACATCGGCTAGTCGCTATTCTTGGATCGATTCATCAACAGGTACTAATCTATTGAGCAGCGCTTCTATCAAAGCAAACGGTGAAGCATGGACTATCAATCGGCTGAATGAAATAAACTCAAACGCCAGTATCTGGAATCCGGCCGCAGCTACTGTTATGCCACTTGTTGACTGGGCCGTAGAGGATGGTTCCTTCCTGCGCGTCAACAATATAACAATTGGTTATACATTACCAAAACTGCTTGTCAACAAACTGAATATACAAAATATTCGTATTTATGTTACAGGATATAACCTACATTGCTTTACCAAATATTCAGGTACAGACCCTGAAGTTGACTGCTGTACAAGCACACCTATGACTCCAGGTATTGACTATGCCGCATATCCTAAGAGTCGTTCATTTGTAGGAGGCATCAACGTTACATTCTAATTTAAAGACAGAGAAGCATTATGAAAAATATATTAAAATCATTAGCCATAATAGGAGTAGGTGCAGTAGTGTTCACTTCTTGTTCCGATTTCCTAGATCAGACCTCTCCTTCTGAAATGACCGGAGAAGCTGTATTCAACTCAACAACTTATACTCAACAAGCCTTAAATAAAGTATATGCAGGTCTCACAAAGGATGAAACCTATGTACAATCAATTCCTATCCATTTCGGAATGAATTCAGATATTGAGTTAGTAGACGGATTAGGTGCGACTAACTCAAATTCCAGCAATGAACGAGGCTTATGTAACTACAACCCTCAGTTGAGTTGGTCTAAACTCAACAACAATTGGAAGGGAATGTATGAAGCTATTGAAAATGCAAATATTGTAATTGAAGGCATTGAAGGAAGTGCACTGATTACTGATGGCAATACTTCCAGAAGCAAGATGTTGATGTTTAAAGGTGAGGCACTGACACTACGTGCCATGCTTTATTTAGATTTGATTCGTACTTATGGAGATGTCCCAATGAAGTTTGAAACAACGAATAGTGATGGCTCCAACATTTATTTGGGTAAAACTGACCGTGATATTATCATGGAACGCCTAATTACAGATTTGGAAGAAGCTATTGAATATTTACCATGGGCGGGAACTTCCGGCTACACAACAGAAAAGATCACCAAAGGTTTTGCCCATGGCTTACTAGCTCGCATAGCTATGACTTATAGTGGATATTCTATCCGCGAAAAAGCTAAAGCCGATTATGACAACATGCCTAATTGTGATGCTACATATCCTACGCAACGTCCGGCTACAGAAAAGCGTAAAGAACTCTATACGCTTGCTGTCAAACACCTAGATGCAATTATTGCCAGTGGCTACCATAAGTTAAACCCTTCCTACGAGAACGAATGGTATTTGATCAATCAGTTGACTTTGGATCAAACATACCAGGAAAATCTTTATGAAGTAGCACACGGCGTGAGCTTCACAGGAGAAATGGGATACACCATTGGTGTCCGTATCAACGGGAAAACAACCTACTACGGAGCAAAAGGTAATTCAAGCGGTAAAGTAAAAGTAACTGCACCTTTCTTCTGGAGTTTCAATAAGAACGATTTACGCCGTGATCTGACTTTCGCTAACTTCGATATCAGAGAAGGAGATAATGGCAATACGGTTGAAACAATGCAAGGCAATTCTCCTTTTGGCATATATTTAGCAAAATGGGATCCTCGTAAGATGACAGATAAATGGTTAAATGCTGCAAGAGCCTCTGCAGATAAAGTTGCAACAGGTATCAACAATGTCATCATGAGATACTCTGACGTATTGTTGTTGTATGCAGAAGCTTTAAATGAACTTCAAGGAGCAGATGCTGTAGGTCCGACATGTGGTCTAAGCGCAAGAAAAGCCTTTGAAGAAGTACGTTCTCGTGCATTTGACAATACACATAAAGCAGAAGCTATCAGTTATATCAATAACTTGAATAGCGGTGAAGAGTTCTTCAACGCTCTGGTTGACGAACGTGCATGGGAATTTGCCGGAGAAAGTATTCGCAAATGGGACCTGATACGTTGGGGATTACTCTCTCAGAAAATAGAAGAAGCCAAAAATGCATATAAGGAACTCATCAAGATAGCACCTAAAAAGTTATACTATAAAATGAAAGATGATAAACCTGGTGAAATTGATCCCACAAGTATTTGTTGGTACGAAGAACCTCAAATAACAACTGATTATAAAAGCGTTAGCTTCTGGGGATCTGAGAATGAAGAAACAGGAACTAATGTAGTAGATAACTTGCCTTACATTAGTGCTGGACTCAATACCCCAGTAATCAACAGACATGTATTCCCAATCGGATCTACTACAATCTCTGATTCCAACGGAACATTACAGAACTCTTATGGATTCTAATATTATAAAAGACAATAGTTATGAAAATAAATAAACTAAAATATATGACCTTATCAGGAGTGTTATCGCTTCTGATGGTATTCGCTGCTACGTCATGTGACGATGCGAATGATTGGAGTACTGATTCATCTTACAATCAGTTATTTAGTGTACCTAAAATGAGCGTATCAGCCAACGCTACTGATGCAGAACTTACATGGACCACTACTCCGGGAACAGAATACTATCTTATAGAAATTAGTTTGGATAGTTTATATGATGATATAGCAATGGGAAGTGGTAAAGGGTCAATTATTTATGGTGAAGATAAATCCATTACTAAATCCCCTTATACTTTGGAAGGTTTGTATAGTGACAGTAAGTACTTTATTAGGATGAAAGCATTTTCAACTAGTAAGCCAGAATCTAAATGGGGATATATGAGTGACTTTTCATTTAAGACGCGTACCGAGCAGATTTTTGAGAAATGGACTATTAGTCACGATAAAATAACCCTGTATTGGCCTGCAAACTCTGTAGCCAATCGTATAGAGGTTACAGATGCCAGTGGAACTGTAATAAAAAACATTACACTGACTTCCACTAATTTGGAAGATGGCAATATTGTTATAGATGGTCTGACCCCTCTCACATCTTATACTGCTACTCTTTATAATAATGAATCTAAACGTGGCGTAGTAGACTTTACTACCACAGCTAAAGTACCTGATGCCGATTATACTGCTTTTTTGCAATCAAGTGATTCCCTAAACAATGATCTATTCACTACAATGGCTGAAGCTGGCTATCAAACTGTAAATATAGCACTACCTGCAGGCAGCATTTATTACAATGAAAACAGTCTGAATATTCCTGATGGTATGTCCGTTACATTCTTTGGTCTTCCAGGGGAAAAACAAGCTATTATTGGAGTGAAAAGTATTGATATAGCAGGTACTCACGATTTCATCAAATTTGAAAATGTAGAGATTACAGGTGCATCAATGAAAGCAGACGGCAATAATACAATCAATGATTATCTCTTTAATCAATCCAAAGCCTCAACAGTTGGTTCTATTGAATTCAGCAATAGTTTAATTAATGGCTTCAAAAACACACCTGTAAGATTGCAGGGATCTGATATTAAGGTAATCGATCTGGTTAAATTTGAAAATTGTACAGTATTTGGAGCAGATGCCAGAACTTACAGCCTTATCCATATAGATGCAAGTAGCGGCAAAGGTAAGATTGAAAATATTGAATTTAGCAAAACGACTGTCATATATAGTGGTAAATGCCTCGTTTACAGCAGAAATACAGACTTTACATCTTTGAAACTGGCAGACTGTACATTCAGTAAACTCTTAGGCAGTGGTGACTATATTTTAGATTGTGACAAAAACGGCAATGGCCCCTCGCAAGGAGTAACTATCACGAATTGCATCTTTGGCAGTACTTTAGCTGAAGGTAAAGGCATTCGTGCTAATGATAAACCTGTGGATGTCACCAATAGCTATATCACCAATGACATGAAAATCACAGGAAATAAGATCGATGATCTGATTACCTATGACGGTGGTGAAACTGACCTTTTCAAAGATCCTGCCCAATATGACTTTACTATCATTGATGGTAGCTTTGCAGGTAAAACAAACTGTGGGGACCCCAAATGGTATATGAAATAATCACTCCATAACAGACTTGTTACAAAAATACTTGTAACAAGTGAAATACAAAGAGGGTACGTCACTATACAAAGTGCGTATCCTCTTTTTCTTTTACCATTTTAACCCCGCCCCCTATACCATTATTATCATCATTTACTCCAAAAGGAACAATATTTCCTCCTCTTTATAGCTATAAACTTCTATTTTTG
>PPYF01677773.1_pt1 | contig 10318 bp, 10 predicted proteins | sample 1559871 | NCBI WGS metagenome assembly PPYF01 (sample SAMN08240021, study PRJNA423297) | Human gut metagenome, whole genome shotgun sequencing project.
TGCTCCAAAGTAGCTAATCCCAGCCGTCCGCTATAGCTCTGCGGATCAAGTTCCAATAAACGATTATAATCCATTCTCGCAGCCGGATAATCGCGGCGGAGCACATAAATATAAGCACGCATCAACAAAGCTTCCTTGTTCTGCTTATCCTCATCAAGCACCTGGCAATAATCGGTATAAGCACGGTCTGTTTTTCCCATTTCCATATAAATGGCGGCACGGTCGAGTAAAATAGGAACTGCCAAAGGAGCAAAATTCAGTGCAAAAGAATAAGACTCCAACGCTTTATCAAACTCACCCAAACGGCGCTGGACTAAACCTAAGTTAGAAAAGAGTAATGCATTCTTAGCGTTCTTCGGTTCTAACTTCAAAGCCTGAAGCAAAAGTTCCTCTGCTTTGGGAAGACTGTCTTTCTCAATACATTCAATGGCTCTCTCGGACAATTGCTGATAAGTTTGTGCAAAGGCAACAGCCGGAAAACAAAAAAGTAAAGCTATAATTATTCTTACCATGGTTCAGGTCTTTTTATAATGAATGAATTAATCCAATGGATATGCGTCAAAAGCAAACAGTTCGGTCGACAAATAACGCTCTCCCGTATCAGGTAACAACGCTACTATTTTTTTGTTCTTAAATTCCAGACGCAATGACAGCTGACGGGCAGCATACACGGCTGCTCCCGAAGAAATTCCCGCCAACAGACCTTCCGTCGCCGCTAACTCACGTCCCGCACGAATCGCTTCATCATCGGGCACCCCCATCACTTCATCTACCACAGAAACATCATAAAGTTTGGGAATAAAATTCGCTCCGATACCCTGAATACGATGCGGAGCCGCCTCTCCTCCTGCCAATACAGGAGACGATGCCGGTTCCACAGCGACAATATAAATATCCGGATTATGTTTCTTCAAAGCACGGGCTACACCGCAGACCGTTCCTCCGGTGCCCACTCCGGCCACAAAAACAGCCACTTCACCGTCTGTATCCCGCCAGATCTCTTCACCTGTCGTCCGCTCATGAACAGCCGCATTAGCCGGATTCTCAAATTGTTGTAAGATCACCGAACCGGGAATACTATCACGCAACTCCTGCGCCTTGGCAATAGAAGCTGCCATCCCTCCTAACCCGTCTGTCAATACAATCTGCGCACCCAGCGCTTTCAACAGATTCCGCCGTTCCAGGCTCATTGTTTCGGGCATGGTCAATATCAAGTGATACCCTTTAATAGTGGCTACCATTGCCAACCCGACACCTGTATTTCCACTTGTCGGCTCAATAATCGTTGCACCGGGTTTCAATGCTCCCCGAGCTTCGGCATCTTCAATCATCGAAAGAGCCACCCTGTCTTTTATACTTCCCGCTGGATTAAAAGCCTCCAGTTTGGCAATAATATTTTGTTCCAGACCGTACTTTCCGCTATAACCGGAAAGTTCCATCAAAGGGGTATTCCCCACTAAATCTGTTAGTTTCCTTGCAATCTTTGCCATCTTATTACTTTATTTTTGTCACAGACACGACAAAGATATGGAAAAAAAGGTATGTTTTATATCACTTCATGAGAAAGATAAGGAAAAGTATAGTAACTTTGTATCCGTTCAATCTTTTTAAGTTTACAGATATGAAAAAGAGAATCATACAATTTCTCACGACCTATTTTTTATTTGTTCTTTTATTCGTTCTTCAGAAACCAATCTTCATGGTTTACTACCATGACTTATATACCAATGTATCTTTAGGTGACTACTTCCGCGTCATGTGGCACGGATTGCCTCTGGATTTATCTCTTGCAGGTTACCTGACCGCTATCCCCGGCTTACTGCTCATCGCCTCCGCCTGGACCAATTCATCCATACTCCGCCGCATCCGGCAAGGATACTTCGGGGTAATCGCCTTTATCATGGCCTGCATTTTTATCATCGACCTGGGATTATACGGCTTTTGGGGATTCCGTCTGGATGCCACCCCCGTTTTCTATTTCTTCTCTTCCCCCAAAGATGCTATGGCAAGCGTCAGCTTTTGGTTTGTACTATTGGGAATCTTATCTATGTTGATCTATGCAGCAATTTTATACTTTATTTTCTATTGCGTCCTTATCCGGGAGAAAAAGCCCCTGAAAATTCCTTATCGACGTCAGAATGTCTCGCTTGCACTCCTTTTGCTGACAGCGGCACTTTTCATCCCTATCCGGGGCGGATTCAGCGTATCCACCATGAATTTGAGCAAGGTATATTTCAGTCAGGACCAACGCATGAATCATGCAGCCATCAATCCGGCATTCAGCTTCATGTATTCCGCCACCCACCAGAATAATTTCGATAAGCAATATCGCTTCATGGACCCGAAAATAGCCGACGAATTATTTGCAGAGATGGTAGACAAACCTGTCGCAGCAACAGACAGCATCCCCCAATTATTGAATACACAACGTCCGAACATTATTTTTATTATCCTTGAGAGTTTCTCCACACACTTGATGGAAACTTTCGGAGGACAACCCAATGTGGCTGTCAACATGGATAAATTCGCAAAGGAAGGCATACTATTCAGCAACTTCTACGGTAGCAGTTTCCGCACAGATCGCGGACTGGCATCCATTATCAGCGGATATCCCGGACAGCCAAGTACCAGTATCATGAAATATCCCGAAAAAACAGACAAACTTCCTTCTATCCCCCGCAGCTTGAAAAACGCAGGATATAATCTGGAATATTACTATGGTGGAGATGCCGATTTTACCAATATGCGCTCTTACCTGGTATCTTCCGGCATCGAGAAGATTATTTCCGATAAAGATTTTCCTCTGTCCGAACGTACAGGAAAATGGGGAGCACAGGATCACGTCTTATTCCAACGCCTGATGAAAGACCTGAAAGAAGAAAAACAAAAAGAACCGTTTCTGAAACTTGTACAGACATCAAGCAGCCACGAACCATTCGAAGTCCCGTTCCACAGACTGGCTCAACTAGGATTGCCGCATGATGAATTTACTTTCAGCAAAAATATCATGAATCCGGCGTCACCTCATTTCGCATACTTTACCCGGCCGAATTATTTCGGAATGATTACCGCCGATAATCAATTGGTATATAACCTCGATGCCAATACTGTGCAACTGGACGAAGGTACTGCCAAAGGAGCCAACCTGGAAAAAGGAAAAGCGTTCCTGCAGAAGCTCTACGACGACCTGGCGAAACGCTAGGAAATGAGTTATATTGAATATTTATAAAGTAATATAGGACAATTTTCTATTCTTTATTGTATATTTGCGACATTAAAAATAGATCAATAAAGCCTGATGATACACACCGGAATTGTCCAATATCTTTCGGAGATAGATACAAATATCTTCTTGTCTTTCAATGGTATACATTCCCCTTTCTGGGATTATTTCATGAGTTCTTTCACGGGTAAATTCATCTGGATTCCCATGTATGCCACTATATTGTATATTTTATTAAAAAACTTCCACTGGAAAGTAGTAATGTGCTACGTGGCTGCCATTGCACTGACTATCACCTTTGCCGACCAGATGTGCAGCAGCATCATTCGTCCGGTAGTAGCACGTCTGCGTCCCGCCAATCCGGAGAACCCGATTGTAGATCTAGTATATATCGTAAATGGTTACCGCGGAGGAAGCTACGGTTTCCCATCGTGCCATGCCGCCAATTCATTAGGTCTTGCCATGTTTGTCATATTCCTGTTCCGTAAACGTTGGCTAAGCATTTTCATCCTGACCTGGGCAATACTCAACTGCTACACACGTATATATCTGGGTGTACATTATCCCGGTGATTTACTCGTAGGAGGTATTATCGGAGGATTCGGCGGTTGGTTGTTCTGCACTATCGCCCACAAAGCAGCCATCTATCTGAAACCTTCCACCCGCACGAAGAGAAAAGAAATAAAACAATGGTCAGTCACTATTTATGTAGGATTACTGACTATACTCGGTATCGTTCTATACTCCACTATTAAAAGTTGGTAGAACACAACATATTTCGAACTAAAAAGTAAAAGCCTGACACCGTTATCCGATGCCAGGCTTTTACTTTTTTATCCGGGTTTATCAAGCTTTCTTGATATAATCAACAATCCACTGTCCTACTTCTTTTGTTCCGTACTTAGCACCGTCAGCCACCTGGATTTCCGGCGTACGTACATTCTCATCCAAAGAAGCATCTACGGCTTTACGAATCAATGCACCCTCTTCTTTAAGGTCGAAATACTCGAACAACATAGCTACAGAAAGAATCTGTGCCAACGGATTAGCAATATTCAATCCCTTAGCCTGCGGCCATGAACCGTGAATCGGTTCAAATACCGGAGTACTTTCACCTGTAGAAGCAGAAGGAAGCAAGCCCATAGAACCACTGATTACAGAACCTTCGTCAGTCAGGATATCACCGAATGTATTTTCCGTTACCATCACATCGAAGAAAGCAGGTTCCTGAATCATCTTCATTGCAGCATTATCCACAAACATATAATCAGTTGTCACTTCCGGATAGTTCGGAGCCATTTCCTGTGCAATCTGACGCCACAGACGGGAAGAAGCCAACACATTTGCCTTATCTACCACAGTCAGATGTTTTCTGCGCTTCATCGCATATTCGAAAGCCACCTTCAAAATACGTTCGATTTCCGGACGAGTATAATAGTTTGTATCATACGCCTTATCATTATCCTGGTACTTTTCACCGAAATACATACCTCCGGTCAGCTCACGGATACAGATAAAATCGGCATTCTCTACCAACTCCGCACGCAACGGAGATTTGTGGATCAGGCATTTGAATGTCTGTACCGGACGGATATTAGCGAAAAGACCCAGTTTCTTACGCATAGCCAGCAAACCTTGCTCCGGACGTACCTTGGCAGTAGGATCATTGTCAAATTTCGGATCACCTACGGCAGAGAACAAAACAGCATCCGCCTCTTTACAAACCTGATAGGTTGCTTCCGGAAACGGATCGCCTACTTTATCAATCGCATCAGCTCCACAGATTGCATATTCGTAACTTACTTTGTGACCAAACTTCTCGCAAACGGCACTCATCACATCTACACCTTGCACAGAGATCTCCGGTCCGATGCCGTCGCCTGCTAATACAGCAATTTTAAAATCCATAATCGTTTATTCTTCTATTTATATATTCTTATAAAAAACATTCTTCGGGCACGTTGTTTCTCACTTGCTCTTCTCGTATTCATCTTCGATGAGGTTCAACATCTTCATAGTAGCCTTGATGGCAGCCTCTGTCTGGTCGGCATCGAGTCCGCGGGTACGGAACACCTGCTCATCATAACTCCACGTGATAACTGTCTGCACAAATGCATCTGTACGTCCACCGGGAGGGATGGTTACCGCATAATTGGTCAACATCGGGAATTTACGTCCTAATGTCACCTTATATATTTTACGCAGCGCACGAACAAAAGCATCATACTGACCATCGCCGCCTGAACTCTCTTCGTACTCTTTTCCGTTGATTTCTATCTTCAACGTTGCCATCGGTTTCAACCCATGAGCCAGATTCACAAAATAGCTCTTCAGTTTAACCTTCTCACCCACTGCTCCATGTTTCAACACATCCGAAACAATGTACGGCAAATCTTCCTGTGTAACCAGTTCTTTCTTGTCGCCCAACTCGATGATGCGTTCCGTTACCTTGCGCATAGCATCTTCGTCCAGCTCCAATCCGAGATCTTCGAGGTTCTTACGGATATTTGCTTTACCGCTTGTCTTACCCAATGCATATTCGCGCTTGCGGCCAAAACGTTCGGGAAGCAAATCATTGCAGTAGAGATTATTCTTATTATCCCCGTCGGCATGCACTCCGGCCACTTGCGTAAAGACATTCTCACCTACAATCGGTTTATTGGCAGGTATCACAATTCCCGAATAAGACTCCACTACCCGGCTGACATCATTCAAACGGCTTTCGTCGATATTTGTCACCGCATTGAAATGGTCTTTCAGGATAGCCTGCACACTTGCGAGAGGAGCATTTCCTGCCCGTTCCTCGTCTCTTTCAATCCATCCATCAACTGAAATACATATTCGGGGGAATCTTTGATACCGTTGCTCCAATCTTCCAGATAAACATTGACGGTTATATCCTGTTCGTCGGCATAATGCACCACACTTATGATATCCGCCAGATGTTCTTCCGGTGTCTTTTTCAGTTGTTGCGTACAATGCTTCAGTGAACCTTTACAAAGAAGATTTATCACACGGCAGCCGGTACGCTGAATCCAATCGACAGAAGTATGCCCGTCGACAAAGCCGAGCACTTCCACTTTATGGAGCAGACTACGACGGGCCGCCCAGTCGCAAATCATCTTCACGGCTTCAAACTCACCGTCCGACACACGCGCCGAAGCAACCTCCACCCGGTCTACCTTTAAATCTTCTAACAGTAAACGGGCGATCATTAGTTTCTCATGAGGCACGAAAGATACTCCGCTGGTTTGTTCACCATCACGGAGCGTTGTGTCCATGATTTCTATTTTCACGCCTTCTTTTCCCATTCTTCTATTTTATCTTTATTGCTCAACAAGAAATCGATATCGTCCAATCCGTTCATCAAACAAAGTTTCTTGTAAGCATTGATTTCGAAATGTTCACTTTTACCTGTCGCCTTGTTGGTGATGGTCTGTTCGGGAAGGTTCACTTCCACTTCCATCTTCGGGTCCGCTTCTATCGAATCACGTTTTCTAAAGGAAGAGGTACACAAGTACTTGTTATTATATTAAATTTTGTCTTAGCCATCGTCTTATTTACAATTTAATGATTTACGAATTACGGTTAAATTACATCAGCTCTCTCGGATCGGTAATCACACCTGTCACCGCAGCAGCGGCAGCTACCAGCGGACTAGCCAGCAAAGTGCGTGCACCGGGGCCCTGACGTCCTTCGAAATTACGGTTGCTGGTAGATACCGAATACTTTCCGGCAGGAATCTTATCATCGTTCATTGCCAGACAAGCAGAACATCCCGGCTGACGGATAGCAAATCCGGCTTCCGTCAATATCTTGTCGATTCCTTCCTTACGGATCTGTGCGTCTACCATCCATGAACCCGGAACCAGCCATGCAATTACATTCTCCGCTTTCTTACGACCTTTCACGATGGAAGCAAATGCACGGAAATCTTCAATACGACCGTTTGTACAAGCACCAAGGAATACATAATCAATCTTCTTACCCAACAAAGATTCACCCGGTTGGAATCCCATATACTCCATTGATTTCTTGAACGAAACCTGTGCAGCTTCACTCATTCCTTCCATAGTAGGAATATGCTGTGTGATTCCCATACCCATACCCGGATTCGTTCCGTAGGTAATCATCGGTTCAATATCAGCCGCTTCGAAACGGACTTCTTTATCAAACACGGCATCATCATCACTCTTCAATGTCTTCCAATAAGCCAAAGCCTTGTCCCATGCTTCGCCTTGCGGAGCACTTTCACGTCCTTTGATATATTCAAAAGTCACTTCATCCGGAGCAACCATACCACCACGCGCACCCATTTCAATAGAAAGGTTGCAAAGGGTAAGACGTCCCTCCATTGTCAGATTGCGGATAGCCGAACCTGCATATTCCACGAAGTAACCCGTAGCACCACTGGTAGTCATCTTAGACATCATATACAGAGCCACATCCTTTGCAGTCACCCCCTTACCCAGTTCACCGTCTACAGTGATACGCATTGTTTTCGGTCTCGACTGGAGAATACATTGTGAAGCCAGCACCATTTCCACCTCGCTCGTTCCGATACCGAAAGCAATCGCTCCCATTGCGCCGTGAGTAGAAGTGTGAGAGTCACCGCAAACAATCGTCATTCCCGGCAAGGTCAAACCACGTTCGGGACCTACCACATGAATAATACCATTCTTCGGATGCATCATGCCGTAGTGTGTCAGACCAAAATCCTTCGCATTCTGCGTCAGCGTGTCCACCTGCGTTTTAGAAATCGGATCTTCAATCTCCTTATCCTGATCGTGTGTCGGTGTATTATGGTCGGGCATACAAAATACCTTTTCGGGACGCAATACTCCGATTCCACGTTCACGCAATCCCGCAAAAGCCTGCGGACTAGTCACTTCGTGACAATATAACCGATCAATATAAAGCTGTGTAGGGCCATCTTCCACAGTAGTCACCACGTGGGCATCCCATATCTTATCAAATAATGTATTCATCTGTTTATTTACTATTTTACTAATTACTATTTACTCTTTCAATCAATCTCTGTAATACCAAACCGACTGTCAATCTCTTTTTTACGATTTGAATTTGTTAATACAGTCGATGTAGGCTTCTACCGAAGCAGCAATAATATCTGTATTGGCACCAAAACCATAATAAATCTGGTTATCGTATTCTACCTGCATGTGCACTTTACCTACATCATCACTTCCCTTACTGATAGCCTGAATAGTAAACTCTTTCAGAGTCATGTGGCGTTCTACAATCTTTTTCAATGCTTTGATGGCAGCATCTACCGGACCATTACCACTGGCACAAGCTTCAAACTTCTCACCGGCAATATTCAATCCCAAACTAGCTACCGAACGAACACCGACACCACTCGTCACCTGCAAGTAATCCAGTTTGATACGATGGTTCTGGCTACGGTCTGCACCTGCCAATACTAAAATATCATCATCATTAATATCTTTCTTCTTATCAGCCAACTTCAGGAACTCATCATATACCTTATCCAGTTTTTCCTGATCCAGATTCACTCCCAATATAGAAAGACGATTTTTCAATGCAGCACGTCCGCTGCGGGCAGTCAATACGATAGAGTTATCATCAATACCCACATCATGCGGATCGATAATCTCATACGTCTGTACATTTTTCAATACGCCATCCTGATGGATACCTGAAGAGTGTGCGAAAGCGTTACGTCCAACGATTGCTTTATTGGGTTGTACCGGCATATTCATCAGGCTGGATACCATACGGCTGGTCGGATAAATCTTCTGCGTATTGATATTGGTTTGAATATCTATTTCGTGATGGCTCTTAATAATCATGGCGATTTCTTCGAGAGCAGTATTTCCTGCACGTTCGCCAATACCGTTGATGGTAACTTCCACCTGACGCGCACCGTTCAAAACACCGGCTATCGTATTGGCAGTAGCCATACCCAAGTCATTATGACAGTGAGTAGAAAGTATGGCATTATCAATGCCGTCTACATGGTCAACCAAGTATTTTATCTTGGCGCCATATTCTGAAGGCAAGCAGTAACCTGTTGTATCAGGGATATTCACTACGGTAGCTCCCGCTTTGATGACAGCTTCTACCACACGTGCCAGATATTCGTTATCCGTACGGCCTGCGTCTTCTGCATAAAATTCCACATCGTCTACAAAACGGCGGGCATATTTCACAGCAGCTACTGCACGTTCGATAATCTCTTCACGATTCGAATTGAATTTATATTTAATGTGCGAATCAGAAGTACCGATACCGGTGTGAATACGTTTATGTTTAGCAAATTTCAGTGCATCTACGGCTACATCAATATCTTTTTGAACTGCGCGGGTCAAAGCACAGATAGTAGGCCAAGTCACCGCTTTTGAAATCTCAATTACTGAATTAAAATCCCCCGGGCTCGAAATGGGGAATCCGGCTTCAATCACGTCTACTCCCAACGCTTCCAATGCCTTTGCTACCTGAATCTTTTCTACTGTATTCAACTGGCATCCCGGAACCTGTTCACCATCTCTAAGAGTGGTATCAAAAATAAATAACCTATTGTCCATATTCTTATGTATATTATATAATTATTAGCATTAAAAAAAGCCTTTCACACTTGGAAGTGAGAAAGGCTTTCGTATATTTTCATTTATACACATTTACGCGCAGCACTCACTTCCACTAACCTTTGATAGTAGAATAATAATACCGCATAGTAGAATATGTATATTCTGCGCAATCAGCTTTTTTGTCGCAAGCAGTAGCACAAGAGTCCTTAGCCTGGCAGCAAGAATCAGTTTCAACAACAGCTTCCACTGTTTCTACAGTTGTCTCTTCACCTTCAGAAGCAGCGTTAGTAGTTTTGTTACCAGTACAAGACATCATTGCAAAAGAAAATGTTACTGCTACAGCAGCCAAAAATAATTTAGTTTTCATACCTTTTAAATTTGCTTTAAACGTTTAATAAAATAATTGTCGGTCGCAAATATAGCACTTTTTTCGCAAAGTACCAAATGACAGAAAGCCCCTTGATTCAAAATGAATCAAGGGGCTTCTTAAAAACGGCGGCTACCTACTCTCCCACTGTTACGCAGT
>PPYF01641354.1_pt1 | contig 10317 bp, 11 predicted proteins | sample 1559871 | NCBI WGS metagenome assembly PPYF01 (sample SAMN08240021, study PRJNA423297) | Human gut metagenome, whole genome shotgun sequencing project.
ATGTAAAGTAATATATTGGATATTCCCGAAGCAAACTTGCTGATGGGATAGAGCAAGACATAGCAAATGTAAGTGGGAACTGCAAAAATATTCAGAGTGAAATTGGGATTAATCTTAAATAAGGTTTTAGGAAGGAACTCTCCTGTGACCAAGATGATTAATGTGGAAATAATTGTTTGGATCAGTACTAATAAAAAGTGGTTGTCTATCAATCCTGCCAGCAAGTTTTGTTCAATGACTTGTGCCATCAATATACCGTAAATGACCAAAGCGATGTTGTTCCCTACCAACATGGTAGAGATAAAATTGTTCGGATTATGAAAGAAGATGGAAAGTATACGTGAATTTATGCTTTGGCTGTTACGATCCATTTCAAAACGTAATTTATTGGATGAAACAAAGGCTATTTCCATGCCGGAGAAAAAAGCGGAAAAAGCCATTGTGATAAGAATTTGTATAATAATACCCATAATAGTGAGTGAATTAGCGTATCGAATCAGTTCTGGTGCTATTTGCAACAGCTTTTGTACTGTCTGCTGGTGCTGTATCTTCTACAGTGAAAATACCTGTGTTATTATAAATTTGATATTCTGTCATTTGCTGGTTGGATTCAAATCCATAACCGGTAATGATTTTGTCTTCTTGTTCAATGCGGATAAATTTGTCAGAATAGACCCTTTCCTGTTTTTCATCCCAAAAGAGCAGGTCTGTGTCAAATTTGTCGCCTCTTTGGCTGCGGATATGCACATTGCTTCTCAATTCCCAAAGTTTCTTTTTCTCGTAGTAATAGGCTGTATCGGCTTTTATGCTGGCATCAATATGGAATAGGGAATCAAACTTTTCCAGATAAACTCCTTTTTCAAAAGCCCAATAAGGAGGGTTCTTTTTATCATAAATTTCCCATTCTTCTGTGATAATTTTGTAGCGGGTAATACCGGAATCGGATATAAGGGTAGTAACCCCCAATGTTTTCATGCTAGGCAATGAATCTCTTTCTGTAATGGCTTCCGCCAGATTTTTTTCGCCTCCTGAGCATGCTGGGAATAAAACAAACATAACAGTTGCCCAAATGGCAACTGTTATGTTTAGAAATATAAAGTGTGATTCTTGTTTTTTTTCAGACGACATAATTATCTGATAGTTGTTGTTTCACCAATCCATCCACCGATTGTAACAGAGTCACCTTTCTTCAAGCTGAGGAAGAACAAGTCTGCGTCTTTAGGAGTATGGGCTGCATAAGTACCAATTAGTTTATTTGCTTCTTCAGCAACACTAGGATCTACACTTTTTGCTTTCTGTAATTTGTCGATAACAGCAAAATAAGTACACTTGTTCAATGCGGCTTCATCACTCCAGTTAGGGCTTGATGCATACATATTAGCAATTAAAATGTAAGGCTTACCATTGTTTCCATCCAATGAGATTGACTTCAGCGCATATTGTTTTGCCTTGCTCAACTGTTTTTTGCTGAATAAAATAGCAGCGGTTTTGTATGCATAGTCGGCTTTCTTTAATGGGTCTTGTTCTAAGTTGATAGCCTGATCAAAATAGTCGATACATTTGTCCATATCACCTTTCTTGTAATACATGTATCCGCAACCTACAGCAGTTTCGGCAGTCGGTTCGATGGCATGTGCGGCTTCAGATGCAGCAAAGTAAGCTTCCTGTTCTGTACAGTTTAGCATCTGCATTACAGAAATAACTTGCTTCAGATAATCCAAATTAGTTTTGTTTTGTTCAACTTTCGGAGCATAGATAGCTTGTAGGTTGTCGCAAGTCGCTACACCACTGTTAATGAAAAATGCATCGATATTGTCTTTTGCCACTTTCAATAATTTTTTGTCATTTTCCTTTGTGGCAGCTTTTAAAGCTCCATCAGCAACTCCTGATGCAAACAAGTAATCCTGAATGAATTGTTCTTTGTATGCTTCATCACTCTTCATTTTACGGGCAGCAGCATCCATGAATTCTTGTAATACAAAATAGTCGGAATTTTCTTTTTCAAGTTCAATGGCTTCTTTGAACATGTTGTATGCTTCATTCATGTCCTGTCCACCCATTGTGAAGTAGTCATGTGCCTTCATTCCGATAATTGAACCCTTTGTAGCATCTCTTTTAACCAACTTGTTCAAATCGTCCAGATATTGGATACGCTGGTCGTGAACTTTCATCAGTTCATTGAAGTATTGTTTTTGCTTAGCTGCATCTTTTTCACCGGCTATTAAAGCACGAAGAATTTTTGCACCATTAGTATAAGTACTTACTTGAGCTTTGGGGGCTTCTGTAAATACGCTCATCCAAGGAGTATAGGCGTCCTTGAAATTGTTAGTTTTGACATACTCAGTGTAAATACTGATATTTTTCAAGCATCGGATACTGTCTTCACCATGTCCGAATCTTGATCCGTCTGACGCTCCGGTCTGAGCGAAAGAAGCTGTTGTACCTAAGGAAAGAACGAACAGCGCTGTTACCATCTTCATTTTCATCGTATATAAATTTAGTTGTTGTTATTTATTTGCTTCTCTCCATTTATTAATCCACTTTCCATTTCATGAACCAACGTTCATTGAAAGTGAGCCCGATATTGATTCTCAAATAGTTCTCTTCCATTAATCCTTTAAATTTAGGACTGACTTTAATGTATTGTCCGGAAATGTTCAGCATAGATTTACTTTGGAACATGGGAAGTCCGAAACCTACACTGACGCCATATTCGCGTGCACCGTCTTGAAAACTGGTTGCTCCTGTGTCCGGATCAGTATAGCTTACCTTATTATAAGGAGTTGAATAATAAGCTCCCATACGGTAACGGATACGCTTCAGATAGTTGTGGCTGATATAACTTGGTACGAATTCCGCACCAAAAGCTATTTTTGTGCGGTTATTCATTTCCACACTTTCTTTGTTGAACTTGCTCCAAGTCAGATCGGCTGTATTCCATTTTTGTAAAGTATAGTCAACCCCAATCGTCAGGCGGTTGTCATATACATAAGTAAGACCTGCACCAAATGTATGTGGCATTTTAAACGGGTTTGGAATAGTATCGCCGGTTTGTGACTGTACATAAATGGAACCATTACTTTCCGTACCTGTCTGATGATATTTATATGCATCTCCGTGCAAGGTATGTCCCAGTGTATAAACGGCACCTACATTTATTGTGTTTTTCTTGTTTAACTTATAAGTATACTGTAAACCAAAATCCAGCCATTATAAGATTCGGCCCACTTTCCGTTATTGTCTACATCCTCAAAATCATGTGTTTTGGAAATGTTGTAACCTACTGTAGAAAATGGAAGAAAACCAACTGTCATTCCCATTTTTTGCCATAGACGGAATTGCATGGCCAAATAGTCAAAACTTGAGTTTTTAGCATTGGTTTTTACATTACCATCCTTGAAGTTCGCATTTTGAAGAGTCATTCCTGCATCGAACAAGAATGTCAATGAATCGATAGCTGTATAAGATGCCGGATTAGATGCGTTGATTTGGTAGCCGTTTCGCAAACCGTATGCTATTCCTCCCATTGCTTTACTGTTACCAAAATTTTGATCAGCTAACTGACCAAAGCCGTAGCGTGTATAGGGAGAATTTGTGCTTGTTTGGGCTACGGCCAGCCCTGTGACTGTGAGTAATATTGACGCACTAATCAGTCTTTTATAATTTATCATTATAGCTTAATATTCTGTTTAAACCTTTCAATACTAAAAATCTATCTGCAAAGATGATACTTTTTAATTTTGTATCAAAAGAAAATTCATCTCCGCCCGTTAAAAAAACCAAAAGCTCCGGATAATTCTTTTGAAGATGGGTGATATAGCCGCTCATTTCAAATTCCATTCCGCGAATGACTCCTGCCCGGATAGCCGTTTCTGTAGATTGTCCATACATCGGAACTTCTCCTTTAGCGCTTACTTTGGGAAGTTTGTCGGTGAATATGTTCAATGCCTTGAAACGCATACGCATTCCTGGAGAAATATTGCCTCCATGATAGGCTCCGTCAGCGTCAATAAAATCGTATGTGACACAGGTTCCTGCGTCAATAACCAGCACATCGTGTCCAGGCTTCAGCCAGTTTGCTGCGACCACAGCTGCTAAACGGTCCATGCCCAGTGTTTGAGGCGTTTTATATAAATTAGTGACGGGAACAGGGGTTTCATGACTTAATTCGATGATGTTAAAAGGCAATCTTTCCAGTTGGTGCCGGATCGTATTGCTTAGTGTTATGACAGAAGCTATGATACCTCGTTTCAACGGGTATCGGGAGCAAAGCATCGGGAGGCAATCTAAAGAATGATTGGAGCCACGAAATACTTCAACTAACTCGCCTTTGTCGAATATAGCCAATTTGGCTACTGAGTTTCCTATGTCGATTATTAAATTCACAACTTTGCTTTTTCGGCTGCAAAGTAACGCAAAAAATAAATAGGAATAGCAATAAAAAATGGTATTTGTGAGGAATTAATTAATATTTAGGTGTACTTTTGCATCGGTAAACAGAGAATGGAATTTATGAATAAATTAATTATAGCATTGATATTGTTATTCTTTTTCTTGGGTCAATCGGTTAGAGGTCAGGAAGATAACATAAAGGTAAGTCTGATGACTTGTGCTCCCGGTACGGAAATATATGCTTTGTTCGGGCATACTGCATTGCGCTATGAGGATAAGGCACGTGGAGAGGACTGGGTGTTTAATTATGGTATGTTCAGCTTTAATGCTCCCCATTTTATCTATCGTTTTGTCAAAGGAGAAACTGATTATGAATTGGGCGTAACCCGTTATCCTTATTTTGAAGGCAGTTATGCTATGCGTGGTTCCTCGGTAATATACTAAAGGACACAAATGGGATGAGCTGGGCATTGATATGTGTTTGGGCAGTGAAGCTGATAAGCCTATTGATGCGCGTAAGCAGATGTTCGCCCCTTTTTATTTGCTGGAAGCGGCAAAAAAAGCGACTATAGTAGTAGGTGACAGCGTGCGTCCTTTGATTCTGCATGAAAAAAAGGTGGTGGATGCAGAACCGGAGAATGTTGGTGACGGTTTTCCATTGTCACCCCTGGCGTGTGTCTTTATTTTAATAGGAATTACTTGTTTTGTAGGATGGTTGCAGTTTAAAACCAAGAAAATAATCTGGATTTGGGATTTGCTTCTTTTTGGTGTACAAGGGTTAGCGGGGTGTGTCATTACTTTCCTGGTCCTTTTTTCTACTCATCCTACGGTAGGGTCCAATTGGCTTATCCTTTTATTGAATCCTATCCCTTTACTTTACCTTCCGGTCATGGTTTGTCGAGCTATAAAAGGTAAAAAAGACCTCTATCATACAATAAATGTAGTGTATTTAACACTTTTTATAATGATAATGCCGTTTGTACAGCAAAAATTCAATGTAACGGTATTACCTTTGGCACTGTGTTTGTTGATATGTTCTGCAAACCACGTTTTATTATATTACAGACAAAACAATAAATGAAAGGACGCATCTTAACTTCTCTTTTGACTGTTATCGCATTAACAGGGTTGCAGGCACAGAACATTCCTGCGGTTCCCAGGTTGGTGGTCGGATTGACTATTGACCAGTTGCGGACTGATTATATAGAGGCTTTTTCGGCTTTATACGGTGAACGTGGTTTCAAGCGGTTGTGGAGAGAAGGACGGATTTATCGGAATGCCGAATATGACTTTATTAATGTGGATAAGTCATCAGCTGTAGCGGCCATTTATTCTGGCACTACACCTTATACCAACGGAATCGTGGGGGATAACTGGATGGACCGCAGTACTCTGCGAGTCCTTAATTGTGTGGACGATGCTGATTTTATGGGTATTTACACTTCAGAGTCCACTTCTCCGCAGAAAATGAAGGTGTCGACTTTGACAGATGAGTTGGTAATAGCCACACAAGGAATAGCTGAAGTTTATTCTATCGCTCCTACACGTGAAATGGCGGTGTTGGCTGCCGGTCATGCTTCGAAAGGTGCATTCTGGTTGAATGATGAAACAGGAAAATGGAGTGGCAGTACATATTATGGTACATTTCCTGCATGGGTGACTACTTATAATGACCGTGAAGGATTGGATTTCCGTATCGGCAATATGTCGTGGGAGCCTTATTTGCCTGTGACTGTCTATAAATATTTGACTAGCGAGAACAAACAAGTTACGTTCAAGCATAATTTCGATGACGAGCGGAAAAATAAATACCGTAAATTGAAAACAAGCCCTTATGCTAATGATGAGGTAAACCGTTTGGTTAATGCTTGTTTTAGTAATACTTCCATTGGAAAGGATGCTGTTCCGGACTTTTTGTCACTGGCATATTATGCCGGGAATTATGATCATAAGGCTCCTGCAGAACTCCCGATGGAAATGCAGGATACCTATGTACGTCTGGACAACAGTATTGCTGAATTATTGGAATTGATAGACCGGAAGGTTGGTTTGAACAATACTTTATTCTTTATAACCTCTACAGGATATGCTGACGCTGATCCTGTTGATTCTCCTCAATATAAAATACCGGGTGGAGAATTCCATATTGAACGTTGTTCTGCTCTGTTGAACCTTTATTTGGCAGCTATTTACGGTGAAGGACAATGGGTGGAGGCGCATTTTGAGCAGCAAATATACTTGAATCATAAGCTGATAGAGCAGAAACAACTGAATATATCCGAGATATTAAATCGTGCGGCAGAATTCTTGGTACAGTTCAGCGGAGTGAAAGATGTGTATTCTTCACAACGTTTGCAATTGGGAGCGTGGACTCCTACCATTGATAAAATTCAGCATTTTATTGTAACTTTGCACTTTCAAAAGTAATCAAATTAGAAAATAATAAAAACAAAAAATACAATGGGATTTAATGAATTTATTGGCAAATTGTTTGGAAATAAGGCCACTCGTGACATGAAAGAAATCAAGCCATGGGTTGATAAAATAAAGGCTGTTTATCCGGAAATTGCCAAATTGAGCAATGACGAGCTTCGTGCAAAAACAGTAGAATTAAAGAAGTACATTTCTGATTCGGCTGCTGAGGAACAAAAGAAGATAGAAGAATTGAAAGGTACTATCGAAACTACAGAACTGGAAGATCGTGAGGGCATCTTCGCGCAGATAGACAAACTGGAAAAAGAAGTGCTGGAAAAATATGAAAAAGCACTGGATGATGTACTTCCGCAGGCTTTTGCCATTGTAAAAGACACTGCACGCCGTTTGCACTGACCGGTAATGGCGTACATGTAGTTACTGTTAATGATTACTTGTCAAAACGTGACTCGGAATGGATGGGGCCATTGTATCAGTTCCATGGATTGAGTGTGGACTGTATTGATAAACACCAGCCCAATTCTGATGCACGCCGCAGAGCTTATATGGCCGATATCACTTTCGGTACGAATAATGAATTCGGTTTCGATTACTTGCGTGACAATATGGCTGTCAGTCCAAAAGACTTGGTGCAGCGTAAACATAATTATGCTATTGTCGATGAGGTGGACTCTGTATTGATTGACGATGCTCGTACTCCGTTGATTATTTCCGGTCCTGTTCCTAAAGGTGAGGATCAGTTGTTTGAGCAACTCCGTCCTTTGGTAGAGCGTCTGTTTGAAGCTCAGAAAAAGTTGGCTACCCAATATTTGGCCGATGCCAAACGCTTGATTGCATCGGATGACAAGAAAGATCAGGAAGAGGGATTTTTGGCATTGTTCCGTAGTCATAAGGCACTGCCCAAAAATAAGCCGTTAATCAAGTTCCTAAGTGAACAAGGTATTAAGGCAGGTATGCTGAAGACAAGGATGACGAATATGTTGTAATCGACGGACAGGTTAAGATTGTTGACGAACAGACAGGACGTATTATGGAAGGCCGTCGTTATTCTGACGGTTTGCATCAGGCTATTGAGGCCAAAGAAGGCGTGAAGGTGGAAGCTGCTACCCAGACCTTTGCTACCATCACTTTACAGAACTATTTCCGTATGTATCATAAATTGTCGGGTATGACCGGTACAGCGGAAACGGAAGCGGGAGAACTTTGGGATATTTATAAATTGGATGTCGTTGTTATTCCGACGAATCGTCCTATTGCCCGTAAAGATATGAATGATCGCGTTTATAAGACAAAACGTGAGAAGTATAAAGCTGTCATCGAAGAGATTGAAGAAATGGTAAAAGAAGGACGTCCTGTTCTGGTAGGTACCACTTCGGTGGAAATCTCTGAAATGTTGAGCAAAATGCTTGCAATGCGCAAGATTGAGCATAATGTGTTGAATGCGAAACTGCATCAAAGAGAGGCGGATATTGTGGCACAGGCAGGTCAGAAGAGTATCGTGACTATTGCTACCAACATGGCAGGTCGTGGTACCGACATTAAGCTGAGTCCGGAAGTGAAAGCTGCGGGCGGTTTGGCTATTATCGGTACGGAACGTCATGAAAGTCGCCGCGTGGACCGTCAGTTGCGTGGTCGTGCCGGTCGTCAAGGGGATCATGCCTTGATGGGTGAGCGTATCGGTATGGATATCGTGAATATGATTTGGGATCGTTGCGCTTATGCTGTAGAATTGGGCGACTTTGATAATGTGAAGATGGAAATATTGCAGACATTGGCAATGGAAGTACCATTCACAGAAGAGGAGTACAACAAGATGAGAAAAGAAGATCTTGCTGAGAAAACCTTTGAAGCGGCAATGAACAACTTCAAGCGCAAGACAGACCGTATGGCCCAGATTGCCAATCCCGTTATCAAACAGGTATATGAGATGCAAGGACATATGTACGAAAACATCATGATTCCTATTACGGATGGCAAACGCTTGTATAATATCTCTGTCAACTTGAAGGCGGCTTATGAAACAGAAGGCAAGGAGATTGTGAAGTCATTTGAGAAGGCGATTCTGCTTCATACTATTGATGATGCATGGAAAGAAAACCTGCGTGAACTGGATGAACTGAAACATTCTGTACAGAATGCTAGCTATGAGCAGAAAGATCCGCTGCTGATCTTTAAGTTGGAATCTGTCAATTTGTTTGACAACATGGTAAATAAGATCAATAACAATACCATTTCTGTATTGATGCGTGGACAAATCCCGGTTCAAGAACCGGAACAAGTTCGTGAAGCTGCTCCCGAACCGCAGGCTCCTCGTCAACAGTATAGAGAGGAAAAGCAGGATTTAAGTGATCCTCACCAGCAAGCTGCTGCCGAACATGACACCCGCGAGGTAAAGCGTGAGCCGGTTCGTGCGGAAAAGACAGTGGGTCGTAACGATCCTTGTCCTTGCGGAAGCGGTAAGAAATATAAGAACTGTCACGGGCAAAATGCGTGATAAATAACGATTATTATAGAAACGTTCGGGTAGAATTTACTACCCGGACGTTTTTTTTATTCCTTTTAACTTACTTCTTACATAAATAAGCGTATTTTTGTTCCCTAAGAAAAAATGATAATATGAAAAGATCCGCCTCATTAATAATTCTAGTTGCCGGGACACTTTTTGCTTCCTGCAGCAGTTTGCAGACCATATCTTTTGACCAGTTACAGGCAGCCGATGTCAGTTTTCCGGATGCTGTGAGAAAAGTGGCTGTGATAAACAATATGCCTGTACTGAAAACTAAAGATAATCATGAAATACTGAGCAGCTATAGATGCTGTAGATGGAATTATATCTCCGATTGTTAGAGTATATATTCCCAATCGTGATAAACCTTTGTTTGTAGTTGCCAAGCAAGATACCATTTCCTGGGAAATAGAACCAGCTCTTTCTGACCGGAAGATAGTAAAAGAAGCTTCGGAATATGCCGCTTCTATTCCAGTAGAACATCTGTTGCCACATTGGGATGAGGTGGCTCGTTTTTATTACGATGGCGGGAATATTGAAATGCGCGATGCCGGTGTATATCTTCGTGAGAACAATTGGGATGAAGCGTATAGTCAGTGGAAGATAGCCTATGAGAAGAGAAAAGGCCAGCAAAAGATGAAAGCGGCTTTTAATATTGCACTATATTATGAAATAAAGGATAATGTAGAACAGGCCAAGGAATGGTTGGGTAAAGCGAAGAAATTGGTGAAATCAGGCAGCAGGGATGAACAATTGATAGCCTTTTATTCATTGGAGTTAGAGAAAAGAGAGAGTAAGCTATCCCAATTGAGAATACAAATGAAACGTTTTGATGATAATTTTTAGAGAATAAGTGTTGAGAGAAAGATTTTTTTTGTACTTTTGGATATAAATAATATATAAAATTGATTTTGGTATGAAACTCAGTGCACAGTCACATGCTTCTATTGCGTCTTCGCTTCGGGAAGCGGTTGATAAATATATAG
>PPYF01350302.1_pt1 | contig 10316 bp, 10 predicted proteins | sample 1559871 | NCBI WGS metagenome assembly PPYF01 (sample SAMN08240021, study PRJNA423297) | Human gut metagenome, whole genome shotgun sequencing project.
GCTTGATGCCGTTCATCACCACAGCGCCAAAGCCGCCGCCCACGGCCTGACGCAGGCCCAGCGCCTCCGAGAAAATGCGGACGAAGACATCGGGCAGCTGGGGCAGATGGGTGAGGATGATCCAGAGGGTCATGACGAAGTAGCAGCCCGCCATGATGGGGACCATGACGTCGAGGCTCTTGACGGTGGCTTCCTTCCGCAGGACGATGACCGCCGCAAGCGCCGTCAGCACCAGCGTCGTGACCAGCGGCGGGATGGAGAACGCATTCTGGAACGCCTCGCTCACCGAGTTGCTGACCACCTGACTGATGCCGCACCAGCAGATGAGGCCCGACACGGCGAACAGGCCGGCCGCTACCGAGCGGCGGAGCTTCCTGCCCCGTTTGCGCTCCGCGAGGGTGTGGAGATAGTAGGCCGGGCCGCCCCGCCAGCCGCCGTAAAGGGGGTCGGGCTGCTTGTATTTCTGGGCCAGCGTGGACTCCACAAAGGAGGTGGATGCGCCCAGCAGAGCCGTCACCCACATCCAGAACACCGCGCCTGCACCGCCCACAGACAGCGCCGCCACGACGCCCACCAGATTGCCCATACCCACCCGGGTGGCCGTGGACACCACCAGCGTCTGGAAGGACGAGAGGCCGCTGCCCTTGTCGTTCTTCTCGCAGACCGCCGCCAGCATATCCCGGAACAGCCGCACCGGCAGAAGCCTCGTGCGCAGGGTGAAGAACACCCCCGCCGTCAGCAGTAAGATGACCATAAACGAAAGACTGAGGGTCACGTTTCCCAGATGCAGGGTGAGCAGGTCGCCCCACAACAGACGGTAGACGCCCTCGATGATTTGAATGAGCACAGCATTTCCTCCCAGTGCTTGGATTTGGCCGTTTTTGCACAAAAACAGGCCGTCGTCCTTTATTATAGACGATTCGGCCTGTTTTGTAAATCAGGAAAGTGAAGTTCAGGAGAAAAAAGCAACGGCGACGACCGCCGCCAGTGGCGGAAACAGGGAGGAGCTGTTGGGGCCGCGGCCAGCAGGATGCGAGCGGCAGCTCGCCGGAGACGTCGTAGATGATGTGACCCTCGTGCATCATGATGAGGCGGTTGCCGTACTTGATGGCGTCCTTCATGTTGTGAGTGATCATCATGGTAGTCAGGTGGTTCTCCTCGACGATCTTCGCCGAGAGGGTCAGCACCTTGAGGGCGGTCTTGGGGTCGAGGGCGGCGGTGTGCTCGTCCAGCAGCAGGAGCTTGGGCTTGTTCATGGTGGCCATCAGGAGGGTCAGCGCCTGACGCTGGCCGCCGGACAGCAGGCCCACACGGGCGGTCAGACGGTTCTCGAGGCCCAGATCGAGGCTCTTGAGCAGTTCACGGTACTGCTCCCGCTCCGCCCTGGTGATGCCGATGCGGAGGGTACGGGGCTTGCCGCGGCGGGCGGCAAGGGCGAGGTTCTCTTCGATCTGCATGGTGGCGGCAGTGCCGGTCATGGGGTCCTGAAAGACGCGGCCAATGTAGGCGGCGCGCTGATGCTCGCCCAGACGGGTGACGTCCACGCCGTCGATGATGATCTTGCCGAAGTCCACGGGCCAGACGCCGGCGACGGCGTTCAGCATGGTGGACTTGCCTGCACCGTTGCCGCCGATGACGGTGACGAAGTCGCCCTCATTCAGCTTCAGATTCAGGCCGTTCAGGGCCGTCTTCTCGTTGACGGTGCCTGCGTTGAAGGTCTTGGAAACATTTTGTATCTCAAGCATTGTTTGCGCCCTCCTTGTTTGCCTTTTTGGCCGCAGGCTTTGCGAAGTATCTGCCCTTCCAGTACGGCACGGCGAGGAAGACAGCCACGACAGATGCGCTCAGCAGCTTTAACAGGTTTGCGTCAAAGCCGAGGGTCAGCACCAGCTGGATGACGATGTAGTAGATGATGGCACCCAGAGAGACGGAGACCATCTTGAGGGCAAAGTTGTGGAAGATGCGGCCAAACACAGCCTCACCGATGATGACAGCGGCCAGACCGATGACGATGGCGCCGCGGCCCATGCCGACATCCGCAAAGCCCTGATACTGGCTCAGCAGAGCGCCGGACAGCGCCACCAGAGCGTTGGAGACGGCCAGACCCAGCACGATGTTGAAGTTGGTGTTGATGCCCTGTGCGCGGGACATGGCGGGGTTGGAGCCGGTGGCGCGGATGCCGCAGCCCAGCTCGGTGCCGAAGAACCAATACAGCACGGCGATGACCACAGCCGACACCAGAATGACCATGATGATGGGGTTGTGGAGCGCGAACTCCTTGACCCAGCGCAGGGAGATGAGCAGGTCATACTTGTCCACGTTGATGGACTGGTTGGCCTTGCCCATGATCTTCAGGTTGATGGAGTAGAGGGCCAGCTGAGTCAGGATGCCGGACAGGATGGCCGGGATGCCCATGAAGGTGTGGAGCAGGCCGGTGACGAAGCCGGTGGCGAGGCCCGCCAGCACGGCAGCCAGCAGGGACACCCAGACGTTCTGGCCCGAGAGCAGGCACATGACGCAGACTGCGCCGCCGGTGCCGAAGGAGCCGTCCACGGTCAGGTCCGCCACATCAAGGATGCGGTAGGTGAGGTAAACGCCGATGGCCATAATGCCCCAGATGAGGCCCTGTGCGCACGCACCCGGCAGAGCACCGGGCAGGTTCGCCAGTCTTGCAAGCATTTCCAAAATGATTCCTCCTAAATTACACTTTTTTACAGACCCGTTTGATACGGGAAAGCGGAGAAGGGCAAGAAAAGCCGCTCTTCTCCGCTGTTTTTTAGTGGTTAAACCTCTCCGTCACGGCTCCGCCGTGCCACCTCCCCTATCGAGGGGAGGCCTTGGCATTCCGTAAAGCTTTTCCTCTTCGCCAGAGGCTCCCCTCGGTAGGGGAGCTGTCTGCCGAAGGCAGACTGAGAGGTTATCCCTTATCAGCCCTCGATTGCCTCATAGCCTTCGGGAACGGTCAGGCCCAGGTCGTCGCAGATGGTCTTGTTGTACTTCTTGGTCACATCGGTGTACTCGATGGGCATATCGGAGACATTGGACTCGCCCTTCAGGATCTTGACGGCCATCTCGCCGGTGGTGTAGCCCAGGTCGTAGTAGCTGATGGACAGGGTGGCCACGCCGCAGCCGGAGCAGATGCCCTCCTCACCGGCGAAGACGGGCTTTTTGGCCGGGCGGCAGATGCCGTCCACGATGCCGGTGTTGGCAGCGACGGTGTTGTCGGTGGGGACATACAGAGCGTCGTTCTCGTCAGCGGCCTTCTGGCAGACGGAAGACAGGTCGTTGGAGTCGGAGAAAGCGTACTGAGTCGCGGTGACGCCCTTGGCCTCCAGATACTTCTGAACCTCGTCCACCTGATACTGGCTGTTGGCCTCAGCGGAGCAGTACAGCAGGCCGACCTTCTTGGCGTCGGGCATCCACTCCACGATCATATCAGCCTGCTGGTCCAGCGGAGCCAGGTCAGAGGTTCCGGAGATGTTGCCGCCGACGGTGCCGGAGAAGTCGGTCAGGCCCAGAGCCACGCCGTACTCGGTGACGGAGGTCCCCAGAACGGGGATCTCGTTGGTGGCAGACTGTGCAGCCTGCAGAGCGGGGGTGGCGTTTGCCATGATGAGGTCAACGCCGGAGGAAACGAAGCCGTTGGCGATGGTGGCGCAGGTAGCGGAGTCACCCTGTGCGTTCTGGAAGTCGAACTTCACGTTGTCGCCGAACTCTGCGGTCAGAGCGTCCTCAAAGCCCTGCGTTGCAGCGTCCAGTGCGGCGTGCTGCACCAGCTGGCAGATGCCGATGGTGTAGGTGTCGCCGGAAGCGGCAGCGGAGCCGGAAGCGGCAGAAGATGCCACAGAAGAAGCAGCCGTGGAGGATGCAGAAGAGCCGCCGCAGGCGGTCAGGGCAGCAGCAGCGCCGCAGACAGCGGCAGCAGCCAGAAACGAACGACGAGTGATTTTACGCATAATGATTACTCCCTCATTTTTCCATCTACGCGGCAGCAGGACGCCGCGCCGAAAAGCCATTTGGATGTCCGGCAGAGCAGCCTCTGCTTTACACTCGTGAAGTATAGCACGATTTCCGTCCGATGGCAACGCCGTTTCGGTTCTAATTATCTATTAAAATGAATATATCTATCACTTTTTTCGATAGGTGTTTCTTCTCTGCTGATAGTCCGTCAGTTTTTGCAGCTCTGCGCCCAGCCAGACGAGGTTTTCTTCCAGCTGAGGGAGGAATTCTTTCTCATAGTCGAACTTAAAATAGAGTGCCTGCCAGAGCTTCGCCTGCATCCGGCGGCGCAGGGGCGGCTCGAGGGCGGCGTCCAGCGGCTCCACCACGTCTTCCAGGTCCATGCAGGTCTGCGCCCAGCGGACATCGGTCTTTTCCCGGGCAGGGACGTCGTAGCGGGCCAGATAGTCCTCCACTTTGGCTTCGATGACACGCCCTCCGCAGCCGGTGGGCTGCAAAAAATAGCCCACCTCCCCTTCCCTGCTGATCTCCTGCGCCAGCGGGTAGAGGGCGCAGACCAGCGGTTCGGCGTCGTGGATGGCGCAGTGGTTCTCGGTCAGGAAGGGGCAGTTGTTCCGCTCCTCCTTCACGGGGGCCAGCCGCAGCACCGGCAGATGGCTCACCTGCCCGATGGACGCGCGGCAGAAGGCCCGGGCCACGGTCTGGGGCGGCAGGCGCAGCCGACCCGCGATTCGCCAGAGGTCGAAGCCCGACAGCACGATGTCCTCCCGCCCCCGGCAGCAGCCGCCGCAGCCTGCGCAGGCAAACGAGAACGCCTCGTCCCGCGCCAGCAGCGGTGTCGTGCGGGCAAAATCCACCCGTCCGCAGAGGTCGAGCTGTGAATCCTTGAGCATGTAAGTTTCTCCTGTATACTGTAGTAGATCATGTGGCCAAGTGACCATTTAATAATATAGTTACGTTATATTTCGCCAGTTGGCCAGTTTGGCCAAGTGACCCCCATTGGCCAAGTGAGTCACTTGGTCAGCATCGCCCATTTGGCCACCTTGGCCAAGTGACTTTCTTGCCGATGCATCGTCGATAATTTGTCACTTGGCCAGATAATATGCGGGTCTCAGAGAGGGATGTCCTCTGTACGACCTCTCAGTCTCACTTCGTTCGACTGTTTCCCTAGCAGGAGAGCCTCCGGCGAAGAAATCAGGCTTTCCGCCACGCCAGAGCCTCTCCCTCTGGGAGAGGTGGCATTGCGGAGCAATGACGGAGAGGGCAAGGATGCTGACAGAGAAACTCACGCGCGGCGATAGTATCGCTCTGACAAAGGGTCTGCTTATCGCTGCGTGGCGGTTCTGTCACAACGAGCTTGCCCTCTCAGTCTCGCATTCGCTCGCCAGCTCTCCCAAGGGGAGAGCCTTATCTCCCTCACTCAAACCTCTTCGCCGGTATCACGATCGCCCCGCCCAGCGAGGCGATATACACCACCAGCACCGCGACCCACACCTGCCAGCCGGTGGCGCGTTCAAGCAGGACGGCCCCCGCCGTGCAGGGCGGCACTAGCACCAGCGACGCCATCGACCAGACCCGGAACGCCCGCAGGATATGCTTCCAGTTGCGGTTGTTGTAGTACACCCCCGGGATGTGGATGTGGAACGCACCCTGTGCAAAGTTGCAGATGCGGTTCTCGTCGTAGTAGCGGGGCAGGGTCTCGGCCATCCAGAACATGGCATATGCCCCGTAGACGACGCCGAAAACCACACTGGTGATGAGCAGAGCCAGCGCTCCCTCGATGTCGGTCAGTCCCGCCGCCCAGACGGCCAGCGCTTCTGCGACGCCCAGCACGCAGCAGATGACATACACCGGCAGATACTTCTTCGTCCGCGCCTGACGGCGCTCCGGCGGCTCTGCCGAAAAGGTCAGCGCCTTGCGGATGAGGTCTTCGGTCTCCTCGCGGGTGAAGCGCTGTTCCTCCTCTACCCGGCGTCCCTGCAGAAGCTCGGCCACCGTCACGTTCAGCTGCTCGGCCAGCGGCACCAACAGCGAGATGTCCGGCACACTCAGTCCCCGTTCCCACTTGCTGACGGCCTTGTCGGACACGTACAGCGTCGCGGCAAGCTCCTTCTGGGTCATCCCCTTTTCTCTGCGCAGCTGTGCCAGAAAATGGCCGAATGCAGCCTTGTCCAGTTCGTACATATGTTTTGCCTCCTGTCGGACGTTCTTCGTCCGTTTCTGGCTTCATTGTACCGGTCCGCACCCTCCCGCGCAACCGACGCGCAGTAGAATCAGCGCTCTTTCGTTTCTTTTATAAAGGAAAAGCGCCGCACAGTTTCCCGCGCGGCGCTTCACCGTTCTATATCGATTGTCCGAAAGGCCGAGCAACCCGATAAAATAGCCTTTCATGCCCCGGCAGAGGGCCTGCTCGATCAGGCCCGCCCGCCGGAAGGGATCAGGTTCAGGACTCGAAGACCTTCCTGACCGCCGGGCTTGCCTCGATGATGCGGACCAGCAGAACGCCCAGCACGGTGCAGCTGATGAGCTCACCGATGCCCACGGAGATGCCGTTGGTGACGCAGGCCAGCCAGAGGGGTGCGCTGGAAGAGGGGTCCGGGAACATCACCGCGATCTCGATGCCGATGATGACGGCATTGAAGACCACCGGGGGCAGCGAGGCCGCAAGGGCCAGACCCTTGAAGCGGATGTTCCGCAGCTTGTAGGTCACGAGGCAGGCCAGCAGGGTGGCCAGAGTGCCGAAGATGACGTCCACGATGGTGGAGCCCAGCAGGTTTGCCAGGAAGCAGCCCAGCACCACGCCGAAAATGTACTCGGCACCGAACACGGGCAGCAGGCAGAGCGCCTCGGCCACACGCACCTGCACTGCGCCGTAAGAGAACGGCTGCAGTGCCATGCAGAGCACGACGTAAAGGGCTGCGACCATGCCGCAGCGGGCCAGTTTACGGACGGAAAGGTTCTGATTTTTCATAGTATAACTCCAGCGGTTTGATTTTGACCGCGCGGGGACCGCCAGCCCCCGTGGGTTTGGCCCGGCATGGTTCGAGACACGCCGGGGAGCCTAAAATCCTAAGTTGCTCTTTAAGGAGCCGTACCCGCAGGCACAGCGTGAAGAATTATACCATAGTTTGGGCCGGAATGCAACGGCGATACGAAAAAAGACTGCCGCACAGCAGCAGTCTTTCCGTGATATGCTCAGTCCCGGGGCTTGCCCACATAGACCAGCGCAAGGGTGTCGGGGCCGGTATTGGCCGAAACGACGCCGCCCAGATTGAAGGTGACGAGCGGAGCCTTGCCGAAGGCTTTGCGGCAGGCTTTTTCCAGCTCAGCGGCCTGAGGGATGGAGGTGTGGCCGATCATATAATCGAAGTCCTCCACGCCCTCGGTGCGCTTTTTGCACAGGTCGATCATGGCGGGGATGACCTTGTCGTCGCCGCGCACCTTGCTCTCCACCCTGGTCTTGCCGTCGATAAGGGTGATGATGGGGCGGATGCCCATCAGCTCGCCCATGACCGCGGCGGCGGCAGAGATGCGGCCGCTCTTCTTCATCTGCTTGAGGCTGTAGGGTCCGAGGATGATCTCCATCTTGTTCATCTGGGTCTCAAACTCGCTGATAACGTGGCGGAGCTCCGCGCCGTTCTGCAGCTTGCGGGCCATCTCGCACAGATACCAGCCGAACACCATCGAGTAGGTGTGGGGGTCGAGCAGATGGATGTTCAGGTGGTGTTCCGGGCGCTCCTCCCGCAGCATCCCCTGCGCCATGACAGCGTTGTTGTAGGTGGAAGAACCGGAGCGGTTGATGGGGACATGGATGACATCGGTGTAGCCCTCATCCACATACTGGCAGTATTTCTCACAGAACTGGATGGGGGTGATGGCAGCCGTGGAGGGGATGCCCTTGGCGGCGCGCATCTTGTCGTAGAACTCCTCGGGGGTGTACTTTTCACGCTCCACGATGTCTTCGTCGTCCAGCAGGATGTGGAAGCCCATAATGTCGATGCCGTATTTCTCGGCCAGCTCCTGCGGGATGTCGCAGGAGGAGTCGGTCAAAATCGCGATTTTGCTCATAGTGTTCCTCATTTCCATTCGTAGTCTCGCAGGTGGCCGTGGTCCAGCAGCTCCGGGAAGTCCCACTGGCGCAGTACCTCGTATACGCCCACGGCGACGCTGTTGGACAGGTTCAGGCTGCGGCAGGTGTCCCGCATGGGCATCCGGATGCAGTGCTCCTGATCGGCTGCCAGCAGCGCCTCCGGCAGACCGGCATCTTCCCGCCCGAACACGAGGTAAGCCCCGTCCGGGTAGGCGATGTCGGTGTAGCGCTGGGGCGCTTTGGTCGTAAAGTAGTAGAAAGGCCCACCGTTCTTCGAGAAGAAGTCATCCAGACTGTCGTAGTAGCTGATGTCCAGATAGTGCCAGTAATCCAGCCCGGCGTGCTTGAGCTTCTTGTCGTCGATGGCAAAGCCCATCGGCCCCACCAGATGGAGGCGGCAGGCCGTGCAGGCACAGGTGCGGGCCACGTTGCCGGTGTTCTGGGGGATGCGCGGCTCCACCAGAACGATGTTCAGGGTCGGTTTTTCACTCATCGCTGTTTACTCCTCCCCCATCGGACACAGGCGGGGCAGCAGCGGCTCAAACCAGACGCCGAAGCGGGTGTCCTGGTCGCAGGGCGTTTTCTGGATGGCCAGCGCCACGAACTCTGCCGCGTTGTCTGCCGCCGCGCTCAGGGCGTTGCCCTGGATGAGCGAGCCGATGAGCACCGCACCGTAGAGGTCGCCCGTGCCGGGGAAGCTGCGGGCAATATGCAGCTTCTTGACCACGAAGCGGTCGCGGCCTGCACCGGCGCAGGCGATGTACTTGTCCAGCTGCAGGCCGGTGACCACCACGTTGGGGGTCAGCGACGCCGCCAGCTCGTCGGCCAGCGCCCGGGCGCTTTCCTCGTCCAGCTGGGCGGGCAGCTCTTTTTCCAGCAGCAGGCCGGCCTCGGTGGCGTTGGGCAGGATGAGGTCGGCCCGGCGGCAGAGCTGCCGCATCCGGTCGATGAAGGCCGGGGTCACGGTAGCGTAAGCCTTGCCGTTGTCGCCCATCACGGGGTCTACCACCTTATAGGCCGAGGGCCAGAGGTCAAAGGCCTTTTCGGCCAGCGCGGCCTGCTCCTCGCCTCCGAGGTAGCCGGTGTAAATGCAGTCAAAGCTCAGCCCCAGCTCCCGGTAATGTTCCAGTGCGGCCTCGCCGTAGGCGCAGCCGTCCAGACGGGCCGGTGTCCCGAAGCCGCCGGTGTGGGTGGAGAGCACCACCGTGGGCAGTGCCACCGGCTGGATGCCCATGACGCTGAGCACCGGCAGGATGACCGCCAGACTGCAGCGCCCCACACCGGAAAGGTCATGGATGCAGAGAACTTTTTTCGGTTCCGTTATCTTCAGCAAAAAAGAAACCTCCTTCGCAGAATATGCCTTTTCCCATAAACCAAGCCAGCCCATAACCGGCCCAGTTTATCAGCATATCATACAGTATACCACATTTTCCTGCACAAAAAAAGCGTATAGTGAATCCTTTGGTGGAAATACTACCCTCGCAGCCCAAAAATTTTGATTCGAAGGGAGTGCCTCCTATGAAAAACGAACACACAAGCTCCACCGCCCCGCTCCTGATCGGCATGGCCGCCGGTGCCGCACTGGGCGCCGCCGGCGTCATGGCCACCAACACGAGCCAGCGCCAGATGCGCCGCACCGCCCGCAAGATCGCCAAAGGTGCCGAGCACGCCGTGAGCCAGCTGGACAAGATGGTGGGCGACTTCGTGGAGCACAAGATGGAGGGCTGACGGCCCCCGCATCGCGCAGAAAGGCCGGGACAGAGGGTTCTCCCCTGCCCCGGCCTTTTGTTGCAGCAAAAAAGCCAGCAGAACTGGACAAATCCGAACTTGTCGGGGCAAGGCCCCTCCATCTTGCTTGCTGGCACTGCGTACCGTAAAACTCACCCTGCAGCATGGGGAAATCTATGGGATTGCCGTGCCGCGCTTCGCAAGTTGGTATCCTCCGTCTATCTGGAAAGTGATTTGAACCTTCTGTTCGGAAAAAACGGAAAATTTTTATTCCAACTTGGGTATACTCCTGTTGTGTCCGACATGAAGAAAATCGTTCAGAAAGCTGCCGCATCGACTTTCTCTACATGGACGTTAGCCGTATGGGATATGGATACTGCAACATTATATAGGGTCAAATACGACAGAAGTCATTGATTTTCTTTGTTTATCTGTGATACCATTCGTTATAAGACCGATGGCGTTGCTCTCTTCGCCTATGGTGGAGACTCCGGCACTCAAAGAAACTTTCCGAAAAACACAACGAGGTGACCATTTT
>PPYF01546232.1_pt1 | contig 10316 bp, 9 predicted proteins | sample 1559871 | NCBI WGS metagenome assembly PPYF01 (sample SAMN08240021, study PRJNA423297) | Human gut metagenome, whole genome shotgun sequencing project.
ACCTTATATATAGATAATGAACCCGTGCGCGAGGAGTTCGGCGAGATCGGGTTCTCCGACCGCGGCATCGAGGGCGCCGTGGCGCTGCGTATGAGCCGCGATGCGGTGGACGCCCTGATCGACGGCAAACGGGTGAAGCTGACGCTCGACCTGAAACCTGCGCTCACGGAGGAGGTCCTGCGCGACCGCATCGCCCGTGAACTGGCTGAGTTGGCGCCCACGGAGTTCTTCGGCGAATTGCTGCGCAAGCTGGTTCCCAAGCCGTTGGTGATGCCGTTGGCGCAGGAGATTGACGTCCGGGCGAATTGCTATGTCAGCAAACTCACCGAGGAGCAGATCACGCGCCTCGTGCGGACGCTCAAAGGGCTGACTTTCCCGATCACAGACTATGCGCCATTTGAATATGCCGTCACGACGGCCGGCGGCGTGCGGTGCGAGGAGGTGAATCCTTATACGATGGAGTCGCTGAAAATCAAAGGATTGTATTTCGCCGGCGAGGTGCTCGACCTCGACGCCAACACGGGCGGTTACAACCTCCAGATCGCCTTTTCGACGGGGCGTCTGGCCGGGATGCTTAAAAAATAGCGACCATGAGATTCGGCGGATATCCTCTTTCATTTCGGTTGCCCGGGCGGGTTGCGGAACTGCGCAACCGCCTCTCCCGCGCACGCTATTTCCGCGGACACGGGGTGCATTCGCCGTTTGTTTACGATATCGTGCGCGAGGTATTCATGCGCGACGGACTGCTTCCGGGCGACCGGACGGTCTACGAGGCCCTGACGGCTGCGGGGATCTCCCGGCGGCGTGCCGTGCAACTGCAAAATCTGGCGATCCACTGCGGTTACGGTTCGTTTGGCCTGAATCGTGCGGATGCGGAGTTGTGCGTGGCGACGCGCGACCTGTCGCGGGCGAAGACGCTGGCGCTGGTGCGCGCGGCGGCCGAAGCGGGGCATACCCTGGCGGTGCTGTCGCCCTACGACGGGCATGTGCGGCAGGCGTTGTGCGCCCAGATCGTTGCGCAGCACCGTTCGACGACGGTCGATAATCGCGGATACCTGCTGATCTTCAACAACCATTTGCCAAAACAACACTTCCGGATATGAGTAAGGTATATACCAAGACAGGTGACAAAGGGACCACTTCGCTGATCGGCGGCGAACGGGTCTTCAAAACCGACGAGCGGGTCGAGGCTTACGGCTCGGTGGATGAACTGGCGGCCTTCACGGCCCTGCTGGCCGACAACCTCCGCCCGGACGACGCATTGGCGGCTTATGTCGATGACCTGAACCGCATTCTTTCGCGGCTGATGAGCGTCGAGGCGTTGTTGGCGACGGGCGAGTCGGGGAGCGACAAGGTCGCTCCGCTGGACCCTGCCGTGGTTACGTGGCTCGAAGGGCGTATCGACGCCATGCAGGAGGCGTTGCAGCCCATAGACAAGTTCACGATCCCCGGCGGACATGCCGCCGTGTCGCTGTGCCACGTCTGCCGTACGGTCTGCCGGCGCTCGGAACGTGCGGCGCTCCGGGCCGATGCGAAATACGGCGTCGAGCCGTCGGTATTGGTCTGGCTGAACCGTCTTTCGGACTATTTTTACCTGCTCGGACGCACGCTGACGGCTCATTATGAGGTGAAAGAGGTTTTGTGGATTCCTTAAACCGTTGATTTGTAGGAGTGTGCATATGTAATAACGATGTTTTATCGTTTTTTCTTTGTTTTTCTCAATTTTTTTATACTTTTGCAAATCAGTCATAGTGGATCAATAGCCTTGCGGGGTTTATAATCCATTGATATTTGGGAATTTAAAAACTTTGTGACTATGTATTGGACACTTGAATTGGCTTCTAAGCTCGAAGACGCCCCTTGGCCCGCAACCAAAGAGGAGTTAATTGACTATGCGGTACGTTCGGGAGCGCCGCTCGAGGTACTCGAAAACCTGCAGGAAATAGAAGACGAGGGTGAGATCTACGAATCGATCGAGGACATCTGGCCCGACTATCCTTCGAAGGACGATTTTTTCTTTAACGAGGAAGAGTACTGAAATGGTAATGATATAAATTAGGGGTTATGTCTTTAAAGACTTAAAAGCCAATATCCTAATTGAAATTTGTCTTGGAAAAAAGGTGACCCTTTCGGTCATCTTTTTTATTTTTGCGCCGCAAAACGGGTTTATATCGATTTTTCACCCGAAGTTTTGACCCTTATGTTTCAGATTAGGGGCTATAAATAAAAATAACGATGATTTGTAGATTTTGCGGACACGAATGTAAAAAAGACGGACATCAAGCGAATGGTGTTCAACGATATGAATGTAAACATTGCCATAAAAAACAACAGGCAGAGTATGCATATAATGCCTATGCTGTTGATTTGAATGAGAACATAATTCGCTATACGAAAGAGGGGCTAGGAATCCGTAGTATATCGAGAATATTACATATTTCGGTACCAACCCTTTTGAAACGGATCCTCTTTATTGCTAAAAAAATAACTCGGCCGATTATCTCTTTAGGCCATATATACGAAGTCGATGAAATACAGAGTTTCGTTCGACAGAAAAAAAATCCTATTTGGATTGCCTATGCTCTAGATCGGGATTCTAAACAAGTCGTCAGTTATAATATTGGTCCTCGGACAAATACAACGTTGAGTGTTGTAACTGATACGTTGAGATATTCACAAGCAAAATATATCTACACGGATCGATTGCGCAACTATCGATCACTTATTGATAGATATGTCCATCGTACGACGTATTATGGAACCAATCATATCGAACGCCATAATTTAACAGTCCGAACCCATTTAAAGCGATTGTCGCGGAAAACAATATGTTTCAGTCGAAGTGTAACCATGTTATCGGCGATCCTGAAAATCTATTTTTGGGGATAAATTCTGTTGTTTTTTAATGTACTATCTATATCTATTAGATAACAATATGTTGGATTAGAGTGACACTTTTTTAATATTTCTGATTTTTTTGTCTGTTAGAGCTAGATATTTTAATCCGGTTTGATCTTGAATATTTTTGGCTTTCCCAATTTGAATTGCGGAATATATAGCATTGAGTAGGCCAGCTGTCCCGCCTAATGCAGGTGATGCCAAAAAAGCAGCTCCGGCTGCAATTGTCCCGCAGATTGTTCCGAAAATAATATCTCCTAATCGGCCCTCGTTCATACGTGCAGTTAACTCCATTTTCTGCTCTTTCATTTCCTTAAGTGTAATCTGAAATACTTCGGATTCTGGAGCTATATTCCTGTCGAGAACAAGCAGTTCGACTTTATTTCTAAATGATTCTAGAAGATGATGATGTCGATTTTTAAACCGTCTGAGTTTTGTGATATCAATTTCTCGTGGGGAGGGAATAAGTTCTTTTAAAATAAGATCGCGCTTATATTGTTTCACTTTAACCTCTATATCATCATTATTTATATAAATATTTGAAAAACTGTGATCTATTCTATCTGTTGCTGGTAAGTATTGAAGTTTATCTCCAACGATTGATACTAAATAAGTCATTAATTCACTGGCAGTTGACTTCTCTACAAGATACCAATTATCATTTTTTTGTGTTGCTAATCCGATATTGATTAGATAACGGAACAAATCATTGTCGAATTTATTGTCATGTAACAGAACACATTTATTCGAAAATAGAAATTTATTTTGATGAACCGGTGCATAATCTTGATTGTGAAATAGCCATCTCCGACGCTCTATTCGTTTATCTACCTCACATTCCATATAATCAATAAATATTTTTGTTACATCTTGCGGCCGTTCTACGACATCCATAGGATTGATTGTTTCTATTAACTCATTATCAATCAATTCTAGCATAAACGGATCATACAGTTCGGGCTCGTAAAAATACTGCATAGGAACAATTGATCCTATACTATCGTAGTAAAGTAAAGCCCGTGCGGCCCAATCTGTTTTAGGTAGGTTGATATATGGATAATACAATAGATTCACCATCGTTTTACTCTAATTATTAATTTTTTAGCCAAATTACACAATTAGACAAATATACACAAAAATACGATTGAAATAGTATATTGATCTCAAAAAAGAATGTGGAATCCAAAAGCTGAATCTGAGTCTTTACTTTATCATGTTCATGTTGCCGTAAATCCATTATCTATGAGGAAAATTTTGCCAGCTTAATATAATTTGCCATATTTGTCAAATAATGACAAGTTGAATTTTGACAATGATGTTTTTCGCGCAAAAACTTAAATCCTTACGAGAAGAGCACCGGTACTTACAAAGACAGGTGGCGGCATTGCTTGATATTGATACTCCAATGTACAGTCGCATTGAAAGAGGAGAACGATTTGCCAAAGAAGAGCACATCCCTCAATTAGCGGAATTTTATGAAGTCAATGAAAATGAATTACGTCAATTATGGTTAGCGGATAAAGTATATGATGTGATTGCTGGAGAGATTTCTGCTAACGAGGTTCTTGATATAGTTTCTGAAAGCATAGTTAAATATGGAAAGAAAAAAACAAGTTGCTGATTTGGTTGCTCGCTTTGAGCGCGATTCTGCATATTATAAATCTGAACGTTATAATGAAACATTATTGCGCAGTGATTTCCTTGATCCTCTATTTGAACTACTGGGTTGGGATATTAAGAACGCTCAAGGCAAAAGTACCAATGAAAGAGAGGTTCTATTGGAAGAACCCCTCAAAGCGAATGCATTATCTAACACCAAAAAACCGGATTATACTTTCAGATTGTTTTCTGAGAGAAAGTTTTTCTTGGAAGCAAAGAAACCGAATGTTAACATAGAGAGTGAAGATTCCCCTGCTCGGCAGGTGCGCAGATACGGATATACGGCGGGACTACAGATTTCAGTCCTTTCTAATTTTGAGTATCTTAATATCTACGATACTACAATACCAGTGGGCAATGATGACTTACGAGAGAAAGGTCTTATTAAAAGTTATCATTATACAGAGTTTGAAGAAAAATTTGATGAAATATCTTCTCTGCTGAGTCGTGATAGCGTGTATAGTGGCGAGTTTGATAAGGTATGGGAGCGTATTGAAACTCATGTAGAGCATAAGACTATAGACAAATTATTTCTTGAACAAATCAATAAATGGAGGCTTGCTTTAGCTAATGAGATTCATAAGGAGGAGCCTGATCTGACATTGGAACAGTTAGCAGATATAGTCCAGAGCTATATTAATAAACTTCTATTTTTACGAGTTTGTGAAGACCGTAATATTGAGACATATCAGGAACTTTTAGCTATCGCCGAGAAAGGTGATGCAACAGAACTTGTATCCCTATTTCACAACGCTGATTTAAAGTATAATTCCGGACTATTCGAGGAAATGCTTGCTCCTCAGTTGATTGGAAATATATCATCAACATTCTGGGATATTGTGAGACAGCTATATTATCCGGAAACACCTTATTCTTTTGCTGTCTTGTCTTCGGATATTCTCGGTCGCATTTATGAAATATTCCTTTCCAAGCGACTCGCGATAATTGATGGGGAATTGACAATAGTTGACAAGCCGGAAAATTTGGATAGAGATGTAGTTACGACTCCGACTTACATTATTCAGGAAATTTTAAGGCGGGCTGTGGTACCAAAGGTAGAGGGGTTGAATTTACTGCAATTATGTCAATTAAAGTTTGCTGATATAGCTTGCGGGTCAGGTGCATTTTTACTTGAACTTTTCCAGTTGTTATGTGATGTTATGGTGGACTATTATAGCCATCATGACCCTACAACGCTTTACAAAACCGGAGTTGATAGCTACCGTTTACCATATGCAATGAAAGTTCAAATATTGATTAATTGCATTTATGGTATAGATAAGGATTTTAATGCAACAGAAGCGACTAAATTTGGCTTGCTGCTTAAAGTTCTGGAAGACGAGGATGTAAACACATTATCAGAATATAAGCCTATATTGCCTGATTTATCAGGGAATATTATCTTTGGAAATAGCTTGTTGGACTCAAATAATATTCCTGATAATAATACAGGTGAGAATGTAAATGCATATGATTTTGGAGAGCTGAAATTTAATGTAGTTATAGGGAATCCTCCATATATGTCTTCAGAGGACATGAAAAACTTAACTCCATTAGAACACACACTATATCCATCGGCATACACTTCTGCTTACAAGCAGTATGATAAATATTTCTTATTTATAGAGCGTGCCCTGCAATTGTTGGAGAATAATGGCGTATTAGGTTACATAGTGCCTAGTAAATTTATGAAAGTTGGAGCAGCACTCAAACTGAGAGATTTGATTTCTAACAATCATTATCTTGCAGAGTTGACATCTTTTGGAGCGAATCAAGTTTTTGGAAGAAAAACTACTTACACTTGTTTGCTGATATTATCTAAACGAAATAATGACAGCTTTAAATATGAGGAAATTAGCAATATCGCTCGTTGGAGAGGTAGATTGGACGCAAAAGATGTAACGGAACGACAAGCTGAATACGTTTCGTCCAACACTTGGGCTCTTTTCCCTGAGAGATTTGACTCGCTGTTTAATAAAATATACAGAAATGGAAAAACCTTAGCTGATGTTATCGGAAATGACAATATCTTTAATGGAATCCAGACAAGTGCTAATAAAACCTATATTTTCCACCCTGTTGCCGAAACTGAAACAACATACTCATTTCAGCGTAACAACCAGATTTGGGAGATAGAGAAGAATTTAACTAAACCGTATTTCAAGACTGTTCGAGATTATGGACTGAATTCCTATAACTCATTCATCCCCAACGCACGTGTTATATTTCCATATTATAAGGATGAAAACGGCCAATTACAGATAATCTCGTTAGAAAGATTGTCAGAAGAATATCCCAAAGGATATGCTTATATTATGGCTTATCAGCACGAGCTAAATAAAGCGAGTCGTGATATAAAGCCTGTGCCGACAAATGACAATGAATGGCATCGATATGGAAGACATCAAAGTCTTGAAGCTTGCGAACTGCCTTGCAAGCTGATTGTCGGAGTACTTTCTCAAGGAGAAAAATACGCAGTGGACACACATGGAACATTAGTTTCATCAGGTGGTACTGCAGGATACTGTATAATCAGTCTTCCGGAAAATTTCCCATATTCGATTTATTACGTACAAGCATTTCTTACATCAAGGCCTCTCGAATGGGTCTCGTCATTATATGGAGAAATCTTCCGGGGAGGGTATATAGCTCGCGGTACTAAAGTTCTAAAGCAGTTGCCCTTCAGAACAATCGATTTTGATAATATAGAGGATAAGGAATTACATGATGAGATTTCTGGGCTACAGCAAGAACTAATAGACATAGGCGATAGAATAGCGGACGCAGGTAACAATAACCGTGTCTTAACGCCACTTAAACGGCATTTCAATCTTAAGAGAAGTCAGATGGAGCGTCTTATACAACGACTCTTCAATTTAACAGATATAGAATATTCTCAAATACCAGTAATATCAGAAATATATGCAACTAATTGAAAATGCGTCCGAACAGAAGCTCAGAGGCGGTTATTATACACCTTCTCAGATAGCCGCATTCCTGCTGCAATGGGGGATGTCCGGGCTGGTACGTCCTGATATTTTGGAACCGAGTTGTGGTGATGGAGTATTTATCGAGCAACTCCAGAAGATGAATAATGACTTTTCTTCGTTTTTAGGTATCGAATACAACACCGAAGAAGCAGAAAAAGCAGCTAAGATAGAACTGCATGATACACAAGTGTTAAACTGCGATTTTCATAAGTTCTGCTTATCCACAGATCGTAGATTTGACCTTGCGATTGGCAATCCTCCATTCATTCGTTATCAGTATTACGATGAGGCGTTACAATCTCGGGCTGCTGATATTTTTAAATTGGTAAATTTAAAATACTCTAAGCTTACGAATGCTTGGGTTACATTCATAATCGGAAGCACTTTATTGCTTAAAGGCATAGGCAAGATTGCGTTTGTTGTGCCGGCAGACATACTGCAAGTTACTTATGCTAAGCAATTGAGAAACTTCCTGATTGACACTTTCAATCAAATAAGTATAATATCTTTTGAGCAACTTGTCTTTAATGATATTCAGCAGGAAGTTGTTTTGCTGCTCTGTGAAAAAAATGGAAGCAATAGACATAACATTGATCATATTGATGTCCAAGATATAAGAGCTTTGCAGGCTTTACATCCCGAAATATTACGTTTCAATGCAAAAGCCGTTAACAGAGATTCCGACAAATGGTCATATTACTTTTTGACTAATGAAGAAATTTCTTTCTTAGAGAGCCTATCTGCAACTCATAAATCACATATTGGCGACTACGCTTCTGTTGAGGTTGGCATTACAACAGGTGCTAATCACTATTTTACTGTTCCAAAATCTATCGTTAATTTTTATAGTCTTGAAGATTTCGCCAAACCAATGGTCGGAAGAAGTGTTCAGGTTTCCAGCCTGAATTTCACTAAAAACGACTGGCTTGGTAATGTAAACAAAGGCAGTAGAGCACATTTGTTAGTTTTTGAGTCAAAAGAAGCGATTGCAGGACATGCCGGATCCCAAGAGTATATCGCATTTGGAGAAGCTGCAGGTATCAACAAAGGCTACAAAACAAGCATCCGAGATAATTGGTTTGTGATTCCTTCGATAAAGCTGTCAGGTGCATTGTTCTTTAGACGGAATCACCTATTCCCTCGCCTTGTACTAAATAGTGCCAATGCCTATACTACGGATACTATGCACCGTGTATTTTTCAAATTGGAGACCAATCACAAAGCATTCGTTGCAAGTTATTATAATTCGTTTTCATTTGCTCACGCTGAAATTGTTGGCAGAAACTTTGGTGGAGGTGTATTGGAACTGATGCCCAGTGAGGTAGAGTCAATTTATATACCTTATGACGAAGACAATGCAGAACTTTTCGATAAGATAGACTCAATGTTACGTAAAGGAGAAACAATTGAGACAATACTCGATTATACAGACCAAAAGATTCTTATTGAGAAATTTGGCTTTTCAGCCAAATCGGTTCAGATAGGTAGAAGCATTTGGAAGAAGATGTCGTCTCGTAGACTCCGAAAAGGAAAACCCACAGGCAAGAATTAACAAATTCCATGTATTTATTGTCCTATTTGTGCTGAAAATGATATATCTCTATTCTATCTTCTATGAACAAAAATCTATCTTTCATCGAAGTAAAGAGGATAATTATAGCACGGTAAAGTAAGTATTGGCAACTACATCTAACTGGCATTGAAGGACTTTGTGATGAACCTTCAATCAAAGTTATCTCTTGTTGCAAGTTGAAAATAACAACGTGAGCAAGACATCATCACACGTTATTCTGTTGACAAATTTTTGAATAGCAATAACGGGCTGGCAAAAAATTCCAATACTATGTTTTAACATAGACTTTCAAAAATCAATTGAGGATTCGTTAGATCAAGACGTTTTGACGGAAAATGAATATCAAACGAGAAGCGTTGGCCTTCGTCTATAATGATAAAATGTTCTGGTATATAGATAGAGAGGAATATAGTAGTTTGAACTTCCGTATTTTCGAGCAAATACTTCTCGGTATGGGGTGCAGTTACTTCATTGGTCGATCTACAGATGATTCTGTAAAGCATGATCTGATGTATGCCGATCCATTTATCCGGGCATCCGAGATAAATGATGGCATTCGCATGGCCTCGACAGACGACATCGTAGCATTGAAGATGAATGTCATTTCGCGCGGTGGCCGAAAGTCGGAAAGATGAAGTTTGCGGCGCTGGAAAGATTGCATATTAGTTTTAAAGTTGAGACAACTATAAATATTGTATCGCTATTAAGGTGTAATCTGCTAGGATTGTTCGATTATTTTGCCTAGTTTTGAACTTGTAAAGAGAAAATAAAGAAATTTATAGAAAAATAAAATTCATAAAATCATTACAAATTTTGTGAGATGTGCTTGTGGAGCTTATTTAACTGGTATTTTTCCTTTCTTCAACGAGGAAGAATATTAATGAAAATGCGGAGTTTGAACTCCGCATTTTTTATTGACAGGCTGTGCTGTCCGCTATTTCGTGGCGACGTAGAACAGGTCGAAACAATCCGCCCCGACCGGGTCGATGCGGTAGTCGTCCATTCGGATCGAGGTCGTCAGGTCGGTGTTCTGCTTCAGGAGTTTGCGGCGGTTGAGCCGGTTCAGCAGGTCGTAGGGCAGCTGCAACAGGCGTCGCGGCAGGCGGTGCTGGAGGTCCAGGATGTCGAACCGCGTGATGCGGCGGACGCTGCGGCGGTTTTCTTCGTAATAATCCATCACTTTCTCATCCCCGAAC
>PPYF01066632.1_pt1 | contig 10315 bp, 7 predicted proteins | sample 1559871 | NCBI WGS metagenome assembly PPYF01 (sample SAMN08240021, study PRJNA423297) | Human gut metagenome, whole genome shotgun sequencing project.
AGCTGCTGCGCTACCTCTACTACACCTCGGCCCGCTGCATCCGCCGGTTGGAGGAGCCGAAATACAACGATTTAATGAGCATCGTCCACAGCCCCGACACCGACAAGGAGCGGGTCACGCAGTTCAACAAGTACATCTCGGAGCCGGAGAACCTGAAAAAGCTGCTGCGCGTCTTTCCCATTGTGGCCACGACCTGCATCTCCGCCCACCGTCTGGGCGACCCGGAGCCGAGCTTTGACATGGTCATCATGGACGAGGCCAGCCAGTGCAGCACGGCCATGTCGCTGGTGCCCATCCTGCGCGGGGCGTCGCTGATGCTTGTGGGCGACCCGCAGCAGCTCTCGCCTGTCATTCTGCTGGACCCCGCCGACAACCGCACGCTGCGCCGCCGCTACGGTGTCACGCAGGAGTACGATTACATCGAAAACTCGATCTACAAATGCTTTCTGGCCTGCGACGCCGTCAGCGACGAGACGCTGTTGAGCTACCACTACCGGTGCAGCCCCAAGATCATCGAGTTCAACAATCGCAAATACTACAACCACAAGCTGCACATTGCCAGCCGCGAGACCGACCCCACGCCGCTCGTCTATGTGGACGTGCCCAACGACACCACCGACGAGAAAAACACCGCCCCGCAGGAGGTGCGCCGCATCGAGGCATACCTGACCGCGCACCCGGACAAGCAGGTGGGCATCATCACGCCGTTTGCGAAGCAGCGCGCCGCCATCGAGGCCATGCTGCGTGCGAAGCACTTTGAGAACGCCGCCTGCGGCACGGTGCATGCCTTTCAGGGCGACGAGAAAGACGTGGTCATCTTCTCCCTGGCGCTGACCGACCAGACCCGCCCGCGCACCTACGACTGGCTGAAAACGAACAAGGAGCTCATCAACGTGGCGACCTCCCGCGCGCGGGAGCAGCTGGTCATCCTCTCGAACCAGGCCGCGCTGGACCGCCTGCACGCCGACAGCACCGACGACGATATTTACGAGCTGGTGCAGTACGTGCGCAAAAACGGCCAGTCCGAGGTGACCGAGAAGCCCGCCGCCAGCCGTGCGCTGGGCATCAAGCCCTACAGCACCAAGACCGAGGATGCCTTTTTGGAAAATCTGAACCACGCGCTGGACAACGCCTTCCTCGACGGCAGCCGCTGCACGGTCCGCAAGGAGGTGCCCATCGCCCAGGTGTTTGAGGATAACCCCGGCTGCGCCGACCTGTTCTACACCGGGCGGTTCGACTTCGTCGTCTACCAGCGGGAGGGCCGCCGCCTGATGCCGATTTTAGCCATCGAGCTGGATGGCCGCGAGCACCGCGACGACCCCGCCGTCCGGCGCCGTGACCGCAAGAAGGACCAGATCTGCCGCGAGCACGGCTTTGAGCTGATCCGCGTCGAAAACAGCTACGCGCGGCGGTATAATTATATCAAGAGTATTTTGATAAATTACTTCCGCAAGGTGTCGTAGCACCCGCAAACGGGCAGAGCCCCTCCGGCCATCGCTGCGCTTGCCCACCTCCCCTGTAAGGGGAGGCTCTTTGCGCGGGCAGAGCCCGCGAGAAAGCCTCCTCACGAAGTGGGAAGGTGGCCGAGTGGAACGAGGCCGGAGGGGCTCTGCCCGCGCATCCCAGCGTAAAACCGAAAAGTCCTGCCTCCCTTTCCCGGAGACAGGACTTTTTCCTTTTTACCGCCAGTGAAACGTAACCATGCCGTAAATATAAATAAACAAAATCGCACCCGGCACAAAATACTTAAAAATCGGCTTCATCCAGGGGCGGACCTTCAGGCCCCTGCCGGTGTTGGCTTCGGCCACAAAGTTGTCCCAGCCCCAGCCAAAGCGGTTGCAGCAGAACAGCGCCAGCACCAGCGACCCCAGCGGCAGCACATTGTTGCTGACGATGAAGTCCCAGAAGTCCAGCCACGCGCTGCCCGGCGCAAACGGCTGGAAGTGCAGCACGCTGTAGCCCAGCGCCGTCGTCAGCGCCAGCAGAAAGATGCCGACGCCGCAGACCACGCAGCCCTTCGGGCGGCTCCACCCGGTCAGCTCACGCACCATGGCAAGGATATTCTCGCAGACGCCCAGCACAGTGGACAGCGCCGCAAACACCATGAACAGGAAGAACAGTGTGCCCCACCAGCGGCCCCCGGCCATATTGCCAAACACCCCCGCCATCGTGTCAAACAGCAGACTGGGGCCTGCCGTGACCTCCAGCCCGTAGGTGAAGCACGCCGGGAAGATGACGATGCCCGCCAGCACGGCCACGAACGTGTCCAGAAAAATGACCCGCAGCGACTCGCCCATGAGCGCGTGATCCTTGCCGATGTAGCTGCCGAAGATCGCCATGCCGCCCATGCCGACGGACAGCGAGAAAAACGCCTGGTTCATGGCCGCCACGATGACCCCGCCGTCAATGGCCGAGAAATCCGGCACAAGGTAGAACCGCAGCCCCTCCGCCGCACCGGCAAACGTCAGGCTGTGCACGGCCAGCACCAGCATCAGCACCAGCAGCGCGCTCATCATGTACTTGGTCACGCGCTCCAGCCCGCCCTGCAAATTAAAGCTCAGCAGCACAAACGCCGCTATAAGGACCACAAGCAGGTAGGTCACGTTCAGCCCGGGGTCGGCGATCATCTGCGCAAAGCCGAAATCCGCATGCTGCCCGGTCAGGAACTTGACAAAATAGTACAAGATCCAACCCGTGACCACCGTATAGAACGCCATGATGGCAATGTTGCCGATGAGGCTGACGACACCGAATACGCCCCACTTATGGCCGGGCTTTTCCAGGCGCTGGTACATGGTAACGGGGCTGGCCTGGGCGGCGCGGCCCACGGCAAACTCCATGATCATGACGGGCAGGCCCAGCACCAACAGGCAGAGGATGTAGAGCAGCATGAAGCTGCCGCCGCCATTCTGGCCGCACATCCAGGGGAATTTCCAGACGTTGCCGCAGCCGATGGCGCACCCCGCCGACAGCATGATAAAGCCCAAGCGGCTGCTCAGGCGCTCGCGTTCGTTCATAAATCAGTTTTCCCTTTCGGTAGTGATTTCCGCGCAGACAATTTCCGTGCGGCCCTGGGTGCGGAACTTGTAGCCCCAGGTGCCCGTGCCACCGCTGACGATGGCATCGCAATGGTCTGCAATGTGCTTTCTGCCGTAGTTGCGCTCATTTTTGGCAACCATGCCCACCGCACCCGCAGGCCAGACCTGTCCGCCGTGGGTGTGGCCGCTCAAAATCAGGTCTGCCCCCGCCGCGGCGGCGTTCTTAAAGTCCCGCGGCTCATGGTCGAGCCAGACCGTGTAGTGGTCGTCGGGGCCGCCGGGCATAAGCTGCGCCGCCGTGAAGCGGCTGCCGTTCGTGTACAGATAATCCTTGCGGCCCACGACGCGCACACCGCAGGGCAGCAGGACGGACGTGTCCTCCAGGATGCGCACGCCCGCGGCGGCGAACCCACGCTCCAGATCCGCGCGGCCAAAGCTCGGCTCCCGCCAGTGGTGGAACAGGTCGTGGTTGCCGAGGACGTAATACTTGCCCAGCGGCGCGTCCAGCTCGCCAAACAGTTTGCAGAAGGCGTCCAGCTCCTCCGGCTCGGTGAACTCGTCGAAAATATCGCCGGTCAGCACAAGCAGGTCGGGGCGGCACGCCTCGATTTTTGCTTTCAGCTCCGGGATACGGGTGTGATCCATCGCCGCACAGGCGCGCGGGTGGACATCACTGACCTGCACGATGGTCAGCCTGCCGTTCGGCAGATTTTTCCGCGTTGTCAGGCTGTATTTTGTCGTACAGAGCCGCAGCGCACGCCGCCGCCCCCACCACATGATAAGGCCCGTCAACAGCCACGGCGTTATGCCGTCCAGCCAGATAATATGCCAAACAGTTAGCGGTGTGCCGCCGATGCGCCGCAGCGCCAGCCCGATGGCGGTACCGATGCAGTAGAATGTCACAAGATGTCCGGCAAACACGATGCCCAGCCCGAGCGGGTCGCGGCTGATATACGCCAGCGCGCCCATCAGCACAAGCGGCAGTCCGTAATACAGCACCGGCCACCGGGCCACCAGCTGTAAGGGCGGCAGCTGCAAAAAGTTCAGGTACAGCAAAGCATCCAGCGCCACCTGCCCGAGGCGCGGAAGAACGAATTGGAAGAAAGGATGATACATGGTTGACGCCTTTGTTCGGTAAGAGTGCCTTCCCCCTTGGGGGAAGGTGTCTGCGGCCCCGCCCGCAGACGGATGAGGGGAAGGCTTTTTAACAAAAACACCCCCGCACCTCGCGGCACGGGGGCTGAAATTTAATTTTTACTGTTCCTTCGCCTTGATGGCCGCGTCAATCGCGCGGGCGGCTTCCTTACCGGCACCCATGGCCAGAATAACCGTGGCGGCACCGGTAACGGCATCGCCGCCGGCGTAGACCATCGGGCGGCTCGTCAAGCCGTCGGGGCCGTTCGTGATCAGGCAGCCGTGCTTGTCGGCGTCCAGACCCGGCGTGGTGGAGCGGATCAGCGGGTTGGGGCTGGTGCCCAGCGCCATGATCATCGTATCAACGTTCAGAACGAACTCGCTGCCCTCCTTGACGATGGGGCGGCGGCGTCCGGAAGCATCCGGCTCACCCAGTTCCATCTCGACACAGGTCATACCCTTGACCCAGCCGTTCTCGTCACCCAGCACTTCCGTCGGGTTCGTCAGCGTCTTAAAGACGATGCCCTCCTCCTCGGCGTGCTCGACCTCCTCCTTACGGGCAGGCAGCTCAGCCATGCCGCGGCGGTAGACGATGTAGACATTCTCGGCACCCAGACGCTTGGCGCAGCGGGCGGCGTCCATGGCGACGTTGCCGCCGCCGACAACGGCAACGGACTTGCTCTTCATGATGGGCGTGCGGGAATCCTCCTTGTACGCCTTCATCAGGTTCACGCGGGTCAGGTACTCGTTGGCGGAGTAGACGCCGTTCAGGCTCTCGCCGGGGATGCCCATAAAGCGGGGCAGACCGGCGCCGGAGGCAACGTAGACTGCCTCAAAGCCGTAGTCGTTCATCAGCTCGTCGATGGTCAACACCTTGCCGATGACCATGTTCGTCTCGATGTCAACGCCCAGCTCCTTCAGGCCCTCGACCTCGTGCTGGACGATGTCCTTGGGCAGACGGAACTCGGGGATGCCGTACATCAACACGCCGCCCGCAACGTGCAGGGCTTCGTAGACGGTGACCTTGTAGCCCAGCTTGGCCAGGTCGCCCGCGACGGTCAGGCCGGACGGGCCTGCGCCGATGACAGCGACCTTGTGGCCGTTGGGCGCGGGGGCGGTGGGCTTGGTATGTACGTTGTTGCGGTACCAGTCGGCGACAAAGCGCTCGAGACGGCCAATGCCGACGGCCTCGCCCTTGATGCCGCGGACGCACTTGCCCTCGCACTGGTGCTCCTGCGGGCAGACACGGCCGCAGACGGCGGGCAGCGCGCTGGACTGCGCAATCACGTTGTAGGCGGCCTCAAAGTCGCCCTCGGCGACATGCTTGATGAAGCCAGGAATATCAATTTCAACGGGGCAGCCGCTGCGGCAGGGGTGGTTCTTGCACTGCAGGCAGCGCTTGGCCTCGTTCACGGCCATCTCCTCGGTGTAGCCAAGGGCGACCTCTTTAAAGTTTTTGTTGCGGACGTTCGGCTCCTGGCTGGGCATGGGGCACTTTTTCGGATCCATGTTCGGCATAATTACTGCACCTCCTGCTTCAGCAAATTGCACTCAGCCTCGCGGGCGTGTGCCTCAAAGGGCTTGTACATCGTGCCGCGGTGCATAGCCTCGTCAAAATCGACCTCAAAGCCGTCAAAGTCGGGACCGTCCACGCAGGCAAACTTGGTCTGCCCGCCCACGGTCAGGCGGCAGCCGCCGCACATGCCGGTGCCATCGACCATGATGGGGTTCATCGACACAACAGTCTTGACATTGTGGGGCTTGGTCGTCTTGACGACAAATTTCATCATGATCAGGGGTCCGATGGTAATGACCTCGTCAAAGTTTGCGCCCTCGACGATCTTCTTCTCCAGCGGCGCGGTGACAACGCCCTTCTCGCCGTAGGAGCCGTCGTCGGTCATAATGATAAACTCATCGCAGCAGGCGCGGAACTCGTCCTCCAGAATGACCAGATCCTTGTTGCGGAAACCGACGATGCCGGTGACCTTGGTGCCCTGCTCGTGCAGTGCCTGGGCAATGGGCAGCGCAATGGCGCAGCCCACGCCGCCGCCGACGACGCAGACGTTTTTCAGGCCCTCGATCTCAGTTGCCTTGCCCAGGGGTCCCACAAAGTCATGCACGGCCTCGCCCTCTTTGAGGGAGTTGAGCTGCATGGTACCTGCGCCGACAACCTGGAAAATGATAGAAACAGTGCCGGCTTCGCGGTCAAACCCGGCGATGGTCAGGGGGATGCGCTCGGAGTCCTCCTTTGCGCGAACAATGATAAACTGGCCGGCCTTTGCCTTCTTGGCAATGAGCGGCGCATGGATGCAAAGTTCGGTTACGGTGGGGTTCAGCTCCCGCCGTTTGATGATAGTAAACAAAGCGATCTCTCCTTCTCTTTGTTTTTATAAATATACATTTATATTGTAGCGTATTTTGCGGGGAATGTAAAGAAGAAAGTTAAGGAAATGAGGACAGGGACACGGGAGAGATGAATCCCCCTACGGTTGGCGGAAAGTTCGCGGCCAAGGATGTAGGGGGCGGCGTCCCCGACGCCCCCGGAGGGGTCAAGACCCCTCCCTACGATGCAAAAGATAAAGGGGATGCAATGGCAAGGCTGCGGGCCGGGCATGCCCGGCCCTTACGGACTACTGTGAACGGGTCGCGCACGAAAGGGGCGCGCGGGTGGCTGCCTCTCCCGTTCAGCCCCACAAAAACAAAAAAACGAGACGGCCACTGCCCCGTCTCGTTTTTTCTTAAAAAGAAGGAGAAAAACAGAACGTCTCGCCGGCGCCTGAATGCGAACGGAACCACCCCTCTACAAGTGATACCCTCCCTACGGATTCGGCAGGGCGCTCTGGTATTCTTCCTCTTTAGCTGTCGCTCGGAAGCTCTCGCTTTCGATGTACTTATAGTACACTATTTTTGTCGAATTTGCAAGATGCGTACTTGTACAACATGCTACATTTGCCCCACCTTGTTTTGTATAGTTTGCACAATCGTTCACGGATAATTCATACAAATAGCGCCCGGAGCGTTCAAAGCCCCGGGCGCAAGAAATATGCTGTTTTCAGACCGGAAAAGCGGGTTTTCTCCGCTTATTCCACAGGAACGATCCAGCCCTTGGTGTCGGGCAGCTTGCCCCACTGGATGCCGGTCAGCGTGTCATACAGCTTCTGGGTCAGCTCGCCGATGTGGCCGCCGCTGATGTGGGCAACCTTGCCCTCCCAATCCAGCTCCTTGACAGGGGAGACAACGGCAGCCGTGCCGGTGCCAAAGACTTCCTCCAGCTTGCCCTCGTCGGCAGCCTTCATGATGTCGGCAATGGCAACACGCTCCTCATGCACCTTGTAGCCCCAGTCCTTCAGCAGCTCGATGATGGAGCGGCGGGTGACGCCGGGCAGAACGGTGCCCACGCAGGGGGCGGTGTAGATCTCGCCGTCGATCTTGAACATGATGTTCATGGAGCCGACTTCCTCGACGTACTTCTTCTCAACGCCGTCCAGCCACAGCACCTGGGAGAAGCCGCGCTCCTCGGCCAGCTCGCCGGCCTTGATGGACGCGGCGTAGTTGCCGCCGCACTTCGTAAAGCCGGTCAGGCCCGGGGCGGCGCGGATGTACTCATCCTCAACATAGATGCGGACGGGGTCGAGGCCCTCGGCGTAGTAGGCACCGGAGGGCGCGCAGATGATGGCAAAGCGGTAATGCTTGGCGGCGTGAACGCCCAGGCCCACATCGGTAGCGATGCAGAACGGGCGGATGTACAGGGACGCGCCGTCGGAGTGGGGCACCCAGTCGCGGTCCACATCGACCAGCGCCTTGACAGCCTGCACGAAGTCCTCCGGCGGGATGGGGGGCATGCCGAGACGGTCCGCGGAATCGTTGAAACGGTTCGCGTTGCAGTCGGGGCGGAACAGCTGGATCTTGCCGTCCGCGGTGCGGTAGGCCTTCATGCCCTCAAAAATTTCCTGTGCGTAGTGGAACACGGTGGTAGCCGGGTCCATCTCCCACGGGCCATAGGGGACGATGCGGGCGTCATGCCAGCCCTCGCCCGCGGTATAGTCCATCAGGAACATGTGGTCGCTGAACTGCTTGCCGAAGCCGAGCTTCGACTCGTCCTGCGGCTTTTCCTTCGGATGGGTCGTTTTGGTGATTTTAATGTCCAACATAATTTCACACTCTCCCTTTTATATTCAAGCGCACCGCCGCACAGCAGTGCGGGTGATGATTAGGTTTATTATAGCGCTGTCGCGCGGCGAGTGCAAGCCCTTATTTACAAAATGTGTATTTTGTGTTGCGAAAAGCGCAATTCGCGTTTTCCCCGGCTTTCCACAGTTTTCAACAGCGCCGCTGTGGAAAATGTGGAAAATAAACGTTTTTTCTACGTAGATTTTCCCGGTTTTCCGCTTTTGAACGGGTCCGGGCGGCAGAGTTTTCCACGCTTTCCACGGAGTTTTCAACATTTCCACGGTGGATAACCGTTATACGCCGTGGATAACTCGGGGTGAATATACGGAATGTGAACGGGGTGTGAACAGAAAAAGCGTGCCGCTCTCTTTCCCACAAGAGAGCGGCACGCAGTCCAAACTCAATTTTCTTTTCGGTGCACCACAAACATCACCATGCTGAACACCAGCATGAACGCTGCCAGCCCTGCCACGATCAGCAAAATCAGCTGGAAGATCTTCACGTTAAAGTTTGTCTGCAAATTTTCCCGCGCGGCGGAGACCACATCCGACCCGGAGGAAACCGTCGATTGGGCGTTATTTGCCATCTCCTCGGCGGCGGCCAGCGCGGCCTGGGCGGCGTCGGTGTCGCCCAACGCCTCCAGCGCGTCGGCCAGCGCCTGCCCGCCCATGGCAACCAGACGGTCATTCGTCTCGCTCTTGATCTTCTCGTGGTTGACCGCGTTGGCCAGGTACTCGGCAAGCAGGTCTGTTGCGCCGCGCACGGCGGGGGCGTAGTCGTCCTTGATCTGCCAGCCCTTGACGGTCCACATACCATTCATGTAGAACAGCAGCTGCATGCCGGAATCCTCCAGCAGAGCGCTGTACACGGCGTCCGCAAAGGTCGTGCTCGAGGTATCCACCGTGCCGAAGCTCAGCGAGATGAACTCCTTGACGCGGTCATACTCGGTCAGATTCGCGTAGTAGCTGCGCAGCGCCTCGGCCAGGTCGGTGTCCTTTGTCACCTTGGAGCCGACGACGACGGAGTCGAGGTCCGCCCGCAGGTCCCCGTTGCTGAAGCGGCTCAGCGTGCCGTCATCGTCCATATTAAAGGAAGCGCGCATCGCCTCGGCGTAGCCCGCGGCATCGTCGGCCTGACCGTAATACTGCCTGGCCAGCTCCTCACAGTCGCCGCCCCAGCTGCCCGTGATGGGTATGCCGTTGTAGACAAGGTTCATCGACGCCAGCAGGTGCCCAAAGTCGATGCTCTCTCCGTTGGGCAGGACGACGGTGTTCATATTCTGCAGCGACGCTAGCTCGGGGTCACTGCTGTTGACGTAGCTCTCAAACCCGGCGTCGCGCACACCGGCGGTCAGCTGCCAGATCGTGCTGTTGTACTCCCCCGTGCGGGTGTAGGCCAGCGTCAGCTCGATCGGGTCGGGCGTGTCGGCCTGACCGGCCGAGTACTCCCGCGCCAGCGCCTGCAGGCGGGACAGGCGGTCCAGCACCGTGTCGTAGTCCTCCGCATGGGCTGGCAGTGCCGCCGCGCAGAACAGCCCCAGCAACACAAACAGCATAGCCAGCAGGCGGGGCATACGGTTCGCTATAGAATTCGTAGTCAAGCACCTCCGGTAAAACAGGACAAAAGCCGGGGCAAGGCTGCGCCTGCGCCCCGGGTCTGACTTTTTAACCAATTTGTAATCTTTAGTATACCACATCCGCCCCGGGTTTGTCACCTGTTTTTTTGTGTGTATTCTGTGCGTCTTGACTTTTTGCCCCGCATAGGTTTTAATAGAGGCATTACGGAGGTAATTCTATGCACAAACAAACGCATAAACGCGCTTTTTATACCCTTGCAGGCTGCATTGCCGCGCTGGCGCTCTGCGTGGCGGCATCGCTTTTTCTGCTGGCGCCCGCACCGAAAGCGCAGGACGTCACCATACCCGGCACACGCGGGGACATTTACGCCACGGTACAGCTGCCCGGCAAGCTAGC
>PPYF01188621.1_pt1 | contig 10315 bp, 8 predicted proteins | sample 1559871 | NCBI WGS metagenome assembly PPYF01 (sample SAMN08240021, study PRJNA423297) | Human gut metagenome, whole genome shotgun sequencing project.
ATTCTACTATAAGCAGAACGATTAAAGATAAGTATATATTGACAAGTTATGGAACTATTAAAATAAAAGATCTATTTCCAAGCGGAATAACTAATAATACATTAGAAGATTTATCTACTGTAAAAATAAAAAATGAAATAAAAAAGATTATACAAGAGGAAAATAAGAGCAAGCCATTATCAGATCAGTCTATAAGTCTTATATTAAAGGAGAATAATATTAAAATATCGAGACGAACAGTTGCAAAATATAGGGAAGAACTTGGGATAAAATCATCTTCTATGAGGAAAAGGTTATAATATTCTATTAAGGCATTCAAAAAATAAAGCAAAACAATATTTTTTATTATGTATGTATTTAATAAATTTGATAAATACTAAAAAGGAAGAAAAGTCATATAAAAAATCTTGAAAAATTATTGAATATTTGTTTTATAAAATTTGAATGCCTGTTTTATTGCTGTATGCCTTAAATAGCAATAAAACATATAAAAGGATAATACATATAAGATTACATATTTTTATACAAAATATATTCAAAGTTAATCCTAAATGGTGAAAATTTTTAAATAATTAAAAAAATTTCACATAAGGGGTTTAAAATTTCCTAAAGGTGTTCTATAATAATAGATGTGGGACATAATAAAATGATATGGGACACATAATGACCAAAGGAGTGTTTAAGTTGCAGGAAATATTAGAATTACAGAAAAAGATAGTTCCTGAGCTTGTAAATACTTTAGAAAAAAGGTATAACGTACTCAGAACAATCTATCATAATGAACCTATTGGCAGAAGAAGTCTTGCTGAAAAGTTAAATACTGGTGAGAGAACTGTTAGAACAGAAATAGGTTTTTTAAAAGAACAAGAACTTATAGAAATAAATCCTGCTGGAATGAAAGTTACTGATGATGGAGAAGAAATTATCAATAAATTGAAAGATTTTATCCATGAAATAAAAGGACTTTCAGAAGTGGAAGAAAAAATAAAGTCTTTGTTGAATTTAAAAAAGGTAATTATTGTTCCGGGAGATGTTGAGGAAAATCCTTTAGTCTTAAAAGATTTGGGAAAAGCTTGTGCGAATTATGTAAAGGATGTACTGGAAGATAATTCAATTGTCGCTCTCACAGGAGGAAGTACATTAAAAGAAGTAGTGGAAGCATTTCCGAAAGTAACAAATTTATCTAATATTCAAGTAGTACCTGCAAGAGGTGGTATGGGCAAAAATGTTGAAACTCAAGCAAATACATTAGCTGCATCACTTGCTAAAAAACTTAATGGTACTTATAAAATGCTTCATATATCAGAAAACTTAAGTTTAGATATAATAGATAATTTACTTAAGGAAGAGGCTGTTAAAGCAGTTATAGATACTATACATAAAGCTGATATACTAATGTATGGTGTGGGAAATGCTGTTCAAATGGCTAGAAAAAGAGGAGTTCCAGAAGATGAAATTAAAAATTTAATTGATAATGGAGCTGTAGGAGAAGCGTTTGGATGTTATTTTAGTAAAGATTCTAAAATTATTTCAGAAACTACCGCAATTGGTATTAAAATCAACAATGCCAGAAAAATAAAAACGCATATTGCAGTAGCTGGCGGGAATAATAAAGTTGAATCGATTATTGCAACTGAATATAATGACTCTACTGGTGTATTGGTTACAGATGAAGCTGCAGCTAATGGAATACTAGAAAAGTTACAAGAGTTCAGTTCTTAAAGTAGTTTGTAAAATTTATTTTTATAAAATTTTAAAATAAATATAATAAAAGCATTATTAGGAGGTAATTGATATGGTAAACGTAGCAATTAATGGTTTTGGAAGAATAGGAAGATTAGCTTTAAGATTAATGATTAACAACCCTGAATTTAACGTGGTTGCAATCAACGACTTAACAGATGCTAAAATGTTAGCACACTTATTTAAATATGACTCAGCTCAAGGTAGATTCGATGGAGAAATCGAAGTTAAAGAAGGAGCTTTCGTAGTAAACGGAAAAGAAATTAAAGTTACTGCAAACTCTAACCCAGCTGAATTACCATGGGGAGAATTAAACGTAGATATCGTATTAGAATGTACTGGATTCTTTGCTTCAAAGAAATCAGCTTCAGCTCACATCACTGCAGGTGCTAAGAAAGTTGTTATTTCAGCTCCAGCTGGAAACGACCTACCAACAGTAGTTTACAATGTAAACCACGACATCTTAAAAGCAGAAGATACAGTAATCTCAGGTGCATCATGTACTACAAACTGCTTAGCTCCAATGGCTAAAGCATTAAACGATGCTTTCGGATTAGAAAAAGGATTCATGACTACAATCCACTCATACACTAACGATCAAAATACTTTAGATGCTCCACACAGAAAAGGTGATTTAAGAAGAGCTAGAGCTGCTGCAGCTTCAATCATCCCTAACTCAACTGGTGCTGCTAAAGCAATCGGATTAGTTATCCCAGAATTAGCTGGTAAATTAGATGGAGGAGCTCAAAGAGTTCCATGTATAACTGGTTCATTAACTGAAGTAGTTTGTACATTAGGTAAGAAAGTAACTGTTGATGAAATCAACGCTGTAATGAAAGATGCTGCTACAGAATCTTACGGATACACTGAAGACGAAATCGTATCATGCGATATCATCGGAAGCAGCTTCGGATCATTATTCGATGCAACTCAAACAAGAGTTATGGAAGTTAACGGAGAACAATTAGTTAAAGTTGCTTCTTGGTACGACAACGAAATGTCATACACTAACCAATTAATCAGAACTTTAGGATACTTCGCTAACTTAAAGTAATCTAAACCCTAATTAAACATAAAATGCGCAAATTTATGTTAAAGTAAATAAGTCTGGTTTTGTAGTATAAGGCTATAAAGCCAGACTATTTTAAAATTATCTATAAAAATAATTTTTTGAGGTGAATGTAAATGAATTTCAACAAGAAAACAATCGAAGATATCGATGTAGCAGGAAAAAAAGTATTAGTAAGATGTGACTTTAATGTACCATTAAAAGATGGTGTTATAACTGATGAAAATAGATTAAACGGAGCTCTTCCAACAATCAAATACTTAGTTGAAAAAGGTGCAAAAGTTATCCTTTGCTCTCACTTAGGAAAAGATGCTTCTAAATCATTAGCTCCTGTAGCTGTAAGATTAAGCGAAATGCTTGGAAAAGAAGTAGTTTTTGCTAGAGATGAAGAAGTTGTTGGAGAAAATGCTAAAAAAGCTGTTGCTGATATGAAAGACGGAGACGTTGTATTATTAGAAAACACTAGATGCAGAAAAGAAGAAACTAAGAACATAGCTGAATTCTCTAAAGAATTAGCTTCATTAGCAGATGTATTTGTAAATGATGCATTTGGTACAGCTCACAGAGCTCACTGTTCAACAGTTGGTGTTACTGAATATTTAGATACAGCTGTATGTGGATACTTAATCCAAAAAGAATTAAAATTCTTAGGAAATGCTGTTGAAACTCCAGAAAGACCATTCGTTGCTATATTAGGTGGAGCTAAAGTTTCTGATAAGATTGCTGTTATCAACAACTTATTAGACAAAGTTAACACTATAATCATTGGTGGTGGAATGGCTTATACATTCTTAAAAGCTCAAGGATATGAAATCGGAACTTCATTAGTTGAAGAAGATAGACTTGACTATGCAAAAGAAATGGTTGCTAAAGCTGAAGCTAAGGGTGTTAAATTCTTATTACCAGTAGACCACAGAGTAGCTGCTGAATTTAAAGATGTAGCTGCTACAGTTACTGAAGACCAAAACATTCCTGCTGGAAACATGGGATTAGATATCGGACCTAAGACAGAAGCTATATACGCTGATGCTATTAAAGATGCTAAGACTGTTATCTGGAATGGACCAATGGGAGTATTCGAATTCGAAAACTACAATAAGGGTACAATTGCAGTAGCTAAGGCTATGGCAGATGCAGATGCTACAACTATAATCGGTGGTGGTGATAGTGCTGCTGCTGTTAACATATTAGGATTTGGAGATAAGATGACTCACATCTCAACTGGTGGTGGAGCTTCTTTAGAATTCTTAGAAGGTAAAGTATTACCAGGAATAGCTGCATTAAACGACTAATTATAAATTAGATATATTAAAATTAAATATCACAATTAAATAGTGTATGACTATTATTGAAGTTTACAGCTAATATAGTAGAAAGTAATTACAAATATATTTTATAATTGAATATTAATACAGCTTTAAGAATGTTCGACGGGACTTTGTAGAGCTTTAGGCCAAAAGCTTTACCTTGAAATGTATAATTACTTAATTAATAAATATAACTTAATACCATGGTCTATGAAAATAGCAGTAAATAATGAACTTAAGAAAATCTGATCAATTTTCTTAAGTTCATAACATTAAATTGACAATTATCACATGTAAATTGTAATATATACTATTTGATTTTGAGTTTAATTTTCAGAATTGTAAATAAATTTTAATATTATATGAGGTGGATAAAATGAGAAAAGCAATTATCGCTGGAAACTGGAAAATGAATAAAACTGTTGATGAAGCAGTTAAAATGATAGAAGAATTAAAAGCATTAGTTAAGGATGCTACTTGTGATGTAGTAGTATGTCCTACATTTGTATGTTTAGATGCTGTTAAAAAAGCTGTAGCTGGATCAAACATAAAAGTTGCTGCTCAAAACATGCACTTTGAAGAAAGTGGAGCATTTACAGGAGAAGTTGCTCCAGGAATGCTTGAAGCTATGGGAATTGATTATGTTGTTTTAGGACATAGTGAAAGAAGAGAATACTTCAACGAAACTGATGAAGCTTTAAACAAGAAGGTTAAAGCTGCATTTGCTCACAACATAACTCCAATCCTTTGTTGTGGTGAAACTTTAGAACAAAGAGAAAACGGAACAACTAATGCAGTTGTTGGAGCTCAAATAAAAGCTGATTTAGAAGGTTTATCAAAAGACTTAGCAGAAAAAGTTGTTATAGCTTACGAACCAATCTGGGCTATTGGAACTGGTAAGACTGCTACAGACGAACAAGCAAACGAAACTATCAAAGCAATAAGAGGAATCGTAGCTGAAATGTTCGGAAGCGAAGTTGCTGATAAAGTAAGAATCCAATACGGTGGATCTGTTAAACCAGGTACAATCAAAGCTCAAATGGAACAATCAGATATTGACGGAGCTTTAGTTGGTGGAGCTAGTTTAGCTGCTGCAGACTTTGCTGCAATAGTTAATTACTAAGATTAGTGAAAAATACCTATGTTCTACATAGGTATTTTTTATTATGTTAATATATTTTTACAATAAAAAATAATAAAGTATATAAATAATTAAGTTTAAAAATATGTATAGAAGAATTGTTTTATCTACATAAAAAATTGCAGATGAATTAAAATAATAGCAGAAGATTAAAGGAATAAGAGTATTTTGTAAAAGAATACATCAATCTTTCGAAAAGCTATAATAAGTTGCAATAAAGATAAAAAAATAATATAATTAAATGGTTCAAATGTAGAAAAATTTAATTATGAATATATATTATAATTTTAAATAAGAAAACTTGGAGGGATAGGACTATGTCAAAGAAACCAGTTATGTTAATGATATTAGATGGTTTTGGATTAGCACCAAAATCAGAAGGAAATGCTGTAAGTTTAGCAAATAAACCAAACTTCGACAGATTAACAGCTAATTACCCAACATCACAATTACAAGCAAGTGGTATGCAAGTTGGATTACCAGAAGGACAAATGGGTAACTCAGAAGTTGGACATTTAAATATAGGATCAGGAAGAATTGTATATCAAGAATTAACAAGAATAACTAAAGCTATAAGTGATGGAGACTTCTTTGAAAATGAATCTATTAAATTAGCTATGGAAAATGCTAAAAAAACTGGATCTGTATTACACTTAATGGGTCTATTATCTGATGGTGGAGTTCATTCACATATAGATCACCTAAAAGGTCTTTTAGAATTTGCTAAAAAAGAAGGCGTTCAAAATGTATTTGTTCATGCATTCATGGATGGTAGAGACGTTCCACCTTCATCAGGAAAAGAATTCATAGAAAAATGCGAAGCTATGATGGCTGAAGTTGGTGTAGGAAAAATAGCTACTATAAGTGGTAGATACTATGCTATGGATAGAGATAATAGATGGGAAAGAGTTGAACTTGCTTATAACGCATTAGTTTTAGGTAAAGGTGAAACAGCTACAAGTGCAGTAGAAGCTATTGAAAAATCATACCATGATAACAAGACAGATGAGTTCGTATTACCAACAGTTATAACTGAAAATGGTGCACCATTAACTAATATTAAAAACGGAGACTCAGTTGTATTCTTTAACTTTAGACCAGACAGAGCTAGAGAAATAACTAGAGCTATAAATGATAAAGAATTTGCTGGATTTAAGAGAGAAACATTAGATTTAGTATTTGTAACAATGACTCAATATGATAAGACATTAGAAGGGGTTAATGTTGCATATACACCACAAACACTAGTAAATACTCTTGGAGAATATGTAAGTAGCAAGGGATTAAATCAATTAAGAATTGCTGAAACTGAAAAGTATGCTCACGTTACATTCTTCTTCAATGGTGGTGTTGAAAAAGAAAATCCAGGTGAAGATAGAAAGGTTATACCTTCACCAAAGGTTGCAACTTATGATTTAAAACCAGAAATGAGTGCTTATGAAGTAACTGAAGAATTATTAGCTAGATTAGACAGCGATAAATATGACATGATCATATTAAACTTTGCTAATCCAGATATGGTTGGTCATACTGGTGTTGTTGAAGCAGCTGTTAAGGCAATAGAGGCTGTTGATGAATGCTTAGGAAATGTAGTTAATAAAGTATTAGAAAAAGATGGAACAGTATTTATTACTGCTGACCATGGTAATGCGGAAACTGAAATAGATTTTTCAACAGGAAATCCATTTACAGCTCATACTACTAATCCAGTTCCATTTGTATGGGTATCTAACCACACAGAAGGAAAGACAATAAAAGATGGTAAGCTTGCTGATATAGCTCCAACAATGTTAAATGTTTTAGGTCTTGAAGTACCAGCAGAAATGACTGGAGAAAACTTAATAATAAATAAATAATAATTTTTAGTATATAGTAAAAACACATGTAGAAAGTTTTCTACATGTGTTTTTCTTGTTATTTTGAATATTTCTGTAGTATGAACAATATATTAATAAAAAAGACTTATCTAGGGTTGGTTTATATGAAAAAAAATTTTGGGTATTCTGTTGATTTTGACGAACATACAGAATTATTATTTAAACAGGCAACATATCTTGGACAAGGAAATAATGGAATAGTATACGAGCTACCTGATAATAAAGCAATAAAAATTTTTTTATCTAAAAAGGTATGCAATGATGAAGGTGGAATATTATTAAGAACCAATGGGTCTAAATATTTTCCGAAATTATATAAAAAAGGAACATACTATATAGTAAGGGATAAAGTAGAAGGAATAGAGATGGATAAGTATATAAAAACTTATGGCTTAAATAGAAATTTAGTAGAAAAAATATATAAGCTATTAGTAGAATTTAAAAAACTAAAGTTTAAAAAATTAGATATAAGATGTAAGGATATTCTTGTATCTGATAAGGAAACTCTAATGATAATTGATCCTAAGAAAGCATATGAAAGAAAAGTTGATTATCCAAGGCATTTAATGAAAGGATTAAAAAGACTTGGAGTTCTAGAAGAGTTCTTAAGTGAAATAAATAGAATTAACAGTAAGAAGGCTCGAGAATGGGAACAAAAGTTTAGTGAATACTGCGAAGCAGAGAATCATTTGAAGTTTATGGAATAAAATACACCATTTATTCGTTTGAATAAATGGTGTATTTTTTATATAGTACATAAGGTATTTATTGTAAAGAACCATCTGCAGTTACAAAATAATCCCCAACTTTAACATTAGATGCCATTACACCTGTATCTTCGTTAAAGTAATACCATTTTTGATTAATATATTGCCATCCAGTTTGCATTTTATAGTCATTATCAAAATAGTACCAGTGACCATCAGATTGAAGCCATCCTTTTTGAGCACGTCCATCAGAATTAAAGAAATAACTAGCATCGTAATCTGAATACCATCCAGTTCCCATTTTACCATCTTCATCTATAATGTACATTCCATCAGAAAAATTAAGCTGACTGTCCTTAATTAATTTTCCGTATTCAATATAATATCCCCAAGTTCCATCGTCAAACTTGTACCATCCTTCACGATTACCATTACTATTTACTGATTGTCCTAGATATTGTGAATAATTTGACACAGTATGGTATGTGTAGGCATAAACCGATGTGCTTGGAACAAAATTGATTAGAGCTCCTAAAGTTAATACAGAAGCTAAGAATTTTTTTATCATTATTATTACACCCCTAATTTGAATTCACTATAGCAAAATTTGCCAGCAAATATATTTTCTCATTTAATGTAAAAAAAATCAATAAAAAAAATAAAATGGGAAATGAATTTTGAATATTTAATTTTAAAATTACAAAGAATACTAAAGTAGATTAAAAAGCTGAGAAGCTTTTATATATTAACTTAATATATAAAATACTTAGTAAACAAGGAGGGTAAAACAAAATGAAAGATTATTTAGAAATTGTAGATGTGGTAGCAAGACAAATTATAGACTCAAGGTGTTTTCCAACTGTAGAAGTTGAAATATATCTTGAAGATGGTACTATGGGAAGGGCTGCAGTTCCATCAGGAGCATCAACTGGGATGTATGAAGCAGTTGAATTAAGAGATGGAGATAAAGGTGTATATCAAGGAAAAGGTGTTTTAAAAGCTGTAGAAAATGTAAATGATACTATTGCAGAAGAATTAATAGGATGTAATGTATTTGATCAAACATATATTGATAAAATGCTTATTGAATTAGATGGAACAAACAATAAAGGTAAATTAGGTGCAAATGCAATTTTAGGTGTATCTTTAGCTGTTGCAAATGCAGCTGCAAATGCATTAGGTATTTCTTTATATAGATATATTGGAGGAGTAAACGCAAAGGTTTTACCAGTGCCTATGATGAATATATTAAATGGTGGATCTCATGCTGATAATTCAGTTGATTTACAAGAATTTATGATTATGCCTGCAGGAGCGGGTACTTTTAGTGATGCTTTAAGAATGTGTGCTGAAGTTTATCATACATTAAAGAAAATTTTAAATGATAAGGGTTATGCTACAGGTATAGGTGATGAAGGTGGATTTGCACCAAATTTAAAGAGCAATGCTGAAGCTTTAGATGTAATTATCGAAGCAATAGGAAAAGCAGGTTACAAAGCTGGTGAAGAAATTTTCATAGCAATTGATGCTGCTTCATCAGAATATTATAAAGATGGAAAATATGTTTTAGAACATGAAGGAAGAACTTTATCAAGTGCAGAGATGGTTGATTTCTTTGAAGAATGGGTTAATAAATATCCAATAATCTCAATTGAAGATGGTATGGCAGAAGAAGATTGGGATGGATGGAAATTAATGACTGAAAGATTAGGAAAAAAAGTTCAGTTAGTTGGTGATGACTTATTTGTTACAAATACTGAAAGACTTGAAAAAGGAATTCAACTTGGAGTTGCAAATTCTATCCTTATAAAACTAAATCAAATTGGTACTTTAACAGAAACATTAAATGCAATAGAAATGGCTAATAGAGCTGGATATACAGCAGTTGTTTCTCATAGAAGTGGTGAAACAGAAGATACTACTATTGCAGATTTAGTTGTAGCTACAAATGCAGGTCAAATTAAAACAGGTGCTCCAGCAAGATCTGAAAGAGTAGCTAAATATAATCAATTAATAAGAATAGAAGAAGAATTAGATGATGTTGCTGAATATAGAGGTAAAAAGGCATTCTTTAACATTAAATAGTTAAAGTAAAAAAATATAAGTGTGACAGGGAACTGTATTTGATTGATGTTAATTAGGCAATTGATACAGTTCCTTTTGAATTTTATTATTTAAATAGGAAGAATAAATCATAGAATGATTATAATTAAATAAGAAATTATGGACATAAATTTCGTTTTATAAATAATTAAGTAGATATGGGTGGAGCTATTTGATATAATTTAGGTAAATTTGTTTTATTGTAGAATCTTAATATTAGAAAGCATTCTTTATAAAATTGCAAAAAATATTATTTTTAAAATTTACATAATTATATTTGCATTTTGATAGAGAAATATTTTTGAGAAAACTATGAACAAATGATAAATCTAATAATTATTTAAAAGAAAGAGGATATTGTATGAATT
>PPYF01546234.1_pt1 | contig 10315 bp, 10 predicted proteins | sample 1559871 | NCBI WGS metagenome assembly PPYF01 (sample SAMN08240021, study PRJNA423297) | Human gut metagenome, whole genome shotgun sequencing project.
GAAACACATGTGGCCTCGGAGGATTCATCTTCCGGGGCTTCTTTTTTTCCGTAGGGAGGTCTCATGCTGGAATATTGTTCTGCTGAAATATCGGAACTGGCCAAGGCTCTTATCGCGGTACAGCGCGAATTGTTGCCTGCGGCCAGAGATGGCACCAATCCTTTCACCCGAAGCAATTACGCCACGCTCAACTCAGTCATGGAGGCTTGCCGTGATGTCCTCCTCGCACATGGTATCTGGATGACTCAGCTTCCTGTTCCTGCACCTGTGGAACTTGGTCCGGGACATATCGGTTTGCTGACAAAACTCACACATGCGGAATCCGGTCAGTGGCAAAGCTCATTGGCAGTCGTTCCTCTGCCGAAAGCTGATCCACAGGGGATGGGCAGTGCCATCACCTATGCCAGACGGTATGCTTTGACAGCCATGCTGGGCATAATCACAGAGGAGGATGACGATGGAGAAGCCGCAAAAATGCACCCCAAAACATCTGGACGCGTGAAACAGCCTAGAAACGGGTCTCAGGTGCAAAAAGGCTTTCAGGATAGGCGAACACAAGCGGATAAAAATTCAGGCACCTCAAAACGGCAGTATGGACCTTTTGCTGATCTCCCCCAGCTGGATGGCGTGAGCTATCAGATAGTCAACGCACAGGATGGAAGGGAGTGCATCGTGGCGACAGGAGATACCCAGACTCGTAGTGAGATACTTTCGGGAGCGGGTTTTCGTTGGAACGCACAGCGCAAGTTCTGGTGGAAATATGCCGGAACTGCCTAACCTGAAGGAGAGGACATGCCCCCCTCATCTCTTGTACGAGAGAAAGCCCTGCTGGAAGTGATCCGGCAGGGCTTTCTCGTTTCTTCACGTTCCCATACGCATGCCATGCTTGGAGATCGTACCTCATATGTCGGTATGAGCGATGTGGGCAAGTATCTGGAATGTCCCCGGGCTGCGGTGGCTTCCAGGATCTTTCCTGAGCCGGAAAACCTTGATCGCCTGCTTCCTCTGCAACGTGGTCACTGGTTTGAACAGGGTATCGGGGAAGGATTATCTGCGCTTGGCCTGCGTGTTCTCCCTCAGCTGGAGATCGACTGGGTATATAAGGATACACCCATCCGGGCACATCTGGATTTCACCTTGGTATGGGATTCCCCCAGGAAGGCGGTTCGTATTCTGGAGGTAAAAAGTACGGAGAACATTCCTACAGAACCATACCCATCACATCTGATCCAGGTCAAAGGTCAAACGAGTCTTCTGGCTGCCTTGTGGCATCAATCTGTTTTCTCCGTGAGGAACACTTCCGGGGAACAGATATGCCATGCCCGAACCTTTCCGGAGATATGCAAGCTGCAATGGGGACTGATCATACCGGATACTCCAGAGGGAATCGATCTGGAAGGCTGGTTGCTCTACCTGTCCATGAAAGACTGTCGGGCATTTGGCCCATTTGTTTCGGAAAAAGGGACTCTGGAAGTTGTAGGCAAAACAGCTGAACAATTCTGGCAGGAGACCTGTTTATGTAGACAACAGCAGCGTGAACTGAATGCTCTCCGTTATGCCAGGGGATTCCATCTTCTGTGCGCTACCTGCTCATTCAATGAGGGATGTCCCAAATTCCGTCAGGGGGATTTTCAACCGCAATGGGAACCTGCTGTGACCAGACTTGAACAGCTCAAGGAAGAACGTTCCACCCTGGATATCCGTATCAAGGAGATCGAAAGCGCTCTCAAACAGGCGCATCAACTCGCATCCACTACGGATTGGATAAGTACAGGACAGCATCGTTTTCGTCTGGGTATGTCATCTGGCCGACGTACTTTGGATCGCAAGGGATTGGCACAGGAATTGGCGCATATCTTCCATGAGGAAGGTCTTGATCATATCGATGTGGACGCATTGTTCCAGCGGCATGAGCAGGAAGGAAAGCCTGTTGCCCGTTTGTCCATCACTCCCATCCACTAACCCCCTCATTCTGTAAGGAGACATCATGGGATACTACTCTGAAGTTGGCCTCACCATTTCTGCCGCAGGCTACAAGCAGCTCACTGGAAAACTGACAACGCTGGAAGATTCGGAACTGCGCACAGTTGTCGAAAACCTGTTGGCGCATGCGGATACCCACTACACGAGCAAAGAAGGCGATCAGCTCTGGTTCTGGAACTGGACCAAGTGGTACAGCACGTTTCCCGAGATCAACTGGCTGCAAGCACAGCTCAACGAACTTGATGCCCAGGACTTCTACTTCATCCGAATCGGAGAGGAATTCGATGATGTGGAGACAGATGGTAGCTGGTGCGAGAATCCTTTTGAGATGGAGGTGTCCCGTGGCATCTCCATGAGAGAAGCTATTGAAGCGTGATCTGTACACCTTTCCTATTCACCCCAAGATCCCTGGTTTCCCATACGGAGGCCAGGGATCTTTGTTCAAGGAGATAACGATGCAAACCATATCAGACGAATTGAGCCGGCTTCAGGTCATCGAACTGGATGCTGGTCAGATTTTTAGCGGCAATCCTTCCGGTACTCCCATCAAGGGATATGCCACCCCCTCTCTGTATACCCCTAGGCTGGACCCCAATTACCTGTTCCATGAATCCAGCAGGGACATCATCGTCTGGCTGCTTTCTCCGGAGGAACCCCTGTACATCTTTGGTCCTTCCGGTTGTGGGAAAACATCGTGTGTCAAACAACTGGCTGCACGCTTGAACTATCCTCTGTTCGAAGTGACGGGACACGGCAGGCTGGAGTTCGCTGATCTCACAGGACATTTGACCGTGCATGAAGGGAGCATGTCCTACGAATACGGACCACTTGCGCTTGCTATGCGTTACGGAGGCATCTGTCTGGTCAATGAGCTGGATATGGCTTCACCGGAAGTCGCAGCAGGACTGCATGGCATCCTGGACGGTTCTCCTCTGTGTATCCCGGAAAATGGTGGGGAACTCATCATCCCTCATCCCATGTTCCGATTCGTGGCCACAGCCAATACCAATGGCGCAGGGGATGACACCGGTCTTTACCAGGGAACTCAGCGACAGAACCTGGCTTTCACGGATCGATTCATCCTTTGCGAGATGGGCTACCCTGATCCCTCTGTGGAAAAGAAGCTCTTACGGGATCGCTATCCGACGTTGCCCGTATCCCTGTGTGAAACGATGGTGGACTATGCCAATGAAGTCCGCAGGTTGTTCATGGGAGAGATGAGTGGAAGCAGTCTGAGCGGCAGCATCGAGATCACCTTTTCCACACGAAGTCTTTTGCGCTGGGGCGCTTTGACCTTGCGTTTCCAGCCACTGGCAAAACAGGGAATCCAGCCGGTGACATATGCTTTGGACAGAGCTCTTGCCTACAGGGCTTCACGTGAGACCAGAGCCATGCTGCATGAACTGGCTCAACGCATGTTTCCGCATCTGACAAGGAATGGAAGTGATCTGCTCATGGGAGAGGAAGCACTCGGGTTCGTGAAGCTGCATTGCCAGCGGAGTAGTCCTGTTCTCTATCCCCGTATCTTCCTGCGCAAGGAATACGTACTGGATGGGCAAACTCTGACCAAGGATTGGGTAGGCGATGCTGGTGCTGAAGGACTGACCATTACCTGGGGACATACTGGACAAAGCGGACAGCAGCATTTCGTTCCAGTGGATACCTGCAAAGACAAAAGCCCCATACTGGAACTGACATCCCGAGCCGCCAAAAAGTTGCGTGAAGGGTATGCCCTCATCAAAACCAAAAGCTCCATTTAGGAGGATCATATGACCCAGATCATTTCCGATATCCGCATCCTGGACAATCTGCTGGCTCTGAACCTGGATATCAGTCTCTGGTCAGCTCGGAAAAAAATGACCGTGGAAGACTTCGGTGGCGCTGAACTTCCTCCCGAAGACCTGGCTTCTTTGGGTTCCAAGCGTATCGCCGATCCCAGTTCGTTGAAGATTTTCTCCACCTTGAAAGCCCGTGCTTTCAGTTTTCTGGACAGACATGGAGTACGTTTCATGTCTGGTTGGGCTATCCCGGAAGAGAAAGCTGGTGCCATCATCCAGGAACTGGTGGCCATCCGAGACGAATTCCTGCGGGAAAAAGAAGCATTCCTGGCGGATTATGATGAATCCGTCAAAGCCTGGATAGACAAGCATTCCCAGTGGTCGGAAATCATCCGAGATTCCACGGTAAGTCCTGAATATGTTCGGGCTCGCATGGACTTTCGCTGGCAGCTGTACAAGGTATCCCCCCTGGAGCAGCATCCTGATGAAAAAGCTGTGCTGGAATCTGGTCTGGCGGAAGAAGTGGAAGGGCTCGGTAACACTCTTTTCGATGATCTGTCCCGGACTGCAAAGGATATCTGGAAGCGTGTTTATGAGGGAAGAACAGAAGTGACTCACAAGGCCCTGTCACCTTTGCGCACTCTCCAATCCAAACTGGTAGGCCTCAGCTTTGTGGAACCTCATGTGAGCCCTGTGGCTGATATCATCCAGTCCGCTCTGGATAGAATGCCCAAAAGAGGGAATATCACGGGAAGCGATTTGATCCTCCTGCAAGGTCTTGTCTGTCTTCTCAAGGACAGTCATGCGCTCATCCTTCATGCCCAGAAAGTCATCGAAGGAAATTCGACCGGTTCCGTTCTGGATGCGTTGCTCAAAAAGGATGAAAGCGTTCAGCCGGATGAGGACAATCCTTTCGGGACTGCTGAGTTGCCTGTGTTGCCGGAAGTCGTTTCCGCACCGGTACTTCCTGAGATTCCTAGCATGGGGTTATGGTGATGCAGCTGCGAGAGAAAGATATCCTGGGCTGTTTGCCTCTTCTGGCTTCCGTACTTGGGAATACCTATGGTGTGCATGTGCGTATTGGTGGGTCTGATGCCTGTACGGATGGGAACATGATCCAGTTACCGTCATTGCCTGTAGACTGTGGGGAAGAGCTGCTGCTTCTGGTCAGGGGCTTTATCGACCATGAATCTGCCCATATCCGGTATACGGATTTCAAGGCATTTAAGGAGGCTGCTCTGGATGCGGTGACGAAAAATCTGTTCAATGCCATCGAAGACTGGAGGGTGGAAAACAGACTGGCTGCGGTATTCCCGGGATGCAGGCACAATTTCCACGAGCTGATACACCGGTTCTTCGTGGAAGATGCGACCAAAGAAAGAGCGGGGGAAAGATCCCCCGCTCTTTCTGTTTTGAACTATGTGCTGCTGACAGTGCGTTCCTGGGATGTCCCTGAAGTGTCACAACCGCTGGGAGAGGAAATGACCTCTCTGGATACTCACTTCCCCGGTATGCGACAGTCTCTGGATCTCATCCTTGCACAAATCAGGCAGGAATGCCCAGATACGTCCAGTGCCATCCATTATGCCCGCCAGTTGGCACATTGCCTCAAGTCCTGGAAATCCCCGTCACAGGAGGAACAACACCAGGAGAGTGGAACCCAGACGGAAAACACCTCCGCATCGGAAAAAGGCAGCGAAGCAAGCACACCCGAGGCTTCAACTCATGGGACATCATCTGCGGAAAACTCATGCTCACCGGCAGGGGAAACAGAGCAGGATATTCTTTCAGGTATCCCGTCAATGCCAGTAGACATGGGGAATTGGCTGGGGAAGCAACTGGAAGCACATGCAGCGGGAGACTCTGGAAGAAAGGTCGAGATGGCTGTGGAAGGCTCTTGTGAGGTGCATCTGTTACCGGATCAGGACAGGGAAAAAGCTGTGCGCATGGCAACGGCTCTGAAAGCCAGAATGCTGGGTATGCTCCAGGCACATACTCTGCGTCATGCTATTTCCGGCAGGCAGGGTAAACTGGAGACAGGAAAGCTGTACCGACTGAGTACGGGAAGTACCAGGGTTTTCCAGAAAAGGGCCAGCGTACACAAACTTGATACCGCAGTGCATATCCTCCTGGACAGTAGTGGGAGTATGCACGGTGAATCCATCAAACTGGCAGTACAAGCCTGCTATGCTGTGGGTAAGGCATTGGAACATCTGTCCGGGATATCCCTTGGGATCACTTCCTTTCCAGCCTACAGAGATGGGAAGATCGGTGTGTTCCCCCTGGTCAGACATGGGCAGAAAATGACTGACAGGATGCAGATGCAGGCTCATGGAGGAACTCCTCTGGCGGAAGCTCTTTGGTGGGTCATGCGCCAGATGTTCATACTCAGGGAAACCAGAAAGGTCGTGCTGATCCTGACAGATGGTGTTCCTGATGACGTGACCCAATGTTTGCAGGCACTGGAAGCACTGAGGAAGACTGGTGTGGAGGTTTACGGCATAGGCATGAAATTCGACTGTATTTCAAGTCTCTTGCCGGATACCAGCAGCAGGGTCATCTCCAGATTCGAGGAACTTTCACCAGCCCTTTTCGAAGTGCTGCAACATGCTTTGCTCAGGGAGACGCGTTATGACTGAGGAAGTGAAATCTATCTCCGCAACAGGATGGGTCCTCATCGCCATTGCGGTGCTGAGAGCTATCAAAGTCATCATGGACGAATGCAAGGATAGCAACTAACTGTCTGGATAAATACCATTATAGCCTGCTTGGGGAGGGAATATCCCTCCCCGGGCTGGCTTTCATTTTTTGTGTACATCCAAATGGCTGATTATCTCCTGATAGCATTGGCTGACAGGAAACTCGCTCCCGTATTGTGCTGTGCATCCGACTAGAGAAACTAAAAATTTAGAAGTGAATTACCTTTTGAAAGATTTAACAGCCTTTTCTTCGATACAGTTTATTGTAATTTTTAACCAGCTTTTTACTATAGTAGGGTCTTTATCTGATAGATGCGGTTCATCTTTATTTTCGAATACTACCTTATCACAGAGCTTTTTATAAGTATCTGTCAATATGAAATTTTTATAAAATTTATTTATATCTCCTTCAGTGTTCATGTATTGATACATGATAAGTCCTATGCAGCGAGCAATGTTTGAATTTTTATGATAGCTATCTTTAATGATGTGTTTTCTTTTTTTTATGATATCTGCAATATGATTTTCCGATAGGGGAGTATCGTTAAATGTTTCATTTGCTGTGTCAATAGTCATCTGACGAATAAATTTTATTTGTTTGTAATTTTCCTCAAATATTTTATCATCATCAAGTGTATAGCTAAAATTACAAATATATTTTGTATCCAGTAGTTCTTTCTTAAATGCACCAGACCATTCAAAAATTCTTCCGTGTACAGCGTTATATGTGTAAAGTCGAGCCTGTTGCTCAAAATTAGAGGCGAAGGGAATGGGAGGACACGGCATTGATCCATGTTGAATAAAAAAATCTAAAATTTCTTCAGGTTGACATAATCTATCAATGTCCCAAGGATAATATCCCATATGACAGGACGAGAAGGCTAAATCAGAGATTGCAAACACCTCATCTTTACTAAGACTTTCCAAGTCATATGTATATTTTTGACCAGAAAGTTTTAGAATAACAGCGTTAATCATACAAATGATGTCATAACCATCTCTTCCTATATGATCAGATAACACTGCTATACTTTGTCTGTTTCTACTGATGATATTGGGGAATTTTTTGGTAAAATGTGTTGCAGTATAGACGTATTTCCAATAATCACTAGAAATTAAATCACGAATTGTGTTTTCCTCACAGGAGGAATAGTTACTTGTTTCTTTGTACTTAATATTATCTGTATCTTTCATTTTGATGTCTCATCATCGTGATTTTTATCTGTCAAGTTGTTAAAAATTGAGTCAGCAACACAGGATGCTCGTCTCATAGCTTCATCAGCAAGGTGGGCATACCTTTGTGTCATTTGTGGACTGGAGTGTGTCAATAATTTTTGTAAGGAATACATATCAACCTTGCCACTTGATGCAAGATAGCTCGCAAAATTATGTCGAAGACCATGTAGCGGACGAAAATCATCAGGTAGCCCTGCCTTCTTTTTTACACGGCGTGCTATCCGGCGATAATCAGCCCTTTGTCCGCCATTTTTACCTGGAAATACAAATGGACTCCCTACTTGAGAGACATTCTTTAAAATCGTTCTAGCAGCATCGTTCATGGGAATATATTCTGTAGTACCTTTCTTGGCAGATTCTCCGCGCAGTCTGATAATGCTCCGTTCAAAATCGCAATCTTCCCACTTTAAAGCTAGCAATGCCCCTTTACGCATACCAGTGACCATTGCCAGTCTCATAAGAGCTGCGGCATCTTGATCAGGTTCGGCATCTAGCGCTTCAAGTAATCGTCGCATCTGCTCATCTGTGAGAACTTCAGTTTTCTCACCATCTACATGGATGGATTCAATAGTCAGTCGTCCAGGATGAAGAGGAGGGCAGAACCCACGCTTGACACCAAAGTTTATTATCGCGCGCATCTGTGAGATGACACGTTGGATAGTACCTCGAGATTTAGCCGCTTTGAGAGCGTCTACTTTGTAAGCATCGATATCGGCAGTAACGAGTTCTTCGGGAGTTTTGCTGCCAAAGCGAGGTCCAATATGAGTATTATACCGGCTGATATCCCGATCACGGCCTTTATGCTCAGGATGGGCTTCTTGGTATGCTTGCCATATCTTGTCGATTGTCCAACGTCCCTGTTCAGCGCGCTGTGCTGCTACTGCCGCTTCGCGCTGTTCGGTGTTGGATAGTTCCTTACCTCGTATCCTGTCGGCTCGAATTTGAGCTGCCTTGGCCTCTGTCATCCCACCAGAAGTTTTCCCTACTGGCTCTTCAATCAGTTTGGAACCACGGCCTCCCCGGCGATATACGATGTAAAAGGTCCGTCCTTTACCGTCAGACTCGATTCGGTAGTAAACACCGGGATATCTAGAGGATTTTTCTCGTTTGCTTTTTTCCATAGTTCTCCTCCAAAGGTGTTGGGAGAATCCGTTTTTCCCAACACCATTCCCAACACGGATGATAGAAAATCATGAAAAATAGGAAAAGACAAGGCATATGGATATTTTAAATTTCCTGTAATTACAGTAAGTAAGGTTTATAGGTAAAAAATGATAATAATATTGTTCACGCCCTTACAAGGCGGGGGCCACAGGTTCAAGTCCTGTACTGCCCACCAAATCACGAGAGCGAGGGGTATATGCAAAAATATCTCCTGATCATGAAAGTCGTTTAGACGTGTGTTACATCATGTGCTAAATCGCTTTTTTATTGCCGGCCGGGAAGGGGATGCCCCTCCCGGCCTTTCTTGTTGCATCGAAGCGGTCAAAGGTCCTAGCAAGATCACGGTCGCATGTGCTCTTGAATAAGTTTGCAGCGCTACTGGCAGCAATTTGCTCGCGTATCGGCAGTGGAACAGCAAAAGGCGGGGCGGTTTTTTCCCGCCTTTTTTGTTAGTCCGGTTGTCGTTTGGGGGATGGCGGGACCGGCATGCGCAGGCACTGGCCCCGGTCCGTTTTCAGGAAGCGGATATACTTGGGCTGCCGTGCCCGGTCAGTGCTGCCCACCTTGCGGCCAGGAGACAAATTTCTGTGGAGGCGGGAATCCGTTTTTCCTCTGTCGGTATCTGCAAGGGCCTGCAGTCTGACACGGTACCTGCTGGGGGCCATTCGCGATTTTTCCCTTATGGTTGCAGGCAGCAAGGCCAGCAGGCTTCGTTCCTGACGATAACATTTTATCTTCAGCAAGTCATAGTATTCGCCCCTCTGGGATACAGCACCTGGACATGGCTTGCCCGGGGAGGGGGGAGGGTCCAGCCTGGTGGCATGGGCTGAACGGCAGTGATTTTTTATTGTAGGAAAATTTTGCTTTTTTTCTATTTTCGTACTATCAAACCAAACACAGGCGGGCATGCCGTGTCCATACGAGGCGAGATGGAGCGGGTAGGGCAGGCTATCCGTCTTTTTTTCAGCTGGATAGCTGCGAGGGAAATGGCCGGGGCGTCTGCGCTGCCTGCTGCCGTGGCCGCGCGAGGCAGTTCTGTTGCAAGTCCCGGCCGGAAGAGGTCAGCAGACCTTTGCGTCACAGGAGTTTCCTTCACGGATGGCCGCCAGAGCCTGTTCAGATCGCTAACATGCTATCCCATCCATTTTTTTGTTTTTCAGATACTTCCCTGAAAAGGTGAAGCGTCATGCCGCCACGGCGACAGAATGGAGTTTTTATGGAAAGAAAGTTCCCCTATTTGTGCAAACCCATCACCATCGGGCGTGTCACGTTCCGCAACCGCATGTTTTCCGCTCCCATGGGTGGTACGGACATCACCAACGACGGCTGCATCGGCCCCAAGTCCACCGCCTTTTATGAGCTGCGGGCCAAGGGCGGCGCCGGTGCCGTCACTATCAGCGAATGCATGGTGCATCCGAAGACCGACGGCAGCCATGCCTATCATCTGGATACGGC
>PPYF01222479.1_pt1 | contig 10311 bp, 9 predicted proteins | sample 1559871 | NCBI WGS metagenome assembly PPYF01 (sample SAMN08240021, study PRJNA423297) | Human gut metagenome, whole genome shotgun sequencing project.
CCGCGGATTTCCTCAAAAAATCGCAGGAAATCGGCACAAAATCCGCCCGGACCCCTTGACTTTTCTCCCTGCGCCTGTTATAATTCAAAGGCTGATGTAAAGAAAAACACTTTACACGGCCTTCACAAGCAGCAAAGGGGGCGCGGGCATGGCCGGCAAGCCGCAGAAAAACCTTGCCTACTCCGTCCTGCTGGACTTCTACGGTCCGGTCCTGACGGACAAGCAGCGTGTCATCCTGACAGAATACTATGATGAGGATCTGTCCCTGGCCGAAATTGCCGAGAACCTCGGTATCACGCGGCAGGGGGTGCGGGACGCCATCAAGCACGGTGAGGCCGCGCTCGATGAGCTGGAGCAAAAGCTCGGCAACGCCCGCCGCCATACCCGGATGCAGGCCGACTTAGACCGCCTGCGGCTGCTCGTCACAGAGATTCGCTGCTCGAACTCCGGCTCCTTCACGCCGGACCCGCGGATCACGAACGACACCGCGGAGATGCTCACGATCTTACACCGCTTGGACACGCAGGAGGATGCCGATGGCCTTTGAGTCTTTAACAGAGCGCTTGAATGGCGTTTTCAAGAAGCTGCGCGGCAAGGGCAAGTTGAACGAGGCCGACATCAAGGCCGCGATGCGCGAGGTGCGCATGGCCCTGCTCGAGGCCGACGTCAACTATAAAGTCGCCAAGGACTTCTGCGCCCAGGTTTCGGAACGTGCCATGGGGCAGGAGGTCATGGAGAGCCTGACCCCCGCCCAGCAGGTCGTCAAGATCGTCAACGAAGAGCTGACCAACCTCATGGGCGGCAACGAGCCGAAGTACCTGCGCCTGAAAAACAAGGGCCAGACCGTGCTGATGATGTGCGGCCTGCAGGGCAACGGCAAGACCACCCACGCCGCCAAGCTCGGCAAATATTACCGCAGCCAGGGCCGCCGCCCGCTGCTGGTCGCCTGCGATATTTACCGCCCCGCCGCCATTGAGCAGTTGAAGGTCGTCGGTGAGCAGGCCGGTGTCCCGGTCTTTACGCTGGGCACCGAAAAGCCCGAAATCATCGCGCAGAAGGCACTTGCCTACGCGAAGGATCACGGCAATGACATTGTTATTCTCGATACCGCAGGCCGTCTGCAGATCGATGACCAGCTCATGGATGAGCTGGTGCGCATCAAGCAGGCTGTCGAGGTCGATGAAACGCTGCTGGTCGTGGACGCCATGGCCGGTCAGGAAGCCGTCAACGTGGCCAAGACCTTTAATGAAAAGGTCGGCATCAGCGGCGTCATCCTGACCAAGACCGACGGCGACACCCGCGGCGGTGCGGCACTCTCGGTGCTGGCCGTTACCGGCATGCCGATCTACTTCCAGGGCACGGGCGAGAAGCTCGAGGATCTGGAGCCGTTCTACCCGGCGCGGATGGCGAACCGCATCCTTGGCATGGGCGATGTACTTTCCCTAATCGAGAAGGCGCAGACGCTCCAGAACGACAAGGAGGCCGAGGCCGCCGCCAAGCGCCTGATGGAGAACAAGTTCGACATGAACGATTTGCTCGCCCAGTTCCAGCAGGTCAAAAAGATGGGCGGCGCGTCGGCGCTGCTGGCCATGATGCCCGGCGGCGGCCAGATCGATGCCGATTCCCTCGACGAAAAGGCACTGCCCCGCATCGAGGCCATCATCTACTCGATGACCCCGGCAGAGCGCGCCAAGCCCGACATCATCAACCCCAAGCGCAAGCGCCGCATTGCAGCAGGCTCCGGCACCACGGTGGAGGACGTCAACAAGCTGCTGCGCCAGTTTGAGATGATGCAGAAGATGATGAAAAAGGTCAAGCGCAACCCCAAGGGCTTTATGCGCAGCCTGGGCAGCTTAGGCGGCAGGGGCGGCGGCTTCCGCGGCTTTGGCCGCTGACACAATTTCGGTATGACCCGCTCGGCTTTACGGCCCACGGGATGTACAATATAAATCAGATGCCCCGCAAGGGCCGTAAACAATTTTTGGAGGAATATTACTATGGTTAAGATTCGTCTGCGCCGCATGGGCGCCAAGAAGGCTCCTTTCTACCGCGTTGTTGTCGCTGACAGCCGCTTCGCTCGTGATGGCCGCTTCATCGAGGAGATCGGCTACTACGATCCGACCAAGGAGCCCTCTGTCGTCAAGATCGACGCTGAGAAGGCTAAGCAGTGGCTGGACAACGGCGCTCAGCCCACTGACACTGTCCGTGAGATCCTGAAGAAGGCCGCTGTTCTGTAATTTGTTCGCTTTTCAGGGAGGGAACGCCACATGCAGGAACTCTTATTAGCCGTTGCCCGCGGCCTTGTCGAAGACAAGGAGGCCGTGCAGGTGACTGTTGATCCCATGCGTGAGGACGGCACTGTTGTGTACCACCTCAAGGTGGCCGAGGCCGATATGGGCCGCGTCATCGGCAAGCAGGGCCGTATCGCCAAGGCGATCCGCGTTGTCGTGCGTGCCGCTGCCGTCCGTCAGGGCGAGAAAGTCATCGTTGAGATCGACTAAGACCCGTTACAAAGCACTTTGCCGCAGGGTAAAGTGCTTTTTTCAATGTAGGGGCGAACATTGTTCGCCCGCTGCAGCCTTGCGACAGCGGAGACTTCCGCGGGTAGATGCCGAGCATCGACTCCTACACCGTAGGGGCGGATTCTATATCCGCCCGGGGCGTTTCCACTGCCGCAAACAGACCTCTACAACACATCAGGAGGAACTATGCAAAACTATCTTCCCGCCTGCAAGATCGTGTCCACCCACGGTGTGCGCGGCGAAATGAAAGCCCTGCCGCTCTGCGACGGCGCGGCGTTTCTGGCAAAATTCAAGCGCCTGTTCACCACCGCCGACGGCGCAGGGGAGACCCGCGTGCTGGGCGTGCGCGCTCAGGGCAATGTGATTTTACTGCGCCTCGACGGCGTCAACGATATGGACGCCGCCCGCGCCCAGGTGGGCCGGGTGTACTATCTGGCTAAGGCGGACGCACGCCTGCCCAAGGGCCGCTTCTTCATTGACGACCTGCTGGACTGCGAGGTCGTCGATGCCGAAACCGGCCGCGTGTACGGCAGACTGACGAACGTGGACCGCCCCGCCGCGCAGGACATCTATACCGTCACCGACACCGCTGGCGAGGAGCACATGCTGCCCGCCGTGCCGGAATTTGTCAAAAATATCGACATCGAGGCGCGCAAAATTCTGGTGACGCCCATCGAGGGCATGTTCACCGAGGCCGTCAACGGCGACGAGGACTGAACCGATGCGCATTGACATTGTAACGCTTTTTCCGGAGCTGTGCGACAGCTTTCTCTCGGCCAGCATCCTGGGCCGCGCCCGCGCCAAAAATCTGTTTGAGGCGCACTGCCACCAGATCCGCGGCTATACGAAAAACAAGCAGAAGCAGACCGACGACTACCCCTACGGCGGCGGCTGCGGCATGGTGCTCTACGCCCAGCCGATTGCCGACTGCCTGCGCGCCGTGCAGGCCCAGTGTGCCGCGCAGGGCAGGGCCAGGCCGCACGTCGTCTTTCTGACCGCCGCAGGCCGCCCCTACAATGAGGAAAAGGCCCGCGAGCTGGCCGGCTATGACGCGGTGACGCTGGTCTGCGGCCATTATGAGGGCATCGACCAGCGCGTCATCGATGCGTTCGGCGACGAGGAAATTTCCATCGGAGACTATGTGCTGACCGGCGGTGAGCTGGCAAGCCTGGTCGTGGCCGACAGCGTCCTGCGCCTGCAGCCCGGCGTCCTGGCCGAGGAAAAGAGCTATCAGGACGAGAGCTATTGGGACGGCCTGCTGGAATACCCCCAGTTTACCCGCCCCGAGGTCTGGGAGGGCCGCGCCGTGCCGCCCGTGCTGCTGACCGGCGACCACAAAAAAATTGACGAGTGGCGCGGGGCCCAAAGCCGGGAGCGCACCCGCGAGCGCCGCCCCGATTTGTACGACGCCTGGTGCGAGAGCCACCCGCTGACCGAGCTGCCCAAGTGGAAGCGCGGCGAAAATATGCGCCTTGTGAAAAATGACGAACAGCTCGCCCTCTGCGCGGCCCTCATGGCCGAGGGCCGCCGCACGGTCTGTGCGCCGGTCTGCGACGAGGAATATCTCGAAAAAATGACGCCGGACTTCTGGCTGCCGGACCTGACAGACGAGAAAAAGAACGGCTGGGCGTTCTATCTGCACTACACGAAGGACGCCGCCGACGGTATGGTCGGCGTCTGCCACAAAACCGGCGAGATCGGCCATCTGTTTGTGACCGAGGCTGCCCGCGGCAGGGGGTACGGTGCGAAAATGCTGGACTTTGCCCGCAAAAAGCTGCCGGAGCACGACCACCCGACGATGGGGGTCATAAGCACGAACACCCGCGCCATCGCGCTGTACAAGCGGATGGGCTGGCGGCTGACGGGCACAGTGCTGCACCGCTACGACCCCGCCGAGGAAGGCACCTTTGCAGCGGTATATTGTGAGGAATTGGAGATGCAGTATCGGGGCTGACCGTTGTTTTTGTCGTCAATCCACAATCCTGTTGAAAATAAACTGGCAATATTGCACAAACGAGAGAACGTAGATTTGGCGGAATTACAGAATCCTGCCAAAATTGCAATTTTCCACTGTACAAAATCGACTAAATAGGATAAAATAGAGACAATCAAGGCGGCGTATTAACACGCAATAGACCGCCTGGAAGTCGCCCACGGTAGATACGCAAGGGCATATTATTTTCAAAAGTAGGAGAGAATAACTATGTACGTTAAAGAAGTTACCGTTGAGAATCAGGTTGGTCTGCACGCACGTCCGGCTACCTTCTTCATCCAGAAGGCGAACGAGTATAAGTCTTCCATCTGGGTCGAGAAGGAGGAGCGCCGCGTCAACGCGAAGTCTCTGCTCGGCGTCCTGAGCTTGGGCATCGTCGGCGGCACCACCATCCGCATCATTGCTGATGGCGCCGATGAGCAGGCTGCAGTTGACGGCCTGGTCAAGCTGGTCAGCTCCGGCTTTGCCGAGTAATCTATTCCAGAACAATCAGCGGTGGGGCGACCCGCCGCTTTTTTTGTATAGGAAAGGCAACACCCCATGACAAAAGCTGAACTTTATAAAAAGGCCTGTATGCTGCCGCTGCTGCCCGGCGTCTACATCATCCGGGACAAGTCGGACACGATCATCTATATCGGCAAGGCCAAGCGCCTGAAAACCCGCGTGTCGCAGTATTTCCGGGAGGGCGTGCCCCACGACGCCAAGGTCAGCCAGATGATCGCCCACGCCTTCACGTTTGACGTCATTGTCTGCCAGTCGGAATTTGAGGCGCTCGTCCTCGAGGCCAGCCAGATCAAGGCCCATACGCCGAAGTACAATATTTTGCTGAAAGACGACAAGGGCTACAGCTATGTCAAGGTCACGCGCGGGGCCTGGCCGCGCATCTCCGCCGCGCTGCAGAAGGATGACGACGACGCCGACTACATCGGCCCGTTCACCTCGTCGTTTGCCGTGCGGGAGATGGTGGAAACGGCGCAGGACTGCTTCCTGCTGCCGCGGTGCAATAAGAACTTTCCGCAGGACTTCGGCAAGGGCCGCCCCTGCCTCAACGCCCACATCGGCAAGTGCATGGCCGTGTGCAGCGGCAAAATCACCTGTGCTGCTTACAACGACGCTGTGCAGGGCGCACTGCGGATGATCCGCTACGGCAAAAAGGACATCGTCAGGCAGCTGCGGGAGAAGATGGAGGCTGCGTCGGAGCGGCTTGACTTTGAGACGGCGGCGCTGCTGCGCGACCAGATCATGGCCATTGACCGCGTGGCAGCCGGGCAGAAGGTCGTCATGGAGAGCGACACCGAGATGGACGTCATCGCACTGGCGGGCACGACCCACGCGGTCTGCGCCGCCGTGCTGCGCTACCGCGACGGACGCCTGACCGACAAGCGGGAGTTCCTGTTCCGCGACACGACGGACATCGACGCCGTGCGGGAGGAATTTCTGCCGCAGTATTACCTTGACGGCGAGACGATCCCTAAAACGATTGCCGTGGACGCCCTGCCGCCCGACGCGGAGGCATTGAATGAGGCTCTGAACCAGGCGCGCGGCACGAAGGTGGAGTTGTACGTGCCCCAGCGCGGCGACGTCGCGAAGCTCGTCACGATGGCCTATACAAACGCTGTCGAGCGTCTGGGCCGCGAGAGCGGGCGCTATACCCGCGAGGAAAAGCTGCTTGAGGAGGCTGCGCAGGTGCTGGGCCTGAAAAAGCCGCCCCGCGTGATTGAAAGCTACGATATTTCCAACTGGGGCGACGGGTCGAGCGTCTGCGGCATGGTCGTCTTTCAGGACGGCAAGCCCCACCGCGCGGGCTACCGCCGCTTTAAGATGAAAACCGTCGCGGGCACCGATGACTACGCCTCGCTGGCAGAGACGCTCTCCCGCCGCGCGGCGGAGTACGAGATGGCCCGCCGCGGCGAGAAGCCGGACGGCCCGCAGAACCAGTTTGCGACGCTGCCCGACCTGCTGCTCATCGACGGCGGCAGGGGACAGGTCGGCGCGGTCAGGCAGGCCCTGCGCGGCACAGCGCTGGAACATGTGCCGACCTTCGGCATGGTCAAGGATGACCACCACCGCACCCGCGCCATTGTGGACGACGAGGGCGGCGAGATCGCCATCAACCGCAACCGCAACATCTTTACGTTTGTCACGAACATTCAGGACGAGACCCACCGCTACGCCAACGACTACCGCAAGCGCGCGATGAAGAAAAAGTCCTACGCCGCCACCCTGACCGCCATTCCAGGCGTCGGTGAAAAGACCAGCGCTGCGCTGCTGGCGCACTTCAAGACCGTCACCGCGGTCAAGGCTGCCTCCATCTCCGATCTCGAGGAAGTCAAGGGCATCAGCCACGCCAAAGCGGAAATGCTGTACAACGCGCTGCGGAATGGTATATAATGAAAATACAATCGCCGCGCTGTAGGGGCCGGGCATGCCCGGCCCTCAACTGTAAGGGAAAACGGTATTTCCGGTAAGGCCGCGGGCCGCACATGTGCGGCCCCTACAGCGCAACAACAATTCAAAATGGATTTATCCTTATGCTTCCATCACCGCCGCCCCGCCCGCGCGGACCTGTACGCCGGGGCGGGGGTGTCGGCACTGGTCTGGCTGTGGGCGGTCTGCGTCTGGTCCAAGCCCGGGCTGTCCGTCGGCTTTGACGCCTTCCGGCTGGCTGCGATTTTAATCATGCAGGCAATCGCCTGCGGTGTGGTCTGCGGCTTCCGGCTGCGCGGCACACTGCCGCGAAAGCTCCGGACCCCGGCGGCTGTCGGACTGCTGCTGGCCGCAAGCCTTGGGATAGAATTATTCGTCGGCAACCTGAACTGGCTGGCGACCCACAGCTACACGCCGGTTGACCTGCGCCCGTATCTGGTCAATGACGCAGACCCCGCCGCGCCGCTGACGCTGAACGATGAGCAGACAACGCTGGAATTTGCGGGCCTCGACTTTGCAATATACAACTTGCAGCTCGACGGCCTGACCTCGCTGGCCGACGGCGACACGCCGGAGCAGAAGAACGTTCTGCTGACCCTCAACGTTGCCGCCACCGATGAGGCCAGCTCGGTCTCCCGCCAGAGCTGGAACTGGGAGGCCGCCCCCGCGTCCGCCCGCAGCCAGACCCACAGCCTTGACCTCTCCGGTAAGGCGTCCACCCTGACGCTGACGGCGTCGGGCTATACTGGCGAGTACCGCAGCTACCCGCTCAATGCTCAGCTGACCACGGTTTACGCCAACGCCCGCCGCCCGCTGGATTTCTCCGTCCTGCGCTTTGCGGTCATCTTCGCACTGGCGCTGGCGGCGTTCGCCCTGCGCCCGGCCAGTGCCGCATGGCAGGACGCCTACCTGACCCATGAGAAAAAATACCGTCCGGCAGTGCTGGCCGTGGGGCTGGCGCTCTGCGCGGCGGCGTTCCTGGCACCCTTCGGGGACCGCTTCAACGCGGGCGTCGCCACGAGCTTTTATAACACTCCCGACTGGTCGGGTACGAGCCGCATCGACTTCACCATGCACATCAACGACTGGGCGTCCAACGCCGGTGCCCAGTACGGTGCGCTGGCGCACAGTCTGCTGAATGGCCGCCTTGACCTTGAAAAGGACCCGCCCGCCGCCATGGCTGAACTGGAAAACCCCTACGACACCGCCGCCCGGCAGGCCGCCGCGCCCGATGCCCTGTGGGATGTGGCCTACTATAACGGACGCTATTACGTCTATTTCGGCATCGTGCCCTGCCTTCTGTTCCAGCTTCCGTTTGAGGCATTGACCGGCATCCGGGACCTGCCGCCCGCACTGCCGATGATTTTGCTTGCCTGGCTGTACATACTTGCCGTCTTTGGCTTTGTGAAGCAGGCTGTGCGCCGCTGGTTTCCGCAGGCAAGCGCCGCAGCCTACCTGCTCACCGCCGCGGGCGCGGCCTCGGGCACACAGATCTACTATCTGCTCCACCGCCCGTCGGTGTATGAGTACGCGATCCTCTGCGGTGCCACGTTCGTTTTGTGGGCACTGTGGCAGTGGCTGTGCGCCGCAAACACGCCGGTAAACCGCCGAAAAGCGTTGGCTTTCCACCTCGCGTTCGGCTCTCTCTGCATGGCGTTGGTCGCGGGCTGCCGCCCCCAGATGGTGCTTTTTGCCGCGCTGGCCCTGCCCATCCTCTGGCCGCGCTATATCACGGAAAAGCGCCTGTGCACCCGCCGGGGCGCAGGGGAAGCCGCCGCGTTTATCCTGCCCGTTGTGCTTGTGGCCGTCGGCCTTATGTGGTACAACGCCGCGCGGTTCGGCTCGCCGTTTGACTTTGGTGCCAACTACAACCTGACCAGCAACGATATGACCCGCCGCGGCTTTGCCGTCGGGCGCATCGCCCCGGCAGCCGTGACCTTCCTAGACTGCCAGATGGCCGGAATGCTCTACCGCTACCAGAGCGACTGGCTCGGCCCGCTGCTGCTGGCGGCGGCGCTGGCGTGGCTCTTTGCGGAAAGTGTCCTGCAGGCCCGCCCCATCCCCGCGCTGACCAAAGCTCTGCGCACGGCGCTGCCGCTGGCCGTGCTGGCGGGCATCTGCTACAATTTCTGTGTTTACTTTGCGGCGGAGCCGCAGCTGATGGGGCAGAACCCTGCCCTGTATGAAAATGTGAGCCGCCTGGTCCAGTTCTGGCTGTGACGGCGCACCCTAAAAAGGAAAAGGACGTATGGCTGACAAGAATATCTACACCGTCGTCGTGGCTGACGATGAGGACGAGCTGCGCGAGGCCGTCTGCACAATGATCCCCTGGGAGGTGCTCGGCTTCCACCTTGTGGGCAATGCCAGCAACGGGCTGGACGCGCTCGAGCTTGTCGAGCGGCTTGAGCCGGACCTGCTGCTGACCGACATCCGTATGCCGTTCATCTCGGGCATCGAGCTGGCGCGGCAGGTGCGCGAGATCCGCCCGGCGATGCACATTGCCTTTTTGAGCGGCTTCGACGATTTCGAGTATGCCAAGCAGGCCATCCAGTACAACATCATCAGCTACATGCTCAAGCCGCTGACGATGGACGGCCTGGCCGCCGAGCTGAAGGCCATCCACGAGAAGATCGACGCCCGCTATGCCGGGCTGCGCCGGGCTGACTCGGCCCATGCGGATCGCGCAGCGCTCATCATTCCGCTGGTACTGGCCCGTTATGAAAATGCCCCCGAGAATCTGGAGACGCGCCTGCGCCAGGCAGCGGTAGATTGCGGTCTGCTGCGCGGCACCGATGACCGCAGCACGCTGGTGGTGATGGCCGCGGCGCTGGACGGCCCGGTGGACTATGAGGCCGGGTTTACCCAGCTGGTGGAGCAGAGCGCCAACAAATATCTGCGGCATTTCGTATTTTATTGCTGCGGGCGTGCCGTGGCTTTGCTGCTGGGCAACCCCTCTGACTTTGATGAATACCTGCACATTCTGGCCGATGAGATCTGCCAGCTGGCGGACCGTGCCCTGGGGCGCAGTGCCAGCGTTGGCGTCAGCCGTGAATTTGCCCGATTCAGCGACCTGAACGATGCCTACAAACAGGCAATCGAGGCCCTGCGCGCGGCGGCAGACGGCGAGGGCGGCGTCAGCTTTACGGCGGACGCCCGCAAGACCGGCAGCCTGTGCGAACGCGCACTGGAAATCATTGAGCAGCACTACATGGACGAAGATCTGTCCCTTGCATCGCTCTCTGCCATGCTGGACGTCAGCCCCAACCATCTGAGCGCCTGTATCAAAAAATCGGAGGGGGAGACCTTCATCAACATTCTGGTGCGCCGCCGCATGGAGACTGCCCAGACCCTGCTGCTGACCACCGACCT
>PPYF01269220.1_pt1 | contig 10311 bp, 8 predicted proteins | sample 1559871 | NCBI WGS metagenome assembly PPYF01 (sample SAMN08240021, study PRJNA423297) | Human gut metagenome, whole genome shotgun sequencing project.
GAACCGGGGGAAGGGAGAAGAAACCCTTTAAAAAGGGTTTCTTCTCCCTTCCCCCGGTTCACCACAAAAGGAACCCATATGGACAAACGAACTTTAGGGGTCGTGTTCTTCCCGGCGTTCGACTGGGCGATCAGCCCGACGCACCCGGAGCGCGAGGAGCGGCTGCTGTACACGCAGGACCAGCTCCGCGAGGAAGGGCTGTTCGACCTGCCGGGCATCACCGAGTACAAGCCCGGCGTCGCGGCGTATGAGGACATCGAGCGCGTCCACTTCTGCCTCCCGGACGTGAAGCGCGTCTGCTCGGCCTCCCACCTCGCCTCGGCGGGCGGAGCCATCCGGGCCGGGGAACTGGTGCTTTCCGGCGAACGGGAACGGGCCTTCGCGCTGGTGCGCCCTCCGGGGCACCACGCCATGCGCGTCACCCACGGCAACCGGGGCTTCTGCAACGTGAACATGGAAGCCGTGATGATCGAAAACCTGCGCCGCCGCTTCGGCCCATTGCGTGTGGCAATCGTGGATACGGACTGCCACCACGGCGACGGCACGCAGGACATTTACTGGAACGATCCCGATACGCTGTTCATCTCGCTGCATCAGGACGGCAGGACGCTGTATCCCGGCACCGGCTTTGTGCCCGAATGCGGCGGCCCCGGCGCGCTCGGGCGCACGGTGAACATCCCGCTTCCTCCCGGCACCGGCGACGAGGGCTATCTGTACGTCACGCAAAACGTGGTCCTGCCGCTGCTGGAGGATTTCAAGCCCGACCTCGTGATCAACTCCGCCGGGCAGGACAACCACTACACCGATCCGCTCACCAACATGCAGCTTTCCGCGCACGGCTATGCCGCCATGAACGCCCTCCTCAATCCGCACATCGCCGTGCTTGAGGGCGGCTACTCCATCCGCGGCGCGCTGCCCTACGTCAATCTGGGAATCTGCCTTGCCCTGGCGGGCCTGCCGTTCGAGCACGTCCACGAGCCGGATCACGACGCCCGCGCGCTCAAGCAACGCCCGCAGGTTACGGAGTATATCTCCCGCCTGTGCGACGACGTGCTGGCCCAGTACCGTACCCCGCCCTCGCAGCCGTCCGAAGGCTGCCGTGACGGTGAATGGTGGCGGCGTGAACGGGACATTTATTACGACACCGACGGACTCAGTGAACACCAGAACGAAGGCATCCGCCTCTGCCCCGATTGCCCCGGCCTGACCTGCATCGAAACCTCGTCCGACCGCGTCGCCAAGAGCCTGTGTCTGCTCCTCCCCCGCAACGCCTGCCGACGTTGCCGCGACCTTGCCCACCGCCTCGTCGAAACGACCGGCAAAAAGTCGGGCCGCTACGCGCAGGTGCTGTGCATCGGCGATGAATAGACGCAAAAAAAGCCTCCCGCTTCGTGAGAAGGGGAGGCTTTTCGCAACGTTTTAGTCAGGGGCATCAGTTGGGCACACTGGTTCAGTAAAGCTTACTGTAGCAGTTCCGCCCGTATTGCTGTTTTTCGCCGTGATTTTGGAATTGGCGTATTCTACCGTCCAGCCGGTACCATAGTCAGGTGCAGTAGCATCTTTACCTATACCAAAAGCTTCCTTATTAGCCTCGGCTTTGGCCGCCGTACACGAAGTTGAAGCCTTCCCGGTGGTAACATCGGTACCGACCAGCAACGCCTTCCCGAACGTCAGGTTGTACCGGGCCATCGCTTCGGCGGCGACGGCAGCGGCGGCCTTGTTGGCGGCGTCCCTCTGCAAGTCGTAATACTTCGGCACGGCGACGGCGGCGAGGATGCCCAGAATGACCAGTACGGAAATGATTTCGATGAGCGTAAAGCCCATCTCGCCTTTTCTACCCTTCATGAATTCCTCCTGAATAAATGCCCGAACAGAGGGCATAGATATTCGGAAAGGGTAATCGCTGGCTCTTTTTTTGTCTAGGAAACAAAAATAAATAGACTATTACATATGTATTTATAGAATATCCGCCGCAAAACTTCATTTCAACTCCAAAGGAATCAAAGCGTGAAGAACGTCTTTCCCGTTCAAAGCCCTGAACGAAGAAAGCCGACTTGAAGGACTTTGGAGAAAGACCGGACGGGACGTAGCACAAGAGCCTGTCCGGTCGCCAAAACGGCGCACGGCTACGGACGAAAATCAAACGACGCCCCCGCCGTTTCTCCTGTTCGCGGGACCGTCATGCCCTGCGCCGGGGCATTGCCGGATTACCGCTTCCCGCGTTCGCAGGGGCCGTATATCAGCCACGGGTCCCGCGTCAGATCAACGCCTTCGGGATCGACGAAGTTCCCATCCCGCATGAAGTCGATCTTCAACGTACCGTAATCGGTGCCGGAAAGCGGGGACAGCCAGACCCGGTAGCCGCCGATGGTCGCGTTGGTTCCCGCGTTCTCCAGACTCCCGGACGCGAGATTGAACTCGTCATAGGCGGCGAACCAGACTTTCTGGCAATGGTTCTCGGCGGGGATGGCGCCGTGCTCAAATGCCTTCCCCCGCAACATGTACTGCCCGAAAAGCTGGTTGATCCGGGCCTGCGCCTCGCTTTTCACCGCCAGCAACGCCTTGATTTCCGCTTCCCGTTGCAGGTCGTAGTATTTGACGCCCGCGACCGTGGCGAGAATGCCGAGGACGACGAGCACGGTAATGATCTCGATAAGGGTAAACCCGTTCCGGGATGTTCCCGAACGTCTGTTGCCGTGGGGTTCGTATGGCATGGATTCCTCCCCGTGAACGCGATTGCCTCCACGATAGCCTGAGGGAACCGCCATGCGTATGATAATAAGTTGTTATTACGCCAAGTTGTAACTACGCCGCGTTTGTCGGAAAAAATCGGATCGGCGGCGGACTCCGGCGCGACGTCACCCGCACTCTTCTTTCGCGGCTATGGGCGCGAAAGAAGAGACGCTCCCGGCGCGGCGCGCAGCGGAGGCACACCTTGCCGTAATGAAAAGGATTTCTAAACGGGTGGGCAGGATGCGGGGCATCGTGTACACTGAAAAGAATCCGGCACAAGAACAACGCGAGGAAACCATGCCCGTCGTCGATCACTCTTCCTATGTTTCTCCCGTATGGTTACGGAACGGTCACTTACAGACCATCTGGCCCGTCCTGTTCCGCAATCCTTCCCTGCCCGCTCTCTGGCGCGAACGCCTCGAAACGCCGGACGGCGACTTCGTGGACGTGGATCACATCCCGGCCTGCGCGGGGATTCGTTCAAACCGCGTCGCCATCCTGTCCCACGGGCTCGAAGGCGACAGCCGGAGACGCTACATGCTGGGCATGGCCAAGGCCCTCAACCGCCGGGGCTGGGACGTAGTGGCCCGGAACTTCCGGGGCTGTTCGGGCGAGCCGAACCGCAAGGCGTCGCTCTACCACAGCGGCGAAACGGACGATCTGCACCTCGTCGTGGAACATTGCGTCGCCCTCGGCTACCTCCATATCGTGCTCGTCGGGTTCAGCATGGGCGGGAACCAGACCCTCAAGTACCTCGGGGAGCGCGAACGCACCATTCCCGCGCAGGTCTGCGCCGCCGTCGCGGTTTCCGTCCCCTGCGATCTGGAAGGCGCGGCGCATGTGCTGGCCCAACCTTCGCGCGCGCCGTACATGGCCTATTTTCTGCGGACGCTGCGTCTCAAAATCGAATCCAAGCACGCGCGGTTCCCGGACCTTATCGACATCCGCGGGCTGAAGCACGTCCGTTCCTTCCTCGAATTCGACACCCGGTACACCGCCCCGCTGCACGGCTTCACCTCGGCGCGCCATTACTGGCGGGAAAGCGGGTGCCTGCGGCTGCTGGAAAACATCGACGTCCCTTTCCTGCTGATCAACGCGGCGGACGACCCCTTCCTGTCGGAGGAGTGCTACCCCCTCCGCGTCGCGGAAGCCAACAAGGCCATGACGCTGGAAATGCCCCACTGGGGCGGGCATGTGGGCTTCGTCTCGCCGGGGCACGAACTGTACTGGTCCGAAAAGCGCGCGGCGGATTTTCTGGGAACCGTGTATGACGGCATGAACAGAACGTTCCACTGATCCCCGCGGGGTTTCCCGTCTCCTGTGCCCGGACAAACGAAGGCCCGTTCGAAAGAACGGGCCTTTTGTCATATCTCTTCACCGAGAGCGCGGCGGAGGAGTTGCAGAAACACATGCCGACGGATACATTCCGCCCCGTACCGCATGATATGGTTCGTGGCCATCTGGCAGTCCACCAGACGGCAGCCGCGCGTTTCCAGCCATTCCATCAGCCGGACCAGCGCCAGCTTGGACGCATGGGGCCGGAGGTGGAACATGGATTCCCCAAAGAAAGCCCTTCCGAGGCCGACGCCGTACAGGCCGCCGACAAGTTCGTCGCCGTCCCACGTTTCGACGGAGTGGGCATGGCCGAGCTCGTGCAGCCGGACGTAGGCGTCCACCATTTCGGGCATGATCCACGTGCCGTCCTGATCCGGGCGCGGGGTGGACGCGCACCGGAGCATGACCTCGCGGAACGCCCGGTCGATGGTGACGGTGAAGCCGCACTTCCGAACTTCCTTGCGGACGGTGTGGGGGATGCGGAAACGCTCGGGAACGATCACGCACCGGGGATCGGGGGACCACCAGAGCAGCGGCTGTCCTTCGCCGTACCACGGGAAGATGCCGCAGCGGTACGCCGCAAGCAGCCGCCGGACGGACAGATCGCCGCCGACCGCGACCAGCCCCTCGGGATCGGCCTCTTCCGGATCGGGGAACAGTTCCGGGTAATCGGGATGCAGCCGCCAGATCATGCGCCGCGCTCCCGTCTTGAAAGGCTTTCCGTTTCGCAGGCAAGGCGAGCGGGATATGACCCTATGTCGACATTCAACAACACGTCAACCAGCTCCGGGGAATGATTCATGCTCCTGACCGTTTCCATCCTCTGCGTCGTCACCTTCATGGCCGGCCTCATCGACAGCATCGCCGGAGGCGGCGGATTGCTCCGGCTTCCCGCCCTGCTCGTTGCGGGCGTCCCCCCGCAACAGGCCCTCGGCACCAACAAGTTCGTCGGGGCGATAGGGACCGGCGCGGCCATGCTCAACTTTGCGCGCAAGGGGCTGATCCTCTGGAAGCTGGCGCTCGTCGGCGTTCCGTGCGCGCTGCTCGGTTCGGCGGCGGGCAGCAAGTGCATCCTCGCCTTCGATCCCCAGACCGCCGGGAAAATCCTGATCGCCCTACTGCCGGTGGCGGCGATCATAACCCTGATTCCCCGCCGCTCCAAGTCGTGCAAGGACGCCTTCACCGCGCTGGACGTCTTTCTTCTGACGCCGCTGATCTGTTTCGGGGTCGGCTTCTACGACGGCTTTTTCGGTCCGGGCGCGGGAAGTTTCTTCATCATCGCCTTCAACGTCTGCCTGCGGATGAATCTCATTCAGGCTTCGGCGCTGACCAAGGTGTTCAACCTCTCGTCCAACGTCGGCTCGCTGATCGTGTTTCTCATCCACGGGGACGTGCTCTTTCTCTACGCCATTCCCATGACCGTCGCCGACGTGCTCGGCAACCTCGCCGGGAGCCAGCTCGCCATCCGCACCGGCCCCACCATCGTACGCCGCTTCCTGCTCCTTTCGCTGATCATCCTGTTCGTTTCCCTGATCTGGAAATATTATTTCGCAGGGTAGGCAAAGATTGGAGGGGGCGGGGAACCCTTTCTGGAGAAAGGGTTCCCCGCCCCCTCCAAACCTCCCCCCTTCCCAAGACGTTCCTCTGGGTCAACGAAGGCAATGGGGGAACGCGCAGGGCCGTTTCGGACGCATCCGTCTCCCGGCCGGGCAGTCAAAGAAGAAAGACGCCGTCATAGGATGCGGTTGTTTCATTTCCACAGTAGGGTGAAAAGACAGCCTTTTCTCCATTTTTCCGTTGGCGGACGCCATGACTGAGGCGGTTTATCGGTTATTCCTTTGGCACTTCAAGCAATGAAGCCTCAACCATTTCCTATGACGCAGCCAAAAGAAAAAAAGCAGAAAGGCCCGGACCTATCCGGGCCTTTCTGCTTATGGAAAACGGCCTCAACGCCGGTCGATACGGTCAGAGGGGAAAACCGCCGAGAGGGATTCGATACGGTCGAACGTCTTGGGAAGAGGAGGGATGGGGGTTTGGGGGAAGGGAAGAGAAAGCCTTTCTTCAGAAAGGTTTCTCCTCCCTTCCCCCAATCTTCATGTTCCGTTACTTTTCCTCAAACTTCAGCGTCAACTTGTCGCCGCCTTCCTCGGGCTCGTCGACCACGACGGTGCCGCCCTTGGTGAGACGTCCGAAGAGGACTTCCCCGGCCAGCGGGTCCTCCAGCGCTTCGCGCAGGAGGCGCTGCAACGGGCGCGCGCCCAGCTTGGCGTCGTAGCCTTCCTTGGCGAGCCAGCTCCGGGCCGCGGGCGTCAGGGTCAGGTTCACCCGCTTTTCCGCAAGGCCCTTGCCCATCTCGGCGATGCCCTTGTCCACAATCATGCCCATCATGTCGGGCGTCAGGGCGTTGAAGGGCACCAGCGCGTCCAGACGGTTGCGGAATTCAGGGCTGAACACCGCCTCCACGGCCTTGCGCCCGCGCTGCGCGGCGCTCTGCGCCTCCTTGCCCGCCGCGGCTTCAAGAAAGCCCATCGGCGTCGCTTCCATATCCCGCACGCCCGCGTTGGACGTCAGGATCAGGATCACGTTCTTGAAATCGGCCTTGCGGCCCGTATTGTCCGTCAGCGTCCCGTAGTCCATCACCTGCAACAGCACGTTGAAGATGTCGGGATGCGCCTTTTCGATTTCGTCCATCAGCACGACGGCATAGGGCGTCTTGCGGACGGCTTCGGTGAGCAGGCCGCCCTGATCGAAGCCCACGTAGCCCGGAGGCGCCCCGATGAGCCGCGACACGGCATGCTTTTCCATGTACTCGCTCATGTCGAAGCGCAGGAAGGACACGCCCAGACGCTCCGCAAGCTGCTTCGCCAGCTCCGTCTTGCCGACCCCGGTAGGGCCGTAGAAGAGGAACGAACCGGCGGGACGGTCGGTCCTGCCGAGCCCGGCCCGCGAACGCAGGATGGCGCGGGTCACGATGTCCACAGCCTCGTCCTGACCGAACAGCACGGACAGCAGATCGTCCTTGAGCGTCTTCAGGCGGTCGCGTTCCTTGCCCGACACGGTGCGGGCGGGAATCCCGGCCATGCGGGCCACGATGCGCTCGACGTCCTGCCGCGACACCGAAGAGCCGGGCTTGAAGCCCGGACGCAGGCGCACGGAGGCCCCGACCTCATCCATCACGTCGATGGCCTTGTCGGGCAGCAGCCGATCCTGCACGTGGCGGGCGGACAGTTCCACCGCCGCCTTCAGCGACGAGGCCGAATAACGGACGTTGTGGTGCTTTTCGTAATGCGGCTGCAACCCCTTGAGGATGTCCACGCACTCGTCCAGCGAAGGTTCCTTGATGTCCACCTTCTGGAACCGGCGGGCCAATGCGCGGTCCTTTTCAAAGTGGTTCCGGAATTCGTCGTAGGTGGTCGAGCCGATGCAGCGGAGCTTGCCTTCGGCGAGGATGGGCTTCAACAGGTTGGAAGCGTCCATCGAACCGCCGCTGGTGGAACCCGCGCCCACGATGGTGTGGATTTCGTCGATGAACAGGATCGCGCCCGGGATTTTCTGCAACGCCGCGACCACGGCCTTGATGCGGCCTTCGAAGTCGCCCCGGTACCGGGCCCCGGCGAGCACGGCCCCCAGATCAAGGGAGTATATCTTGGTATCCTTGAATTCCGGCGGCACGTCGCCGCCGGCGATACGCAGCGCCAGACCTTCCGCGATGGCGGTTTTCCCGGTGCCGGGATCACCGACGTACAGCGGATTGTTCTTGCGGCGGCGGGCGAGGATTTCAATGGAGCGGGCCAGTTCCGTTTCACGCCCGACCAGCGGATCGAGCTTGCCCTCGCGGGCGCGCGCCGTCAGGTCCACGGTGTAGCGGGCCAGCGCGTCCTTCACGGACTCCGCGCCGCCCTCCGCGCCGCTTTCGGTCCCGCCTTCCTCGGAAGACGCCCCGTCCTCGCCCGTGGAGAGATTCTCCAGCACGGCCAGACGGGTGATGCCCTGCTTTTTCAGGCAGTAGGCGGCCCAAGAGTATTCCTCTTCCTCAAGGATGGCGGCGATGACGTCGCCCACCTCGACACCGATTTCATCGTCCCGGCCCGCGCTCTTGACGTGTGCCAGCGCGTTGTCCAGCACCCGCTGGACCGCCAGCGTCTGATAGACGTCCTTGGTCGGTTCCGGGAGACTTTCCATATATGTCTTGAAAAAATGGTCGAGGGCCTGCCGCAACACGGCGGCGCTGCCGCCGCACCGTTCGATGAGCTTCCTCCCCGCGGGTTCGGAAGCGATCCCGTAGAGGACGTGCTCCAGCGTCAGGTATTCGTGCCGACGCTGTTTCAGCTCCTCCACGGCAAGGCCCAGTGCCTTCTGCAAATTTTTGCCAATCATGCGCCAACCTCCTCAAGCGTGCAACGCAGGGGGTAGCCTGCCTCTCTCGCAAGGAAATGAGTTTTGTCTACTTTCGTTTCGGCGATTTCGTAAGGATAGACGCCAGCGATGCCCTTTCCGCGCTTGTGTATGGCCAGCATGATGTTCGTCGCCTGATCCGCCGTCTTGTGGAAAACCGTCATCAAGAGGTTCACGACGAACTCCATGGTCGTATAGTCGTCGTTATGGAGAAGAACCTGATACATTTTGGGTTCTTCCAGCTTCGCTTCCAGAACGACGTCCGGTTGACCGTTCGGGGCGGTGGGAAAGGGATTCTGGCTCATGGTGCAATCGTCCTTTTGAATAAAGAATAATTCCTGATAACGCGTTCGCAAGAGGTTCGCAAGCGGGCATGCCGAGAAAATCGTGCGAACGCGACCGGCCCCGCCGAGGCGGCCCCGTCAGTTCTTGCGGCGGAACAGCCTGTCCTGCAACTCCACGACGGTGGCGACGCCGTCGCCGTCACCCTGCGAAGGGAACAGAATGGGCTTGTAGCCGAGCCTGCGCGCCTGCGAAAGACGGATATCGTGTGCGGCGACGGGCCGTATCTGCCCGTTCAGATCGACTTCGCCCCAGAGCACGGCGCGCTCGGGGAGCGGCACGTCGTAGAAGGACGACAGCATGGCCGCGACCAGCGCGAGGTCCATCCCCGGCTCCTGAATCTTCATGCCGCCGCCGACCTTGGCATAGATGTCCACCTGCCCGAAGTTCAGCCGCAGGCGTTTTTCCAATACCGCCAAGATAAGATGCAATCGGTTGACGTCAAATCCCAGTCCGGTGCGCCGGGGGATGGACAGATAACTGCGGGTGACGAGCGCCTGCACCTCCACGGCGAGCGGCCTCTGCCCGTCCACGGCCATGACCACCGCCGTGCCGCTCAGGGTGGCGTCGCGCGCGCCCAGAAAATAGGTCGCCGGGTCCTCCACGACCTCCAGTCCCTGCCGGGCCATCTGGAACACCAGCAGTTCCTGATTCGGCCCGAAGCGGTTCTTGAGCACGCGGAGCAGGCGGAACATCTGGCGGCGGTCGCCCTCCAGCGAAATGACGGTATCCACCATGTGCTCCAGCAGCCTCGGCCCGGCGAGCGCGCCGTCCTTGGTGACGTGGCCCACGAGCACCACCGTGGTGATGCCGCGCTTGCAGGCGTCCACGATTTCCGTGGCCACGGCCCGCACCTGACTGACGTTGCCGGGCAACCCCTCGGCGCTTTCCGAGGTCAGGGTCTGCACGGAGTCCACGATCAGCAGATCGGGCGCGCCGTCGCCTTCCAGCAGCGGGAGCACGTCCTCCACCCGCGAGGTGGACACCGCCAGCAAATTGTCGTGGAGCACGCCGAGGCGGTTGGCCCTGTCCTTAATCTGGGGAAGGGATTCCTCGCCGCTGACGTACAGGGTCAGCTTGCCGGAGGCCGCCACCGCGCCCGCCATCTGCAACAGGAGGGTGGATTTGCCGATGCCGGGTTCGCCGCCCATGAGCAGTGCGCTGCCCGGCACAAGCCCCTTGCCGAGCACGCGGTCCAGCGCGTCCAGCCCGGTGCCGAACGGCTCGTGCCCGTGGTCCTCGACCTCGGCCAGCGGGACGGCCTTCACCGGACCGAGGCTCCCGATGGGCCGCTTGCGTCCGCTCTCCGTGGGGGCCGCCACCAGTTCCAGCGAATTCCACGCCTTGCACACGAGGCACTGCCCCCGCCACAGCGGCGACTTCGCCCCACACTCCGAACACACATATGTTTCTTTGATCTTGCTGCTCATGCGAACCTTTTGGGGGAGGTTGAAGAGGAATCGGGGGAGGGAGAGGAAACCTTTCTGGAGAAAGGTTTCCTCTCCC
>PPYF01130563.1_pt1 | contig 10310 bp, 8 predicted proteins | sample 1559871 | NCBI WGS metagenome assembly PPYF01 (sample SAMN08240021, study PRJNA423297) | Human gut metagenome, whole genome shotgun sequencing project.
TGATGAATCTTGTACATCGATTCGTTTTTTATGCCTGATTTTTTTAGTTTTGTGTCCAATTTTTGTTGACAAGTGCAGTAATCACCTCGACGCGGGCCGTGGCTTTTTTGCCAATCTTGTCATAAAGGCGGCCAGCACTGTAGCTTTCGCCAAGAACGGTCTTGGGACTGTTGGCGACATAACCCACTTTGCCAAGGCCTTCCCGATAGACGGCAATGGCCTCGCGGTCCCATTCGTTTTTGGGTTCTTTTTTAAGGATAAGCGCATCGTGCCGGCGAAAGAAGTCCAATCCGCAGCAAAAGTCCGTTCCTGTAATCGTAACATAGATAGTTTTCATATTCTCCCCTCCTCTAGCATCATCATAACACAAATACTGTCCATTATAGGGGACTTTGAGGAGGAATTTAAGGACGTTGCTCAATCCTCCTTATCAAGGATTCGGAGAGCTTCATAAAGAAGGTTCCCAGCAGCGCGCACATCCTTTGCGTCCGTCCATTCCTTTCCATTATGACTGATGCCATCGCGGCTCGGGACAAAGATCATCCCCACTGGAACGCGGCGGGCCAGGGCGTGAGCGTCGTGGCTGGCACCGCTGGGCATGACAAAGTAAGGCAGATGAAGGCGGTCCGCGGCATTTTGAAAAACTTCCTGAAGTCCCTTGTCACAGTAGGTGCCGGGCTTTTCTTCCCGCGTTTCAAAGGAAAAGGTGACATCCGGGATTGTTTCGGCGTAGGTCTTGATGTCTGCAATGAGGGCATCTGTCAGGGTCCGATCCAAGTGGCGCATTTCGAACGTTGCTTCCACACGGTTTGGTACAACATTGGCTGAATTGGGCAAGCACTTGATGGTCCCTGCCGTAAAGACGAGATGATCGTCCAGTTCACGGCACCTCAGATCCCCGTAAACAATCAGTTTTGCCATGCCCACCATGGCGTCATGGCGCCGCTTCATCAGCGTCGTACCACTGTGATTAGCCATGCCGTGGCAGATGACGCGATACCGAAAGACGCCGGCAATGCCCGTAACAATACCCACAGGAAGCTTTCGGGCAGCAAGCTCAGGCCCCTGCTCGATATGGGCCTCGAGATAGCATTTGACGCCAGCAAAATCGCGCCGCGCCGCAGCCATCTCTTCCCCAGTTTTGCCAAAGGAATGCAGTGCATCTTTCATATGGGGCGCTTCGGAATCAAACCAGCCTGTGAGGACGCGGCTTCCAAAAAGCGCTCCCAAGGGGTTGAACTCCTCGCCGTTAAAGGCATAAATCTCCATTGGATGACGGAAAATCACGCCCTCTTTTTGAGCACGGCTAAGCGCTGCAAGAGCCGCTGCGACACCCATGGCGCCGTCATAGAGACCGCCGGAAGGCACAGTGTCAAGATGGGATCCCAGGATAATCGCCGGAAGACCGGGAACGGAGCCTAGAAGAACACCGTGCTCATTTCCAGCGGCATCTCGGTCCGTCTTCATGGAAAGGGCCTTCATCTCGCTCCGGACAAGGTCTGCCGCACGCTCCCATTCAGGGCTAAAAATACGCCGTGTATAGGAGCCATCAGGATTTTTCCCGAACTGGCCAATTTTACGTAAATAACCCATCGTATCCATGGTATCCCTCCTTTTGGATTCAGTTTCATCATAGCAAACGGGGACCGGATTGAAAAACTCGGTGTAAAAAATCACTCCGACACAGTGATGCTATGCTACTGTGAATGCGAAAACCATTGTGATCTGATTATACCCCGTATTTGTAAAAAATCCCCCATGGCAGGGGACAAACGTCCATCGCCACGAGGGATCCCAATCAAGCGAGAAGTTTTTCGAGACGACCTGCAATGGCGTTCAGGAATTCCTCGCTGTTTACTTTTACTTTTTCCGGAAGGCTCGACATGCTGTAAAGATCACCTGTCATGGTGCCACTTTCAATGGTATCGATAGTGGCTTTTTCAAGGGCGTCGGCGTACGTTTGGAGCTCAGGGAGACCATCGAGCTCACCGCGTTTTCTAAGAGCGCCGGACCAAGCAAAGATAGTTGCCACAGGATTCGTGGAAGTTTTCTCGCCCTTGAGATATTTATAGTAATGACGCTGCACCGTCCCGTGAGCAGCTTCATACTCATAGTTTCCATCAGGAGAAACAAGAACGGAAGTCATCATGGCAAGGGAACCAAAGGCGGTTGCCATCATGTCGCTCATGACGTCGCCATCGTAGTTCTTGCAGGCCCAGACCATTCCACCGCGGGAACGGATGATACGGGCGACAACATCGTCGATGAGAGTATAGAAATATTCAATCCCGCACGCTTCATACCGCGTTTTATATTCCTTGTCATAAATTTCCTGGAAAATGTCCTTGAAGCGATGATCATAGATTTTAGAGACCGTGTCCTTCGTGGCAAACCAGAGGTCTTCCTTGACAGATAGCGCATAGTCAAAACAGGCATGAGCGTAGCTGCGAATGGATTCATCCGTATTGAAGATGCCCTGCGTGATGCCTTCTCCTTTAAATTCATGAATGGTGCGGCGCGTCTGTCTACCTTGCGCATCCGTCACGACAAGCTCCGCTTTGCCGCCAGCAGGAATACGCAGTTCCGTATTCTTATAGATGTCACCAAAAGCATGACGCGCTATGGTGATGGGCTTTTCCCAGTTACGGACGAGCGGGGCAATCCCCTTGACCATAATGGGTTTACGGAATACGGTTCCATCCAAGATGGCACGGATCGTTCCGTTCGGGCTGGGCCACATTTTCTTAAGGTCATATTCCTTTACACGGGCCGCATTTGCCGTAATGGTGGCGCATTTGACAGCGACTCCGTATTTTTTTGTGGCAAGCGCCGACTCAATGGTGACCTCGTCATCCGTATCATCACGGTGTTTCATCCCCAGATCATAGTATTCACTCTTGAGGTCGATATAGGGAAGAATCAGGATATCTTTGATCATCTTCCAGAGGATGCGGGTCATTTCATCGCCATCCATTTCAACAAGGGGCGTTTTCATCTGAATTTTTGGGGTCATAGGGTCCACTTCCTTTTTCAAGATTTCGGTTCTTTCATCATACCCATATTGTAGCATGGTTCGCCACGTTCTCCCATGGCAGAAAAAAGCCCTATCAGAAAAACTGATGGGATAAGTAAACAGGAAAAGACCGTAGCAGCTTTGGTAAAACAAGAAAAAAGACACTTCTTAAAATGAATAAAGAGTGAATTTTATCCCTTAATAAGAAATTTCCAGCAAAAAGGAAAGAAAGGCGATTTCCCATCCATCGAAAAATACTATAGAAACGGGAAGTCATCCCGCAATCCTTCAAAAAAAGAGAAACGTCCTCCTTTTTTTGTTACGAGGCTGAAAGTTTTACAACAAAAAAATCGTATCGGGCATTTGCTCGATACGATTCATCCTTTGATTTGGTGCGGTTGGTGGGACTTGAACCCACACGAGATTGCTCTCACCAGCCCCTCAAGCTGACGCGTCTGCCGTTCCGCCACAACCGCGTGCACCAGATAAAATTGGTGCGGCCAAGAGGAATTGAACCTCCACGGGGTTGCCCCCACTAGCTCCTGAAGCTAGCGCGTCTGCCTGTTCCGCCATGGCCGCGTTGTCATCAACAACAATGCTATTCTAGCAGAAATCAAAAAGAGAGTCAAGAAGTTTTTTAGGAAATTTCATCAAGCTGCAGTTCGCCCTTTTTCCCATCATCAGTTGCTCACGGTGTGGTAGAGTTCGGCATAACGCTGACGGTCATAAAGGACCTTTCGCACATATTCCCGCGTATCGGAAAAAGGAATGGCGGAAATATCACTGAAGCCAAATCCCCACCCGTTTTCAGCCATCCATTCCTTGACCGTGCCGCGACCTGCATTATAAGCGGCAAGCATGAGGATCTCATTGCCTTGGAACTCTGATTCCAGTTCACTGAGGTACCAACACCCAAATTTGATATTCAGTTCAGGCAGCATCAGCATCTTGGCCTTGAAATTAGGAAAATCCGTACTCTTGGCAATCCAGCTTCCCGTCTCTGGCATAATCTGCATGAGGCCCAAGGCCCCTGTTTTTGATTCCGCATCTGGATTGAAACCGCTTTCATTTTTGATCACGGCAACGGCAAGAAAGGGATCTACGCGGTACTGCGCACTATATTGATGAATTTCCTTTCCATAAGGCCACTGATAGACCGCACGGCGCTGGAAAAAATCCGTGCGCCATATAAGAAACCCCGCCACAGCCACTAGGATAAGGGCCAAAAGGCCATGGAAGTGTCTTGAAGATTGCTTCTTTTGTTCTTTTTTCTTCAATGAAATCCCTCTCTATGGATCATGGTGCTGCCCTAGCAGACACCCACTTGACAGCTGCATCACGATTAACTTCAGGCGTGCTTTTTGAAGCGGTCCCCCGTAGAGGATGGTCACGACAAAAAGCCTGCTTATTCATTGTAACAAATTGGAAGAGGGTATGACAACTCTCCTTATTTACGGAAGACCAAAGCAAAAAAGCCTTTTGACACGGAAAGATGCCCAAAGTTCCCTTTTAGATACAGAGGAAAAAAGTAAAGTTCATGAAAATTTTTCATTTTCCATAGTGCTGGCTCTTTCCAGCGCCTTCATAAGGGCCTGGTCAACTTGCTCATAAAGGGCTTCCAGCGTTTGACTATTATCAATGATGACATCGGCCATTTTGCGTTTTTCAACAAGGGGCATCTGACGCCTGATGCGCATGAGAACTTCTTTCCGCGTGATTCCAGAGCGTTTCATGGCGCGGCGGACCTGTTCTTCTTCAGGAATAAAAACAAGCCAAACTTCATCACATACGCTTTCCCAGTGTCCTTCAAGAAGGAGGGGGGCGTCAATGACCACGAGGCTGTCGTCCTTATGAAGGCGTAAAAACGCATCCCTTTCTTCTTTGATTGCGCCATGGACGATTGCATTAAGATCCTGTGTGGCCTCTTTTGACGAAAAAGCCAGCGCCGCCAAACGGGTTCGGTCCAAGCGCCCATCTGCCATCAGGATTTTCTCTCCAAACCGCTTGGCAAGCCTTGCTAAACAAGGCGATCCCTTTTCTTCTACATGCCAGCCCGAGCGATCAGCATCGAAAACGGGGATGCCCTTTTGGGCCAAATAAGCGCTCACCGTACTTTTTCCGGACGCAATACCGCCGGTCAGTCCAATGATCATATGAACCTCCTATTTCTGGCAGTGGGCACAGTACACGGTGCCTCGTCCCGCCACTTTCGTTTTCGTGAGCGTTTTCCCACACAATGGACAGGGCTTCCCACCGCGATGATACACCTTGAGGTACCGGAAGTTATCCCCCATTTTTCCGTCTGCATCCTGGTAATTGCGGAACGTTGTTCCATGATGGCGCAAGGCACTTTGAATGACTTCCTTGATGGCAATGGCAAGTCGCTCCCATTCCTTTTTGGTCATTCGGCTAACCCTTTTCGTAGGCCGGATGCCAGCCGCAAAAAGGGATTCATCGGCATAAATATTGCCAAGTCCCGCGATGATGGACTGATCAAGGATAAAGGGTTTAACTTGGGTTTTCTTATGACGCGCCCTTTCTTTAAGATAGGTGCCGGTCATTGCGTCATCAAGCGGTTCCGGTCCCAGCGCTTCAAAGCCCTTATCAAGGGGCTCCCCTTCTTGATAAAGGGCCGCTGTACCAAAAGTCCGGATATCTGTCATCCACAAATCATAAGCTCCGGAAAGAATCAGGCCCCAGCGCGCAAATGGCGGCAGGGACACCCCTTTTTTTACAGCGAGGAAGGCACCGGTCATCCGCAGATGCACCATAAGCCTTTCACCGCCTTTGAGCATCAGGGACAAATATTTTCCTCGGCGGAGGACAGCCGTCACGACAGCGTCCCTAAGGCCCTTCCTGAACCCTTCAGGCGAAGGGTGGACAATCATGCGGGGCAATAAGATTCTCACGTCTTCAATTTTCTGTTCCAATACGTACGGCTCCAGGGAGATCCGTACCTGTTCGACTTCTGGAAGTTCCGGCATCATTTCTCCTTTACCTTGAGAGAAAAGGCGCGGGTTCCCCCACACCTTCCCTCTTATTTTGCGTCAGCCCAGGTCTTACCGAAGGCAATATCAGCCACAAGGGGCACCTTCAGGGTGACAGCGCGCTCCATAGCGTTTTTCACGATGGCACTGACTTTATCTTTTTCTTCTTCCACCACTTCAAGGACCAGTTCGTCATGGACCTGGAGAAGGACGCGGCTTTTTACGCCGGCTTCCTTGAGTTCTTTAGCCACATGGAGCATGGCAATCTTGATGATATCCGCTGCCGTCCCTTGGATAGGTGTATTGATGGCCGTCCGTTCCGCAAAACTGCGGCGGTTGAAGTTCTTTGCATGGATGTCCGGCAAATAACGGCGCCGGCCAAAAAGGGTCTCGACATATCCCATTTCACGGGCTTTCTTCTTTTCCCCTTCCATGTATTCCTTAACGCCCGTATAGCGGGCAAAGTAGCTGTCAATATACTGAGCGGCTTCGCTTCTGGGCACACCAAGCTGCCGGCCAAGGCCGAAATCGCTGATGCCATAGATGATGCCAAAATTTACGGTCTTTGCTTTGCTGCGCATGAAAGGCGTTACGTCCTCAATGGGCACGCCAAAGATTTCCGAGGCCGTCCTGCTATGGATATCCTGGCCATGACGGAAGGCGTCAATGAGGCGTTCATCGCCGGCAATGCTTGCCATGACGCGCAGTTCAACCTGGGAATAATCACAGCTCATGAGGAGGTCATACCCTTTGCCGGGTACAAACATCCGGCGCATTTGCTTGCCTACTTCCGTCCGGGTAGGGATGTTCTGCAGATTTGGATCCGTACTGGAAAGCCGTCCGGTCACGGTCGCCATCTGATTGAAATGGGTATGGATGCGGCCCGTATTGGGATTGATGAGGGGATGGAGCGCCACTAAGTACGTGGATAAAAGCTTTGACAGCGTACGGTACTCCATGATGGTCTCGATGATGGGATGTTCTCCCTGCAGCTGTTCCAGGACGCTCACATCCGTGGAATAGCCTGATTTTGTCTTTTTGATGATGGGAAGGCCCAATTTTTCAAAAAGGATAACGCCCAGCTGTTTGGGTGAATTGACATTGAAGTCCTCACCAGCCTCTTCCTTCGCCTTTTGCTCAAGGTCAGCCACCTGTTTTGTCATGCTCTTTGTCACTTCATCAAGCATGCCCTTATCCAGGGTGATACCATTTACTTCCATATTAGCAAGAACCTTCGTAAGGGGAAGCTCAATGTCCCGATAAAGTTCCGTAAGACCGCGTTCAGCCATGAGGCCTTCAAGTACGGGCATAAGGGCTTCCACATCTTGGGCCGTACCGCCGCAGCTGGCAGGAAGATACGTTTCAGCAAGGCTCTTTACGTCATAATGGGTTTCACCCGGCTCATAAAGATAGGCCGCTAGAGACGGATCTCCGATAACGCCTTGCAGGCTAACACCCTTTCCCTGCATGAATTTATACAGTTCTTTTGGGTTTGGGACGATCTTTTTAATCGCGCCATCGCACAAAAGGGCGAGCATATTTGCATCATTCAAAAGGGCCTTATCCCAAACATAGACCTTGTGATCATGGGCACCGGAAAGACTGGTAAGGGTAAGGTGCGGCAAGAGGCCTTCTGTTTCATACATAAGGGACAGGGGCGCACTGCCTTCTTTTACACGCGTCAAAAAGGCTGTGGCAGCTTCTAACGAAGCAAGCGGGACTGTTTCATAGGCATCTTCGGCAATGACCTCGCCAAACATGCTCATTTCACCGCCATCCTGAGCTTTACTCACTCCATCGGCAAGTCCGAGGACCGGGGAAAACCGGTTCCACATATTCTTGAATTGGAGGTCATCCATGAGGACACGGCTTTTTTCTGTAAGGCCCGTCAGTCGATACGACGCAGGATCCGTATCCATGGGAACAGTGAGGCAAATAGTGGCAAGTTCCTTGGAAAGGAGAGCTTGATTCCTAAAGGTGATGAGCTTTTCCTTTAGGCTCTTGCCCTTGACCTCTTCGGCATGATCCAAAACGGCTTCCACGGACTGGTACTCCTTGATGAGCTTGAGGGCCGTCTTGGGGCCGACACCAGGCACACCGGGGATATTGTCGCTCGTGTCGCCCATAAGGCCCTTAAGATCGATGATCTGGCGGGGGCTAAGGCCTTCGTATTCTTTCTGGAAGGCCGCTTCGTCGTAATTACCAATTTGGGTGATGCCTTTTTTAGTGAAGTAGACATGGACATTTTCCTTGATGAGCTGGAATTCATCACGGTCGCCCGTTACAATGATGACCTTCATTTCTTTTGGAGCTGTTGCGGAAAGGGTCCCAATCAGATCGTCTGCTTCGTAATTATCCATTTCCAGGGTCGGAATGCCCATGCTCGTTAAGAGCTCAATGGCAAGAGGAAACTGTTCCTTAAGTTCCGGCGGGGTTGCCTTGCGCTGCCCCTTGTAATCGGCAAATTTTTCCGTCCGGAAGCTATGCCGCGATTTATCAAAGGCAACGGCCATATAGCTTGGCTTCACTTCTTCAAGAAGTTTTAGGAGCATATTGCATAATCCATAGACAGCACCTGTATTGACGCCTTTTTTATTGGTAAAGGAAGGCAGGGCAAAGAACGCGCGATGGATCAAGCTGCTGCCATCGATGATAAGGAAGGTCTCGTTCATGAAAATCTCCTTTCAGGATTGAAAAGATGGAAAAAGACGCTTTTTCCCACCCGTAACTGGATCCCTGTCATTATACCATATTGGACGAAGCGTGAAAAAAGGGTTTATCCCACTAAAATTGTCCTTTTAGCGACGACGAAACTCCGTATTTAGATACGTTTTTTTCTTTATTTTACATTATAGGTAGATTGCTATATTTTCAATTGACTATTGTAATGATGAGGAATAAAATAGAGTCATTCATAACATACCAATGGATTGTATACAAAGTGCAATCACCGTTACCATGTATTCGAGAGGGGTTTGAAAAATTATGAAGTACCAATTAGCAAGCCGCATGGCCGGCATGAAAGCATCGGCCGTCCGTGAGATCCTGAAAGTAACCCAGCGCCCGGAAGTCATCTCCTTTGCCGGCGGTCTGCCCGCACCGGAACTTTTCCCTGTCGATGAAATCAGTAAGGTTGCCCAGGAAGTCTGCGCCGAAGAAGGCCGCAAAGTTCTCCAGTACGCAACGACCGAAGGCCGACCCACCCTGCGACAAAAGATTGCTGACCGCATGAACAAAATCTACAACTCCGATCTCAAGATGGAAAACATCTTGATTACAACGGGTTCCCAACAGAACCTCGATATGGCCGGCAAGATTTTCCTGAACCCCGGCGACGTGGTCCTCATGGAGGCTCCGACCTACCTTGCTGCCATCAACGCTTTCAAGGCGTACGAATGCACGTTCAAGGAAGTCCCGACCGATGATAAGGGCATGATTCCGGAAGCCCTCGAAAAAATCCTTGAAACGACGGAAAATGTCAAGCTTGTTTATGTCATTACCGACTTCCAAAACCCGACAGGCATCTGCTGGCCTATGGAACGCCGTAAAGCCTTTATGGAAATCATGGCAAAGTATGATATCCCCGTTCTGGAAGATAACCCCTATGGGGAACTGCGCTATGAAGGGACAACAAATCCCTCGCTCCTTAGCATGGATCAGCGCGGTCAGGTCATGGGCATGGGCACCTTCTCCAAGACATTCTGCCCAGGCCTGCGTATCGGCTGGCTGGCCTGCTCCCCGGATATCATGCCTCAGTTCGTCAAGGTCAAGCAAAGTGCGGACCTTCATTCGTCCGCTTTTGATCAGGCCATCATTGACCGCTATATGGACGAATTCAGCCTTGATGAACATGTAAAAGAAATCAACGCCCTTTATGGCCATCGCCGCGACCTCATCATCCAGTGCATGGAAAAGGAATTTACTGACGGCACGACCTGGACCCATCCTGAAGGCGGGCTCTTCCTGTGGCTCACCTTCCCCGAAGGTGTCTCGGCCCGCAAGGTCTTCGATAAATGCATTGAAAAAAATGTAGCTGGCGTCCTCGGGGAATTCTTCTACCCGACAACAAAGAGCGACCGTCATATGCGCATCAACTACTCCAATATGCCTGATGACCGCATCAAAGAAGGCATCCGCCGCATGGGTGAAGCCCTGCGCGAAGTGGCAGCTGGAAAGTAAGGAAAAGAAAGAAATCCCCTAGAAAACGAATTGTTTTCTAGGGGATTTTTTGGGTTCTATAATTTATTTTGGGGCGCTAAAGTGACCGTCCAGATGCGTGTCCTCTCAGCGCCTACTTTTTTTCAATAAAA
>PPYF01269222.1_pt1 | contig 10310 bp, 8 predicted proteins | sample 1559871 | NCBI WGS metagenome assembly PPYF01 (sample SAMN08240021, study PRJNA423297) | Human gut metagenome, whole genome shotgun sequencing project.
CGGAATGACGATGACCACCGACTTGCCCGGCCCGGCCAGCTCCTTCAGCGGGGGCATGCCGATGGGGTTGCGGATGGACACCAGGGTAGCGGCGTACAGGCTGTCCCAGTCCTGGGGCAGACAGGGGGGATCCGCCACCGTCTCCCCGGGGATGAAGATGTCCGTGCTGTCGGGCAGCTCCGCGCCCACCAGGCCCTGCCCGTACTCAAATTCCAGTTTCATGGGCTTCTCCTCTTTTCGTTTGCAGTTTCCCGGCGCTGTCCCGCAGGCCGTGGAACAAAACATCGCTCTCCCCACGCAGGCGCTGGAGTTCTTTCGGCGTCTCCACCGGCATGCGTTCCGCCAGGAAGGCGAAAATCCGGTCGGCCTCCTCCGAAGTCTCCTTCAGGCCCAGCTCCTCCAGACAGGTGGGCATACCCAGCGCCCGCAGCACCCGGTTCAGCGCCTCCTGCTCTTCTTTTTGGGCCCCGTTTACCGCCAGTTGGTAGACCAGCGTACTGCCCACCAGTTCCCCGTGGAGGAATCCGGCGGCCAGTTCCGGGTGCACACAGCAGGAGTAGCTGTAGAGGGTGTGGCTCACGGCGGCCTGCTTGCCGCCGCAGGCCATGGCGGAAATCACCCCTGTCACCTGGAGGGCCGCGCAGACACAGTCCTCCAGCGCCGGTGTGATCTTTCCGGCCCGAAGCTGCTCAATTGTCTCACACCCATGCTCCAGCAAGAGCCGGTAGGTGTTTTCAGACAGGAGCTGGGCGCTCTGGGAGAAGAGGTTCTTTTCCCACTGATTGGAGAATTGAATGTTGTAGCTGATCTCCGGGTATTTCGCCATGGCATCCACTATGCCTGCCGCGTAGAGACGGGCCGGACAGTCCCTGACGATAAAGTCCAGCTCGGCTATCACGGCAAAGGGCGGGTACCGGGTCCAGTTGTTCCCCACGAACGCGCCCTCGTCGGTGTACTCTACCGCCAGCCACGCTGAGGCGGCGCAGGTAGCCGCAGAGGTGGGGACGTTGATCGCCCGCACCCCCATATGGTCAGCCGCTATTTTAGCCGTATCCAGCGCGCGGCCGCCGCCCACGCCCACCACCAGCTCCGCCCCGTATGCCTGTCCGGCCTGGGCCGCACTTCGAACATTGCCGGGGCAGCAGTGGCCGGAAAAGAGCCAGATCTTTGTATCCACACCGCTTTGCTCCAGGCTGCGGAGCACACGTGCCTCCACCTTGGGCCACACGGCGGCATCCGCCACCACCAGCGCGCGCCGCCCCAGCAGTACGGCGTCCCCTCCCAGATGAGAGAGGACGCCGCTGCCTTGATAGTATCTTCCTGAACAGAGCTGAATCAAATTCCCATTTCTCATATGTACGCCTCTGATCAAGCCGCAGCCCTGCGGGCCGCCAGCTTCTTCTTAATATAGGGAAAGAACAGCATAAACAGCGACAGAAGAATAAAGAACAGGCTGATGGGGGAGGTAAAGAACGTCGCCCAGCTTCCCTTGGACACGATGAGCGCACGGCGCAGGTTGGATTCGCACAGCTTGCCCAGCACCAGGCCGATGACCATGGGCGTCATGGGCATGTCCAGCTTGGTCATGAAGTAGCCGAAGATACCCACGCCCACCATAAAGATGGCGTTGAACACGGAGTAGTCGATGGCATAGGCGCCGATCACGCACAGCATGACCAGAATGGGGACCAGGGTGCTGGTGGGGACGCGGGTGATGTTGACGAAGCCCCGGATGAATACCCGGCCCTGGAGGTACATAAAGATATTGACGGCGATCAGGCCCAGCATAATGGTGTAGACCCACTCCCCGTGCTGGGTGAACAGTTGGGGGCCGGCGGCGATACCCTGCATGGTAAGAGCGCCCAGAAGCACGGCCGTGTTGGTGTCGCCGGGAATGCCCAGGGTCAGCAGGGGGATCAGGGTGGCGCCCGTAACGGCGTTGTTGGCCGACTCGGAGGCCACAACCGCCTCCTCGGAACCGTGCCCGTATTCCTCGGGATGCTTGGAGGTCCGCTTGGCCTCATTGTACGCCAAGAAAGAGGAGATGGCCGCGCCGGTGCCGGGCACCGCGCCGATAAACACGCCCAGAATGCTGGACTTGAGCAGCACCATCTTGTATTTCAGTACGTCGCGGAAGCGGGTCTTCTCCTTTTCCACCTTGACCGCCGTTCCGGTGGCCTTGTTCATGTCCCGGGCCTTGGCCATGATCTCCGTGATGGCGAACAGGCCGATGAGCACGGGAATGGTATCAATACCGCCCTCCATGCGATTGATACCGAAGGTGAAGCGGCTGACGCCATCCATGGGATCGATGCCGATGCAGGAGATCAGCAACCCTACAAAGCCCATCAGCAGCCCCTTGATCTGGGACTTTCCGCCCACGCTGGCAATAATCGTCAGTCCAAAGAGAGCCAGGGCGAAATACTCGGCCGGGCCGAACTTCAGCGCAAAGCTGGCAATGGGCGGCGCGGCAAACAGCAGAACCGCACAGCTGAACAGGCCGCCGATGGTGGAGGCAGACAGCGCCACATGGAGCGCTTTCAGCCCGTGCCCCTTCTGAGCCATCGGGTAGCCGTCCAGCGAGGTGGCAGCCGAGGCCGGCGTGCCCGGCGTGTTGATCAGGATGGCGGTGATGGAACCGCCGTAGATACTGCCGCAGTAGACGCCCAGCAGCAGCATAACCCCCGGGATGGACGCCAGGCCGTATGTAAGCGGCAGCAGCAGCGCCATGGCCATGGTACCAGTCAGGCCGGGCAGCGCGCCAACCATAATTCCGCCGGCCAGGCCAACGTTGATCCAGAGCAGGTTCTCCAGGGTAAAAAGGCTGCTCAAAACGGATTCAATCATGCTCCTCTCCTCCTCTTAAGGCAGTCTCACGGAGAGCAGGAAGGTAAATCCCGCCCAGATGGCTACCGCCGCGGCATAGGCCACCGGGTAGGCCCAGATCTTTTTCACGCGGAAAATAAGCAGAATAACGGTGGCTGCCAGAAGCGTGGAGATAAAATACCCCAGAATCTGAAACAGTGCCGCATAGACCAGAATCACAGCGGCCAGCAGAAGCGCCCGCAGCTCGTCCCGCAGGGCCCGCTTTCTCTCCTCCTCGGAGGCAAAGGTTCCCGTGCTGTCGGCGCCGCCCGCCTTGCGGTGCTTCACAATGGTGGTGAGCATCAGCGCCAGGCTGAGAATCACCATGCAGGCCCCGATAAAATAGGGGAATACGCGCGGGCCCATGACGGACACGCCCGGATCTTGAATGGTCAGCGGAACCGAGATCAATACCAGCGCTCCCAGTATCAGAAAGAAAAAGGAAGCAATCATATCCTTTTTGTATTGACTCATAAGCTCCCTCCTTTGTTAAGGTATTGTTCTCCGGGCCGCGGGCCGCCGTCGGTCCATGGCCCGGAGAGCGCTTGCTATGTGTTTGGCAGAGGGATCAGCCGGCCAGCAGCTCCTGGTTCACGGCCGCCTCCTCGTTAATACGTTCCACCATCTCCTCGGTGGTCATGGTCAGGGGCAGGAGCTGGTTGGCGTCGCAGAACTCCTTGTACTCGTCGGTCTCGGTGATGGCAGTCAGGGTCTCGGTCACCTTGGTTACCACGTCCTCGGGGGTACCGGCGGGCAGCATCAGGAACTTCCAGACGCTCATCGTCACGTCATAGCCCATTTCCTTGAAGGTGGGGATATCCTTCAGGTTCTCACGTGGGTCCCGCTCGTCGTTGAAGATGCCGATGGCCACGGCGTCACCGGACTCCACATACTGCATGACCTCGCCGGGATGTCCGGTGCAGACGTCAATGTGGCCGCCCAGCAGGGCCGCAATGGTGGGAGAGCTGCCGTCATAGGAGATGCCGGTTGCCTCCACGCCGGCCATGCCGAAGAACTGCTTCTGGGACAGCTCCATCAGGCTGCCGCTGCCGGAGAAGCCGTAGGTCACGGAGTCCATCTCCAGCAAATCGTCAACGCTGGTGATGCCGGAGTCCTTGCCCGCAATCATAATGATGGGCTCATTGGACAGGGCCGCCACAGGGATAAAGTCGTCAATGGTGTAACTGACCTCGCGGACGAAGGGCTGAAGGGTAAACACGCCGATGGCCTCCTGACAGAGGGTGTAGCCGTCGGGGGCTGCGTTCTTGAACTCCGTGGTAGCCACGGTGCCGCCCGCGCCGCCGCTGTTCTGCACCACCATATTGACGCCGAAGTACTCGTCGCGGGCGCCGATCTCGGAGACAATGCGGCACAGGCCGTCGGAGGTTCCGCCAGCATCCCAGGGGCATACCACCGTGATAGTGCTGCTTGGATAGCTGCCGGTGCTGCCGCCTCCCTTTCCGGTTTCGCCCTGATCTCCGCAGGCCGCCAGAGGCAGCGCCAGCGACAGGGACAGGGACAGTGCAAGGACTTTCTTCAGGTTTTTCATAGGAATACCTCTTTTCTTCTTATGATTTTTGCCGCACAGGCGGCGGGTTAACAGGAATACAGGAATAACAGAGCGCTTCCCACAGGCCGGCCAGATAGCATACACCCATCGCCCGGTCGTAGAGGCCGTAACCAGGGCGTCCCCGCTCGCCCCACACCATCCGGCCGTGGTCGGCGCGTATCACGCCGTCAAAGCCCCTCCGGTGCAGGGCCGCCAGAATGGCCGCCATATTCAGGCTTCCCGAGGCGGTCAGATGTCCGCTCTCACAGAAGTCCTCCTCCCCCTCCCAGCGGACATTCCGCCCGTGGACAAAGGGAATTTTGCCCTCCGCACAGAGGCGGTCTGCAATCTTGACCACATCGTTGGCCCTGCTGCTGCCCAGGGAGCCGGTGCACAGCGTCACACCGTTGGATGGCAGATCCACCGCGCCGGTCAGGCGGAGCAGATCCTCCAGCGTGGATACCACCCGGGGCAGGCCAAATACCGGAAGAGGCGGGTCGTCCGGGTGGATGGCCAGGCGTATTCCCAGCCGCTCCGCCTCTGGGACCACAGCCTGTAGGAAATAGCGCAGGTTGTTCCACAGCCCCGCCTCTCCCAAGGCCCGGTACTGGCCCAGCAGCGTCCGGATTTCCCCCTGCCGGGTGGAAAAGTTCCAGCCGGGCAGCGTCCAGACATCCCGCTCCGGGTTCATGCGCTCCAGCGCAGCCTGGTGAAAGGCCAGGGTGGCGGAGCCGTCCGGCAGGGGCTGCTCCAGCTCTGTGCGAATCCAGCCGAACAGGGGCATGAAGTTATAGCAGACGGTATGCACCCCATGGCGAGCCAGCCGCTCCAGGTTTTCCACGAACTGTCCGATGTACCGCTCCCGCTCCGGGCCGCCCAGTTTGATGGACTCATGAACCGGCAATCCCTCCGCTACCGAGAAGTGCAGGCCTACCGCCGCGGCCTGGGCGGCCCGGGCCGCGATGTCCTCCTCCGGCCACAGCGCTCCGGCCGGGATGTGATAGAGCGAGGTGACAAGCTCCGTCACCGGCGGGATCTGGCGGATATGTTCCAGCGTGACTGCGTCCTCGGGCCCGTACCAGCGGAAGCCGAAGGCCGTCATCCCACTTGGCCCAGAAGCTTTTCCAGGCCCTCCTCAATTGTCCGGCTCTCCTCCCCGCTCAGATCACGGAAGGGGAACCGGGCCGGCCCCATGTGGAAGCCCTGCAGCTCCAGCATCTTTTTGTGGGCCATGACGGGCATAACGCTCCGCACCAGCCCGCGCAGCTTCAGAAGCATCCGCTGTATCCGACGGGCCTGCTCCAGCTCACCGGCATAGTAGCAATCCCAGAGCTGCTGGCACTGCTTTGGAAACACGCTGGCCATGGCGATAATCGCGCCGTCTCCTCCGGACTGAAGGACGGGGAGCACCTGGGCGTCGTTTCCGGTAATCAGCTCGAAGCCCTCCGGAAGTTCCAGGCACTGGAACTCCTGAAACGTCAGGAAATCCATGCTGCTGTCCTTCAGGCCCGCCACGTTGGGGCAGGTGTCGCACACCTCCTGTACCACCTTGGGCGTGATGGGGTTATGGGTCATCCCCGGCATGTTATACAGATACAGGGGCATCCCCTCCGCCAGCTCCGCGGCCTTGCGGAAGTAAGCGGTCAGAGTCTCGGCGTCATAGCTGTGGTAATAGGGCGCGGTGACCGACGCCGCGTGGGCGCCCTCATGCCTGGCCCAGTCAAACAGCTCCTTCATGTCCGCCAGATTCATGGCCGTGGTGTTGAACAGAATACAGCTCTCCGGCCCCGCTCCCTCCACCGCCGCCGTCAGGAGCCTTTTCCGCTCCTCCAACGTCAGATTGACAAACTCTCCGGTGGTGCCGCAGACGAAGACGCCGTGTACTCCTGCATCCGTAATAAATTGGGTCAGCCGCGTGTATTCCCCGTAGTTGATGCTCCCGTCCTCCCGAAAGGGGGTCAATTGGGGGGCGGAAATACCGCGCAGACTGCATATTTTGGACATGGAGTCCCTCTCCTTTCCTGACTGACGCTTTGTCAGTCCAAAATAGCGCCTCTGGCCGCCGGCTCCACATTGCGGGCGTAGCGGGCCAGATAGCCCTCAGTAACCTTGGGCTGGTAGGGCGGCAGCTCGGCCAGCCGCCGGGCGATCTCCCCGTCGGAGAGGTCCACGTGCAGGGTCCCGGCATCGATGTCGATGTCAATGCGGTCGCCGTCTTGCACAATGGCGATGGGGCCGCGGCGGGAGGTCTCCGGGGAGACGTGGCCGATGCAGGGGCCGCGGGTCGCGCCGGAGAAGCGGCCGTCGGTCACCAGCGCCACCGACTCAGAAAAGCCCATGCCCACCAGTGCCGCGGTGGCGGTCAGCATCTCCCGCATGCCGGGGCCGCCCTGGGGGCCTTCGTTCCGGATCACCAGCACTTCGCCATGCTGTACCACGCCGCCGTAGATGGCCTTGACGGCATCCTCCTCACACTCAAAGCAGCGGGCAGGACCGCTGTGCCTGCGCATGGCGGCCGCCACGGCCGACTGCTTGATCACTGCGCCGTCGGGGGCCAGATTGCCCTTGAGTACCGTGATGGAGCCGTGGTCGCTGTAGGCGTCGGACACGGGGCGGATCACCTCCGGGTTGTGTTCAACCACCCGCTCCACATTCTGGCGGTGGGTTTTTCCGTTAACGGTCATCTGATCCAGGTTGATGAGTCCGTCCAGCTCGCGCATCACGGCGCCCACGCCGCCGGCCTGATCCAGATCGAGCATCGTATGGCTGCCGGAGGGCTTGATTTTGGCCAGATAGGGTGTCTCCGCCGACAGACGGCCGATCTCCTCCAGAGACATGTGCAGCTTTGCCTCGTGGGCGATGGCCGGCATGTGCAGCGTCATGTTGGTGGAGCCGCCCACGCTCAGTCCCACCCGGACCGCCAGCTCCAGCATCTCCTGGGTGACGATGTCCCGGGGCCGGATGTCTTCCTCCACCAGGCGAACCACCGCCATGCCGCTCTCCTTGGCCACCCGGTTCTTCTTGCCGCTGACCGCGTGGGCGCAGGCGCTGCCCGGCATCGTCAGGCCCATGGCCTCCGCGATGATGGACATGGTATTGGCCGTTCCCATCATAGCGCAGGAGCCGGGGGTAGGGGACATCAGCCCCTCCATGTACTCATACTCCTCCCTGGAGATCTCTCCGCGGGTCAGCTTTCCCGCCATCTCCTTCAGCTCATAGGTGCCGTACTGCTTCCCCTTGTATACGGCCGGCATCATGGGGCCGCCGGTGACGAGCACGGTGGGGAGGTTGATGCGCAGTGCCGCCATAATCATGGCCGGCACAATCTTATCGCAGCCGCCGATGAGCACCAGGCCGTCCAACTGGTGGCCGCCGGCATAGACCTCGATGGAGTCGGCGATCACCTCGCGGCTGGGCAGCACGCTGCACATTCCCACATGGCCCTGGGAAAAGCCGTCGCAGAGGGAGATGGTGTTCACCTCAAAGGGGACGCCTCCCGCCTCCCGCACGCCGTCCTTGACCAACTGGCCGATGCGGTTGAGGTGGATGTGCCCGGGATGCATCTCGTTATAGGTATTGATGACGCCGATAAACGGCTTGGCCAACTCCTCGTTGACCAGACCCATGCCCCGCAGATGGGCCCGGGGGCCCGCCATGCTCAGGCCGTTCACTACCTTGGAGCTTGGGTACTTTGGGTCCTTATAAATCAGATCCATCGGTTCACTCATGCAAATCTGCCTCCCTCATCTCTCTTTTTCGATACCCGAATGGGATAGTGCCAGCCCAGCTTCTCTGTAATGCGGGCCGCACACCGCAATATTTCCCCAGAGTAGGACAGCGCCTTTTCCAAGGAGAAGCGATAGTCCGGCGCGGCAATTCCGATGGCCGCCAGCACCTGGTTATCCACATCAAACACCGGCGCCGCGATGCACACCACGTCCGTATGGTGCTCGTGGTTATCCACTGCGTAGCCCTGAATCCGGATCACCTCCAGCTCCCGCCGCAGATCCTCCGCGTCGGTCAGGGTCTTGCCGGTGAAGCGCTCCCGTTTCACATGGGCCAGGTAGTTCTCCAGCCAGCTCTCGGATTTCCACGCCAGGATCGCCTTCCCACCCCCTGTACAGTGGAGCGGAATCCGTTTGCCCACCGCCGAGTGAAGCCCTACGGAGCTCTTTGCCCCCAGCTTTGCCAGATAGATGGCCTCCATATCCTCCTCCCCGATGAGGTGGATGGTCTCCAGGCTCAGATCGTTCAGATAGGCCATCTCTCCTCTGGCGGCCTCATAGAGAAAGTTTGTCTTTTGGAGCTGTATGGCCAGCAGGCGCGCCTCAAATCCTGCCCGGTAGCACTTTTTTACCTCATCCTTGATGACAAACCCGCAGTGCTGCATCTCCTGGAGAATCCGGTGGGTGGAGCTGGGCGGAATCCCCGTGGCAGCGGAGAGCTGGGCCAGCGAAATCTCCCCCTCGCAGTCGGCCAGCGCCACCAGGAGCTGCAGGGCCTTCATGGAGCTGTAGGTCCGCATCAATTCCTGCAATTCTTTTTTGTGATGCATAGCGATCTCCCAAACATTCTATATATAGAAAAACTAATTTATATTTGATTTTCGTTTGTATATTAACTCCTTTTTTTCGCCATTTCAAGGCACAAAAATTGGTCAATATTTTCCAAAAACCAGCTTTTTTTGCAACATTTCAAATATGGAAATCATATGCGATATGAGGGACGCCCTTTCGTTTTATTTATTCTATATACAAAATTTCTTTCTCAAAGTGCACAAAAAAAATAACTACTTTTCTCCCCTCCGTTCCGGGGTGCATAGCCTCTTCTCCCACCTGTCGGACCGTCCCGCTCAACAGGAGTCCTCCCGCTCTGCAAGTCAAAAAAGTGACTCAAATTTTGTATATTATTTACAATTTTAAGGAATATCACAAAAAGTCTGCAAAGTGTCTTGACTGTATTTGGTCAAAATGTTATACTCACCTCGTCAAATGTAAACGATTACATCAGAGGTGAAACAGGATGCGTGCCCCAACGATTTCGGAGGTCGCCAAAACCGCGGGCGTCTCTGTCGCTACTGTTTCCAGAGTGGTCAACGGCAGTCCCTCGGTGTCCCATGAGACCCAGGCGCGGGTGCAGGAGGCCATTGAGCGGCTGGGCTACCAGCCCAACGTGTGGGGCCGGAGCCTCCGGCGGGGCGAGAGCCGGGTGGTGCTGATCATCGTACCAAACGTAAGCAACCCCTACTACGCCCCCATCATCGCCGGGACGGAGGACCGGCTCCACGAGGACGGCTACAGCGGCATGCTGTGCATCACCAATGCCGAGGCGGGGCGCCGGGCGCTTTACCTGGAATTTTTGAAGGACGGCCGGGCCGACGGCGCCATTCTGATGGAGCCGGCCCGGGACGACCCCCATGTGACCGGCATGGCCCGCCACTACCACCTGGTACAGTGCAGCGAATACTGCGACAACCAGGCGGTGAGCCATGTGTCGGTGGACAATCTGGCCGCCGCCCGGGAGGTGGTGCTCACCCTGGCCGGGCTGGGCCACCGGCGCATCGGCTTTGTCGGCGCGGACAACGACTTCATGTCCACCATCGCCCGCCGGCAGGGCTATCTGGACGGGCTGCGCGTTCTGAACATCCCCCCGCGGGAGGACGACCAGACCTTTGCCGGACGGGATTACAGCTTTTCCTCCGGCGTGGAGGCCGCCCGGCGGCTGCTGGCCCGGCCGGAGCGCCCCACGGCCCTGTTCTGCATCTCCGACGTGCTGGCCCTGGGCGCCGTGCAGGCCGCCCGGGAGCTGGGCCTCCGGGTGCCGGAGGACTTGTCGGTGGTGGGGTTTGACGATGTGGAGTACGCCGTGATGGGCCACCCCAGGCTGACCACCGTGC
>PPYF01546238.1_pt1 | contig 10310 bp, 8 predicted proteins | sample 1559871 | NCBI WGS metagenome assembly PPYF01 (sample SAMN08240021, study PRJNA423297) | Human gut metagenome, whole genome shotgun sequencing project.
TACAGATGCCGGTTGTTACAACCAGGCAAACCGCACCGGATAAGGAACTGATCTCGTTGTTGAATAAACGGAAACGGGACATAGAAACTTATACGGACAGCCTGCGGTTGTGCAATAGGGAACTCAACCGGAAATTGCGTTTACTTATTACAAATCTGGATGAGCAGACATGGAACGCCTTCAGGAGCAAGGAAGAGCGTCTGAAAGCTTCCTACGAACATTCGACTTTGGTCATTACCGGCTTGATTATATTCTCAATCATCCTGTTGTTCATTTCGTATCTTGTCATACAACGGGATATTAAGGTCAAGGCAAAAAACAGGAAGCATCTGGAAGAAACGATAGAGCAGAACATCGCGCTGTTAGAAATGCGGAAGAATATCATCCTGACAATCTCTCATGACATCCGCGCCCCTCTGAACGTAATCAGCGGCAGTGCGGAACTTGCCGTGGATACCCGTGAAAAGAAACGCAGGAACACGCACCTGAACAACATCAGGATCGTGTGCCGGCACGTTGTACACCTGCTTAACAACCTGCTGGACGTGTACCGCCTGAACGAGGCCAAGGAAACCCGCAACGATGTGCCGTTCAACCTGAATGCCCTGTTGGAACGCATTGCCTTCGGCTTCTCCCACGTAATCAATAACAAAGGCATCCTATTCAATCACGATTTTACCGGTACCGATGTCAAGCTTTGCGGTGACGTGGACCGTATCGAACAGATTCTGGACAACCTGCTTAGCAATGCCGTCAAATTTACAGAAACCGGCACAATCAGCTTGAATGCTCGTTATAACAAAGGGGAGTTGGTGTTGGAAATCAAGGATACCGGCATTGGCATGAGTGAAGATGCGCTTTTACGTATCTTCCGCCCGTTTGAACGATTGGGTTCCGTCAGAAACGCGGAGGGTTTCGGATTGGGCCTGCCGATAACAAAAGGTCTTGTCAACCTGCTTGGCGGGACAATAGACGTGACGAGCGGCATTGACCAGGGTAGCACGTTCCGTGTTACACTTCCATTGAAAACCACGGATGAAACGGTAGAGAGCGAGAACTTGATAATTCCACATCCGGCACATTTGCCTCGGAATGTACTTGTCATTGATGACGACACGATGCTGTTGAATGTGATAAAGGAAATGCTGGAGCGTAACGGGATGAATTGTACTACCTGCGTAACCTCCAAGGACGTGGTCAAGGCGATGCGGGGCAAGGATTATGACCTGCTGCTTTCCGACATTCAAATGCCGGGTACCAACGGTATTGATTTATTAACCCTATTGCGCAACTCGAACATCGGAAACTCCCGTACCATCCCTATTGTAGCCATGACCGCACGCGGAGACAGGGACAAGGAAGCTTTTCTCCATGCCGGATTTACGGACTACATCTATAAACCGTTTTCATCCTCGGAACTGCTCGGCCTGCTTTCGAGGATGAAGACAGACAGGCGGGAGAAAAAACCGGAGGTTGATTTCAGTTTGGTCCTTTCAGAGGTCAATGACAAGCACAAGGCACTGCTTTCTCTTATATCCCAATCAGAGAAAGACCGAGAAGAACTTGATGCCGCCATGAAAAACGGCGACAGGCATAAGTTGCGTGAAATCACCCACCGTATGCAACCGATGTGGGAGTTCCTACGGATGGAAGAGCCCCTGCTGGCTTACCGTGCTTTGTTGAAAGACAGTAAAACAAGCGACAAAGAGTTAAAAGAATATACCCGGCAGATAATAGACAGCACCGCCATGCTCATCAAGGCGGCGGAAGCCGAGATAAAAAGACTGACAAATGAAACGGAAGATACTGATAGTTGAAGACAACGTGGGGCTGTCGCAAATACAGAAAGACTGGCTTTCCCGGGCCGGTTATGACGCTGTGACAGCCATGAGCGAGCCGATAGCCCGCTCGTTGATACGCAAAACGCAGTTCGACCTTATATTGTCGGACGTGCGGTTGCCGGAAGGCGACGGCATTTCCCTGTTGGAATGGTTGCGCAAGGAGAAGAAAGACATCCCGTTCATCATAACGACCGAATTCGTTTCCGTCCCGGACGTTGTGCGTACCATCAAACTGGGAGCCAGGGACTACCTGCCCAAACCGGTACACCGGGAACATCTGTTGGAACTGGCGGAAGATGTGTTCCACCCGGTAGCCACCGTGAGAAAGCAGGAACGGCAGTTGTTCCGCCGTATAAGTCCCATGATCCTGAAAGTGGAGAAATTCGCCAGACTGGTCGCCCCGTCCGATATGTCCGTGATGATACTCGGGGCCAACGGGACCGGCAAGGAGTCGGTGGCGCAGACCATCCATGACAATAGCGAACGATACGGCAAGCCTTTTGTCGCCGTAAACTGCGGCGCGTTACCCCGTGAGCTGGCAGCCTCGCTGTTCTTCGGGCATGAGAAAGGCGCGTTCACCGGGGCGGACACGGCAAAGACCGGATATTTTGACCTGGCGAAAGGCGGCACACTGTTCCTTGACGAGATAGGCACGATGCCGCATGAAATCCAATCCATGCTGTTACGAGTATTGCAGGAGAATGTATATACCCCGATAGGAAGCGGCAGGGAACGGATTTCGGATGTCAGGGTCATTTCCGCGACAAACGAGAATATGGAACAGGCCATCAAGGAGGGACGGTTCAGGGAAGACCTTTACCATCGTCTGAACGAGTTTGAGATCCGGCAGCCCTCCCTGGAGGAATGCCCGGAAGATATCATTCCGTTGGCGGAGTTTTTCCGTGAACGTTTCTCGAAAGAACTGAAAAGGACTACGCAAGGATTTACCGAAGAGACCAAACAGAGGATGCTTGCCTACCGGTGGCCGGGCAACGTGCGTGAACTCCGAAACCGTGTCAAGCGTGCCGTACTGGTCTCTGAGTCTCCGATGCTTGACGTGGATGGATTGGAAATAACTGTCTGTGTATGTAGAAATGAAGAAACAGACACACTTGCAATCCTGCCTCTGAAAGGTGAAGCATTTGAGAAAGAAAGCATTATCAGGGCTCTCAAAGCCTGCAACGGTCACCGGGAACAAGCGGCTGGAATGCTGAACATCAACCCGGCAACACTGTACAGGAAGATGAAGAAATACGGGCTGAAATGAATTTGACGACTAAAAATAGTGCAAATGTCACTGAATATGTGTACTTTTGCATTTAAATAGCGAAAAATGCGGCGTGCTGTCTAATGGGCAGTTGCCGTTTATATATAGACATAAGACCGCAAGCGTCCTAATGGGAATCTGGAAAATGAACATTAACAGGAACTATTGCGTGATTGCTTATGCTATGCCTTGGCATAGCGTGCATTCACCTATTCCTGTTAAGGGCATTCCAGAGCCTCCATTAGAAATAGCGTGGATTGCACGCTTCTTTTTTACAGTTTCCGGTTGAAAAAGAATTAAAGCTATGGCAAGGATTCAAGTTGTGACGGCAATAACATTGGACGGTTTCCTTCCGGAACCGGCCGGAGCACTTGTGTCCTGGGTAAGAAACGACAGGCGGGGTTTCCCCTTTTGGCGTGAACGCTGCTCGGCCCTTATATTGCCCCATTCCATCCTTGATTTGCTTTGCGAGAAAGACAACAGGGACGATTCATTCATTTACCTTGCTGAAATCATAGAACCGGAATCGGTGGAGCTGCTTCGCGGGCTTTTCCTCTATGATCTTGTTGATGAACTTGTGGTTTACCAGCTGCCGTTTTCTGCCGGACAAGGGATTCCCGTGTTGAATACATTCCGACCACAACATTGGGAACTGCATAAAACCACCTCTTTTTCCAACGGCATCTGCCGTCTGATCTACCGCAAATCTTGCAAGATGTAACTTGCATTTTGCGAAAAAACTTGCATTTTGCAAGAACATTTTCATCTCCACTTTTCATACTAAAAATTTTTATTCCGCTGTATTTCAATGGAATGCCAATGCCATTCAGTGAAATACATGGTCATTGGTACGCCATTAGCCCTATATGTAGTATAACCTGTTGCGCGACAAGGTGTAAGCAAAACTATTATTTACACTAAAGACAGAATGCATTATGCTACAGATAAACAGCGAAAGTGTCCAAATAATGCTCATGCAAATCATGGAACGGTTTGATAGGATCGACCGTACCCTGGAGCGGATGAACAAGTTGAAAGAGTGTCTGGAAGGCGACACACTTCTGGATAACTATGACCTTTGCCAATTGCTCGGTATCACCAAACGCACGCTGGCACGTTACCGCCAGAAGAAGTATGTCACCTATTACATGATTGACGGACGGACTTACTACAAGGCCTCCGAAGTGGAAGCGTTCCTCAACCAAAAAGGGAAGGTGTTGCCCCCAAAACTGAAAAATCGGATGGATGTTCAACTCAAAAAATGACTGGTATGGAAATAGTATGTATCGACAAACAGACGTTCGATGAACTTCGGGTACGTTTCGGCAAACTGGAGGAAAAGGTAATGGGTATGTGCCGTCCGGTGGAAGACCTCGGCTTAAAAAAGTGGCTTGACAACCAGGAGGTGTGCGAGATATTGCGCATATCCAAAAAGACGCTTCAGGTGTACCGTGACAAGGGTATCCTGCCTTACTCACGCATCAAGCACAAGATTTTCTTCAAAACCGAAGACGTACACAAACTATTGGAATCGAATTACTACCACTTAAAACGAGAACTATGAGCTATCATTTTTTAGAACGGAAAGACCCGCGTGTCGATGTCCTGTTTCAGGGACTTGACAATATGGAGCGGTTAATCGCAGCGATGGAGGACACCCCTAAATCCGTATTCCACGGCGAACGTTTCCTGACGGACGAGGAACTATCCAAAATTCTGAGGGTCAGCAGACGGACATTGCAGGAATACCGCACACTTGGTGTTGTCCCTTACTATCTGGTACAGGGCAAGGCTCTCTACAAGGAATCGGACATCCTTAAAATATTGGAAGATTCCTACAAGCGGTGCAAGGAAGATATGCGGTGGGTGTGACATGACAAAACGGAGAAACGGCCCGTTCATAGGGACATGCGTTTCTCCGTTCTTGATTTTCAGATAGCGCGGGGGGGCCTTTTTCTGCCTTTCCGAGCGGTGAAATCCTCCTCGCAAAGTTCAGTCGTGCTGCTGAAACCGCTTGCTTTCAAAGCCTTCATGTCCTCGTCCACTTTCTTGTCCGTCACCTGCGCGTAAAGTTGCGTTGTAGAAATCGACATGTGTCCCATCATGCGGCTAACCGTCTCTATCGGGACTCCGAGTGAGAGTGTGACATGGGTTCCGAAATTATGCCGGGCCTGGTGGAAGGTCAAATCGAAACCGTACACCTTTCCCAGTTCCCGCGTCAGCAGGATAAAATAGCCGCGGCGGTAAACATTGAACACATTATCCCCTTGTCGCTGGTTCCGGTATTTTTCAATGATTCGTAAGGGAATATCCAACAGGCGGACGGATGAAAGCGTGTCTGTCTTTTGACGGCGTATGTGAATCCACCATGCGCCGTCTTCGGACTGTGTGATGTCACTTGTCTTCAACCTTTTCAAGTCCGCGTAAGCCAGTCCGGTAAAGGTCGAAAACAGGAACATGTCCCTCACGAATTGCAGTTGAGGTTTCTCCACGGGAGTCTCCATAAGTTTCTTGAGGTCTTCCAGCTTCATGTGGCGGCTCTTCCGTCGTGGCAACGCAGGGTGGAGACGGCAGTACGGGTCACGGCGGAGCGTTCCCTGGCTGACTGCCAGTTTGGTCATCTTTTTCAGGCGGTACAGATGCTCATGCACGGTCTTGGGCATCATGTGGCAGTCCTTGCAAAGGAACAGTTCAAAATCATCATAGAAATTCTTGTCAAGGCTACGTAGCGTGACATCTTCCACGCCTTTCTTATCCTTGATGAAAGCGGAAAGGTGCTTGTACGATCTCAAGTAAGAATCAAGCGTTTCCTTGATGCGGTCCAGCCCAACACGTCTTCTGAAATCTTCGTTATGTTCCCGGAAGAGAGCCAGCAGGGTAAGCGGTTTCAGCCCGACACCCATTACGGCGTTCTTCACCAGTTCCGCCGTGATGAATCCCAGGCTGTTCTTAATCCGGTTGTAATGTCCGGTAATCTCCTCCGTCAATTCGTCTATGGCACGGTTCACTGTCACCGCATTCGCACTGCGTCCGTTGGCAAGGCCTTTTTCCGGATTCCAGATGTCGGGATTGACGGATACCTTCGTGCCAATCTGTTCCCATTCGGCATCAATGCTTACCTTGCACAATAATTGACAGGTTCCGTCCTTGCGCATTTTGGTGCGGTTGATATAAAACAGTATCGCGAATGTACTGCGATGTCTGATGGTTTTGTCTGCATGTTCACTTTTCTTTTTCATCTTATTGCGTTTTAGTCGTTTGTCAAATAACCACGGAGAAGCGTTCCGCTATCCTCTCGTTCAGCACACGGGTGTCGGCATTTATCTTGTCGTCAGTCACTTTGGCATAGATTTGGGTCGTCTCAATCCGGGCGTGTCCCAACATCTTGCTGACCGTTTCAAGCGGAACCCCATGTCCGAGCGTGATTTCGGTCGCATAGGTATGGCGGCCGGCATGAAAAACCAGCGGACAGTCTATGTCACAGAGTTTTGCGATACGTTTTAAGTTAAGGTTCATCGTGCTGTTGGAATACATGGGTAGCAGTTTCCCGTCCGGCGCTGTGTCCCTGTATTTCTCCATGATATGTAACGGCAGGTCCAGCAGGGGGATTTCAAACTCGACTCCGGTTTTCCGGCGCGAGCTTCTGATCCACCATGTGCCGTCATCGGGAAGTGACAGATGCTCTTTCGACAGAAGCCGCATATCACTGTACGGGATGCCGGTGTAGCATGAGAAGAGGAACAAATCCCGTGTGAGATAAAGGTTCGGTCTGTGAAGAGGCATGGTCATAAGCCGTTGCAGTTCCTCGGATGTGAGATACCTCCGTTTCTGTTTCGGGCGCACGGGTTCATAGCCGGTAAACGGGTAGGTGGTGATGATGCCGTCCGCTACGGCTTCACCAACGATGATTTTCAACTGCACGGTCAGGTTGATAATCGTTCCCGGAGAGAGGCGACAATCTGTCCGAAGGTGCGAATCGTAATCCTGTATGAAGGAGAGGGTCAATGCCGAAAACGGGATATCCGACAAGTTGTACTTTTCCCGCATGAACCTTTCCACATGGTTGTAGGCGTTCCGATAGCTTCTCAAACTGCCTTCGGTCCGGTTTACACCCACGCGCTTCGCGAAGTTCTCAATAAACGTGCGGAAGTAGCTCAATAACGTTGTCTGTTCACCAGCCATACCCAACAGCAGACTTTTGACATCATCCGCAGTCACACTGTCACGAACAACCGACAGTTCAGCATAGATTCCCAATGCCATCGCACGGATTTCATCCAGCCGATTGTTGATTTCCTTCGCCTTCACACTTTTGCCTGAAGCACGCCCCGAACTCCATATTGCCTGCGGCACACGGAGTTTCAGGCTGAAAGCCGCTTCAGAATACTTGCCGATGTTCAGCCTTGCCATTACAGGACACATACCATCGGCATCCGCCTCGCTCTTTTTGAGGTAGAACGACACCTTTACATTCGCTTGTTCCATAACCTTTTACTTTGTTTGCAAAATTACCGGATATCGAGCAAATGAACGGCATGACGAATATAGCGGAATATGGAAAGAAGCTCCATGCGTAACATTCAGAACCCGTATTTTTTCCCTTTAGCGAAAAAAGCATTAACTTTGTACTCGCAAAATATGAGTGAAACAGCGTTCTTTACGGTGATGTCAGTGGCAGTGCATAGACCTTTTTCCAATATTGTTTTCGACCTTGAACAGGCAACGGATAAGTAGCAATTTATTTTCCTAACTCCTCCAAAACGGGGCAAAACCATATAATGGACGAATATAGGTAAAACCTACATATCTCCCTTTTATTCCAATAGTTTGCATTATTCCTGCGAAATCCATCCGTATGTGAGCGAGTTTGACTATATTTGCATGTTTTGTGAAAAAATCAATTAAACTATAATATGAGCGAAGAGATTGAGAAAAACGAAAGAGAGTATTCCGCCGATAGTATTCAGGTACTGGAAGGTTTGGAGGCAGTGAGGATGCGTCCCTCCATGTATATCGGAGACGTTAATGTCAAAGGGTTGCACCATTTGGTTTACGAGGTCGTAGACAACTCTATAGACGAGGCTTTGGCTGGATTTTGTGATCATATTCAGGTAACTATAAACGAAGATAACTCGATCTCTGTGAGAGATAACGGTCGGGGTATTCCGACAGCACGCCATTCCAAAGAGAATAAATCGGCTCTGGAAGTGGTTATGACCGTATTGCATGCCGGAGGTAAATTCGATAAAGATTCTTATAAAGTGTCCGGTGGTTTGCACGGGGTAGGTGTTTCCTGCGTCAATGCGCTTTCTACTACTTTAATTGCAGAGATTCACCGGGAAGGAAAAATCTGGAGACAGGAATATCACAAAGGGATTCCTGCCGGAGATGTACAGGTGGTAGGAGATACCGATCGCACCGGGACTACGATTACTTTCTTGCCGGATGATACGATTTTTTATGTTACCGAGTATAAATACGATATCTTATCGGCCCGGTTGCGGGAGTTGGCTTATTTGAACAAAGGGATTCGTTTGTCGTTGACCGATAAACGGGAGATCGATCCGGAGACCAATGCTCCCCGGCATGAAGTGTTCTTTTCTCAACACGGTTTGAGTGAATTTGTCGAATACCTCGATAATACCCGGGAAAAACTGATCGAAGATACGATCGATATAGCGACAGAAAAGAATGGAATCCCTGTGGAGGTCGCTTTGCATTATAATACGGGTTTTTCAGAGAATGTATTTTCTTATGTCAATAATATCAATACGATAGAAGGAGGTACTCACCTGACCGGTTTCAAACGGGGCTTGACGACGACCCTGAAAGCTTATGCCGAGAGTCACGGAATGCTTTCAAAACTGAAATTCGATATCAATAGCGATGATTTCCGCGAAGGATTGACGGCTGTGATTTCGGTGAAAGTGGCAGAACCGCAGTTTGAAGGTCAGACTAAAACGAAATTGGGGAATACAGAAGTCGGTACGGCTGTTTCACAAGCTGTATCTACTGTTCTGGAAAACTATCTCGAAGAAAACCCGAGAGAAGCTAAGGCAATTGTGGATAAGGTCATTCTGGCAGCCACTGCGCGTCATGCAGCCCGTAAAGCCCGTGATCTTGTGCAGCGTAAAACTGTATTGAGTGGCTCCGGTTTGCCCGGTAAACTGGCCGACTGTTCGGATAATGATCCGGCAAAATGTGAAATCTTCCTGGTCGAGGGAGATTCAGCAGGGGGCACGGCAAAACAGGGACGTGACCGTCGTTACCAGGCTATTTTACCCTTGCGGGGAAAAATCCTGAATGTAGAGAAGGCTATGATGCACCGGGTATATGAAAGCGATGAAATAAAAATAATTTTCCAGGCTCTGGGGATTACGATCGGTACTCAGGAAGACTCCAAAGCCGTTAACCTGGAAAAATTGCGTTACCATAAGATTGTGATCATGGCCGATGCCGATGTCGATGGTGCACATATCGCTACTTTGATTATGACTTTGTTCTTCCGTTTTATGCGTCCGGTGATCGAGAACGGATATCTGTATATCGCAACGCCTCCTTTATATTCTGTGAAGAAAGGAAATAAAGAACAACGGTATTGCTGGACAGATAAAGAACTGGAACAGTTGGTAAATGAAATGAGCAACGGTAAAGGGGATGCCGGGTTGCATATCCAGCGTTACAAAGGTTTGGGTGAGATGAGTAAAGAGCAGTTGTGGGAAACGACCATGTCACCGGAGAACCGGATATTGCGTCAGGTATCTATCGAAAATGCTGCCGATGCCGACCGGATCTTCTCGATGTTGATGGGAGACGATGTGCCGCCCAGACGGCAATTTATCGAACAAAATGCAACCTATGCAACTATCGATGCTTAAAGCAGAAAGAAGTCAGAACGAATTGTTATTACTTCGGTAGAGATGAGCGGACCTTCGGTACTGATGGAAAATGCAGTCAGCACCGAAGGTCCGCTAAGTTTAGTGTAAGATAAAATAGTTCCCAATAAATTAAAATGAGAGTAGCTGTATTTTGTGCTTCTGCCAATGAGGTGGAGCCATGTTATTTTAGAGAAGCCGGCCGATTAGGAAAAAGGATCGGAGAATTAGGGTGGCAATTGATTTATGGAGGCACGAACATCGGGTTGATGCGGGAAGTTGCCGATGCTACGATTCGGCAAGGAGGCGAAGTAACCGGGATTATAC
>PPYF01017379.1_pt1 | contig 10309 bp, 7 predicted proteins | sample 1559871 | NCBI WGS metagenome assembly PPYF01 (sample SAMN08240021, study PRJNA423297) | Human gut metagenome, whole genome shotgun sequencing project.
GCTACGAGGAGGAGGGCTCCACCACCACCCCGTACGACATGGTTCGTGTCAACCGCATCGACCGCTACGAGCTGACCGCTGAGGCTCTGCGCATGATCGACGCCGACAAGTACGCCGACAAGATCGACGAGCTCGAGAAGTTCCGTGATGAGGCCTTCCAGTTCGCCGTCGACAACGGCTACGACCACCCGGACTACACCGACTGGGTGTACTCCGGCGTGAACACCGACAAGAAGGGTGCCGTCACCGCTACCGCCGCTACCGCTGGCGACAACGAGTGATAACACCTCCACGGTGTTGTTAGTTCGCTAACACCAAAGGGCTCGGGATTCGTCCCGAGCCCTTTGCTTATTCATAAGCCCTGTCACGGCGGGGCAGAACAAAGCGAACTGTTGTGATGTTTTAATCGCGTAGCACCCTGAAATGCAGCAGGGCATTGCGCACACCGTCGTGGTCCACATCGTCAGTGATGTAGTCGGCGGCGGCCTTGGGCTCGGCGGTCGCATTGCCCATCGCGACCCCGATGCCGGCGTAGGCGAGCATATCCGTGTCATTGCCGCCATCGCCGAAGGCCATGGTCTGCTCGCGCGTGATGCCGTAATGCGCCATGAACCGCTGGATGCCGCGCGGCTTGCCGCCATCGGCCGGAATCAGATCCGTGAAATCCGGATGCCAACGCACCCCGCGCACATTGCTGCACAGTCCCACCAGTTCGGCCTCCAGCTCGGGCCCGACAAAGGGACTGATTTGGAAAGTCTCATGATCCAGCGCGCGGGTGCGCGGGTCCTCGAAATACCGGGTCGGTGCGGTTTTGCCCAGTTTGCTCCACGTGGCGCGAAGCAGATCATTGGACTGGTTGAAGTACACGTAATCCTTCTCGCCGAAATTGCACACCACATCGGGGTGACGGTCCAGCCAGTCGAGAATCACCTCAATATCAGCAGTATCCAAGGCCTGCGAGGCAAAGAAGCCGGTGTCATCAAAACAATACTGCCCATTGAACGCCACCACGCCATCGAACGTCACCGGCATGGTATCCAGCACCACGTGCATCTGTGAAGGCGCGCGGCCCGTGCAAATCAACACCTTGACGCCTGCGGCCTGCAGCCGGTGAATCGCCTCGATTGTGGAATCCGGCACCGTATGGGTCGTGAAACTGGTGAGCGTGCCATCGATATCGAAGAATACGGCTCGGATATCGGCATTGGCAGTATCGGTAGTCATAGCTTCCATTGTCAAAGCCCCTCTCGACGTGCTTTCCGGCGTGTTCGGCACGCCTATAGCGGGTTATCAAACGCACGAATCCCGGACATTGCATGCGCGCCATAAAAGACACCTATATGGCAATCGGCCATTTTCCGTCACTTTCGCGGTTCAAGCGCGTTATGGTGTTACCCGACATCAATTTTGGAGAGAGGAAATCCAATGACAGCAGCAACCCAGCCGGCAACCCCGGCCGCTCCTAACAATAACGAGCCGGTGCGTGTGAACCACACCGCCCGCAACGTCATCATCACCATCGTGGTCGTGGCGATTATCGCCGTGGCCGCGTTCTTCGGCTACCGCGCGTTTGCCGGTGCCAACGAGTCGTCCGCCAAGGGCAGCAAGGGCAACCCGGTCAAGATCGGCGTGGTCGGCGCTACCAACCCCGAATGGGTCAAGTTCAAGCAGGACGCCGAGAAGGCCGGCATCTACGTCGACATCGTCGACTTCCAGGACTACACCTCCGAAAACCCGGCCCTTGACTCCGGCGAGCTGGACCTCAACGAATTCCAGCACCTGCTCTACTTGGCCAACTACAACGTGAGCAACAAGAAGGACCTGCAGCCCATCGGCGGCACCGCCATCTACCCGCTCGGCGTGTACTCCACCAAGGTCAAGGACATCAAGGACCTGAAGCAGGGCGACACCGTCACCATTCCGAACGACGAAACCAACCAGGCCCGCGCTATCGGCGTGCTCAAGGCCGCCGGTCTCGTGACGCTCAAGGGCGACTGGACCGCCTTCTCCACCCCGGCCTACATCGACGAAGCCAAGAGCAAGGTCAAGGTCACCCCGCTCAAGGCCGAACAGGTGGCCACCACCCTGAAGGACCCGACCATCGCCGCTGGTGTGATCAACAACGACTACGTGGCCGATGCCGGTCTCGACCCGAAGGACGCCATCTACCAGGATGACGCCGAATCCGAAGAGGCTCGCCCCTACATCAACGTGTGGGTGGCCCGCAAGGCGGACGTGAACAACGAGACCTACAAGAAGCTCGTTTCCATCTACCAGCAGAAGGATGTGCTCGACGCCCTGCAGGAGAACTCCGGCGGTACCGCGGTGTTCGCCGACAAGTTCAGCGCCAGCGAGCTGCAAGGCTTCCTGTCCGACATTGAGAAGGATGCCAAGGCCCAGCAGTGAGCCGCGGCTGATACGAGCGCACGACTAGCCTGTCCATAGCCATTACCACCAAGCGGAGCGAGTACCCGAGCCAACAATCGGGATTCGCTCCGCTTCCGTGACCGGACACCAACAACCAGCATCAGGGAGCACTATGAGCGACCCCATCATCACCTTCGACCATGTCGTGAAGGAATTCAAAACACGCGGACGCGGCGCGAACATCGCACGAGCCGTGGATGACGTCAGCCTGACCATCGATCGCGGTGACATTTTCGGCATCATCGGCTATTCCGGTGCAGGCAAATCCACACTGGTCCGGCTTATCAACGCGCTCGAACGACCCACCTCCGGCACTGTGACCGTGCTTGGTACTGATATCACCTCTCTGAGTGAGACCAAGCTGCGGCCCATCCGCCAGAAAATCGGCATGATTTTCCAGCAGTTCAACCTGTTCTCCACCAAAACCGTGGCCCAGAACATCGCCTACCCACTGCAACTCGATCACTGGCGCAAGGACTATCAGGATCGTCGTGTCAACGAACTCCTTGAATTCGTGGGCCTCAGTGAGCACGCAAACAAATACCCTTCGCAGCTGTCCGGCGGCCAGAAGCAGCGCGTCGGCATCGCCCGCGCACTGGCCACTAATCCGGAGATTCTGCTCGCCGACGAAGCCACCAGCGCGCTCGACCCGGAAACCACCACCGAAGTGCTGGCCTTGCTCAAGCGTGTGAACGAGGAATTCGGCATCACCATTGTGCTTATCACCCATCAGATGAACGTGGTCCAGCAGATTGCCGGCCGCGTGGCCGTAATGAGCGCCGGACGCGTGGTCGAATCCGGCGACGTATACGATGTGTTCGCTGCACCCCAGCAGCCGGTGACCAAGCGATTCATTGCCACCGCATTGTCTGGCCTGCCCGAGGAAGACCGGGTCGAGCGATTGCATCACGAATGGTCGGGCCGCATTGTCACCGTGCTTATCCGCCAAAAGGACGTTTCCGGCACCCAAGGCCATGAACTCAAGGCATCCGGACAGAATATCTCCGAACTCATCGCCAAATACGGCGTCGAATCCAGCCTGCTCTACGGCGGCATCGACACGGTCAAGGGGACCGCCATCGGTGCCATCACCTACGAATTCAACGGGCCCGGCTGGCATGTGGACGAATTCCTGCGCGAGCTCGCCGCCAATAGCGACGTCATCGACTTCGGCACCGCCGCAAAGCCTGTGGCCTACGCCGACGCAGTCGCCGGACATGCCTCCTACGCCGAAGACCGCGCCCATGACCCACTGGCGGCCGATACTGCCACCGCGCCCGCCGCGTCCGCCGCCGCACATGAAGGAGCCAACGCATGATCATCCTCGCCAACCCGCGTAGCGACTGGAACGTGCTGCGTCCACTACTGTTCGAATCCATTGGCCAGACCCTGACCATGGTGCTCGTCACCCTCGTCATCGGCGGATTCCTCGGCCTGATCCTCGGCGTGGTGCTCTATGGCACCCGCCCCGGCAACCTGTTCGAGAACGCGGTCGTCTACCGCATCCTTGACATCATCGTCAACATCGTGCGCCCGATTCCGTTCATCATCTTCCTGGCAGCCATGCAGCCGCTCACCATCGTCGTGGTCGGCACGTCCATCGGCACCGTGGCCGCCATCTTCCCGATGGTGGTGATGTGCACCTTCGCCACCTCGCGTCTGGTCGAACAGAATCTCGTGCCGGTCGACCCGGGAGTAATCGAGGCCGCGCGTTCGATGGGTGCCGGCAAGCTCACCATCATCCGCGCCGTGCTCATCCCCGAAGCCCTGGCACCGCTGATCCTGGCCTACGCCTTCCTGTTCATCGGCGTGCTCGACATGTCTGCCATGGCCGGCTACATCGGCGGTGGCGGTCTCGGTAACTTCGCCATCGCCTACGGCTACCAGAAGTTCGACCAGACCGTCACCTGGACGGCCGTGATCATCATGATCGTACTGGTCCAGGTGGTGCAGGGCATCGCCAACGCCATCGCCAAACGACTGCTCAAACGCCAGCAATAACAAGGCATACTGACCCCATAGATCGCGGCCCTCGCCAATATGAAGCGAGGGCCGCAATATATTCTGCGCGCTACTAGAATCGAGAACCATGAGCGAACACATCGACATTGACCACGAACTCATCACCATCCGCCACTACCTGCACGCCCATCCGGAGCGTAGTTTCCGTGAATTCGACACCAGCATCTATCTGACCGATCAGCTCAAGGCGCACGGCATCGAGATCCTGCACAACCCGCTGGAGACTGGTGTTGTGGGGCTCATTCAGGGCGAGGCCGGTCCCGGGCCGCGTATCGGGCTGCGCGCTGACATCGACGGCCTGCCCATCGTGGAAGACTCCGGACTGGAGTTCAGCTCCGTCAATGAAGGCGTGATGCACGGCTGCGGCCACGACCTGCACATGACCGGTCTGCTCGGTGCCGCCTTCTGGCTCGCCGAGCACCGTGACAAGTTCGCCGGCTCGATCAAGATTCTGTTCCAGCCGAGTGAGGAGACCGGCCAAGGCGCTCGCGCCATGATCGACGCCGGACTCGTGGATGACGTCGAAGCCATTATCGGCACGCACAACAACCCCAACTATGCGCCCGGCCAGCTGGCCATCGGCGTTGAGCCGATGATGGCCGGCTGCGTGAAATTCCGCGTGACCCTCCACGCCCAAGGCACCCACGCCGGTTACCCGTACAAGGGCACCGGGCCCATCGAAGCGCTCGCCAGTATTATTCTGAGCCTGCAGACCATCGTGAGCCGCAACGTCACGCCCTTCCACCCGCTGGTGCTGTCCGTTACCGAAGTGCACGGCGGCCATGTGTGGAACGTGGTGCCCGCCGAAGCCGGATTCCAAGGGACTGTGCGCTATTTCCACAAGTCGGATGGCAATCTGGTCGGCCGCCGATTCAAGGAAGTGGTGGAACACACCGCCGAGGCATACGGCATCAGCGCCGACGTGGTCTGGGATGACTTTCAAGACCCGCTGGTCTCCGATCCAGGTCTCGCCAAGGCCGTGGCGGCGGATGTCAACGACTACGCGCAGCTCGAACCGATACGTCAGTCGATGGCGGGGGAGGACTTCTGCGAATTCGCCAAGGTGACGTTGCCGGTGTTCGCGTTCGTCGGGTCAAACGGCCAGGAAGGTTGCGCCGACTGGCATAGCCCGCATTTCGTGGGTCTCGACGAATCCATTCCCACCTTCGTCAACTTCTACGTCAACACCGCTCTGCGCGTGCTCAACGAGCTGAAGTAAATCCTTTTCTGGCTCGCCTCCGGAGGCTGAGGCGTTAGGCAGACAGCCCAGTGGGCTGTCTGTAGCCGAAGGTGAGGCGACAGCCGAACCAGATATGCGCGGGCCTCGCCCGTCCATAAGTGCAGGACGAGCTATCAGCGAAGCTGACTGAGGGGAGTGACATTCGTTCATTAGGTCGATTCATCGTCCATTAGGTCGGTGAACGGCGATACTGGTTGTTGGAATCGCGCCATTGCAACGACTGATATCGCATTGCAGTGACCTAATGAACGCAAAAACGACCTAATGAATGACGCCAAGCCGGAAGAACAGGCAATCCGACGTCATACGCGGCTACACTAAGAATCTATGACACAGCTTCGCTTCGCACTCGCCCAGATCGACACCTGCGTCGGCGCGCTTGACGCCAACGCCGCCAAGGTGCTCGACTACTCCCGTAAAGCCGCCGCAGGAAACGCCCAAGTGGTTGTTTTCCCGGAAATGACCCTCACCGGATACCCCATCGAGGATCTGGCCCTGCGCCGCACCTTCCGCCAAGCCGCATGGGACAAGGCCAACGAACTCGCCACCCAGCTCAACGACGACGGCCTCGGCGATCTGTTCGTGGTGGTCGGCACCGTGGGCACCGACCGCAAGACCTCCAAGCCGCGCAACCGACTGGTGGTCTTGCACCAAGGCGTGGTCTGGGCTGGCTACGACAAGCACTTCCTGCCCAACTACGGCGTGTTCGACGAATTCCGCATCTTCTCCGCCGGCGACCGCTCCGTGACCCTCGACGTGGACGGCGCCACCATTGGCGTGGCCATCTGCGAGGACATCTGGCAGGACGGCGGCCCGGTGGCCGACCTGGCCACCAAGAACATCGACCTGCTGCTCACCATCAACGGCTCGCCGTATGAGGAAGGCAAGACCAACACCCGTTTCGAGCTCGCCCAGCGTCGTGCCGCCGAGGTTAACGCCCCGGTCATCTACCTGAATCAGGTCGGCGGTCAAGACGACCTCGTCTTCGACGGCGGCAGCTTCGTGGTCGACGCCGACGGCACGCTTATCGAACGCAGCCCGATGTTCATGGAAAACCTGACGTTCTGGGACTTCGATTCCGCCGCCGAACATCAGGCCAAGGCCGAGATCGTTCCGGAACTCGACCCGGACGAAGAGGTATACACCGCCTGCGTGCTCGGCCTCAAGGACTACATGGCCAAGAACCACTTCACCGGCGTGACGCTGGGCCTCTCAGGAGGCATCGACTCCGCACTGGTAGCCGCCATGGCGGCCGACGCATGCGGCGGCGAGAACGTCTGGGGCATCTCCATGCCCTCCATGTACTCCTCCGACGGTTCCAAAGACGACGCCGCCGATTTGGCCTCCAACATTGGCGCCCATTACGAGGTCCAGCCCATTGAGCCATTGTTCAACGCCTACCAACAGCAACTTGACCTCGATGGCGTCTCCGCCGAGAACCTGCAGGCCCGCATCCGCGGTGTGATCGTGATGGCCAGCTCCAATTCGCGCGGTCTGCTCGCCGTGGCCACCGGCAACAAGTCAGAGCTCGCCTGCGGCTACTCGACCATCTACGGCGATGCGGTAGGCGGCTACGCACCCATCAAGGACCTGCTCAAGACCCGTGTCTGGGAGATCAGCCGTTGGCGTAACAAGGCCGCGGCCGCAGGCGTCGGCATCGGCGGTCTCAAGATCGTGGGCAACGAGGACGGCAACACCGGCATCCCGTTGAAGGACGGCGTGATGATTCCGGTCTCCTCCATCGAGAAGGCACCCTCGGCCGAGTTGCGCCCCGGGCAGAAGGACTCCGACTCCCTGCCCGAATACGCGCTGCTCGACAAGGTGCTCGCCGCATACATCGAGCACGCGCACGGCCGCGCCGACCTGTTAGCCGACGGCTTCGACCAGGTCACCGTAGACACCGTGATGCGATTGGTGGACCGCGCCGAATGGAAGCGCCGCCAATACCCGCTGGGACCGAAGGTCACGGCCCTCGCGTTCGGCCGCGACCGCCGACTGCCCGTCACCAACGCATTCAGGGAATAAACATATATTGCTCCCGCCAGCGGGAGCAAGTAATACCGTTGAGGAGGTACCAATGACAGACGATAACAAGAAGCAGTGGTATTTCAACACCGTCAAGAAGCAGGCCGAGTTGGGCATGGTCTCACCGATCGAACAGCGCATGGGTCCGTACAAGACCAAGGAAGACGCCGAACATGCGTGGGACATCGTGGTGGACCGCAATGCCAGATGGGAGGAGGAGAACCGGCGCTGGAAGAACTACGGCGTGAAACCCGCACAGGCTCGCCCCGAGGATTGACGGTCGAAAACTGACGGATACGGTTCTGCTGTCAATCTCAAGACCGAACCGCTCATACGAACATCACAGTATGAGCGGTTTCCCATATCTGGAGACGTGCAATAGTCCCATCAATACCTAGAAGCCATTGGAATGGTAGCGTTCACAGAAACAATGTGAGATAGCTCACTCCCAATTTCAGCTTTTCTCAAGCAAGTGCCAACTACACTGTTGAACCAAGGGTTCCGTGAAGATGCGAAACCTACAACCCCATTTAAGGAGTGACATGACCGCAGTGGAAAATGCAGCTGTCTCCCAGGAGGAGCTCGACGCCAAGGCGTGGGCCGGCTTCACCGAGGGCAACTGGCAGAAGGATATTGACGTCCGCGACTTCATCCAGAAGAACTACACCCCGTACGAGGGCGACGAGACATTCCTGGCTCCTGCCACCGAGAAGACCAAGCACCTGTGGAAGTACCTCGACGACAACTACCTGGCCGTGGAGCGCAAGCAGCGCGTCTACGACGTGGACACCCATACCCCGGCCGACGTCGACGCCTTCCCGGCCGGCTACATCGACTCCCCGGAAGTCGATAACGTGGTCGTTGGCCTCCAGACCGACGTTCCCTGCAAGCGCGCGATGATGCCGAACGGTGGCTGGCGCATGGTCGAGCAGGCCATCAAGGAAGCCGGCAAGGAACCGGATCCGGAGATCAAGAAGATCTTCACCAAGTACCGCAAGACCCACAACGACGGCGTCTTCGGCGTGTACACCAAGCAGATCAAGGTCGCCCGCCACAACAAGATCCTCACCGGTCTGCCGGACGCCTACGGCCGTGGCCGCATCATCGGCGACTACCGCCGCGTCGCCCTGTACGGCGTGAACAAGCTCATCGCCTTCAAGAAGCGCGACAAGGACTCCGTGCCGTACCGCAACGACTTCACCGAGCCGGAGATCGAGCACTGGATCCGCTTCCGTGAGGAGCACGACGAGCAGATCAAGGCTCTGAAGAAGCTCATCAACCTCGGCAACGAGTACGGCCTCGACCTGTCCCGCCCGGCCCAGACCGCGCAGGAAGCCGTGCAGTGGACCTACATGGGCTACCTGGCCTCCATCAAGTCCCAGGACGGCGCCGCCATGTCCTTCGGCCGCAACTCCGCCTTCCTCGACTGCTACATCGAGCGCGACCTCCAGGCCGGCAAGATCACCGAGACCGACGCCCAGGAGCTCATCGACAACATCGTCATGAAGCTGCGCATCGTGCGCTTCCTGCGTACCAAGGACTACGATTCGATCTTCTCCGGCGACCCGTACTGGGCGACCTGGTCCGACGCCGGCTTCGGCGATGACGGCCGTTCGATGGTCACCAAGACCTCGTTCCGTCTGCTCAACACCCTGACCCTCGAGCACCTCGGACCTGGCCCCGAGCCGAACATCACCATCTTCTGGGATCCGAAGCTGCCTGAGGCCTACAAGCGCTTCTGCGCCAAGATCTCCATCGACACCTCGGCCATCCAGTACGAGTCCGACAAGGAAATTCGTAGCCACTGGGGCGACGACGCTGCCATCGCATGCTGCGTCTCCCCGATGCGCGTGGGCAAGCAGATGCAGTTCTTCGCCGCCCGCGTGAACTCCGCCAAGGCCCTGCTGTACGCCATCAACGGCGGCCGCGACGAGATGACCGGCATGCAGGTCATCGACAAGGGCGTGATCGAGCCGATTACCCCGGAGGCCGACGGCACCCTCGATTACGAGAAGGTCAAGAACAACTACGAGAAGGCCCTCGAATGGCTGTCCGAGACCTACGTCATGGCCCTGAACATCATCCACTACATGCACGATAAGTACGCGTACGAGTCCATCGAGATGGCCCTGCACGACAAGGAAGTGTACCGCACCCTCGGCTGCGGCATGTCCGGTCTGTCCATCGCCGCCGACTCCCTCGCCGCCGTCAAGTACGCCAAGGTCTACCCGATCTACAACAAGGACGCGAAGACCCTGGAAGGCCACGAGTACGAGTACGTTGAGGGCGCCGACGACGACCTGATCGTCGGCTACCGCACCGAGGGCGAGTTCCCGGTCTACGGCAACGACGACGACCGCGCCGACGACATCGCCAAGTGGGTCGTCTCCACGGTCATGGGCCAGGTCAAGAGGCTCCCGGTCTACCGCGGCGCCGTCCCGACCCAGTCCATCCTGACGATCACCTCCAACGTCGAGTACGGCAAGAACACCGGTTCCTTCCCGTCCGGCCACGCCAAGGGCACCCCGTACGCTCCGGGCGCCAACCCGGAGAACGGCATGGACTCCCACGGCATGCTGCCGTCCATGTTCTCCG
>PPYF01547904.1_pt1 | contig 10309 bp, 9 predicted proteins | sample 1559871 | NCBI WGS metagenome assembly PPYF01 (sample SAMN08240021, study PRJNA423297) | Human gut metagenome, whole genome shotgun sequencing project.
AAGTCTCTGAAACGAAGCAGCAGTAAGCATAAATTTAAGATTATGGTTGGTGGAGGTGCAGTAACGGAGCAGCTGGCGAAGAATATGGGAGCAGATGCCTATACAGAGAACTGTATTGAGGCTGTGGAAGTTGCGAAGACGTTTATTGTGTGAGAACCGGGCTGACAGGTGCGTATGAGAAAGACATAGTGTGAGTTAAATTGCTATAGAATTGACTGGTAAAATAGGTGCTTCAATTATGTGACAGGAGGATTGTAGACTTGCAGCTGTCATCAGTTTATTTATATGAAAAAATAAAAGAGAAATATGAAATTACGGAAAGGGGAACTTTATCCGGTTCAGACGGATATCTGCGCCCCTTTTTGTGTTATGAAAAAAAAGAAACATTTCGACATGGGCATGTTTATGTGGTACAGAGATATGACAAAGAGTGGGAATCGGCAGTTCTGACTGCTGAAAATATACTCTGGGTATTTTGTGGGAGAGAGGAAATTGATGCTGCATCAGAAGAGCTTCAGCAGATTCCGTATATTCATATTGCACTTGATAGTCTGGAAGAAATAGCAGAATTTATGAATGATGTGCAGGAGATTTTTGATGCGGCTGATGAATGGGAACGGAAGATTCATGATCTGATGTTAGAACATGCCGGAATGGACAGGCTTTTGCAGGTGACATCGGAATTTCTGCAGAATCCGATGACTGTAACAGGACTGGATTTTACCTTTGTGGCGGAAGCGGGAAGCGAGTATCTGCCGCCGAGGGCGCGGCTGTATACAGATGACGGGTTGAATATGGAATATGTAAATGCACTTTTGCAGAATGAGACTTATCGAGATATGGCAGATACGCATGAATATGTGATGTTTCCGGCTTACATCAGTGGATGTCGTTCGATGAACAGAAATCTGTTTGTGGATGGGAAAGCAACTCACAGGCTGGTTTTGACTGAGTGCAGATCAGAGATTACACTGAGAGTTATCTGTGTACTGGATATTCTGGTGGAGAAACTGGAGTATTTGCTTGCGCATGAAGCGGAGGAAGAAGATCCGGACAGGGATATGGAGCAGATTTTTGTCAGGATTTTGTCGGACAGAACTGCGGATTATATGCAGGTGAGTAGAGAACTGAGTGAACTGGGATGGAGTGGAAATCATGAATATATGTGCCTGATCCTGCAGATTACCTATCTGAATCAGCAGAATCTTTCCACAAAGGCAATCTGCCGATATATTAAGAAGAAATTTGAGGATTCTGTGAGTTTTCTTTATCAGGATGAAATTGTGGCATTTTTTGACCTTACCAGACTTGGAAAAAGCCAGGAGGAAGTAGCCGGAAAACTGGTTTATTTTATCAGGGATACTTATCTGAAAGCCGGATACAGCAGGGTGATGACAGGACATATGAATCTGAGACGGCAGTATGTGCAGGCGAAGACGGCTTTGGATGTAGGAAGCCGTAAGAAGCCTTATCTGTGGATTCATTATTTCGGTCAGGTGGCATTGACTTATATTCTGGAACAGGCAACAAGAAGACTGCCGGGAACAATGATCTGTCATGAAGGGCTGCTGGAATTGAAGAAGCATGATGAGGAGAATCAGACTCAGTACATGGAGACATTGAGAGTGTATCTGGAGCAGCATCTCAGTGCAACCCAGGCGGCAAGGGAATTGTTTATCCACCGCAGTACGTTTCTTTACAGGCTGGACAGGATTAAGGAAATCCTGCAGTCGGAGCTGGATGATCCGGAGGAGATTTTTTATCTGGAATTGTCGTTTAGGCTGCTGGAGCAGGAGCGAGAGAAAGAATAGTACGGGAACAGAATAGTGCAGATATCTGGAAAGGTCAATTATTTGTAGAGGGAGATGTTTTGATAAAAAAATTCAGGTACGCTTAAGCGTACCTGAATAAATGTTAAAAGAGATATTATGTTATTTAGCTTCTTCTTCGGCAGCAGCCTCTTCTTCAGCTTCCAGAGCCGGGTCTACGTGAACGGCGGCTACGGATACAACTGCAGCTTCAAGGTCTGTCTTTAAGTCTACATCTTTGTCCTGGGCGATGGCGAGGTCTTTGACTTTGATTACGTCGCCGACTTTCATGTCACCGACATCTACCATAATTTTGTCTACCAGTGCTGATGGGAGAGCTCTGAAGGAGATTTCTTCCAGATGCTGCTGTAATACACCGGCTTCCAGTTTGTCGTGGTTTACAAGTACGATCTCTGCTACGGAATGTACTTTCTCGTTGCTTACCAGTGCCTGGAAATCTATTTCATCCACCTGTCCTTTTAACGGATTGAACTGGATTTCTTTGATCAGTACGTCATATGACTGACCATCTACATCCAGCATAATCTGGCTTCCTTTGTTACTTGTCTTGAGAAGTTTCTCGACAGCAGATTTCTCGATTTTAACAGGAAGAGAACCTTCCATCTCTCTGCCAAATACGTTACCTGTAACGTAGCCTTCTCTTCTTAATCTTTTGGCCTTTGTGTCCATTGTTCTTTTTTCAGCTTTTAAAGTATTCATTTGACTTTTCCTCCATTTTACAGCTGAGGTGACACGCTTGACACTATCTTTAATTTATGAGCATCCGAAATGCTCCAGGTGGTGTTAAGTATTTTTGAGTATTCAGTTGTTTGTTCTTTATCTTTGTTACAGCTGTATTATAACACGCTAGAAATAAAATGCAAGAGGAAAATGTGAAGAGTTTGTGAAATTTAAGTAAACACAAACAAAGCCCCCGAAAGTGACCACTTCCGGGGGCTTTGCATTTAATCTAATTAATCATTAATTACAGAGTATCATTTCTTCTGATATAACCAGGCTGTTCAGCCGGGGAAACGATTTCTTTTTTATGAACGAGTTTCGCCCATTTGTCGACTACTTCATTCTCTACGTGAACACCCTCACCTACAGTAGCTTCAGCGAGAACAACACTGTTTCTTACAACAGCACCTTTTTTAATGATGCATCCACGACCGATTACAGAATTCTCAACAGTACCTTCAATCTGGCAGCCGTTGGAGATTACGGAATTCTTCACATCTGCAGTATTGAAATACTGAGTCGGGCAGGAATCATTGGTACGTGTATAGATTGGCCAGTTATCATGGAAAAGTTCCTGAGCTGACTTGTAATTAAGGAGAGCCATGTTTGCAGCATAGTAACTTGGGAAGTCTGTAATGCTTGCAAAGAATCCCTTGTGTGCAACGCCGCGGATGTCCAGAGTTTCGCATTTATCATTCAGGATATCTGCCAGTGTATACATGGAAGAAAGATTCTTGGCTTCTTTGATCAGGCTGATGAAAAGCTCTGTTTTCATAACACAGGTATCCATATAAACATACTGATTCTTCTTATTACCATGATTCGGTTCGATGGATTCCACACCTTTCTGGCGGTTCAGTCCCAGAACATTACAGGTAAGATAAGCCTCTTTTGCATTATCAACAGCGTGATAAAGGAGAGTAACATCTGCACCGGATTCAATGTGTGTATGTAAAAACTGGTCAAAATCAATTGAATAAACCATATAGCTCGGGGCAATGACAACATACGGATGATTCATTCTGCTGAGGGACTCCATGTTGTCCAGATAGCAGGAGATATCGGTGTTATAGATATCATTGTCATTATTGTGCTCTGAGAAGAGAAGCTGAAGTTTGCCGCTCTTGGAGTTGATATTGTAATGACGTCCTGTTCCAAGATGTTCTACAACAGAACGGGGTTTATTATTGATATAGACCTGAATACGTTCAATGTTGCTGTTGGTCATATTGGAGATAGGGAAGTCAATGACTCTGTATCTGCCAAGGAAAGAAAACGCACCGATTGGGCGATAATCCTGCATACCATCTACATAAATATTTCTCCCGGAAGAGCTTACGATTCCAAATGCCTTATACATATTATTCTGCCCCCTTTACGCGTTTCGCTACAAGCTCAATGTGCTCACTGTCTGCGGCACCGACAACTGCACCTTTACCGATGCGGACACCGTCAGCTACAAGTGCACGCTGAACAACGGCACCCTCTTCTACAACAACACCCGGCATCAGTACACTGTCGATAATTCTGGCACCTGCACCAATCTTAACACCTGTAAAGAGAACGGAATGCTTAACTTCGCCCTGAACAACACAGCCCTGTGTGATATATGCATCTTTAACATCTGCTTCTGCGCTGATGTACTGTGGAAGTGCGGTAACATCTTCTGTATAAATCTTCCATGACGGATCACCCAGATCCAGTTCATTCTTGGAACTTAACAGATCCATGTTTGCTTCCCAGAGAGAGTCGATGGTACCAACATCTTTCCAGTATCCTTCAAATTTATATGCATAAAGAGTTCTGTTATCGTTAAGCATAGTAGGGATGATATCCTTACCGAAGTCATGGCTGGAATCTGGATTCTTGATATCAGCCATCAGCATCTTGCGGAGGAGTTTCCAGGTGAAGATATAGATACCCATGGATGCAAGGTTGCTCTTCGGATGCTCAGGTTTCTCTTCGAATTCTACGATACGTCCGGATTCATCAGTATTCATGATACCAAAACGGCTTGCCTCTTTCATCGGAACTCCGATAACTGCGATGGTTGCATCTGCCTTTGCTTCTTTGTGGGCTGCAAGCATCTTGTCATAGTTCATTTTATAAATATGGTCACCGGAAAGAACAAGAACGTATTCAGGATCAAATTTATCAATGAAATCAATATTCTGGGAGATTGCATCTGCAGTTCCGCGATATACATTCAGATTCTCATCTGCTTTCTCACGTGGAGGAAGAACGTAAACACCGCTGTTTTTAGCATCAAGACCCCAACGTCCGCCGGCTGCCACATAACTGTTCAGCTGGATTGATTCATACTGTGTAAGTACACCTACAACATCAACGCCACTGTTGGCGCAGTTGCTTAAAGGAAAGTCTACGATACGATATTTACCGCCGTATGAAACGGCCGGCTTTGCCACTTTATTGGTAAGATCATGCAGACGGCTGCCACGACCGCCGGCCAGGATCATGGCCAACATACTATTTTGTTTCATAATAGTGAACCCTCGCTTTCATTTGTTAGGTAATATTATACATTTTTTCCTGACATTTTTCCATAGGTTTCTGAAAAAAATATGTAAAAACTTTGCTACAAACTAAGTAAAATCGACGAAAAATTATACATTATATACAAATATCGAGACGAATCGCATGACAGGGGATTAAAGATATTTGTAAATTATGCTTATAACGTACCAAAATTCATTCCAGATTGCCTGCGACAATGGAATTTTGGCCTGTATGTCTCGGGATTTTGGCATATTCATGCCAAAACACCTCGCGGGACAGTGGCGTGTGAACAGTAACAAATTTACTGTAGAAAATTTACCCTGCTTTTACATCCCATTGACTTTTCCAAAAGCTTGTGTTACTCTAAAGCGTGTTTGAAAATTGTAACGCACATCTTGCGTAAAGCATTTTTCAAATACGCTCTAACAAAAGAAAATCTGCATAATGGATAATAACAACGGGAGCCTGTGGGACAGGCTGAGAGGAAGATAGATCTTCGACCGCACCTGATATGGATAATGCCAGCGTAGGGACTGTATTTGTATATTAAAATCTGCCAGTGTGTTATTCCGGCAGATTTTTTTGCAGGATTTTATCTGCTTCCTGCACAACTGATAATGTCTGCTTCGGCAGACCAAATCTTAATTTCAAGGAGGTTCATTATTATGAACACAGACAGATCAAAAACACTCAGAATGGTCATGCTCGCCATGATGGTTGCCATCGGCGTTGTCATCTCACCTATTTTGAGAATCGAGGGTATGTGCCCTACTGCACACCTGATAAACATCGTCTGTTCCGTACTTCTGGGACCGTGGTATTCATTGCTTTGTGCCACTCTCATCGGAATCATCCGAATGATGTTTATGGGTATCCCGCCACTTGCACTGACAGGTGCCGTATTCGGCGCATTTTTATCAGGCGTTTTCTACCGCGCTTCTCATGGAAAGATTATCTGCGCAGTGATCGGTGAAATCTTCGGAACCGGTATCATCGGCTCTCTGGTTTCCTATCCTGTGATGGCATTTCTTATGGGCAGAAGCGGACTGAACGCATTTTTCTATACACCAATGTTTCTGGCAGCAACCTGCATGGGCGGCACCATTGCCTATTTCTTCCTGAAAGCATTAAGTCACGCAGGAATGCTTGCCAAATTTCAACAAAGCCTTGGAGCAAAAGTATATGATCGTAAATCAGACAAATCCCAGACAATTAACCAGAGCAGCACAGCCGCTGATTCATTGCATCACTAATCCGATTTCTATTCATGACTGTGCGAATATTATTCTGGCGGCCGGAGGCCGCCCGATTATGGCAGAACATCCGGCAGAAGTAGCTGAAATCACCAGAAGCTCTCATGCACTGGCACTGAATCTTGGAAATATCACTGATGCACGTATGAAATCCATGCCTGAATCTCTGAAAATCGCTGCCAGTCTCCACATACCCGTTATGCTTGATCTGGTAGGAACCGCCTGCAGCAATCTGCGCTATGAATTTGCGCAGAAGCTTATGAACATCCACATGCCTGAACTCCTTAAAGGAAACATGTCTGAACTTCTTGCCATGTCCGGACAGACCGCACATGCAATCGGAATTGACGCAGGCGTACAGGATGTGCTTACAGATGCCAATCGTTCCCATCTGAAAGAACTTTTCCAGGAAAAAGCTTCCCAATGGAATACCACACTTCTTATCACAGGCAAGGAAGATATGATCGTCTCCGCCAGTAAGTGTGAATTTATCACAAACGGTACTCCTGCCATGTCACAGATCACAGGAACCGGATGTATGCTTGGAATGATCTCCCGTCAGACAATATGGACAAATTTCTTCCATATCATCTGCGGGAACTTTTTTATACTATTTCCGCACTGCGCATTTTTCCCAGTTCTCGTCTCGCAAACACAATCGCCAGCGCAAATGCCGCTGCATCTGCGATCGGTCCTGCATACATCACTCCATCAATTCCCATAAACAACGGGAAGATAATGATCAATGGCAGAAGAAAAATCACCTGTCGTGTCAGAGACATTACAATACCCAGCTTCGCCATACCGATAGAAGTAAAGAAACCGGAAGATACCGGCTGGATACCGTTTGCAAAGGTCATAAACATAAATATTTTCAGATAACGTTCTGCAAACTGAAAATACAGATCACTTCCTGTTCCGAAGATACCCACGATCTGGTGTGGAAATATCTGGAAACAGAAAAAAAATATCGTTGCAATTACTGTACAGGCAGTTACAGAATAACGGTATGCCTGTCTTACTCTGTTATATTTCTTTGCTCCGTAGTTAAATCCCCAGATTGGCTGACTGCCCTGAGAAATACCAATACAGATTGCCATAAACACCATATTGACTTTGGAGATAACACCTACACAGGCAATGGGAATATCACTTCCATATACGGAATTTGCTCCATAATAACGCAGAATATTATTTAATACGATCTGCACGATCGCCATGGCAATCTGATTAATGCAGGATGCAAGTCCCAGAGAAATAATTGCTTTAAGATATGACAGCTTTGGTTTCAGCATCCCACCGGACAGATACATTTTGCGGAACTTACAGAAGTACACAATTACCAGAACTCCGGAAGCAACCTGTCCGATCACTGTTGCCCATGCAGCACCCTTAATTCCCCATCCGAATCCAAAAATAAACAGCGGATCCAGAATAGTATTGATGATCGCACCTATCATAATACAGACCATAGAATAAGTCGGACTTCTGTCTGCTCTGACCACATGATTCCCGCCGACAGACAAAATATAAAATGGAAGTCCAAATGCAGTAATACCTGTATAATCAACAGCATAAGGCATAACATCTGCAGTTGCCCCGAACAATGTCAGAAGTGGTTTCAGGAACATCAGTACAATCACAGCAAGTATCAGACCACTGATTGCCAGTGACGACAACGCAGTACCTGCAATCCCGCTGGCTTTCTTCTCCTGTCCTGCCCCCATTTCCAGATTATAATTTGATGCACCGCCAATTCCCAAAAGCAATGCCAGCGCAGTTGCGACCGTTGTAACAGGAAACGCCACATTTGTGGCTGCATTTCCCAGCATCCCCACACCCTGTCCAATAAAAATCTGATCCACGATATTGTACATCGCACTGACCAGCATACTGATGATCGCAGGAATCGCAAACTTCACGATCAATCCACCTACCGGTGCTATACCAAGCGGATTCTGTGCCTGCGAATTTATCTCCTGCGTACTTTGATTATCTTTTTCCAAGTAAACTCCATCCTCTCTCTACATATTCGATATAATTTCTGTCACTGCTATTTTGTAATAAAACACTTTTCAGGATAATCTCTATTATTTCCCTGCCCCACTATACCGTATCATTTACTTTAACATTTATTCTCTTTCCCTGCAACGTAAAAAGCATACCGACTCTTTCTGAATTTTTCAAAAGTTTACATACTTTTTGTCCTTTTTCTATCCGGTATCTCCTTGGAATCATTCCATATCGCTTCTTAAACTGCCGGAAAAAATAACTCTGGTTTTCATAACCGACACCCAAAGAAATTTCTTCAATAGACAAATCTGTCTGCCTCAACTGTCGCTTTTCATGGCTTTAGAATAACAAAAATAAGGACAGTTTTTCAGATTCTTATTAGACTGAAAAACTGTCCTTATTTTCTATTTATATCTCTACACCGAACAACTGCTCTGCAGTTTCGGTTAAAACCGCGTAGGTTTATTCACATACTTTGCCTTATACTTAGAATACACAATCGTCTGGTCCTTATACAGTCCATAGTATCCTGAAGCCGCATAACTGATAGAAACAGCAATCAGATAAAAAGGAACTCCCTTAAATCCAAACATTTCAAATGCGATCAGAATTGATGTGATCGGGCAGTTTGTCACTCCACAGAATACCGCCGTCATTCCACATGCAGCACAGATAGATGGCGAAAATCCCAGCCAGTTTCCCATCACACATCCTAATGTAGCTCCTATACAGAACGAAGGAACAATTTCCCCGCCTCGGAATCCTGCACGCATTGTCAATGCAGTCAGTACCAGTTTCCAGAAGAAGTCCAGAGGTCTTGCCTGTCCTTCCTCCACTGCCTTCTCAATCAGCTCTGCACCTGCGCCCATATAATCTGAAGTTCCCAGAAGTAATGTAATTCCAATCACCAGACAGGATCCCACAACTACACGCACATATGGATTCTTAAACCACCTTCCATATGCTCCGGCAACTCCATTCAGCACCATACAGAATACAATACTAATCACTGCACATCCAACAGCGATAGCACCCATTTTCAAACCCGTTTCAATAGTCAGCTTCGGAATATCCACTACATGAAAAGTCTCCGGTGTAACTCCCATTCCTGCCGCAAATCCGGATGCAACCAGGGAAGCAATCATACAGGGCATCAAAGCTGTATAATACATCACTCCTACACTGACTACCTCCAGTGCAAAAACAGCCGCAGCCATCGGTGTTCCAAACAATGCAGAGAATGCTGCACTCATACCACACATAACAATTACATGTCGGTCTTCCTCATCCAGATGAATCCAACGTCCAAGCTGATTGGCAATACTTCCACCAAGCTGTATTGCCGCACCTTCACGTCCTGCAGAGCCACCTGCCAGATGCGTAAGTGCTGTAGAAATGAAAATCAGAGGTGCAGATAAAATCGGCACATCGTCCTGTGATCTCACAGTAGAAAGCACCTGATTCGTACCTCCATCATCCTTACCAAATTTCTCATACAGGTATACAATAATTAATCCCATCACCGGAAGCAGATAGAACATCCATTCATTTTCTTTCCTGCAATTTGTCACACTCTTCAGCACAAAAGAAAACAGTGTACTCGCCGCTCCTGTAATACATCCTACAAGTACCGCGATCATCAGCCATTTTACAAGATTTCCCACATCACGCTGAATCTCACTACTATAATATTGAAGCTTTTTTTTCAGTAAGCTTTTCGCTTCCGTACTTTGTTCTTCCGTGTCATTCTCCTGATCTGCACGCTTTTCCTCTTTCTCCATTTCCCCCTCTTACCTTTCCTTATTATTTTACATACAAATTTGCTATTTCTATTTTAGCATACATTTTCCATATCTACCAGAAAGATAAGACAGAGAAAATAAAGGTTATTGGAATTATATGTTACTGTTCACTCCGTTCACAGTAACGTAGCCAAAATTCATTCCAGATTGCCTGCGGCAATGGAATTTTGGCTTG
>PPYF01471562.1_pt1 | contig 10304 bp, 8 predicted proteins | sample 1559871 | NCBI WGS metagenome assembly PPYF01 (sample SAMN08240021, study PRJNA423297) | Human gut metagenome, whole genome shotgun sequencing project.
AAGCCGGTGCTTCGGAAAAAGAAATACGTGCCCTTGCTGATGAGGCGCGCGAACAGTTACTTCGTTATAGTGAAGATGAACTGGTGGCAGAAGCCAGGGCGAAAGGTGAACTGAAGTTAATTACTATTGTTTGGCGTAGTTGGGAGCTTGCTTTATTGGAAGAAGTTACTCTTTCTTAAGAGAAGTAGCATACATGTTGCTATAAGGTGTGTGGCTCCTCTATCTTTTTCTGATTTTTGAAACGTTGATGAATAAGGAGATCACTTTTTCCTTTTAATGAATATCCCTAATAAGTCTTGAAGAATAAAATTTGCCTCTGCTATGGATTCCCATAATAGAGGCAAACTTATCAACATGAGACTTAGTTAAACAGTCTCTTGTTTTTTATGAATTTAACGAATCTTTTTTAGGACTTTAGAGAAGGAGTAAGGAAAGCTTTCCTCTTCCGTTCCTCTGTTTAAATTGGGCTGGCTTCCCATTTGGAAGTTAATGTTTCCTCCTTTTAATAAGTCTTCATGGCGTAGATAGTTCTTTTTATATTCTGTGCCGTTCAGATTCATTGTTTGAATATACATATTCTTCTTGTTGTTATCGGTTGCATGGATGATGAGGCTGTTACCGTTTTCAAGATGTAAGGTTGCTTTTTTAAAAAGAGGAGCTCCAACGACGTATTCGTCGGTTCCCGGACATACGGGGTAAAAACCTAATGCGGAGAAAACATACCATGCCGAAGTCTGCCCATTATCTTCATCTCCACAATATCCGTCAGGGCCCGGTGTGTACATTCTATCCATGACCTGGCGTAGCCAATACTGCGCTTTCCAGGGTTGACCGGCATAGTTGTATAGGTAGATCATGTGTTGGATTGGTTGATTGCCATGCGCGTAATTCCCCATATTCATGATTGTCATTTCACGAATCTCATGAATAACCTGCCCGTAATAACTCTCATCAAAGACAGGAGGTACGGAAAATACAGAATCCAGCATAGTGATAAACATATCTTTTCCTCCCATTAAGTCAATTAATCCTTGTGGATCGTGGAATACAGACCATGAGTAGTGCCAGCTGTTTCCTTCGGTAAATGCATCTCCCCATTTCAATGGTGAGAATGGAGATTGGAATGTTCCATCTTCATTTTTTCCTCGCATGAGCTTGGAGTCTTTATCGAATACATTCTTATAGTTCATCGCCCGTTTGGCAAAGAGCTGTATTTCTTTTTCCGGTCGCTTTAATTCTTTGGCTAATTGATAGATACACCAGTCATTGTAGGCATATTCCAAAGTTCTGGCTGTGTTTTCATTGATTTTTACGTCATAAGGGACATAGCCTAACTTATTATAATATTCGTATCCGCGTCTTCCTGTGGAAGATACGGTGGGATGTACGTTCTTTGTTCCGTGTATTAACCCTTCGTACAAAGTTTTCACATCTTCTACTTTAATACCTTTTAAATAAGCATCTGCCAGTACGGAAGCCGAATTATTTCCTATCATGCAGTCTCTGTGTCCGGGGCTGGCCCATTCGGGGAAGAATCCGCTTTCTTTGTAGGTATTGATGAGCCCTTCCTGCATTTCTTTATTCATCGACGGATACATCAGATTCAGTAATGGGAAAAGACACCGGAAGGTATCCCAAAATCCGGTGTCGGTAAACATATATCCCGGTAGAACTTGCCCGTTATAAGGGCTGTAATGAACAGGTTTTCCGGCTTCGTCCAGTTCGTAGAATTTTCGGGGGAAAAGTAACGAACGGTATAAGCAGGAGTAGAAAGTGCGGTATTGATCGAGGTTTCCTCCTTCCACTTCGATTTTTCCCAGTACTTGGTTCCATGCTTTCTGTCCCTTTTGTTTTATCTGCTCTAGATTGTCATTTCCTAATTCTTTCATATTTCTTGCAGCCTGTTCGAAGCTGATAAAGGAAGAGGCGATGCGTGCATGTACTTGTTCTCCACGTTGAGTTTTAAAACCTATAATGGCTCCTGCATGGTCAGTTGTCTGTTCGGTTGCATTTTCTTGAATATTTCCATTATTTACAGTGGCTTTATAGGTGAAAGGCTTATCGAATTGAATAATAAAATAGTTCTTGAAGTTTTCGGGAACTCCTCCGCTATTGCGTGTACTATAACCGATAATTTTGTTTTCTTCTGGGATAATCTGAATAAAAGAACCTTTGTCAAATGCATCGACTGCAATATACGAATGTGCGTTTTCCGGGAAAGTGAACCGGAAGAGAACAGCACGTTCGGTCGGAGACATCTCCGTGACAATATCGTATTCGGCCAGATACACCTTGTAGTAATAAGGAGTTGCTTCTTCTCCTTTGTGTCCGAACCAGCTAGCCCGCTTTTCTTCGTCGAATTCAGGTTTACCCACCATCGGCATAATGGAGAACTGTCCGTAATCGTTTATCCATGGGCTGGGCTGATGAGTTTGTTTGAATCCACGGATTTTATTGGCTGTATAGACATATTGCCATCCGTCTCCCATTTTTCCGGTCTGTGGGGTCCAGAAATTCATTCCCCAAGGGCGGGCAATGGTGGGGTAGGTGTTACCTGTTGATAATTCAAAAGATGATTGTGTTCCCATTAACGGATTAACGTATTGTGTCCAGTCTTTGGACTGGGCAAGAAGCGTGCAGCTAAGCACTAAAAATAATAACCAACATTTCTTCATAATTTTCTTTTTGAGTTTATAGCTTGCGAAGTAATCACAGCGTTTTCATGTGTTGCCAATGTTGAATGTTCCCACGGGTTGAGACATGGCAAAGGTATAGCTTCGTGGTTAAGGTCGTGGTTAAAATCGTGGTTAATGCGATGGCTAATAGGCGCTTTTTTTATTAACCCCGCTAAAGAAACTATCGCAAAAGTACTTTTTTACTATGTTATTCAACTATCTATGTGAAATAGACAAATATACCTTACTGTTATTATTTGTATTAGTGTTCTTTTTGGTCGAACCATTTATGTGCTCAAGACTTTATATTAGCAGGCATTGTGAATGATGCTGTACAGTTAGCCGTTTCCAATTAGAAACAGAAACTATCAGATTGCTTGGTGATTGGTAACTGAATAGCCTTTTTGTGCGCCCGCCTATTTATAGATTTGTATCGGCAATTCCCCCTTTAGTGCTCCTATGGCATTAAATGCTAGTGACTCCATTTCATTCTCTCCGGGATAAACGTAGATGGGGGCCAGGAAAGAGATTCTTTTTTTCAGTCTTGAAATCACATAGTCCGAATAGGCGATACCTCCTGTCAGAAGGATGGCATCTATCTTCCCGCAAAGTACGGTGGCACTGGCTCCTATCGCTTTTGCAACATTGTAAATCATGGCATCCAGTATCAGTTCCGCTTTCTTATCTCCTTCTTCGATAGATTGTATAATGGCGGGAATATCGGTTGTACCTAGATGGGCGGTCAGTCCAGCGCGTCCGGAGATACGTTTTTTCAATTCGTCTTTGGTGAGTTGACCGCTAAAACATAGGTCGATCAGTTGACCGGCGGGAAGTGTACCGGCACGTTCCGGTGAGAAAGGACCTTCACCGTCCAATGCATTGTTGGCGTCAATGGCTCGTCCGTGGTGATGGACTGCGACAGAGATGCCACCTCCCAGATGGCAGATAATTAAATCCAGATTTTCGTATTGGGTTCCCTGCTCTTTGGCAAAGCGGCGGGCGATTGCTTTCTGGTTTAATGCATGCCAGATGGTGATCTTCGACATTAAGGGAGAACCTGTAATGCGTGCTATATCTTCCAGTTCATCCACCACTCCCGGATCAGCAATGAAAGCCGGACAGTCGGGTAATGTGGAGGCCAGTTCGCTGGCAATCAATCCTCCTAAGTTACAAGCATGGGTACGCATAGCATGCACTGTATCACGTTTCATGGCCTCATTTACTTCATACACTCCGCCCGGTATCGGTTTCACTAAACCGCCGCGTCCGATGATTGCATCAAAAGAAAAAGGTATCTTATTGTTTTCCAATTCTTGTAACACCAGGTTTTTCCGGAATTCAAACTGGTCTATCACCTCGGGAAAAGCGGATAGTTCTTCTACAGAATGTTTTATATTACTGACAAACAGCGGAGTTTCATTTTCGTAAACTGCTATTTTAGTAGAAGTAGAACCGGGGTTGATAACCAGAATTTTCATGAATAGTAGGCTTTTAGTGGTGAATTTAGAATGATGAGCCGGTGACTTGGCTGACTTGTTTTCTGCATTTGCAATCTCCTGACACTTGTAAGCATGCCATTGCAATGCTGTAATATTTGGACAAGCCGGAATCACTACGCGATGGAAGTACTACAGGGCAAATAGGACCTTGCAGCAATCCTGCCATTTCTGCCTGTGCAAACAAAGAGACGGATTTGTAGAATGCATTACCCGATTCAATGTTCGGGAATATCAAGACATCTGCCTGTCCGTTGATAGGAGATACAATCCCTTTAATATCACCACTTGCTTGTTCGCAGGCAGTACGTACATCCAGCGGGCCGTCAATAATCACATTTCCGAATTCTCCCGCTTCGGCAAGTTCTACGATATTCACATAATCTAGTGAATGAGGGAACTTGGCACTCACTTTTTCTGTGCAGTGAATCAATGCGACACGCGGTTGTTCGATACCAAAGTGACGGCAGGTGCAGATAGCATACCAAATCATTTCTATACGTTGCTGTAAAGTAGGACGCGGAATGACGGCGGCATCCGAGAAGAAAAGCAGTTTATGGTAAGTAGGAATTTCCATTACTGCCAGATGCGTGAGGATTTTCCCTTTCGGTAACAAACCTTTTTCTTTGTCGAGTATGGCATGCAGTAAGTTGTCCGTATTGATAATCCCTTTCATCAAAATATCCGCTCCTCCTTCACGCACAATGCGGACAGCTTCGCGCGCCGCTTCATCCGGATTTTCTATGTGGATGGTTTTTACGTATTCAGGATATTGTTTGAGCGTGGGATATTTCTTCAGAATGGTAGAATCTCCAATCATCAGAAATTCTGCAATCCCTTCTTCCAAAGCACGGGAGATGGCATATTCAGTGTTAGGATCGTTCGCACAGACCACGGCAATTCGTTTTCTATGGTTTAGTTTTTTAAGATGAGCCGTTAACTGGGCAAAATTTAGAATAGGTTCCATAACGTTAGATTTTTAGCAAATATCAGAAAAATGATTGAAAAAATAATGATTATAACCCGAAAAATTACATCCATTATGTAACATTTTGCTATATTTTATTTGTTTTGGCTGTTGGATGTGCATGGAACCGTTTTTTCCTGTATTTTTGCAAATAAATCCCCCAATAAAATAAAAGCACCATGAAACAGTTTAAAAATCTATTATTTCTTAGCTTAATTCTCCTTTGTTGGACGCTTGTTTCCTGTAAAAGCAGCAAGACGTCTTCCGGTTGGTCTTTGATCTGGGAAGAGAACTTTAATCAGAAAAAGAGTTTCGATTCACAGGTCTGGAGCAAGATTCCACGAGGTAAGTCAGACTGGAATAACTATATGACAGACTTTGATTCCTGCTATGCCATGCGTAAAGGCAAACTGGTGTTGAGAGGTATTGTCAATCATACCCAACGCAATGACACTGCCCCTTATTTGACAGGCGGTGTGTATACAAAAGGCAAAAAGGCTTTTACGAACGGGCGTATTGAGATTTGTGCCAAGTTGAATGCGGCGGGAGGAGCATGGCCTGCCATCTGGATGTTGCCTGAAGGAGCGGCATGGCCATCCGGCGGTGAGATTGATATCATGGAACGTTTGAATAACGATTCTATTGCTTATCAGACAGTTCATTCCCATTACACTTATACGCTGGGGATCAAGGATCATCCGGTATCACATTCTACGGGAGTGATTCACCCTGACCGCTACAATATTTTTGCAGTCGAAATGTATCCGGATAGTCTTTCATTTTATGTCAATGATGTACATACGTTTACTTACCCCCGCATACAAACGAAAGAAGAAGGACAATTCCCTTTTAATCAGCCCTTTTATCTGCTGATTGATATGCAGTTGGGAGGTTCGTGGGTGGGAGCAGTCTCTCCCGAGGATCTTCCGGTAGAAATGGAAGTGGACTGGGTGCGTTTTTATCAACGAAAGTCAATAAAATAAGAACATATATGGATATTCAATTTCCTCCCTTTTTGCAGAAAGGTGATAAAGTGGTTATTGTATCACCTTCGAGTAAGATAGACATCAAGCAGCGGCTGAAAGATTTGCAGGATGCGATGGACGACCCTAAAGTGAAGGCTATTCTTTGCAGCCGTGGAGGGTACGGGGCGGTACATTTGATCGATAAAATTGATTTTACGGCCTTTTGTGAACATCCGAAATGGTTACTGGGCTTTAGCGATATAACCGCTTTGCACAATCTGTTTCAGAAAAATGGATATGCTTCCCTTCATTCATTGATGGCACGTCATCTTACGGTGGAACCGGAAGACGATCTTTGTGCGAACTATCTGAAGGATATTCTATTGGGAAATATTCCTTCTTACATGTGCGAGAAGCATAAACTGAACAAGCAGGGGACGGCACAAGGCGTTTTGCATGGCGGTAACATGGCGGTAGCCTACGGTTTGCGTGGCACTCCTTATGATATTCCGGCGGAAGGCACTATACTGTTTATTGAAGATGTTAGCGAACGTCCGCATGCCATCGAACGTATGATGTATAATTTGAAACTGGGGGGCGTGTTAGAAAAACTGTCCGGATTGATTATCGGTCAATTTACAGAATATGAAGAAGACTGTTCGTTGGGCAAGGAACTGTATGCTGCTTTGGCAGATTTAGTAAAAGAGTATGATTATCCCGTCTGTTTCAATTTCCCGGTGGGGCATGTGACTCATAATCTCCCGCTTATCAACGGTGCAAAAGTAGAGCTTGTGGTGGGAAAGAAAAATGTGGAACTAAAGTTTATATGTTAATAATCCATTCCATCTGAACGATGCTGTGGTGAAAATGACTAATTTTGAGGCTTTAATAGATAAAAGGACGATGAAAAAGAAAACTATGATAGTATTAATGAGTGCCTTTTTGTTATTATCAGCATTCTCTTGCGGTGGAGGTAACAAGGCAAATAGTACGAGTGAACAAGACGAAAAGACAGTTGTGAATGTACCTCAGTTTGATGCGGATAGTGCTTATTTGTATGTAAAGAATCAGGTAGATTTCGGACCTCGTGTTCCTAACACTAAAGAACATGTTGCCTGTGGCAATTACCTTGCCAGTCAATTAGAGGCTTTCGGTGCTCAAGTGACTAATCAATATGCTGATTTGATTGCTTATGACGGTACGTTGTTGAAAGCGAGAAACATTATCGGTTCTTATAAGCCGGAAAGTAAAAAGAGAATCGCTTTGTTTGCACATTGGGATACACGCCCATGGGCTGATAACGATCCTGACGAGAAGAACCATAAAACTCCGATTCTGGGTGCAAATGATGGTGCCAGTGGGGTAGGAGCTTTGCTCGAAATAGCTCGTCTGGTCAATCAGCAACAACCGGAATTGGGGATTGATATCATTCTGTTGGATGCAGAGGACTACGGTGCGCCACAGTTTTATACAGGAAAGCATAAGGAGGAATTCTGGTGTCTGGGATCGCAGTATTGGGCACGTAATCCTCATGTACAAGGATATAATGCACGTTTTGGTATCCTGCTCGATATGGTAGGAGGTGAAGGCAGTGTGTTTATGAAAGAAGGGTATTCGGAAGAATTTGCTCCGGACATAAATAAGAAGGTTTGGAAAGCGGCAAAGAAAGCGGGTTACGGAAAGACTTTCATGGATGGAAACGGAGGATTTGTAACAGACGACCATCTGTTCATAAATCGTCTGGCACGTATTAAAACGATCGATATCATTCCCTACAATCAGGAAGGTGATTTTACCCCGACATGGCATACTGTCAATGACAATATGGAACATATTGATAAGAATACGTTGAAAGCAGTCGGTCAGACGGTATTGGAAGTGATTTACAATGAGAAATAATAGAATTGAGAAATAATATAATAAGGTGTTGATAGATTGGTATGCCGGTTTTAAATACGGCATCTGCTATTCGCACATTGGTATATTGTCTAATTAAATAATTACTATAATGTCAATTAATGAACTACAAGATGAAGTGATTGCGGAATTCAGTGACTTCGACGATTGGATGGACCGTTATCAATTACTTATTGATCTGGGAAATGAACAGGAACCACTTGAAGAAAAATATAAGACGGAACAAAATCTGATTGAAGGATGCCAGAGCAGGGTATGGCTTCAAGCGGATGATGTGGATGGTAAAATCGTTTTTAAAGCAGAAAGCGATGCTTTGATTGTAAAGGGGATTATTGCCTTGTTGATTAAAGTCTTTTCCGGACATACTCCTGATGAAATCTTAAATGCAGATCTTTATTTTATAGACAAGATCGGACTGAAAGAGCATCTATCGCCAACGCGTAGCAACGGTTTGCTGTCGATGGTAAAACAAATACGAATGTATGCATTAGCATTCAAAGCGAAAGAGGGGAAGTAAAAACTTCCCTTTTTTATTGCTGCTTTTGGGAAGTCAGGTGGTTCATGGTCAGTATGATACCGATAAACAGGAGGATTGACCCGAATAGGACGATGAGATACGGGGTACCGTTAATCAGGTCGTCCATATTTTCTGCTTCGGGGTATTTGATGCTAAGATAGACTGACAATGAATTGTTTAGTACATGCATCAGTATACAAGGTATCAGACTGCCTGTTTTGTAATAAGTCCATGCCAGCAGGATACCGATCAGAAAAGCCGGAAGGATCTGGGCGGGATTTATATGAAAGACACCGAACAGAAGTGCGGAAATCAGAATTGCTTTAGTCGGATTGTATTGCTGAAGTAAAGCGTGGGTGATGGCTCCGCGAAACAATAACTCTTCAAGTACGGGACCTACGATGGCTATTGCAAGAATGCCGCCCCAACCGGATTGGAGAATGTTGAAAGATTGTTCCATGATATTGGGAATCCAATCCAGCAGGCTCATTAGTGAGGAAACTGCAAACCCGCAAGTTAGGATTGCAATGGCACTACAGACCAGATAAGGGGCTGACACAGGTAACCATGTTGCCTTCTTTTTACTGATATAACCGGCTTTCCATAGATAAATACCCATCATAATCTGACCGGCTAGTTGTGCCGGGATCATAATCATTTGCGTCAGAGTGACTTTATCCAGATTTCCCGTGGTGACGAACAAATAGATCGTACAGGGAATCATAATCAGGATTGGAGCAATAATCTGCGCAATGAGAAGGTCTATTAATACTAATTTGATAGCCGTTTTCATGTTTTTTTATTTAGTGGTAAAGAAACTATAGATAAACATAGCTAACATGGATATAGCTATTACCACCAAAGAGATGCTCATAAATGACTTTTGCATAAGAATCTATTTTTTAAGAATTGTTTCTGTCTCTTCAGCATCCTTATGGAGCTGTGTTATTAACTCGTCGATACTGGAGAATTTCAGTTCGGGACGTGTCCGTTTAACAAAAGTAAGCCGGATGAATTTATCATATATGTCAGAATGGAAGTGGAGGATATTCACCTCAATCGTCCGGTTCGGACCATTGTCAATCGTCGGGCGGACACCTATATTCAGCATCCCCATATACGTTTTCCCGTCAAATGTTACCCATACGGCATATACGCCATCGGCAGGAATTAGTTTATCGGGATCATCCACCCGTAAATTGGCCGTTGGGAAACCTATCTTTCTGCCTACCTGATAGCCGCCTACTACGATCCCGTCAAGGAAATATTCATATTTCAGACAATGGGCGGCCAGGCTAACTTCTCCTTCATGAAGAAGTTTGCGGATCAGGGAAGAGCTCACCGGAATGTTGGGTTCGTTCCCTATTTCTATATTGCTGGTATACGCTTTGGCGCGAATTACTTCTATGCCAATTTCTTTTCCATAACGTACATAATCCTCGAAACCTTCGCTGCGGTTATGTCCGAAACGATGGTCATAGCCGATAACCAGATATTTTACCTGATAACGCTCTTTTAGCAACTGTGTCATAAACTCCCGGGCAGTGAGCCGGGAAATTTCCGGAGTGAAATCAAGCATCAGGCAGTAGTCTACCCCGATGTCTGCAAGCAGACTTATTTTTTCTTCGGGGGTAGTCAGAAGTTCCGGACGATACTCCACATTCATCACTTTTCGGGGATGAACGGGAAAAGTAACCAATGCAGAGCGTAGACCTTTGGCGGCGGCTATCTCTTTCACTTGCTGAATCAGATAGCGATGTCCTGCAT
>PPYF01221684.1_pt1 | contig 10302 bp, 6 predicted proteins | sample 1559871 | NCBI WGS metagenome assembly PPYF01 (sample SAMN08240021, study PRJNA423297) | Human gut metagenome, whole genome shotgun sequencing project.
TACAAAAAAGCCAACTAATTCGCAATACTTTGTGTATGAATTAGTTGGCTGATTTTGTAATATTTAATGAATGTCCCAAGAATAATTTGATTTTTACTATAAAAAAAGAAGCCATCTTAATGACTTCCTTTTATTATAACCTAGCTCCTATTCTATAATTACTTCTTCAAATCGAATCCCAACATCAAACCGTCATAAGATCCGGCTACACTATTAATGGTGGCAGCAGTAGAATTCACTTTAGAAACAGTACCTGTAATCGTTTTCAATACTGACATTAATTTATCCGCATTAAAGACCAGACTCATATCATTTCCGGTCACTGTGACATGAGCAACAGTTTTTACTCCCAATTTTCCCTTCATAGTAATGGTCTTTTCCTTATCATCGAACGTGTAAGTGCCACTCATTGTACGTTTTTTCAATGTGTATGAATAAGTTCCATCTTCATTAAAAGTATACTCACAGCCACTCATCCCTATTCTGTCATAGACAGTCTGCATCTTCTCCTCCACTTCTTTCGCAGCTACTTCTCCACCGGCTTTAGCCAGTAAATTTTCACTTTCGAACTGGCATTGCGGACCTACATATTTCCAAGTACCTATAATAGAAGATGAAGTTGTTGCTTTATCACCTACTACCGCTTTTGCTACGCCGGTCAATATAGATTTCAAATCTTGAGCATTGGCATTAACCAAAATGGCAAACATAGCCAAACACATACATAAACATTTCAACAAAGTTTTACTATTCATGTTTTATTGATTTTAATTGTTTGCAAAGATAAACAATAAACATTACAACCAAAGCAAATAATCGACCAATTGGCTTATTTTACCTTCTAATAAAAGAGACGTACCGAAAGTTTTCCAGTACGCCTCAAACAATCTTTACCAAGGTATAACAAATACTTATTCCAACTTTTCAAGTATAATTTAAAATCAACAGCTAATCGTTATATCAACGTTTCAGATTCGGATTCTTCTCAACTTCCTTCGGAGGATAATTATGATAAATGGAAGCCTCACCATTCCAAGGAACAGTTACAGACATATTCTCTTCCATTTTCAAATCTTCCTGAAGAGCATAGGTAAAAGTCGTCTTAGTTTCTTCGTCGTAGCTATAAGTCAATGTACCGGCAGGAACCAATACTTCATCCTGAGAACCACTACGGTAGTCATAACTTTCTTTGAGACGGTTCATGCGGAACTCATCAGAACGACGGGTTACCATAGCCAATACATAACCAGCCACTTCATAACCGTGTTCTTCATATGCTGCTTCTGCCAGTTGTTCAGCACTCATAGCATCCACAGCAGCTACAAATGATTCATCGGAACAAGCACGTGCACGTACCTGCTTTAGAGCAGATTTAGCCAAGCTGAGATCCTTTCCTGCGCGTGCCGCAGATTCGGCATACCAAAGAAGAACTTCTGAATAGCGGATTAGTTGATGTCGTTTGTTAATACACATACCTCCCCAAATAGGTTTGGTGTAATCGAAAGCAGCCGATGCAGGAAGTCCTGTCACAGGGTCTTTATTGACGGTAAACGCCACAAACATCGGGCGATAATCGGCAAATACTGCATTCGTACCATTATAGGGCTTTCCATCCGTAGTTGCCCACCAGTCAACCAACACTCCATTGTTTAATAGAATTTGTTTTGAATAAACAGCATCTTTACGAGGACCATCAGGAAAGTTTTTCCAATAACGCCGCTCTGCCAAAAAATCCCCCCAGCCACTCCAAAGTTTTCCTGATTGATGACAAGATGAAAGTTGTGAATCCCATTCCTGCCAACCGCCAAAATTAGAATTGTAATCTATTCCAAGGAGCGTCTCATTATGATGGTTTTTACCATAAGAGAAAACATCCTTCCATTCAGAAAGCAAAGAGTGGTCATAGGTACCCTTATTCACGCCATCCATTACTTCCTTAGCCTTGTCAGCCGCATTTGCATAATACTCGGTCTTATTCAAAGGGTAACCTGCCATCGCCATATAAACAGCTGCCAAAGTCGCCTTTACTGTCTGATCTGAAACGTAAATATTCTGTCCTTCAATGGAACGGTTAGCTTCCGTATATTTAGCCGGCAGGTTACAGGCTTCGGCAGCGTTCAAGTCTGACACGATTTGCTCATATACTTCTGCAACCGTCGATAGAGGTGTCAAATTGTTGTCTGGCAAATTATGAAGATTCATAGGCAACGGACCAAAAACACGCACCAAATTAAAATAAGCGAATGCACGCCAGTAGTAACCCTGACCAAGAGCAATATTGATTTCCTCTTGAGAAGTCATAGCCTTTCCAGCATTATCAATGATTAAATTTGCTGCCTTGATGATCGTATAAAAACGACTCCAAGTTCCTTCAAGACCTTTTGTGTCAGAAGGAGATTCAAAGGCATCTGCAGAAAGATAAGCACCCTTGTTTGATCCCGTAGTTGAGGTTACGTCATCTCCCTGGCATTGCACAATCATCGGATTAGAGTTACATTGGGATGCCTGTACTTTGGCATATAGGGCATAAACACTCATATCCAGTTCGTTTTGATTGGAAAAGAAATTTTCAGGGGTTAATTTTCCTTTCGGGTTTTCAGTCAGAAAATCACTGCAAGAAGGCATTGCCAACATAGATGCTGCAATAAAGCAGCCTAATACTATTTTATTTTTCATAATTGTCAATCATTTAGAAGTTCATACGTACACCAAAAGTAAAAGTTCTAGGAGTAGGATAAGTACCCGTATCAATACCATTTGCACGATCACCATAGTCACTTGAAAAAGAGTAACCAGCAGGATTGGATCCCTTGTAACTGGAAATAGTGAAGAGATTCTGAATACTGAAACTGAGCCGCAGGTCGGCTATTTTGGTCATGCTTTTCGGAAAATCGTAAGCTAAAGTCACATTCTCGCAACGGAAATAATCTGCATTCTCCACCCATTTGGTCGAATTGCCCAGATATTGATTGTTTTCAACACGGGGATCGGGCATCGTCTTACCTATTTCCTTCAAAAAATCCGCATCAGTAAACATTCGTGAATTACCAATCATAGAGTTCATGGCAAAACGGAGGGCGTTCAAACGTTTGGCACCGAAAGATGAATTGAAAAATGCATTCAAGCTCCAGTTTTTATAACGCAGCGAATTGTTCCATCCCAGTGTAAAGTCGGGACTTGCTTTACCGAGCACAACACGATCATCTGTAGACGGATTACGTGTTATTTCATCATTGGCAGTATAAAAAGTGTCATATCCTTCATTGTCTATTCCTGCCCAACGATAACCAAAGAAAGTACCGATCGCTTCACCTTCCTTAATAATAGTACAATCAGTGATAATGGACTGGAAAGAACCACCATAAATAATGGGTTCCTGAGCAGTCAGTTTTGTTACCTTATTTTTCAAGTAAGTACCATTAAGTGTGGTTGACCAACTCCAATCCTTGCTTTGAACGATATTTGCAGTAAGAGCAATATCAAAACCTTGGTTGGAAACCTCACCGGCATTAATCAAATAAGAAGTTCCACCCAAATAATCAGCCAACTTGGTTGAAAGAAGTGCATCAGATGTCTTTTTATTGAAATAATCCACACTCAAGTCAATACGATTATCAAAAAAGCCCAAGTCGAAACCCACATCAAACTGCTTTGTCTTTTCCCATTTTATATCAGGAGTTGCAAGCGTATTGGCCCAATAACCGGTTACTCCTGAAGAATTACCGAAATAAGTGGTAGTCGTATTAAGGATTGCAAGAGTTGAATAAGGATCAATATCCTGATTACCTATAACACCATAACTGGCACGTATCTTCAAATTACTGATAAGGTCACGGGTACTTTCCATAAACGATTCATTGGAAGCAGTCCATGCAACGGCTACAGAAGGGAAATACCCCCACTTATCATTGGTGAAACGGCTGGAACCATCGGCTCGAAACGTACCAGTCAGCATATAGCGATTATCGTAATTATAGATAACACGTCCTACCCCTGAAAGCAATGCCCAATCCGAATAGCCGTTGGTTGCATCACGTGTGACAGCATTCTTCACATCCCACCAGCCTACTGATTCAGCTTGAAGTGAAGAACCGGAAATCCCCATATTACGAATCGTACTTTTTGTTGCTTCCCAAACCCCTGTTACGGTCAAATAATGTTTGTCATTCCAGGTATGATTATAGGTGATGTTATTTGAGGACTGAAGCAACATCCGCTGTAAATTACTGTTACCCATGCTATTCTTTCCTGCACCGTTTACAGATTGTGGTGTGAAGCTATAGGAAGTATTATTATAATAATCAACCCCATTGCTGCTTGTAAAAGTCAAGCCTTTGATAATATTGAATTTAAGATCAATATGTCCGCTGAACACATCGCGACGGCGCTCACTTTCGCTAGCTGCGATTATACCATAAGCATTAGCCTGAATCGTACCATAAGGGTCCCAATTATAGTAACCATTTTTATCTGTCATAGTCATGGTCGGAGAGGAATTAAAGGCTATCCACAAGGGATTATAACCTGACATCTCCAATCCCCCAATACCCTTACCAACACCATGAGATGCGTTTAAATCGACAGTAACATCCAGCCATTTAGCCATAGAGATCTTAATGTTGGCTTTAGCCGAATAACGTTCATAACTATTTTTGTCAATGACACCTTCATCACCCATATAGTTAGCGGAAACATACGTTTGAGTTCCTTCAGAGCCTTTTGAAAAGACAAGCTTGTAGTTTTGAGTCACACCTGTACGGAACATCTGATCCGTCCAATCAATACCGGGATTACTGCCATCCAAATAATCAGAAACCTCACTCGCACTAATACCCGCATAATCAACAAGTGCTTGGGCATAAGTTTTGGTATCCATCATCTTGGGAAGATTGGTAGCCTGAGAGATTCCTACCGAGGCGTCAAAAGTGATGTTAGTCTGCCCTTTCACACCACTCTTGGTTGTAATGATAACAACACCGTTGGCGCCACGTGAACCATAGATAGCAGTGGAGGAAGCGTCCTTCAGAATTTGCATACTTTGAATATCTTCCGGATTTATACCTTCAAGACCCGACTCACGAACCATACCATCTACGACATAAAGGGGATCATTACTTTTATTAATGGAATTGGTACCACGAATGCGAATCTTTACCGAACCACCCGGAACACCATCACTGACCACATTCACACCTGCAACACGCCCTTGAAGCGCATCACTTACTTGAGTAATGGGCTGGTCCTTAAAATTCCTGCTATCCAAAACGGAAACCGAACCTGCCAAGTCAGCCTTACGTACTGTACCATAACCCACCACAACCACTTCATCCAAAGTCTCAGTATCTTCCTGTAAGGTTATAGTCAAATTCTTTTGCCCTTTTACCAATATATTTTGAGCAATATATCCGATATAAGAGATCTTCAACGTAGCATTGGGCTTCACATTCAATGTAAACTTACCTTCAAAATCGGAGATAACCCCATTTACGGTTCCTGCCTCTACAATGTTTACACCGACTAATGGTTCTCCACTCGCATCAATAACTGTACCAGTTACACAAATTGTCTGTTGCTGTACTATTACTACGTTGTCACTCATATTTCCGGCAATTGCATACCCGGCATTACCCGACATCAATATACCCATACTCATTGGTACAGCTTTCAAAATTGGATTGTACCACGCAGACTCGAACAGCCTACCTAACGGCAATAATTTTTTCCTCATAAAATTCTTAAATCATTTAAGGTTAAACTAAGTTTGATGATTTGCAGCAAAATTAACTATATCCCCCCTCAAGAGGGGTCCGTGTGCGTATAAAACAAATCAACTATCGTCTAAATTTTAAAAAGTAATACGATAAAAATCAAAAATCATATAAATTAGTTCCTTATTTATCTAAAAAAAAGATTTGTGAAGCTTTTCTCTATCAGGAAAAAAGTTTAATTTTGTTCTAAAATCATAAAGAGATGTACCGAATTCTACTTATACTATATATTATATGGGGAGGGGTGTCAATTGCAAGTGGACAAGACTTTAATTACTCTTTCACCCAACTTTCCACTAATCAAGGATTATCACAAGCTTCTGTTACCTCCGTTACAATGGATCAGAAAGGAAGACTATGGATAGGTACTCAGAGCGGCTTGAACTATTATTTCCAGCAGCAACTAAAAACCTTCATTCACCATGAAAGTGATTCCCTATCCTTACCTAACAATTACATCAATCACATAGTAGAAGATTCATTAGGTACCATCTGGGTGGCCACCTCCAAAGAGATGGTTTTATATAACAGCGATAATCATAATTTCACGCCTACTGGATACAATTGTATTTATTCTTCCCTCTGCATTGAAGGAGGTATATTGTTTGGAAGTGAGAATATCATTTTCCGCTATAATTATAAAAGCCGGACCATGGACAGCATCTATATTTGCCAGAAGAAGAATTTGGATATATCCGAATACCGGATACAAAAAATGGTTCAGTTGAAAAAAAATAAAATACTGATAGGAACCAAAGAACAAGGTATCTATCTCTATGATTGTTGCACGCAACAGCTCACCCGTTTCACATCAGATATCCATCATCTACTGATTTCGCTCTATGTAGTATCAGACAAGTATGTATATGCCTCTTTTTACGGCAATGGGATTTATTGCTACAACCAAGATGGCAAGATAGTAAAGTCTTATACATCAAAGACTTCTTCTTTAAACAACAACTATGTGCTAGACATCATCGAACATAAAGGACAATTATGGATTGCTACAGACGGAGGAGGTATCAATATACTTGACATGAACTCCGACCAAATCAAAGTAATGTGTCATGTGGCTGGAGACAACTTCTCTTTGCCTGTCAATTCTATTGTCTTATTATACGAGGACAGAAACGGGAACTTATGGGCAGGTAGTGTCCGAGGGGGTATCTTTAACATTAAGAAAACCTATATAAGAACTTATAAAGATGTAGCCCTGAACAACTCCAACGGTTTAAGCGATAAGTCTATCATTTCCTTATATGAAGATGACGATGACAAATTATGGATTGGTACAGATGGAGGAGGTATTAATCTATATGATCCACACACCGATCAGTTTACCCATTTTCCTTCGACCTACGGAGACAAAGTGGCCTCTATCGCCAAAATATCTGAAAAGGAGTTGATGGTATCTCTTTACACAAAGGGTATATTTATTTTCAATAAAATAACCGGCACTTACCGCCCCTTTACCATTGTTGATGAAGGTACAAATTACAAAGAATGCTTCTATGGCTATCTTCCATTGGCCCATCAAGTAGCCAATGATAAAATTTACATTATCAGTTACCGTCCATGGGTATACCATCCATTAAGTGGAAAATTCTCTTTAATGCCCACCAACAATCTGAAAAATACGGATGCATTGCGTCTCGTCTATTCCAATGAGCATTTCTCATTATTAAAACGTGTCAATCAAATATTTTATGTACCTCAAGAAAACGACAGTATCAGCCTTTTATGTGAAATAGACCCAGAGGAGACAATTACAGCTCTTGCCTATCAGGATAGTACTATTTGGATAGGTACGGACCGAGGTCTGGGATGTTATGATATGATACACAAAAAATTCCACCATATACATACCAACTATTTTGAAAAAATATCTTTCCTCATTGGCGACAAAAAAGGAAGATTATGGATTTGTGCACACAACAAACTATTTTCTTATCTGATTAAAGAAAAGAAATTCACGTTGTGGAACAGTTCTGACGGATTTCTGCCTAACGACATACTAGCTGCCCACTACACACTATCCAATCCCAATTTTGTTTATTTGGGAGGTGCAGAAGGGCTGGTGAAAATCAATACCAATATTCCTCAGTCTGAAACGCAAATACCTCAGATAAGTCTGGCAGATATTAAATTTAACGGATGTTCTTATCTGAAACAAATGAAGAATCAGACACTTCATATTCCATGGAACTACAATTCATTGACCATTCATATATGTGTAAAAAATGAAGATATCTTCCAAAAGAACTTGCTCAGATATACCATATCAGGCAGAGGAAAACAAACGGTCGAAAGTTTCGACTCCGAACTCTCTTTATCTTCCCTGTCACCAGGTAAATATAAAATCTGGGTATCAAGCAGCACCAAAGATGGTGAATACACTACTCCTGTACCCATAATCAACATTGTCATCACTCCACCCTGGTATAAAAGTAGTTGGTTTTTCTCGATATGTACTCTTTTATTTATTCTTTTTACCATTAAAATAGCTCTTTGGGTATTTCATAAGAAAAAGAAGGAAATGAGAGATGAAATGGGCGATTTTGTCCAAACCGTCCTCTATAATGTACTGGGAAATAAAGAAGAAAATACAAAAGAGAAAGACTTGGAAGAAATAACAGATGCTTCATATCCTCAATCAATGGAAGCAACTCCACTCAGCAGTGCTGACGCAGATTTCATAAAAAAACTGGATCAAATTATCAATGAGAATCTATCAAGTGAAAAACTATCTATCAAGTACCTGACAGATACCATGGCCATGAGCCGTGCATCTTTATATAATAAAGTAAAGCAAATTACCGGATTAGGGGTCAATGAATATATCAACAGACTACGCATAGAACGCTCTGTATACCTTTTAGCAAATACCAATCTGAGCATTAGCGAGATTTCCTATGAAGTAGGTTTTTCTTATCCGCGCTATTTCAGTACTTCATTTAAACAGATGAAAGGGGTTACACCTTCACAATTCAAGGAGAAAAACAAAAATAGCGGACACATATAAACTGTTAGAGCAAACAAGGCCTGCCATTTATTATTTTGAACGAAATAAAGAACTGACATTCAGATTCTTTACTTCGTTCAACAGGTCATAAAATGATACCAATATTAACAAGCCTTGAAACTCATATCCAGCCCCTTCACGGAGTGAGTCAGCGCACCGAAAGAAATGAAATCCACTCCTGCCTGCGCATAAGGCAACATAGTATCGTAAGTAATACCACCGGGACACCGCATTGTGTATGCCACCTGCGAAATCTACATGGTTGTCTTTCAGCAGAATCATATCAAACAAACCGATACGGTGATTGCCTCCTCCTCCTATCTTTACAGCCATCTTCTCCATGATACGCATACCCGGAGTTGTCTTACGGGTATCAAGTACACGAGTTTTCGTACCTTCCAGTTTCTTCACATATTTATTGGTCATAGTAGCAATGCCACTCATGCGTTGCATGATATTCAGCATCAAGCGTTCTGTCTGAAGAAGTGACTGAACTTTACCTTCCACCACCATAGCCACATCACCCGGTTTCACGTGAGTTCCATCTTGAATGAACACCTCCACCTTCATTGTGGGATCAAAACGGCGAAATACTTCTTTAGCCACTTCAATGCCTGCCAAAATACCTTCTTCCTTAATCAACAACTTTGATTTTCCCATTGCATCTGCGGGAATACATGACAAGGTAGTATGATCCCCATCACCTATATCTTCAGCAAAAGACAGGTCTATCAGTCTGTCTATTAAGTCTTTTACTACTAATTCGTCCATAATGTTATCGTTTTTTTATGAATTGATAGGCAAAGGTAGAGATTTTCCGTATTTTTGCAAAGTAAACCAGAAAAGAACGTATGAAATTTACATTATTAGTAGTAGGACGCACTGTCGAAAAACATTATATCACCGCTATCAATGATTATGTGGAACGTACCAGGCACTTCATTTCTTTCGATATGGAAGTCATCCCCGAACTCAAGAACACCAAAAACCTGAGTATGGAGCAACAAAAAGAGAAGGAAGGAGAACTAATTCTGAAAGCTTTGTTGCCGGGCGATGTAGTGGTTTTATTGGATGAACATGGAAAAGAATTCCGTTCCGTAGAATTTGCCAACTGGATAGAACGCAAAATGCACACTGTAAACAAACGGTTAGTATTCATCATTGGGGGGCCATACGGATTTGCACCCAAAATATATGATGCAGCCCAAGAAAAGATCTCATTATCCAAGATGACCTTCTCACATCAAATGATACGCCTTATTTTCGTAGAACAGCTATACCGGGCGATGACTATATTGAATAACGGTCCTTATCATCATGAATAAAAATATATAGCGGTTAGTGATTAACACCTGTGGCATAATAGCGCAGTCCATTCATCACTAACCACTAATTCTCTCCCTATTTTCCAATTTCAAAGTCCACACACACTGGTAAATGGTCGCTATAGCCACCATGATATTTCTTTCCCCAGTAGGTACGTGATGGGATATCACCACCATATTTTTCATC
>PPYF01307045.1_pt1 | contig 10302 bp, 5 predicted proteins | sample 1559871 | NCBI WGS metagenome assembly PPYF01 (sample SAMN08240021, study PRJNA423297) | Human gut metagenome, whole genome shotgun sequencing project.
ACTCCAATCAACGGAATGGCTGTAGGCACAATCTTAACCTTTACCATATAAGCTCCATTATTGGAAGTAGCATAATGTTTCCAGCTTTCCCCGGTCACTTTATTACGAATGGCCAGCCAGAAATAAGCCTCTCCACTCAAGAATTCAATATTTTCAAAAGCAACTTCCCAAGAAAGTTTCAGACTAGTTCCAATAGTATCACCTCCCATAACCCACGCATACTCGTAATCATTAGGATTCGTCCCCTCTTTAAAGGTAATTTTAGGATCTATCTCTAAAAGTTCTCCCTCGGACAAAGAGATACGTCCGTAAGAACTTCCCGGAATTTCTACTCCGGTCACGGAATCGATACCCGTCCACTCGGAATAGTTATAACTCCCCTTGTCCTCGTAGCATCCTGTAATGATCAGCATCAAGACAAAGGACATACATATAAAATCTTTTATCACTTTCATAGACCTGTTTTTTCAATATTCTATCGTTCCTTTAAATACTACCAATTCGCCATTGTCATACGTCGGGTTATTCTCAAACCATTCGTAAGTTTTCTTCGCATAGGCGTAGAGTATTGCCTTATTAGGAGCTTTCCAGTTTTCTTCTAATATACCATTCAGTTCAATGAACTTTTCCGCTTTCACGGATGAATAAGTCCCACCGTAAGTATCTAAAGAATTTGTCCGCCAGAGCGTGGGCTGACTACTTAATCCCACACCGGATACGTTTACAATCATGTACTGATAAAAATCCAAACCACGTACAAAGTTCTCGTTAGGAACCAATTCTATGTATATTCTTCCTTCAACTGCATCGTCTTTTACCGCTTGCACATTGATTTTCAACACCGTTGAATCGATATACCGTCCAGCTCGGAATAATTGTGTAGTTTCCAAAGTATAATGAGTATTCTCCGTAATACCATACGTTTCTTCCGGATTCACCCGCAATTTATATTCACGATCTTGATCAGAAACCGATCCTGCAACACGAATTGGAATATAAAAATCAGCCACTTCTTTTCCCCCACTGAATACGGAAGAAAATTGAAGGCTATCATACTTGTAAGTCGTGGAAAGATACTGGTATTTAGGGAAATTCAAACTATTTTGCTCCTCCTTAAAAATCATGATCTCATCTCTACTGCAGGCATTTATACAGATACCGAGTAACAAACAAAAAATCAATAGTTTTATAGTCTCCATCATTTCTCGTTTTTAAGTTAATACGTTCTTCCACCATCAAACTCTGTCGTCGGAATATCCGGAGTATATTTTTCAACCGACATAGTAATCACGCCACTTGTAGCATACCCCTTTTCAATTTCCGGCACATTACGCCGTTTATACGCATAAAATACCTGCCCATCCCCGATCATTTCACGTCGATATTCTTTCAATATTTCCGAGATAATCGCCTCTTTATCATCACTTGTGAATATTCCTCCGTTACGAGACTGTTGTAAAATATTCAACAAACGAATCGCCTCTCCCGTAGAAACAGATTCCACCGCCCCTTCTGCCGCAATCAAGTACATTTGTAACCGGAAACGTTCATAATAAGAATTCCCTGTCGTGTGATCCTCTTCGATATAATCCCCCAACTCATCGACAAGTAAACCAAAGATATTTTCCATGGGACAACTTCTATTCACGTAATTATTACCGGAATCCGTAGTCCCCAAATCTTCATTTGTCAAAAATCGAATACCTAGATTTTCTGCCGCTCCAATAACTTCCACGGCCGCATCATAAGCAGCTTTATACTCCCCTTTAAAAAGGTAAACCCGTGCTTGTAATGCTCTTACGGCATAATAGTTCATCTTGTATTTTCGTTCACTTTTTAAAACGGTTGTATTGTAAGTTTTTCCAGAAGAAATCGGGTCGGTATCTTTCAATAGTTTTTCTGCACGCTCCAAGTCTCCTATCAAATAACCTAATATTTCATCAGAGGAGGAGGAAGGGGTAAATTCCATTCCAAAATCCGTTTTGTAAGGAATCCGTTTCTGTGTTTTTCCTTCCTCCGTCAGATAAGGAGGCTGGAACAGACGCAACATATCAAAATGGATATAGGCTCGCAAAGCAAGAGCTTCTCCCAACACGACATCTCTCGCCCCCTCCTCAAAAATCGAAGGATCTTGCTTTTCCAAATTAGCAATCAATTCATTAGCATTTGCGATAGCATTATAGGAAGCTTTCCACATCCCTGTTATTGCATCTTCCACTTGATTATAACGAGTTGTCCGTTCATAGTAATAAGTTGCCAACCCATTAAACCACCCCTGATCATAATAAGGCTCAATAAATGAAGCTTGAAACATAGACAATGTCTGTCCCATAATTTCAACTGAACTAACCGTCATATGTTTTCCATAGGCGCTTTTATCTGCCATCTTCACGTATATACCGGCTAATGCTGAATAATAACCGTCTTCATTATCAAAAATCCCCTCTTCTGTCATTTGAGACTTCGGAAGTACATCCAGCCAATCTCCACAAGAACTAAACAGAAGAAGTCCGAATGTTATAGTTAGTAAAACACATATTTTCTTCATACGCTTTCTCTTTTAAAAATTAGCTTGTAATGAAAAATAGAAGGTACGGGCAAACGGGTAAGACAATCCTCGTTCTTGTTTAATCGTTGAAACATAGAACAGATCATTTGTTGAAAGTGTGAACTTTAACAACGAAATGCCAAGAGCCTGCAAATCATTCGCATTTAACGTATAACTCAATCTGGCCGATGTCATGGACAAAAAATCGTCTTTTTGAACAAAACGAGACGTGGGTTTTAATTGACTTGTATTTCCATACCCGCGATACTTCGCAACATCTCCTGGTTTTGTCCAACGCTGGGTTAAAGCCCGGCGATCAGCATTTTGAGCAAAATTACCTCCTTCGATCTTCTCGTATAAGGTCTTATTGTAACGATCCGCCCCGAAAGAATACTGGAAATTAGCCCCGAAACTCCAGCGCTTATAGTCAATATTAAGACCAAAATACCCTTTCAAAGTCGGCTCCGTGTTCCCGACGACAACTTGATCTGCCGCATTCCATTGGAATGTCTGAACACCATCTGCCGTTACAAAAATCTCCTGCCCTGTTCCCGGATCAATTCCCATTGAACGCACGGCAAAAATCGAATTTAAAGATTGCCCTTCTTCAAATAAGAATATCCGTTCTAATTGAGTATACCCTGCATAATTCAAATGAGCTGTCTGATTTTCTTTAATCACCTCATTATAATCTCTTAAAGCATCAGAAATATTCAACAATTTGTTCTTGTTATGAGCTCCATTCACAAAAGCATTGACAATCCAACCATTCTTCTTGATTGGGGTTATACTCAAACTAAATTCATATCCTTGGTTACGTACTTTACCCATATTCGCTTTATAAGTAGAGAAACCGGTAGAAGGTAAAATCGCAATATCCGTCAAATTGTTTTTGGTTATATTTGAGTAGTAATTGAAATCCAAGTTCACTAGACCTTGTAATAAACTAAATTCCAATCCGATGTTACGATTTAAAGTTGTTTGCCATTTCAATTCCGGGTTCGCAATAGACATAATCTCAGCTCCCATAACCCCATCATACATTTTCAAGAAATTATAAAGTGTCATGATCTGACTCAACTGGAAATTCTGATTCCCTACGGTACCAATATTTGCCCGAACAGCCAGATTTTCAAACCAACCATGAGTTTTCATAAATTTCTCATTATAAATATTCCAACGAACTCCGGCCGACCAGAAAGGTGCAGAGCGTTGTTTACTTGCGAAATTAGATGAACCGTCGATACGCCCCGTCAAATCTATCAAGTAACGATTATCCCATGAATAATTGAAATTCGCAAACATTCCGGCTGAACGAGAAATAGAACTACTCCCCGAAGGCCCTGTATAGGAATCAAATTGCACGGCGTAAGAAGGGTATCCTAAAGGATCATCCAAGAAACCAACGGTCTTATATGCATCACTCTCAGAATTCGTCTCTTTCAGTTCTCCCCCCACGATTCCTTGTACCAAATGTCTCCCGAATGACTTGGTATACGAAACATTGATGCTACCATAATAATCAAACTGGGATGAATTTGTCATCATATAAGTTCCCCGTTTGTAGATATTCTCCAAATTATACCCGTCATTCGTTTCCTCCCCGTCCGTCACAGATGTATAGTCAAAAAAATCCGCAGAAAGAGGAGAACGATACACTTCGGCTTTATCCTGTACATTAGTAATAGAGAAAGTACTTCTTACTCGCAATCCTTCTATGACTTCCCAGTTTAAGCCCAGATTGTAAGTCAGATTTGTTGTCTCCCCTCTACTGAAACTATTCAGATATTTCGCCTCATAAAGCGGATTCAATTGGGCAGAAAAAGTACTTCCCGTAAAATCCGGGGCAGGCAGTCCCTCGTAAGCCGGAATATTCTCGTAAGAAAGTCTGGGGAAGTATTTCCCATTCTCATCTTTCATCCGATAGATAGGTAACAAATTTGAATACGTTGAGAAACTTCCATACGGAGAATCTGTATTTTTCACTAAAGCGACTTGTATGTCACTTGTTATTTGCACATGAAGATCATTGTACAATAACTTCAAGCCGGCTCCATAACGATCTCGCTTTGAGCCTTTCATAACACCATTACTCGGAGCTGCCGACAAATTTACTTGATAACGCATACTTCTCCGGTCTTTCTCACCAAACCGCACACCACCTTCCAACATCAAAGAATGGGAATGTTGAACAGATGTCTGAAGTGGCTGAGACAACCAATAGGAATCCACACCATTCTCGACTTCTTTAGATAGCAAGGTGTACAAGTTCTGACGCCCTGGATTTCCCCCGACCAAATCTTCATAAATATTCGTAGAGGTATTATCTCCTTTATTTCCATTATTGAAAAGCTGGGCTTTTTCAAAATACTCCAATAATTCAGACGCATTCATTAAATTATAAGAAGTCAAGTCAGGCACCTGAATACTTCCGTTGAAGGTGTAGGAAAAACGTAATTTTCCACCTTCTGGAACTTTCGTTTCAATCACAATGACACCATTAGCAGCACGGGAACCATAGATAGATGCTGCCGCTGCATCCTTCAAAATCGTCACGGATTGTACCCGATTCATATCCAAGTCAAATACTTGTTGAACAGTAATCTGAAAACCATCCATAATAAAAATCGGCAAAGAAGTATAAGTCTGTAAATTCCCCTGTGAAATGTCAGGCATACTATTCTGGCCTCGAATTTCTATTTTGTCCGGAACTCTATTAGGGTCAGACCCAAACATTCCTTCGTCATCCAAAACGGCAAAAGACGGGTCAAATACTTTCAGAGCGGCAAATAGATTTGTCGGATTAACCTTACGTAAATCATCTCCTTTCACTTGTACGGCTGTTCCCGTAAAACTATTTTTTGCTTTCGGAACATACCCAGTTACGATAACCTCATCCATCTCTGTCGCTTCCTCCACCATCCTAACATCTATCTTTACCCGTTTTTTTATTACTACTGCTTGTGTTTTCATTCCGATAAAAGAGAAAACCAATTCTCCATCCAAAGAAGGAACTAAAATCCGGTAGAAACCTTTTTCGTCAGTAGCCCGCCCTAGCGTAGGCGTACTCTTATAAATCACAGTTACCCCCGGTATTGGCATACCCTTCTTATCTTTTACAAAACCTGTAATTTCTAAAAGTTCCGGCTGAGTTTTAGCCGGAACCGGTTTTAAATTGGATACGACGATTGTTTTATTTACAAGCTTGTAAGTCATATCCAAAGGGGTAAGTAATGTATGTAATGCACTATCCAGCGATACATCCGTCACCCGTATTGACACTTTTTGTTTGGCATCCACCAATTCATTATTATAAAATACTTTATATCCGACTTGTTGCTGAATCATCATAAACACAGATTCCAATTCCACATTTTGTACATTCAGATTCACCTTTGTCGTTTGGGCATAACTTCGGGTTACCATTGTTCCCTGCAAAAAGAGGAACAAGCAGACACCCAAAATAACTTTCAGGATATATCCCTCTCTATTCCTGATCTTGATCAAATTATCTAATTTTTCCTTCATCATCTTATTCCATTTACAATTCCATAAATAGAGTTAATTCACAGGAATCGGCCACACATACTTAGCCTTTGTCATCTCTATACTCCGACCATTATAAGACGGAATAGAGGATAAATTCCAACGTTTATAGCAATAGAACAACTGCCCTTCTCCCAAAAATTCCCGTACATACTGTCTTTCAATCTCTTCCATAAGTTCCGTGGCTGTCGAAGTTTCCACAATAGAAGTCTTGGAAAAACGCTTATCTACAAACGAACTCAAGTAAGAATACGCCCCGGAGATGTCATTCAATTTTAAAGCTGACTCCGCACCTATTAAATAAATCTCTCCTAACTTGATATAGGGTATCTGTTGCGGAGCACCACTAAACACGGCAATACTTAAACTATCGTATTTAGGAAGTAAGTTTTGTAAGGTATTGTTCATTGACCTGAAACGAATATCATCAGGAGCTTCCTGTTTCCATTCCTCAACCTGCACAATCGGAGATAAAACGACTCCCTTGTCTCGGAATAAGGTGTATCCTAATGCCTGTAATCCCTCTTTCGGAGAAGGTAACCCCAACAAATGTTCTCTGGAAAATGCAAAATCAGTCCCAGCAGAAGTGGCAAAAGAAAAATATCCGCCTTCAAGAATTTCATCCACACAAGCCCGGGCATCAAGGTATCCGGTTTCCGTTCCTAATGCTAATGCAATACGTGCTTTTAATCCTAAAGCCGCATAATAATTCATTTTCCACACCCGATTAGAAGGCGCCATTCCGAACAACCCATCTGAATTCAAAGATTCACCTGTATAAATAGGATCATACTTTTTCAGAATTGCAATTGACTCTGTTAATTGAGCTAACATTTTCGTACACAATTCTTGCGTAGACAATTGTTGTAGTTCATCCCCCGTACTCTCTTTCCAATATATACCTTTAAAAGAAGGCTCAGAGGTATATGCCGGATGGAACAAGCGGACCAAATCATAATGCATAGCCACCCGCAACACTTTTAATTCTGCCAACATTACTTCTCTCGCTCCTTTTATAAAAATCACATCTTGATTTTTATCGAATAACCGAAGCAAATTATTGCATGAATAGATCGCATGGTACATGGATGCCCAAACCTGCTCTATTTTTTCTTTCATGATCCGAGAGTCGTAATCAAATTCTGCTATCGGTTTCAATTCGGAATCAGGCACAAGAGTTTGTCCCATAAACTCTATTCCCCCCAAACCTAAATTTGAACCAAACAACTCAGATGAACGTAATTCCGTGTAAATCCCATTCAGTGCATTACGAAATGCAGATTCACTACTGAACAAAGCGTCCTCATCTATGTATTCCTCTTTCGGGGCGACATCAAACCAATTGTTACATGAACTTAGTGCCAATACCGCCACTACCATATATAGTAATTTCTTCATAATTATTTCTTTTTAAAAGGTAGCTTGAAGTGACAACGTGAAACTGCGGGCAAAAGGATAAATCAACCCTCTAGGCATTTTAACCGATGAATAATGGAATAAATCATTACAACTTAATCCAAGATGCAAATCCTGCATATATAATTTATTTGCCAGATTTTTATCAAATTGATAATCCACCCGTAAAGATGCTAAAGAAATCACATTCCTCGATTCAACAAAACGAGATGTCGGTAACGTCGTGGAATTATCAAAGCCTAAATATTCGGTCTGATCCCCGGCCTTTTGCCATTTATCCATCATATCAACCGGTCCGTTTTGTCCAATAAAGGCCTCGTCCACGTATCTCACCGCTGTTATATTGTATATCTTAGATCCGAAAGAATAACGGAACATACAATTAAAACTCCAATTTTTCAGACTTCCCAATAAACCAAAACTACCTGCCAACTTGGGAGTCGGATCTCCTTGATAAACCAAGTTAGTCGCCTCCCATTGATTCGTTTCGGTTCCATTCTGTGTAATGAAAATTTCTTTACCTGTTTGTGCATCAATCCCCTTTGAATCTACGACATAAATCGCATTGACCGCTTTTCCTTCCTTCAGCTGAAGAGTTGATGTTTGATTACTTTCATTCCACTCAGCCATAAAATCATTCGGGCAAGTTTCTAATTTATTTTTATTGAATATTCCATTCCATAAAAGGCCTAAAGACAATCCGTTTGCATCTTTCAAGATGTCTGCATTTAACCCGAACTCTAATCCGCTATTCCGAATCTCTCCTCCATTATTCCATTTCCAAGCAGAACCATTTACAACATTACCCTTTATTCGGGTAACAACATCCTTGCTCAACGTATTGTAATAGCGTACGTTTGCTGATAAGTAGTCGAACAGAGTAAACTGAATGCCAACGTAGAAGTTATGATCACTTCTCCATTTCAATTTTTTATTATAATCGTTGATCGGATTCAATGTCACTAAACCCAGCTTATTAAAGCTACTTGTTGCATTCAAATAAGGATTATCAATATCATAAGCATACATTGGATTCACTTGATCGTAATCGAATTGGAATCCCGGAGTCATACCAATACCTGCCGACAATACAAGTTGATTTAGGATATTGCTCTCTTGCAGGAATTTTTCGTTACGAACATTCCAATATCCCCCCACGGACCAAGCCATGGTAACTCGTTTTTTTGGAGCTAAACGAGATGACTTGTCCGCCCGTAGGCTAACATCCACTCCATAACGCTGATCAAAATTATAACTACCGCTTAAATATCCGCTAAAAAGACGATCAAATGCCTCCCGGCCTCCCGGTCTTGTATTAAACGCATAAGTCTTTGCAAAAGAAATATAGTCCATATGATCACTAGGCAAGCCAACACCTATATAATTATCACTATAATCTTTTGCCGCATACCCGTGAATCCCTAATGACACGTTCAAATTGTGACGATCAAACTGATTCGAATAATTTAAAACCAAATCTTCTTCATAAATTGTGGTATTTTCCCGACGGATTTTATATTGACCAGCTAGCTCGGCACTATCTAAAGGTAGATCACTAAAATATTCCGATTTAAAAGAAATATACTGATCGAACTTATTAAAATCTTTAGTAAAAGTGAAATTACCGGATAACTCCAGATGTTCCATGATCTGCCAAGTCATATTCAAGGTATTCATAACCCTTGTAGCTCTCGATTTTGAAAAACTGGATAAAGAGGCTTCATAATACGGGGATACTTGTTCACTAAAAGTTCCCTCTCCCATAACAGATGCAGAGTGTTGTCCCCCACTTCCCTTACGATAATACGGATTAATCAGCATGTAATCCTGAAATACACCATAAGGAGACTCTTTTCCATAAATCACATCTATACGTAACTCATCAGAAACATATAACTTACTATTTCGATAATCTAAACGAGTTCCGATAGCATAATGATCCCGCTTAGAGCCCTTCATGACACCTTTATTACCCGGTGTTGCTAAGAAATAAGCCCGATACAAAATTGAACTGTCCCCTCCTTCTATTTCAAGTTGATGTTTATGCCGGAATGGTGTTTGTAGAGGTACTTTCAACCAATTCGTGTTACCATTTCTCAGCCGCTCTTGATAAAGAGCATCATTCCCATCATACATACCCATACTTTTCTCTAATGCCAGTTTCTGAGAAGCATTCATTATATCGTAACTACTCAGATCTGCAACATCAATTCCTCCATCAAAACGATAATACAAGCGAAGGCTTCCTGCTTGCATTTTTTTAGTTGTAATTGCGATTACACCATTCCCGGCCCGGACACCATAAATAGCAGTTCCGGTTGCATCTTTAAGAATGGTTACACGTTCCACCCGATTTATATCGAAATCAGCCAAGCGATCCATCGATATTTCATAGCCATCGACAATAATCAATGGTAACACTCCTCCCTCTTTTCCCAAAATTGTTTTTACACCTCGAAAAGTAATTTCAGTCGGTACGTAATTAGGATCAGAGCCATACCACTCCTCAGCCCTATCTATTATCATAGAGGGTTCAACTACCTGCAAAGCTTTCAAAAGATTAGTCGGATGAAAACGTTTCAATTGATTCCCACTGAAACTATTTCCAAGGATTGCCTTCTCATCACGAGTTTGTACATTTTTCTTTATTCCGGTCTGTGCTGCCACCAATACAGAACTTCCAACCAGAATCATGACCCCGAAAATAGCTCGCCAAACAAAAATGTTACTTCGACTTTTTCCAGGATACTTTCTTTTTTTCCCTCGCAAAAGTTTAATCATAAGTTAATGAA
>PPYF01028882.1_pt1 | contig 10301 bp, 8 predicted proteins | sample 1559871 | NCBI WGS metagenome assembly PPYF01 (sample SAMN08240021, study PRJNA423297) | Human gut metagenome, whole genome shotgun sequencing project.
CCGGAATCCTTGTCCTTATTGCCGTCCATGCTCATCTTTGCGGAGTTCGGAACATTGTCGAAACCGGTTGCGATTACAACAACGCGGATCTCGTCGTCCATGTTCTCGTCGATGAATGCACCGAAGATGATGTGTGCATCCGGATGAGCCGCCTGCTGAACCATGGTAGCTGCGGTCTCAACTTCATCGAGGCCGATATCGTCAGAGCCGATAACGGAAACGATAACGCCGTGAGCCATGTCGATGGAGGTCTCGAGCAGCGGGCTGGAAATTGCCTCGCGTGCAGCCTCTGCAGCCTTGTCCTTGCCTGCAGCGGAGCCGGTGCCGATGTGAGCGAAGCCTGCGTCCTTCATGACGGAGGTAACGTCCGCGAAGTCCAGGTTGATGAAGCCCGGAACGGTGATCAGCTCGGAAATGTTCTTAACTGCCTGACGCAGAACGCCGTCAGCGATCTCGAATGCGTTCTTGAAGGTAATCTTCTGCTCGGATACATACTTCAGACGCTCGTTCGGGATGATAACGAGGGAGTCTACGTTCTTGTTCAGCTCTTCGATGCCGCTCAGCGCCTGCTCGAGACGCTTCTTGCCCTCGAATGCGAACGGACGGGTAACAACGCCGACCGTCAGGATGCCCAGCTCACGAGCGATCTGTGCAACAACCGGAGCTGCGCCGGTGCCGGTGCCGCCGCCCATGCCGGCGGTGATAAATACCATATTGGTGTTAGCGAGAGCCGCTGCGATCTGATCCTTGCTCTCCTCAGCAGCCTTGCGGCCGATCTCCGGATTTGCGCCTGCGCCCTGACCCTTGGTCAGCTTCTCGCCGATCTGGATCTTCGTGGTGGCCTGCGAATAATTCAGAGCCTGCATATCCGTGTTAATGGAAACGAACTCAACACCCTGTACACCGTTCTCGACCATGCGGTTTACAGCGTTGCCGCCGCCGCCGCCGACACCGATGACCTTAATGTTTACTACGTTATCCAAGCCCTGTTCAAACTCAAAACCCATTGTCGTTGTCCTCCGTTTTATGATAAAGAATCGTTCTTTGATTATCAATTACCGCGTTTGAGGGCACTTCGCCCCTATTGTTTTAATTTTACCTCGATTTATTCTATTTTGCAACAGGAATTAGCGAATTCCTCAAAAAAAACTTAATCTTTTCCGTGTCTTTCCCGCAAACCGGCGGGCGATACGGAAAAAGGCTGTATTTTTTCGCGTTTTTCCCTGTGTTTTCGGTTATTTTCGCCAGTAGAAGCAGAAAAAACTCAGCCTTCGCCATCGTAGCTGTCGTCATAATAGCTGTCATCGTCATACGATTCGTCGTACGAATCATCGTAGCTGCTGTCATCGTAGGATTCGTCATAGGACGAATCGTCCGAGTAATCCGAATCATCGGAATAATCCGAGTTATCCGAACTGTCCGAGCTGTCGCTGCTCGAATCGGTCGAGTCATCGCCGTTCGTATTGTCGGTCGTACCGACTTCGCCGTCCGGATTGTCGGTCGTACCGACTTCACCGTCCGGATTGGTGTACGCCGGCGAGGTCACCGGATTGTCACCTGCCTGATCGGTACCGGAGCGTGCTACATCCTCCGCCGTCTCCGGCACAAAGTGCAGACGGTTCTGTGCATCCCAGTACAGCCGCCCGATATCCGATGCCGAAAGGCGATCGCTGATAACGGTCTGTGCAAACCGAAGACGGTACGTCAGATCGTCCAGTGAGCCTGCGCGGATGTCGAACCGCTTGTCATAGCCGATGCGCACATCGGTCAGGTCGTTCAGATTGAGGAAGCTCATCTTTTCGAGCAGCCCGGCGGCATCCATGTTCTCCAGCACGTTCAGCATAGCGTCAACGTGTGCATCCGTGCCGGTAGCAAGGAAATCCCCAATCTGCGCATTCAGCGTAACGCCGAGCACGGTCGGCAGACCGCCGTCCGCGGCGTTGTTCTCGAGCACCTTGCCGCCCGCACTGATATAAGTGAACGTGTTATCCTCATTCCTCACGGCAGCCGCCGCTGTGCACTCGGTGACAGTCAGCACCAGTCCATCCGGCAGCTTGCGGCGCAGCTGTGCGCTTTCCAGATACGGGAAGCTGTGCATCAGGTCGGACAATACGCGGTTTTTATTCCACAGATAGAGATTATCGCCCTTTTGAACATCCATACCGGCGATCAGCTCCTCCGAGCCGTACTGCTCGGCACCTTCCACCGAAATGGTCTTAACCCTGAAGAACACGGTCATCGCCACCACGGCAGCCGCCAGCACAATGCCGGTCAGCAGCACGCGTCCCAGCACACGAAAGATTTTCCTGCCGCGGCGCTGCTGCTCCATCTGGTCGGGCGTGTGCTTTTTTCGCCTTCTGCGTCTCATCACAGCATCCCTTCTTTGTTACTTCTTGCCATGGTTTTCGATTGCCCAGAGGATCTCCTGATAGATCTTCTCGCTTGCATCGTGCGCCGCCAGCTTTGTCGCGTCATGCCCCATCCGGTGCAGACGGTCGCGGTCGCTCAGCAGATCCTGAATCTCGTCGTACAGCACCTGCGGATTGGCGTCCTTCTCGAGCAGAACACGGCAGCCGCCCTCCTTTTCGAGGGCGCGCGCGTTCTTCTCCTGGTGATTCTCCGCCACATACGGAGACGGCACCAGCAGAGCCGGACGGCCGAGCATGCACAGCTCACCGAGAGTAGCCGCACCTGCGCGGCACACGATCAGGTCAGCCGCCGCCATGCGGTCTGCCATGTCGTAGATGTACTCGGTCACTTCGATGTTCGGGTGCGCGTCAAAGTCGGCGCCCTGCTCCTTCGCCATCCTGGGCAGCCACTCACGGGCCGCCGCACCGGTTGCGTGAACATGATGATAGGGCACGCCGTTTTTGCATTCGAACGCCAGCTCACCCGCCATGTGCTCATTCATGTACTTTGCACCCATCGAGCCCCAGAAGGATACGACCAGCTGGTCATCATCGGTCAGGCCGAACTTCTCGCGTGCCTTTACGCGGTCCGCCGCCAGAATCTCACCGCGCACCGGCGCACCGGTCAGAATGATCTTATCTCCGCCGCCGAGCAGCTCCTTTGCCTGTTCAAAGCAAACGAGTACGCGGTCCGCGTCCTTTGCGAGCATCTGCGTTACCTTGCCGGGCAGCGCGTTGACCTCGAGCAGCACAGTCGGAATGCCGAGCTGCTGTGCCGCGCGTACCACCGCGAACGACGCATAGCCGCCGCAGCCGATCACGCAGTCCGGCTTGGCCTGCTTCAGCAGCTTTTTCGCCTTGCTGACCGCCGAGACAGCCAGCTTTGCCGCCTTCAGATTGTGCAGAATGCCCTTCGGGCTCATCGAGCGCGACATGCCGATGATCTCGATGGTGTCCAGCGGATATCCCTCACGCGGGACCAGCTTATTTTCAATGCCGCGTGCCGAACCGGCAAAACGCACCGTCGTCTGCGGCTGCTTTTTTTCAAAATAGCGTGCAATGGCAAGACCCGGTGTAACGTGACCGCCCGTGCCGCCTCCCGTAATGTACAGTTTCAAAACTGAGTTCCCCTCTCCTGTTTGTTACTTTTCAAATGCAAGGTAGGATCACATGGTCCGGCAAATCCTGTTTACCGGATCATGTGGTACTGCCTGACAGTTTGCTGTCGCGAAACTACCGTTTCGCCGACAAGCAGGAATGGACCGCAGGCCGTTCCTAAGTCGTCCGAAAGTTCCCATACGGAAACTTTCTCCCTCCCAAAGTCAAAAAATCCTGCGCTATCCTTGCGCAGCTTCTCGGCCGCGCTGCGCCGATACATGCTCCCTCTTTTTTGGCATTTGCTATGCAAATGCTATTAAATACGCGCTATTGCGCGAAAAGAGCAAAATTGTTATTTTCTGCTTTTGAACAAACCGAAGGCTGTTTGTATGCTGCAAACAGCCTTGAGGCAACACCACACAATTAAACTGCGGCGCTTTACGGAAATTTTGCGTCCTGATGTCGTTGCATTTTTTTGCAATACATCAAGTATTGCTGCAAAACCGCGCCTAATCAGCACGCAAAATTTACTTGCAAATCGCTCTTGTTCAATTATGTGGTATTGCCTCCATCGGCATAACTTAATCCTGATTTCTTCCGTCAATCCGCATATACCGCGATATATTGAGCAGGATGCCCATCTCGCCGAGCTGCAGCATCAGCGCTGTGCCGCCATAGCTGAAAAACGGCAGCGCCGCACCAGTTACCGGCATGATGCCGGTGACAACGAACAGGTTCATCAGTGTCTGGATAGCCAGCTTGGCAGTAATGCCGGTCGCCAGAAGACTGCCGAATTTATCCGGTGCATAACGCGCCACGCGGAACCCGCGGTAAATGAGGTACGCGAACAGCAGAATGACCAGCAGAGCGCCGATCAGACCCATCTCCTCGCACCAGGTGGCAAAGATGAAGTCGTTATGCGGCTCCGGCAGGTACAGCTGCTTCTGCAGGCCGTTGCCGAGTCCGCGGCCGAGCAGACCGCCCGAACCGATGGCGATCTGGCTCATCGAGCCTTGCAGACCTTTGTCCGCCATATCCGAAAACGGATTGAGCCAGACTTCAAAACGTGTTCGTACATGCGGAAACGCAACGTAGAATACTGCAACCGCGCCTGCACCCAGTCCCAGAATCGGCGCAAAGTACCACAGGCGCATGCCGCCTGCCAGCAGGATGATAACGCCGATACCGCAGATGATTACCATCGCCGAGGTATGCGGCTCCAGGTACAGCAGACCGATGTACATCGCCAGCAGCAGACCGTACGGCTGCACCATGGTCTTGACGCTGCGCACGCTCTTCGGGTCACGCGCCACCCAGTAGGAAAAGCAGATGATGACCGTCAGCTTTGCGATCTCGGACGGCTGAAAGCCGAACAGCCAGCGTTGTGCATTATTAACCGTTGTACCGATGCCCGGTATCACAACCAGAACCAGCAGCGCGACCGATATCCACATGATGATGTTGTGAATGCCCGCGTACATGCGGTACGGAATCTTGGAAAGAACGATCATCGCCGCAAGACCGATCGCGGCGAAAATGCCCTGACGCATGATAAAGTATGTCGCGCTGCCCTTGTAGAACATCGCGTTGGTATAGCTTGCCGAGAACAGCGCGATCAGACCGGTGATCAGCAGCAGCAGCACCGAGAAGAACACACCGGTATCCCAGATGTGCGCCTTCATGCTGCGCATACGTCTGCGCTTCGGCTTTGCGGTGCCGGTACGGTAACGCTCCTGCGGCACCGGCTCCCGCGAAGGACGCGCCGGTTTGCCGCTCGGCGCATTCCGCGGCATGGGACGGCGCGATGCCGGCCGGTACTGCGGATTCGTCTTTCCAGTTGTCGAAGCCATAGGGTTACCTCCGAATTACGAATTAAAACAGCGGTGCGAGCGCCACATGGTAGGCCAGCAGGCACAGCACAACCGTGATGCCGGTGAATACCAGCACGATTTTCTTCTCGCACCAGCCGCACATTTCAAAGTGGTGGTGGATCGGCGCCATCTTGAACAGGCGCTTGCCGTGGGTCGCCTTGAAGTAGGTGACCTGCAGGATAACGGACAGCGTTTCGATGATGTAGATCAGGCCGACCAGCAGCAGGATGAGCGGCATTTCACACGCAAATGCCAGACCGGCAACCGCACCGCCGAGGAACAGCGAGCCGGTATCGCCCATGAACACCTTGGCCGGATTGAAGTTATAGCGCAGGAAGCCCAGCAGCGCACCCGCGAGTGCCGCCGAGAAGATCACAACGCCCATATCGCCGCGGCGGAAGCCGACGAACACGAAGAAGATGGCAACCGGAAGTGTAACGCTTGCCGCCAGACCGTCGATGCCGTCGGTCAGATTGACGGCGTTGTCCGCACCGACGATAACGAAGGCCGCGAACACGATGTACAGCGGCCACGGCCAGCTGAACGAAATGCCCGTGAACGGAATCCACAGCTGCGGCAGACCGCTCGACCCCAGGAACAGTACGAGCACAAACACGCCGGCAACCAGAATCTGGAGCACCAGCTTCTGCTTCGGGGTCAGACCCGCGTTTTCCTTTTTCTTGATCTTGGCGTAGTCATCGACCAGACCGACCGCACCGTAGGCCACGGCAAGGCCGAGCACCGCCAGCGACGAGACCGAAATCTCACCCATCACGATATTGCCGATAATGACTGCCGCCGCGATACCGATAATGAACATAAAGCCGCCCATTGTCGGAATATTCTGTTTGTTCATGTGCCATTTCGGTCCGATTTCGAGAATCTTCTGACCGAATTTCATTTTCCGCAGATAGTTGATGACCGCCGGACCGATAGCCAGCGTAATCACCAGTGCGACCGCGAAAACAAGCACAGCCTGTTTCATGCTTCAACTTCCTCCCCTAAAAACATTGCAAGTGCGCGTTCCATGCGCATGCCGCGGCTGCCCTTGAACAGCAGCGCGTCTCCTTTTTTCGCGTCCTCGCGCAGTGCCGCGACAAGTGCGGTCTGATCGTCGAACGCATACGCATGCTCCATGCCCTTCTCCCTGGCACCGGCTACCATGGCCGCTGCATCCGGACCGTAGGCGTACAGGGCGTCCGCGTACTGCGCCGCCGCACGACCGGCACGGCGATGACCTTCCTCGGCGTAATCGCCAAGCTCGAGCATCGAGCCGAGAACCGCAAACCGGCGGCCGTCCCCGGCCATGCCGCCAAGCACGGACAGCGTAGCCTCCATCGCATCCGGACTTGCGTTGTAGCAGTCCGCATAGATGTGATAGCCATCCTGCTCATAGATGTTCTGGCGCATGCCGCTCGCCTGATAGCTGACAAGTCCCTGCGCGATCAGCTCGGGTGTTTCACCAAGCAGCAGACCGACGGCTGCCGCCGCCAGTGCATTGAGCACGTTATGCTTGCCCGGAATACTCAGCTTCGCGGTGAATTTCTCTCCGACCGGCAGGTGCGCCGCAGCAAGACCGTTATTTACTATATCAAATGTACCGTCGCTGTGCAAGTGTGCAATGAGGTCGCAGTCGGAATTTTCGATGCCATATGTTACCACCTTGCAGCCGAGGCTGCCGCGTTTGTCCCACAGAAGCGGCTCATCGCCGCAGAGAACAGCCGTGCCGCCCTCCTGCAGACCCTCGAGAATCTCCAGCTTGGCCTTGCAGATGCCCTCACGCGAGCCAAGAAACTCGATATGCGAGGTGCCGATGTTGGTGATAACCGCCAGATTTGGCTTGGCAGCCGCCGTCATGCGGGAAAGCTCACCGAAATGGTTCATGCCCATCTCAGCTACCAGCACTTCGGTATCCCCGGTCATACGCATGAGCGTCAGCGGCAGACCGATCTCATTGTTCAGGTTGCCTTCTGTCTTCTGTGCGCGGAAGCCCTGCGAGAGAACGGCATACAGCAACTCCTTGGTGGTGGTCTTGCCGACCGACCCTGTTACGCCGACGACCTTGCCGCCGCACATCGTGCGGTAGCCGCCCGCGAGGTCGAGCAGCGCCTGCGAGGTGTTCTCAACGTACAGCGCCGGCACCGGATACTCCTCGTTTTCGCGATGGCTCATCACGGCGGCCGCGCCGTTCTCGATCGCCTTGCCGATGAAATCGTGCGCGTCAAACCGCTCGCCCTTAATCGGCAGGAACAGCGCCTCCGGCGGAATCTGCCGCGAATCGGTCGTGACCGCCGTCAGAGCCGCCTCGCCTCTCGCTTCGCCCTTTGTCCATTCCGCCGCCTGCGCTAATGTAAATCGTTCCATGCCGTTTCCCCCAATAATTATCAAATCTCGCCGCTGCTTGCAGCGGCTTACATTAAGACAGGTTTTCCTTTCGGAAAACCGTGTCTTTGTTCCCGTCCGCAGACGACCATGTGCTTGCACATGGTATTCAATTAGAAATTGCCTGCAATTTCATAAAAGCCGGGAGCATGTATCGCGCAGCGCGGCAACAAAGCCGCGCAAGGATAACGCTCGGTTTTTATTTCCCGACCCAGCCGCCTTGGGGCGCAGCGCGGCAGCAAAGCCGCGCAAGGATAGCGCCGAGCGTCATTCGGGTTTCGGAGAACGGTTTCCTTAGGAACCGTTCTCCGTAGATAGGGGACTTTTGAAGTCCCCTATCACGCGAAATATTCCGCTACGATCTCGCGTTCATCCATGTGGTGCTTCACATGGTTTACTTCCTGATAGGTCTCATGTCCCTTGCCCATCAGCACGATGATATCGTCCTTCTGCGCGTGTGCAAGTGCCCAGTGGATCGCCTCCGGACGGTCCACGATGACCTGCATCGGCGTATCCGAATCCTTCATGCCTTCGAGAATGTCGTCGATGATGGCCTTCGGCTCCTCGGTGCGCGGATTATCACTCGTTACAACGCAGAAGTCCGCGAGATCCGCCGCAATTTTACCCATCTTCGGGCGCTTGGTGCGGTCACGGTCGCCGCCGCAGCCGAACAGAGCAACAACACGGCCCTTGGCAAAGCCGCGAACGGCCTTGAGCACGTTCTCCACGCCGTCCGGCGAGTGTGCGTAGTCGATGAGCACAGTGTAATCCGTATCGGTCGGCACGACCTCAACACGGCCCTTGACGCCGGTTGCAGTTGCCATGGACTTCGCCGCATCCGCAAGCGGCATGCCGAGCTGCAGCACGATGCCGAGCGCGGTCAGTGCATTCTCGACCGAGAAATGACCCGGAATCGGCAGCTTGACATCTGCCTTTTCACCCTGATACTGCGCGGTAAACTCCACGCCGTCCGCGTGCAGCTGCAGGTCTGTGGCTTCGAGATCGGCCTCCGGCTTGCCGCAGGAGAAGGTCATGCACGGGCACTTTGCGTCCGCGAGCATCTTCTCCGCCGCAGCGTCATCCAGATTGATAACACCCTTCTTACTGATGGAGAACAGCAGCGCCTTTGCCTTGCGGTACTCCTCCATGGTCTTGTGGAAATCGAGGTGATCCTGCGTCAGATTGGTGAACGCGCCTACCGCAAACGGAATGCCGTGCACGCGGTCAAGCACCAGAGAGTGCGAGGAAACCTCCATGATCACATGCGTGCAGCCTGCGTCTCTCATGCGGGCAAACAGCGCGTGCAGCTCGTAGGATTCCGGCGTGGTGCGCTCGGTCTCGATCACTTCATCACCGATGAGGTTCTGGTTGGTGCCGATCAGACCCACCTTGTGGCCTGCGTCCTCAAGCATGTGCTTGACGAGGTAGGTCGTGGTGGTCTTGCCGTTGGTGCCGGTCACGCCGAGCATGACCATGCTCTCCGCCGGATGACCGAAGCGGTTTGCCGCAATCTCAGCCAGCGCAATACGGGAATTCTCCACAACGACTGCGGGAACGCCCTCCGGCGCCTCCTCGCAGACAACGGCTGCCGCGCCCTGCTCCATCGCCTTGGCGATGTACTTGTGGCCATCGGTCGCGTAGCCGCGGATGGCTACAAACAGGTCGCCCGGCTGTACCGCGCGGGAGTCGTAACGCACTTCCTTGATCTCGATAGCCTGTGCGGCAGTGCTGTTTTTCACTGCTACATCCTTCAAAAGTTCCTGTAATTTCATAATTTCCTCCTATCGGTCGTTAACCGTCGTTGTATCGGAAAATTCTACCGTGACAACCGCACCGAGGCTTACCTTGGTACCGGCCTCCGGACTCTGCTTGGTCGCGGTAGTATCGCCTGTGATCTGCGCGGACGAAACACCCTTCTGCTTGAGGTACAGACCGTACTCCTCCAGCGTATCGCGGCACTCATCCGGCGACATGCCGGACAGATTGGGCACTTCAACGGCCTCAGTCGGCTTTTCCTCGCCCATGTAGACGATAACCTTGCCGCTGGCCGCAATGCGCATGCCTGCATTCGGCACCTGATCGGTGACGGTATCGCCGTCGCCCTTGATGATGCAGTCAAAGCCTGCGTCGGACAGCGTGGAAATCGCATCGTCGCGCGTCTTGCCGGATACACTCGGCACGGTCAGCTCGCGGCGGTCGCTCTCGCTGTCGTCATAGACCGGCGTAATGCCGATATACGGCAGCACATCCTCCATGATGCGGCCGACAACTGGAGCGGCGATCGTACCGCCGGTATGCGTTGCGGATTCCGGCAGGTCGTTGATGGCGACCAGAACCGCGATCTGCGGGTCGTCCATCGGCGCTACGCCGATGAAGGAGGCCGTGTAGCGGTCCTCGGTATCGAGCACCTTGCCGTCACTGTCGTATTCGGGCTGAATCTCGGAGGTCGCAGTCTTGCCGCCGACGCGGTAGCCGGGCACATATGCGTTCTTGCCGGTGCCGTTTGCGACAACCTGCTCCATCGCCTCGCGCATGTAAGCGG
>PPYF01159143.1_pt1 | contig 10299 bp, 9 predicted proteins | sample 1559871 | NCBI WGS metagenome assembly PPYF01 (sample SAMN08240021, study PRJNA423297) | Human gut metagenome, whole genome shotgun sequencing project.
GGTGCATCTACCCGATGTACGACTTTGCCCACCCCATCCAGGACGCCATCGAGGGCATCACCCACAGCATGTGCAGCCTCGAGTTCGAGAACCACCGCCCGCTGTACAACTGGGTCATCGAGAACATCTTTGGCACCGAGTTCCCCAAGCAGCGGGAGTTCGCCCGCCTGAACATGACCAACACCGTCATGAGCAAGCGCTATCTGCGTGAGCTGGTGGAGATGGGCATTGTGGACGGCTGGGATGACCCCCGTATGCCCACCCTGTGCGGCCTGCGCCGCCGCGGCTATACCGCTTCTTCTATCTTCACCTTCGTGCGCGAGGCCGGCATCTCCAAGTCCGACAACCTCATTGATATGCGCCAGCTGGAAGCCTGCATCCGCAGCGAGCTGGACCTGACCGCACAGCGCCGCATCGCCGTGCTGGACCCCGTCAAGCTGGTGGTGGACAACTACCCCGCCGACAAGACCGAGTATTTCGACATCGCCAACAACCCCAACCGTGAAGCCAACGACACCACGACCCGCAAGGTCGCTTTCACCAGGGAGCTGTGGATCGAGAACGAGGACTTCGCCGAGGTGCCGCCTCCGAAGTTCAAGCGCCTGACCGTCGGCGGCGAAGTCCGTCTGATGGGCGGCTATATCGTCAAGTGCGAGAGCGTCGAGAAGGACCCCGACGGCAGTATCGCTGTCATCCACTGCACCGCCGACCTCGAGACCGGCAACGGCAACCCTGCCGATGGCCGCAAGGTCAAGGGTACCATCCATTGGGTGAGCGCCGCCCACGCCGTGGATGCCGAGGTGCGCCTGTACGACAAGCTCTTCACCGAGGCGAACATGAATGCCATCCCCGAGGGCAGCGACTACAAGGATTATCTGAACCCCGACAGCGTTGTCGTCCGCAAGGGCTGCAAGCTGGAAGAGGCTCTGGCCGACGCAAAGCCCGGCGATAAGTTCCAGTTCGTGCGCACCGGTTTCTTCACTCCCGACTCGAAGAACCCCGGCGTGTACAATCGTGTCGTGACCCTGCGCGACAGCTTCAAGCCCGCAAAGTAACGAGCGGACCCCAAACATCGCAAAAGGAGCACTTCACAGACCATGAAAAAACACATGACCCGCAATATTATCCTCATGCTGGTGCTGGACGTCATCCTCGGCATCGTGCTGGCCCTCTATATCGCCAACACCGGCACCGTGCCTGCTGCCGATAATGCCGACACCTACACCGACGGCACCTACACCGCCAGTGCGCAGGGCTATCTGAGCGAGGTGGGCGTCACCGTGACCATCACCGGCGGCAGGGTGACGAATGTTGTGATAGATGCTTCCGGCGAGACGCCGGAGCTGGGCGGCAAGGCGGCAGAGACGCTGTCGGCCTCCCTGCTGGCGGCTGGCTCGACCGTCGGGGTGGATGCTGTCTCCGGCAGCACCATGACCAGCGACGCGGTATTTGCGGCAATGAACGATTGCCTTGCACAGGCCGCACAGTGATGAAGCTTTGAACGGAGCTGCTGCACGGCGTGCCTGTGCGGCAGCTTTTTTGTGAGCGAGGTTCTTATGATACTGGATATTCTGCCGCTGGCAGGCGGCACGGCCCGCCTTGTGCGGGTGTACGGCGGCGAGCCCTGCGTAAAGCTGCCCGGGGCGGTTCCTGCGCCGGAAGGGGAGGGCCGGTGGCCCATCACCGAACTGGGCGATTACTGTTTTTCCGAAAAGCCCCGGGGCCTGCCCGGGCCGGAAAAGACCTGCCGCTATGAGCGGGCCGAGGACGACAAGCTCTGTCTGACCCGTGCTTTTGGCCGGGATGTGGGCGGCAAAGAGCGGTACAGCTTTGACTTCGACGCCCCCGCCGCCCCGGCGCAGGACGACGAGCTCCACCCCATCTGCGGGAACTTCCTGGAAGAAGTCACCCTGCCGGACAGTCTGCGGGTCATCGGCAGCTGCACATTCTACAACTGCCGCAGGCTGCGCCGCCTGACGGCCGGGACAGGAGAGCTGATCATGGGCAGCGATGTCTTCCTCAACTGCTTTGCGCTGGAAGACCTCGTCATCCGCGCTACGCCCGAGCAGGCCACCGGCCTGTTTGCCCTCGTGGGCAGCATCACCGAGGCCGTGCGGGCGCTGTTCTGGCCGGTGGGGGAGGCCGCACCCCGGGCGGGGCTGTGGTATCCCGCCTACTGGGAGGACATCGAGGAGACGCCCGCCCACATCCTGCTCCACACCTTTTCGGGGCAGGGCTACCACTACCGGCAGTGCTTCCTCGAAAATAAGCTTCTCCCGGCGGAGTACGACGCCATCTTCCCGCAGGGCCACGACGCCGACGACGCTTCCGTGATGGCGATGCTCTGCTTCGACCGCCTGCGCTGGCCGTGGCAGCTGAGCGGTGCCGCCCGGGATGCCTACCGGGACTTCCTCAAGACCAACACCGGGCGGGTGCTGACCCGTCTGCTCAAGGCGCAGGACACCGAGGGCGTCAAAGCTCTGCTGGCGCTGGATGTGATGGATACGGATGCCTTTGCCGAGGGTGCTGCCCTCGCGGCCAAGGCCGACAATGCCGAAGCGGCCGCCCTGCTGGCCGACGCAGAGCACAAAAAGCGTGCCGCTGCGCCCCAAAAGAAGAGGTATGATTTTGATTTCTGAGAAGGAAACGTTTTTTGACCCCCGCAAGCCCTTCCGGTCGGCCCGGCCCGAGACTCACGAAGAGTGGCAGGCTCGGATGGGCGGCGAGGTGCTGGCCGTGGTGCGCAGCGGGCTGTATCTGGACTTCCGCTTTCTGGACCAGGCCCTCTCGGCCCTGACGCCCACCGCCGACGAGCGGTGCGGTGTGCTGGCGACGGATGGGACCATCCTCTGCTACCAGCCCAGCGCCCTGCTGCGGCTCTACCAGAAGAACCCCAAATATCTCAACCGGCTCTACCTCCACACGGTGTTCCACTGCATCTTCCGCCACCTCTGGCTGCGCGGAAGGCGGGACAAACGCCTGTGGGACCTTGCATGTGACATTGCGGTGGAGAACGTCATCGACGGTCTTGGCCGCAAGAGCGTCCAGCGCCCCCTGACGTGGGTGCGCCAACACGCCTATGAGGAAATCATCGCGCAGGAAAAAGTGGCTGCTGCAGCTCCCATCTACCGCTGGCTGGTGCGGCAGACGCCCGGCGTTCTCCGCCAGCTGGAAAAAGAATTCTACGCCGACGACCACCGCCTCTGGCCCAAAGATGCCCCCGAACAGCCCCAGCAGATGCCTGCGCCGCTGCCCCAGAAGACCTGGCAAAAAATCGGCGAGCGGATGCAGACAGAGCTGGAGCTCCGGGACAAAGAGGCCGGTGAGGGCGCGGACGCCATGCGGGAGCAGATCAAAGCCGCAAACCGCAGCCGCCGCAGCTACGGCGACTTCCTGCGCCGGTTCTGCGTCACCCGGGAGGAAGTCCACCTCGACCCGGACGAGTTCGATTTGAATTTTTACACCTATGGCCTGTCGGTCTACGGCAACCTGCCCCTCATCGAGCCGCTGGAGACCCGGGAGAGCAAGAAGATAGAAGAGCTGGCCCTCGTCATCGACACCAGCTACTCCACCTCGGGTGAGCTGGTGCGGGCCTTTCTGGCTGAGACGTACACTCTGCTGAAGGGCAGGGAGAATTTCTTCCATCGGATGAATCTCCACCTCATCCAGGCCGACAACGCGGTGCGGCAGGATGTTCCCGTCAAAAACGAAGACGACCTCATCCGTGCCATGAACCACTTCGAGCTGCGGGGCGGCGGCGGCACCGATTTCCGGCCCGCCTTCGAGTACGTCAGCCAGCTCTGCGCCGAGAAGAAGTTCTCGAACCTCCGGGGCCTGCTCTATTTTACCGACGGTATGGGGACTTACCCGGCCCGACGCCCGGCTTACGACACGGCATTTCTGTTTCTGGGCGACCGCTTCGACGACGCCAATGTGCCGCCCTGGGCAATGAAAGTGGTGCTGGACGAAGAAGAATTTACCGGTGAGGCCGCCCGCAGCGCCTCGGCCCTGTCCGAAGCACTGGCGGAGGAAGACGACCTCTACCGTGACCTCAACAATTCGTGATAACGAGGGAAAGAATATGAACATCAAACGAGCCAAAGAAGAGATCGAGCATACCGTCAAGGCGTACCTCGCCAAGGATGCTCTGGGCGAATACGCCATCCCGGCCATCCGCCAGCGCCCCATCCTGCTGATGGGGCCTCCGGGCATCGGCAAGACCCAGATCATGGAGCAGGCGGCACGGGAGTGCGGCGTGGCGCTGGTGGCCTATACCATCACCCATCACACCCGCCAGAGCGCCGTGGGCCTGCCCTTCATCCGTCAGCGCAACTACGGCGGCCGGGACGTCTCTGTGACGGAGTACACCATGAGCGAGATCATCGCCAGCGTTTACGCCAAGATGGAGGCCACCGGCCTGAAAGAAGGCATCCTCTTCATCGACGAGATCAACTGCGTCTCCGAGACGCTGGCCCCCACCATGCTGCAGTTTTTGCAATGCAAGACCTTCGGCAATCAGGCCGTGCCTGCGGGCTGGGTCATCGTGGCGGCAGGCAACCCGCCGGAGTACAATAAATCCGTCCGCGATTTCGATATCGTCACCCTCGACCGCGTCCGCCGGATGGACATTGAGCCGGATCTGCCGGTCTGGAAGGACTACGCCCGTGCAGCCCACATCCACAGCGCTATCCTGAGCTATCTCGAACTGCACCCCCAGAACTTCTACCAGATAAACGCCGACGTGGACGGCACCCAGTTCGTCACCGCCCGCGGCTGGGAAGACCTCTCCAACCTGCTCAATACCTATGAGTCGCTGGGCCTGCAGGCCGACGAAGAGCTCATCCGCCAGTATATCCAGCACCAGAAGATCGCCGAGGACTTCTCGGCCTACCTCGACCTCTACTACAAGTACCGTGACGACTACGGCGTGGAGGATATTCTGGCCGGTCAGGCCAAGCCTGCCGCTTTTGCGCGGCTGCTGCAGGCCCCCTTCGACGAGAAGCTGAGCCTCGTGAGCCTTATCCTGTCCGGCCTCGAGACGCGCTTCTCTGCCTCCCGGCGGGCAGACGCTGCGGCCGACAGCTGCTATGCCTTCCTGCGGGAGACGAAGAAAGCCTTTGCCGAGATGCCCGCAGAGCTGGCACAGGAGCCGAACTGCTGGGCGCAGCTCTTTGACCAGATGACCGCCGACTACGAGGCCGAGACCCAGAAAAAGCGGACCGCCGGTCTGCTGGATAAGCCCACGCTGGAAGCCCGCTTGCAGACCGCCAAGACCCTGCGCGGCTGGGAGAAAGAACTTCTGCGCGCCGCCGCGCCGGACGCGGACGCCGCCTTCAAGGTGCTGCGCACCCAGTTCACCACCCTGTCGGACGCCCGGGACACCGCCCAGCAGACGGCCAGCGCCGCGCTGGAAGCGGCCTTCGACTTCATGGAGCAGGCATTCGCCGAGAGTCAGGAGATGGTGGTCTTCGTCACCGAGCTGACCCTCTCGCCCGCCGCCCATGCCTTCATCGCCGAAAACGGCTGTGAGCGGTATTTCCGGTACAACAAAGACCTCCTGCTCGACCACCGCAAGGCGGCCCTGAATCAGGAGCTGGAAGCCGAACAGCGTCGGCACGGGATGCTGTAAAAGAGATAAATGCGAACGAGGGGCCGCACAGCTGTGCGGCCCCTCGTTTTGTATGCAAAAAAGAAAAAGCATCTTGATAAAATCAAGATGCTTGGTGGTTGCGGGGGCCGGATTTGAACCAACGACCTTCGGGTTATGAGCCCGACGAGCTACCAGACTGCTCCACCCTCAAGTATAATACCACAAGGCGGGGGACTTGTCAAGCGTTTTTTCAAAAAGAATATGACTTTTTTGAAAAGGCCGCCGCCGGAAACAAAAAAGCGCCCCATTCCGGGGCGCTTCGACAGAGCGAATATCACTTGCGGGTGCGGCGGCGCACGAAGCGGACGACGAGGGCGGCTGCGGCCAGAATGACCAGCACGGGCCAGACGCCCACGACCCAGACCGTCAGCTGCTGGATGCCGGAGACAAAGCCCGTCCAGCCATTGCGGAGGGCGCTGGACAGCTGGGAGAGGTAGGATCCCTCGGCGGGGGTGTATTCCTTCACCTCGTCCAGCGAGAGGTAGACCGTGGAGCAGGACACCTGCTGGCTGTACCAGTCCAGCTGCGACTGCCAGCTCTCGATCTGGTACTGGACGTCGCTGAGGGAAGATTCGATCTCCAGCAGGTCGGCGAGGTTTTCGGCGCTGGCCTGAAGCTCCTGCAAACGTGTGCGCTGGGCCGTCAGGTTGGAGAGCCGGGCCTCGATGTCCATATACTGGGTGGTGATGTCCTGCACCTGCTCGCTCTTGTCCACGAGGTTGCCCGCCTGCGCGGCGGCTTCGAGGAAGCTCGCGTAGTTGTCCTGCGGGACGCGGACGGTGAGGGAGAGGGTGCGGCTCGAGCCGGTGTAAGAGGATTCGCTGCTGGATTCCAGATAGCCCCCGGCGGCGCTCACGGCGTCGGTGAGGGCGGTGCGGGCGGCGTCAAAGTCCTTGCTCTCGATGGTGAGGCTGGCCGTGTAGATGAGCTTTGTGCTCGTCTGCGCGGCCTCGGCGCTGAGGGTGCCGGTGCCGCCTGCATCGCGGGCGCTCATGGCATCGGCGCTTCCACCGGCCGGGACGGCCGTCTTGGATGCGGCAAGGGCGCTGTTCACGTCGTCCATCGAGTAGGCGGCGTAGGAGGCCGTCTCAGGGGCAGAGCTGAGGGCCGCGCCGCCCGCAGGCAGCAGGCTGATGGGGGAGTGGACCGCCACATACAGACCAACGCCGCAGAGCAGGCCGCAGGCGGCGATGCTCAGAGTCCTGCGGGGAAAATGGATGGCTTTTTTGGGCTTTTTGGCGGGTTTCGGTGCCTCTTCCGCCGGCTGCATGGCGAGGAGCTTTGCTTTCAGGTCGTCCGAAGCGTGAAGGTCGTCTAGCTCCATCTTGTACTCATACCACCTCATCTTCGATCTCCTCCTTCAGCATCGTATGTAACTGTGCGCGGGCGCGGCGAAGCCAGCTGAGCACCGTGTTGGTGGGTGCGCCCAGCATCCGGCCCACCTCGGCGGCGGTATACCCCTCATAGTAGTGGAGGTAGACCGCGTTGCGGTAGTTCTCGGGCAGGGCGCGCACGGCGTCCAGCACGCTGCCGTCTTCCATCTGCTCCGGAGCGGGAAGATTCTCGTCCAGCTCGGTGTCCTTCTGGCGGGCGGCGCGGGTCAGGTCGTGGCAGCGGTTGACGGTCACACGCAGCAGCCAGGCTTTCAGGTGTTCCTCGCTCTCGAAGCGGCCATTGTAGCACAGCAGCTTTTCGAAAACATCCTGCACCACATCTTCCGCATCGGCGGTGCAGCTGCAGTTGTGCATGGCGGCTCGGAACACCGTGTCACTGTATCGCTGCACGGCCAGCGCAAAAATCTCGTTTCTGGTCAGCTGTCCCATAGTTCTATGCTCCTTTGATGTCCTGTGTACAGCAGGACCCGGTGGAAAAATCACCTTTGATTGGGGACATTCACCCTGTATACGGATGAGCGGCCCCGATTATTGCAGTTTATGGTGCAGAGCGGAAAAATCTTCCGCCCGGCACCGCACAAGGTACTCAAAGTATAACATGAATACGCCAAAAACAAAAGGGCCATTTGCCGCCATATTTTGGCAAATGACCCTGAGAGCTTCTGTTCGGTTATCGGTAGAGCCGCTGGAAGAGGGCTATCCGCTCGGAGAGATAGGTCTCGGCCCGGGGGTGGTGGAGCCAGCGGAGGCTCAGCGCCGCCGGAGCGTCCGGCAGGGGCGGGAGCGGGTCTTCCCAGACGAAGGGCGGCAGCAGCTGGACGGCGTACACCGTCCGGGTGCATTCCTCGGTGAGCAGCAGCGCGGCGGGCGCACCATCCGGCATGACGCGCAGGGAGGAATAGAGCAGCTGCAGCTGGGCCGGGGCCAGCAGACGGGCAGAACCTGCCTCTTCATCGGGGGAGAGGGTGAGAAAATCCGCCGCCTCGTCGGCGTAGATGCGCCGGGCCGGAGCGCGGAACTGCGCATACAGCGCGGGCAGGGCAAAGACGCCCTCCCGGTCTAAGGCCCGCTGCAGCAGGCAGTAAAACTCCGTCAGCGGGTGGGCCGGGTCGGGCTGCGGCATCCCGAAATCGGGACGCGAAACGTGTCCTCCGCCCATCAGCCGTTATAGCCCAGCGTGGCCGCCATGACGGCCTTGATGGTGTGCATCCGGTTCTCGGCCTCGTCGAAGACGATGCTCTGGGGGCCTTCGAAGACTTCGTCGGTGACCTCCATCGCGTCGCGGCCAAAGCGCTCCCCCATCTCCCTGCCCACGGTGGTCTTGTGGTCGTGGTAGGCGGGCAGGCAGTGCATGAACACGGCCCTGGGGCCGGCAATGTCCATCAGCTGCTGGTTGATTTGATATGCGGCCAGGTCGTTGATGCGCTCGGCCCAGACCTCGACCGGCTCGCCCATGGACACCCAGACGTCGGTGTAGAGGACGTCTGCGCCCTTTGCGGCCTTGGCAGGGTCTTCCTCGAAGGAGATGGCCGCACCCGTCTCGGCGGCGATGGCCCTGCACTGCTCCACCAGCGCGGCGTCCGGCTGGTACTTTTTGGGGGCGCAGGCGGTGAAGTTGAGGCCCATCTTGGCGCAGCCCACCATCAGGCTGTTGCCCATGTTGTAGCGGGCGTCGCCGAAGTAAACGAAGTTGATGCCCTTGAGGCGGCCGAAGCGCTCCCGGATGGTGAGGAAGTCGGCGAGGATCTGGGTGGGGTGGAACTCGTTGGTCAGGCCGTTCCACACCGGCACACCGGCATAGCGGGCCAGCTCTTCCACGATGCTCTGGCCGTAGCCGCGGTACTCGATGCCGTCGAACATCCGGCCCAGCACCCGGGCGGTGTCGGCGATGGACTCCTTTTTGCCGATCTGGCTGCCCGACGGGTCGAGGTAGGTGACTTCCATGCCCAGGTCGTGGGCGGCGACCTCAAAGCTGCAGCGGGTGCGGGTGGAGGTCTTCTCGAAGATGAGGGCGATGTTCTTGCCGCGCAGAGCGTCGTGGCGGATGCTGGCCTTTTTCTTTGCCTTCAGGTCGGCGGCGAGGTCCAGCAGACCTTCGAGCTCTTCGGGAGTGTAATCAAGAAGCTTCAAAAAGCTGCGGTTCGTAAGATTCATTGTATATATTCCTCTCTATGCACTGAAATTTGAATATTTATACTTTCACAGACCCTATTATAATACAGAGCAAAGGTGGGGTCAAGAGGAAGCACTTGACGCACCTGTCAAAAATTGCAATGCTTTGTCGAATATGCTATACGAAAGACGCTGCCCTTCTCCATTCTGGCAACAGAAGGGAGGTGAGCCTGATGGTCCAAATCGTAACCGATATTATCGTAGCTGTCATAGCGCAGGTGATTGCCGATCGCCTGTGCAAGTGGCTTGACAACTACCGCAAGGGCCAGTAAGCACAAAGAAGCCCCCGGTATGCCGAGTACCGGGGGCTTCGCTTTTATGAGCCGATGGCAATAATCCTAACCGATATTTTGCCTATCTCTAGTATACGCGCTCCACTGCAAAAGTCAAGGTGCTATGAAAAAATTTAACATCTTACAACTCCAGCTCCGCCTTCCGCCCGCTGGGCTGGTAGGGGGTGAGCCGGACGCCGGCCTTTTGGAACATGAACCGGGCGGCCACGCTGGAATCGGTGTCGTGGTACTTGTCGCTGTAGTAGACGACCTCGGCGATGCCGGACTGGATGATGGCCTTGGTACACTCGTTGCAGGGGAAGAGGGTGACGTACACCCGCGCGCCCTTGAGGTTGTTGTGGGCGCTGTTGAGGATGGCGTTCAGCTCGGCGTGGCAGACGTACATATATTTCGTGTTCAGCGGCTCACCCTCCCGCTCCCACGGCATGGCGTCGTCGTCGCAGCCGATGGGCATGCCGTTGTAGCCCAGAGAGAGGATCTTGTTTTCCGGGCTGACGATGCAGGCGCCCACCTGACTGCTGGGGTCCTTGGAGCGCATGGCCGTGAGCAGGGCAATGCCCATGAAGTATTCGTCCCAGTTGATGTAATCCGTGCGTTTCATCGCAAAAAACCTCCGTCCGGCGTGCCTTTTTGGGGGGCTGGGCAGGCCCCGGCCCCCGGCTGCCTAAAGCATACCATAAAAGCAGGTTGATTGCAACAAAGCCCCCGCCCCGCCGCCCCGGGGCTCTGTTTCAAAAAAATACATTTTCTGGAAACAAAAATTGTGAAATTTTAATCTTGACAATCAGGG
>PPYF01546240.1_pt1 | contig 10298 bp, 8 predicted proteins | sample 1559871 | NCBI WGS metagenome assembly PPYF01 (sample SAMN08240021, study PRJNA423297) | Human gut metagenome, whole genome shotgun sequencing project.
GCAGTATGTCGTCCAGATGAAAGGGATCACCAAGGTGTATCCCAACGGTGTCGCGGCCAACCAGGGCGTGGACTTCTTCCTCCGCAGAGGCGAGATCCACGCGCTGATGGGCGAAAACGGCGCCGGCAAATCGACGCTCATGAAGATGCTCTTTGGTCTGGAGCAGCCGACGAGCGGCGAGATCTGGGTGAACGGCGAAAAGCTGTCGCTCACCTCCCCTACCGTCGCCATCTCCCACGGGATCGGCATGGTGCACCAGCACTTCATGCTCGTGCCAAGCCTGACCGTGGCGGAAAACATGGTGCTCGGCATGGCGCCGCGCAAGGGTCTTTTCATTGACCACGCGAAGGCCGTCGCCATCACGAAGGAATACGCGGAAAAATACAACCTGCACGTCGAGCCGGAGGCCAAGGTCATGGACATCCCGGTCGGCATGAAGCAGAAGGTCGAGATCCTCAAGGCGCTGGTCCGCGGCGCGAAGATCCTCATCCTCGACGAGCCGACGGCCGTTCTGACCACACAGGAGACGGTCGAGCTGTTCAAGGAGCTGCGGAATCTGAAGGAGCAGGGCTACACGATCGTCTTCATCTCCCACAAACTCAACGAGATCATGGAGATCACCGACCGGCTGACCATCATGCGCGGCGGCCGCTCGATGGGTGTGTACAACACCTGCGATGTGACAAAAGAGGAGATCTCCCGGCTGATGGTCGGCCGCGACGTCATTCTGAACGTGCAGAAGGACAAGGCGCAGCCGACGGACGTGGTGCTGCGCGTGCGGGACGTGGAATACGTCAACGAGTGGCACAAGAAAATGCTCGACAAGATCTCCTTCGACGTGCGCCGGGGCGAGATCCTCGGCATCGCGGGCGTCGAGGGCAACGGCCAGAAGGAGCTGGTCGACATGCTCTTCGGCTTCCTGACGCCGAACGCGGGCAGCGTCACGGTGCAGAAGGAGAACATCCTCGGCCTGCCGCAGCAGAAGCTGCGCAGCAAGGGCATCTCGCTCGTGCCGGAGGACCGGATGCTCTACGGCATCGCCGCCTCCGCCTCGATCGAGGAAAACCTCATCTCCGACCGCTCGGCGGAAAAACGGCTGAACCACGGGCCTCTCTTTAACATGAAGGCCATCCATGAGGAGGCCGACCGGCTCATCGAGGACTATACGGTCCTTTGCAAGTCGCGCAAGCAGCAGGTCGGGATGCTCTCGGGCGGCAATATCCAGAAGGTCGTCGTCGCGCGTGAGTTCTCCGGCGATCCGGTGCTCATCCTTGCCGACCAGCCGACGCGCGGCATCGACGTCGGCGCGACGGAGTTCATCCGCAAGAAGCTCGTCGAGCTGTCGCGGTCCGGCATCGCGGTGCTGCTGATCTCGGCGGATCTGGCCGAGGTCATGGAGCTGTCCGACAGTCTGATCGTCATGCACGGCGGTAAGATCGCGGCCTATTTTGAAGATACCTCCACCCTCACCGACGATGTGATGGGCGAATACATGCTCGGGCTCAAGCACCAGAGCGACGAAGAGATCCGGAGGGTTTGCCATGACTAAGAAACGTCAGATCCTGTTTTCGGTGATACGCGGTCTGCTCGCCATTCTGATCGCACTGCTGGTGGCGACGCTGCTGATCTTCCTGTCTGCCGACGGCGATAGCTTTGCCGAAAAGCTCGCGGCCACGGGCGGCGCGCTCAAGCAGCTGCTGGTCGGCCCGCTGTTCCGCATGGGCCGCAGCGGCACGAAATTCGACTTCAAGCGCCTGACCGACATCCTCGCCTCGATGATCCCGATCATCTTTACGGGCCTGTCCGTCTGCGTGATGTTCTCGGCCAACCAGTTTAACCTCGGCGCCGAGGGCGGCATCATGCTCGGCGCGTTCTCGACGGCCATGGTCGCGGTCTATGTGCCGATGGCGGCCGCCATCCACCCGATCGTCGGCGTGCTGGCGGGCGGTCTGGCCGTGGCGGTGATGATGCTGCTGCCGGCGCTGCTCAAGACCAAGCTCGACGTGAGCGAGATGGTCTGCTCGCTGATGCTCAACTACATCGTCATGTACTTCATCAAGTACCTGATGAATACATACCTGGCCGACAAGACCAAGGGCCAGATCCAGTCGTATGAATTCCTCGAAACGTCCAAGATCGCGCCTCTCATCGACAACGGCTCGAAGCTCTCCTGGGGCTTCGTCGTCGCCATCGCGTGCGTCGTGCTCATCGGGCTTTTCATATACAATACCCGCTGGGGCTACACCATCCGCATGATCGGCATCAACCAGGCGTTCGCCAAGTATTCCGGCATGAAGGTCGCGACGGTCATCGTTCTGTCGCAGGTGCTGGGCGGCTTCCTCGCGGGCATCGGCGGCGGTATCGAGATGCTCGGCCGCTACCCGACCTTCTCGTGGAGCTCGCTGCCGGGCTACGGCTGGACAGGCATCACGATCGCGATTCTCGCGGGCAACAACCCGTGGTTCGTGCCGTTCGCCTCGTTCTTCATGGCGTATCTCACGAAGGGCTGCGAGCTGATGGCGACCTACGCCAATGTGCCCTCGCAGCTGATCGATATCATCCAGGGCGTCATCTTCCTGTTCTTCGCGGCTGAGCAGTTCCTGTCCGGCTACCGCCAGAAGCTGGTCGTCAAGACCGCGCAGGAGGAGCTGGCTGCCAAGGCCGCGCTCGAAGCGCAGAAAGGAGGCGCGGAACATGCTTAATTTTCTGAAGCTGCTGCTGACGCCGGAGTTTTTCTTCTCCATCATCCGCATCTCCGCGCCGATCCTGTTTGCGACGCTGGCGGCCATCGTGGTCGAAAAGGCTGGCTTCTGCAACATCGGTCTTGAAGGCCTCATGATGTTCTCTGCGCTGACGGGCTCGCTGGTGTCGTATTACGCGCACAGCTGGGTCTGGGGTCTGCTTGCGGCGCTGGCCATCGGCGTGCTCATGAGCCTGATGATGGGCTTCTTCGCCTTCCAGCTGAAGACGGATATCACGCTCGTCGGCATCGCCATCAATATGATGGGCTCGGGCGGCACGCTGTTCCTCTGCAAGGTCATCACAAACCTGACCGAGGGCACGGCCATGGCCTCGTCCACGGGCCTGATCAACTCCAACCTACTCATCCCAAGCATCAATCTTCCGCTCATCAGCAAGATCCCGTTTTTGGGCGGCATCCTCTCGGGCCACAATCTGCTGACGTGGATCGCTTTCCTCTGCTGCGCGCTGACGAGCGTGATGCTCTATAAGACGAGCCTCGGCCTCAACATCCGCGCGGTGGGCGAAAACCCGAACGCGGCCTCCTCGGTCGGCGTGTCGGTGCTGAAGATCAAGTACATCGCCATCGGCTTCTCGGGCCTCATGTGCGGCTTCGGCGGGGCATTCATGTCGATGTACTACGCGGCCGGCTGGTCGCTGGACATGGTCGCGGGCCGCGGCTTCATCGCGCTGGCCGCGCAGGCCATGGGCGGCGGTGAATGTTTAGGCGGCATGCTGTCTTCGCTCGTGTTCGGCTTTGCGCAGGCGCTCGGCATCAAGTTCTCGGCTGTCGGCCTGGACTCGAACCTCGCCTCCCCCATCCCTTACGCCGTGACGATCATCGGCCTTGTCATCTTCTCGCTCGTGCGGCGCAGCCGGGCCAAAAAGCTGCATTCCGCCGCGGCGCTCAAGTAAGGAGCTTTGTATGTCCGAACTGAAAAAGATTCCCGTCATCCTCGACGGCGACCCCGGCCATGACGACGCCATCGCGTGGGTCCTGGCCCGGGCGAGCCGGGAGCTCGACATTCTCGCCGTGACCTCGTGCTGCGGCAATCAGACGATCGAAAAAACCACCTACAACGCCCTGCGCGTCTGCACGCTCATCGGACTGGACGCACCGGTCGGCAAGGGCTGCCCGCATCCGCTGCTGAACGACGTGATGAACGCGCCCTCGGTCCACGGCGAATCGGGCCTCGACGGTCCGGCGCTGCCGGAGCCGGCCTTCGCTCCGTCCGAGCTTCCCGCGCCGGAGCTGATGGCGAAGGTCCTGCGCGAGGCCAAAGAGCCTGTCACCATCGTCGCCACCGGCCCGCAGACGAACGTCGCGGCGCTGCTGCTGGCGCATCCGGAGCTGAAGGGCAAGATCGCCCGCATCAGCCTCATGGGCGGCGGCATCGCCACCGGCAACTGGACCCCTGCCGCGGAATTCAACATTCTGGTCGACCCGGAGGCGGCGAAGATCGTCTTCACCTCCGGCGTCCCCATCACGATGGCGGGGCTGGACGTGACGGAAAAGGCGCTGATCCTGCCGGAGGACTTTGCGCGCGTGCGCGCGCTCGGCAACCCGGTGAGCGATATCGTGGCGCAGTGGCTGGAGTTCTTCTACAAGTTCCACCGGTCCATCGGCTACGCTGGGGCCCCGATGCATGACCCGTGCGCCGTCATGGCGCTCATCCATCCGGAGATCTTCACGATCCGGCCCATGTATGTCCAGGTCGAGACCGGCGGCGAATACTGCCGCGGGACGACCGTGGGCGATCTGCTTGGCTTCTCCGGCCACGCGCCGAACGCCGACGTGCTGATGGACGTGGACCGCAGCCGCTTTGCGGATCTGCTGGTCGAGGCCATCGGATTCTATGGGGAGGCAAAGGCATGACAACGAAACAAATTCCCATCTGGATCGACTGCGACACCGGTACGGACGATACCGTCGCCATCATGCTGGCGCATGCGCTGCCGGAGCTGCAGATCGTCGGCCTGTCCGCCGTGGCGGGCAACAGCCTGCTGTGCAACACGTTCCCGAACACGCGGCGCGTGGTGTATCTGCTGGGGGCGGACTACCCCGTCTACCCCGGCGCAGAGCGGCCGCTCGTGCGCGAGCCGCATGTGGCGGGTGCGTTCCACGGCGAAAACGGCCTCGGAAACGTGCAGCTGCCCCTGCCCGACACGGCCCCGGAGCAGACGCCCGCATGGGATGCGCTGTACGCCGCGGCAAAGCGGATGCCGGGCGAGCTGCGGCTCGTCGCCACGGGCCCGCTGACCAACGTGGCCATCGCGCTGACCAAGTATCCGGACCTGCATGGACTTCTGCACTCCATCGCCCTGATGGGCGGCGCGGCCGTCGGCGGCAACGTGACACCCGCGGCGGAGTTCAACATCTACGACGACCCGGATGCGGCGCAGATCGTGTTCAAATCCGGCGTACCGCTCGTCATGTGTGGGCTGGATGTGACGATGCAGGCTGAGCTCCGCCCTGCGGACTGGGACGAGATGGCCGGATACGGCAACCGCTGCGGCGGACTCGTCAAGGAGCTGTTCGCCTGCGCGTGGAAGACGATCCAGACCGTCGGACTCACCGGCGTGGCGCAGCATGACTCCTGCCCCGTGATGTATCTGGCGCACCCGGAGCTGTTCGAAGGCCGGATGGCTGGCGTGTTCGTCGAGACGCAGGGCGCAGTCACGCTCGGCAAGACCGTCACCGACCTGCAGAGCGACAAAAAATTCGGCGTGCAGAACGCCCTCGTGCTCCTGCACCTCGACCGCGAGAAATTCATGCAGATCCTGAAAGACTGCATCCGGACGCTGCCCTGAGAAAAGAAATCCCCCGCCCGCTGCGTTTGCAGCGGGCGGGGTTTGTTTTTCTCGCTTACATCACGTCCAGGTTTTCGGGCATGACGATGGCGGCGACGATATACAGGAGAATGCCTGTGCCGCTCAGGGCCAAGGCCGCCCAGATCAGGCGGACGATCGTCGGGTCGATGCCGAAATACTCGGCCACGCCGGCGCAGACGCCGCAGATCATACGATTGTTGCTTTTATACAATTTCTTCATCAGAAGTTCCTCCATTTCATTGATTCATTGATATGGATTTAGACGTTGATTTTTCCGGTTTGTTCCGGGAAATCCGGATCAGAGCTCCAGGATCAGCGGCTGGCCGTCGGTCGCGAGCTGGTTTTCGTAGATCTCGACGGGGCGGCCGGTGATGCTGTCATGGTAAACGCCGTTCGGCGCCGGGAAGCGGACGAGCGCGGACGCGCCGCGGAGGCTGAACAGACCCGCAACGCGGCGGCCATTCTGCTCATAGACGGCCAGCAGCACGTCGTGCGGCAGGGCCGTGAGGGTGTAGCTGCCCTCGGCGAAGATGGGGTCGCGCTTGATCGCGGCGAGACGGATGAGGAAGTCGGACTGGTCGCGGCCGGTCTGCCAGTGGACCGGGTCCTTGTCAAACAGGGACGGCACGTGCGGATTGTCGACCTCCTGCCCGGCGTAGACGAGGGTCAGGCCGCGCTGGAAGTAGTTGAAGGCCGTCCAGTTGCGGCGCACGGTCTCATCCGGGAGGATGTGGGCCGCGCGGGCGCGGTCATGATTTTCAAGGAAGCGGAGCTTGACATAGTTGTCGGGATAGAGCCATTCCTGGGCGTCCAGCCGGTCGGCGTACTGTGCAAGGGTGATGGTGCCTTCGAGATAGTCGCGGAAGTAGGGGTAGACGTCGTAGTCATAGGCGGCATCGAACGCCTGATAGAGCTCGGCGTCGGACAGGCTCGCAAAGCCCTGTGCGCGGGCGGCGACATGGAAGCCGCGCTCAACCGATTCGCACAGCCAGAAGCAGCCGGGCCGGACGGTCGCGACCTCTGCGCGGGCGCGCTTCCAGAACTCCAGCGGGACGAGCGGCGCGACATCGCAGCGGAAGCCGTCGACGAGGCGGGCCCAGGTCTTGAGCGTTTCGATCTGGTAGTCCCAGAGCTCTGGGTGGCTGTAGTCCAGATCCGCCACGTCCCACCAGTCGCCGAAGCGGTTGCCGAGCGAGCCGTCGGGCTTGTGGTAGAACCACTCGGGGTGGTTTTCGGCCAGCCAGGAGTCGGGCGAGGTGTGGTTATAGACGACGTCGATGATGCACTTCATGCCGCGGGTGTGGATGGCGTCGACCAGATGGCGGAAATCGTCGAGCGTGCCGAACTCGGGGTTGACGGCGCGGTAGTCACGGATGGCATATGGGCTGCCGAGGCTCCCCTTGCGGTTTTTCTCGCCGGTGGGATGGATAGGCAGCAGCCAGATGATATCCGTGCCGAGGGCCTTGATGCGGTCAAGGTCGGCCTGCACGGCGGCGAAGGTGCCCTCTTTGGAGTAATTGCGGACGTAGATGGAATACAGGACCTGATTGCGCAGGGATTTTTTCGTATCGACAGCCATAAAACGGCCTCCTTTTGGTTTCATTCTACTTCGTATTTTACACAAATCATGGAAAAAGGCAAGTCGGCAAATTGAATAAAATCAGAGGGCGCAACTTCTATTGTTTTTCTGCGTCTGTAGAGAGGAAGGGACTGGTTGGGGCATATGCCCCTGCCTCCCCTCTCAGGGGAGGTGGCGCGGCGAAGCCGTGACGGAGAGGTTGTGCCGGGAAGATACGACCTCTCCGTCAGCCTGCGGCTGACAGCTCCCCTGCAAGGGGAGCCTTTGGACTGTGCCTTCTCTTGACCTTACAAATTCTGAATGAAAAAGGAGCGACAGACATGAAAAAACTTCTTGCGATCGTGTTGGCGGCGGCGTGCGCGGTATCGATGGCGGCGTGCGCGGCGAAGACGGGCGGCATCATCACGCTGCCGGAGGCATCGATGGCCGACGGGCAGCTGGCTGCGCCGCCGGAGGTGACGTCGGTGCCGTATCCGAAGGATACGGACTTTGTCAAGGACGGAAAGGTCGACTACAGCGGCTATGACAAGGCCTGCGACGACTGGCAGGCGGCCCGGCAGGAGAAGCTGCAGACCATGGTGGATCCAGCCGACGTGGCACACTGGTTCACCAGCAGCATTCCGGTGCTGCTGCAGGGCGCGGGAGATGAAAACCGCGTGTGCTCGCCGCTGAACGTCTACATGGCGCTCGCCATGCTGGCGGCGGTGACAGACGGGCAGACGCAGGGGCAGATCCTGGACGCGCTGGGCGCGGATTCGCTGGATGAGCTGCAGACACGCGCCGCGCTGCTCTGGCAGGAGAACAGCTGGGACGACGGGCTGGTCACGAGCCTGCTCGCAAACTCCATCTGGCTGCAGGACGGGTACGAATATAACGAGGACACGCTCAAAAAGCTGGGCGAGGAGTTTTTCGCCTCGGCCTTTTCCGGGGAAATGGGCTCGGAGGACTATAACAAGCAGCTGCAGAGCTGGCTCAACGACAACACCGGCGGGCTGCTGACCGAGCAGGCGGGCGGCGTGCAGCTGCGGCCCGAGACCGTGCTGGCGCTGGTGTCGACGATCTACTACAGCGCGCAGTGGAGCGACCAGTTTTACGAGGGCGCGAACACGGAGGAGACCTTCCACGCGCCCACGGGCGACGAGACCGCGACGTTCCTGCACAGCAGCCGATCCGGGACAGTGTACTACGGCGACGGGTTCATGGCGACGGAGCTTCCGCTGCGCAGCAGCGGGTCGATGTGGCTTTTGAAGCCGGACGTGGGCGTGACGCCGGAGGATCTGCTGCAAAGTGAGGACGCGGTGGGCTTCCTGCTGGCAAACGGCAGCTGGTCGCAGACGCAGCAGGCCGAGGTCGACCTCAGCCTGCCGAAGTTTGACGTTTCATCGGATCTGGACCTTCTGGACGCGCTGGCGCAGCTCGGCATGACGGATGTGCAGACGCCCGGCGCGGCGGATTTCACGCCGCTCACGACCGCGAACCAGCTGCCGCTGGCCCTGACCGAGGCCAAGCACGCGGCGCGCGTGAAGATCGACGAGGACGGCTGCGAGGCCGCGGCGTACACCATCCTCTCGGTCTGCGAGACTGCCGCGATGCCGCCGGAGGAGATCGTGGAGTTCACGCTCGACGAGCCGTTCCTCTTCGCCATCACCGGCGCCGACGGCCTGCCGCTGTTCGCGGGGATCGTGAATCAGGTGGGGTGATCCCCTACGCAAAAAAGCCTTCCCTGGTAGGGAAGGCTTTTTTTATGGGGAAAGCCCCCGGGCGGATGCCCGGGGGCTTTGGATTGGGTCAGCGTTCGTAGCGGGACCAGTCGGGGTCGGGGAGCATCTGGCGCCAGAGCTCGTAGTTGAAGGTCTTGCGGGTGTAGCCGTGGCTGTTGGTGGCTTCCTGGACGTCGAGGTAGTACCACTTGGAGGTATCCATGTTGTCGGTCCACTTGTTCATGTTGGTGAGCAGGTCGGCCGGGGATTCGGGCTTGCGCTCAAGGACACGGTTGATGAGGGTCATGGCTTCGGCGCGGGTGATGTTCTGGTCGGGCTTGAAGGTGCCGTCGGGGTAGCCCTTGATCCAGTCGTTGTAGTAGGCGATGCCGATCTCCTTGGCGGCCCAGTGGCCGATGACGTCGGAGAAGGTGGCGGACTTGCCGGACTGGGTCTCGTCAAAGCGGGCGGCGATGGCAGCGAACTCGGCACGGGTGATGGGCTTGTTGGGCTTGAAGGTGCCGTCGGGGTAGCCGGTGATGATGCCGAGGGCGGACATGGTGGAGATGGGGTTGTTGTACCACTTGCCGTAGGCAACGTCGGAGTAGGAGTTGGAGGTGGTGAAGGCGCCGTCGCGGACTTCGTCACGCAGGAGGCGGAAGAAGATGGTGGCGACTTCGGCACGGGTGATCTGGCCGTTGGGATGGACGGTGCCGTCCGGATAGCCGATGACGTAGGCGAAGTGGTCGGTCTTGTTCAGCATCCCGGTGTCCTTGTTGATGATGGTGGGGATGATGATGGGATAGTAGTCATCCTTGCCGGTGTCGATGGTGTTGTGGAAGGCAGCCTTTTCGCCGGCATTATGCTCAACACGATTGGAATCGGTGAAATACCAGCGCGTAACGGCAAGCGAACCTTCCTTTTCATCAACCAGCACATGAAGCGTATAAATCGTTTCGTCATAGGTGACACCGGTGCGCTGACCGTCTTCTTCTCTCAGTTCGAAGATATACTGGCCTGCACTTGTAATTTCAACGCTGCCAGTGAACGGTGTTGTCTTCGTCTCGCCGCCGGTGATGCTGTCGAAGTGTGCATTGAGCGTCGTGCTGAGAAGCTCGCCCGCATAGGTACTGACCGCTTCCCCACCCTGTGTAGAATTGATGACATGAATCGGCGATTCCTTCACATTGACCGTGAAGTTCACGTCGCTGGCGGTCTTGCTGCCGGTGGCGGTGAGTTCCTTCTGTACGTAGTCAGCGAAGTTGATGGTGAGCTTGTTGGGGTCTTTTTCGGTGACGGTGGTCGTGGCTTTGATTTCGCCGATTGCGTTTTCGACTGTGCATTTGCCCTTATCGAAATTGAGCGTATGATTTAGGTCAGTTTACAAGGAACTACACGCAGACCACGAAACGGGGGCTACTGACAACAAATAAAGGCTGAATATCAAG
>PPYF01526377.1_pt1 | contig 10294 bp, 7 predicted proteins | sample 1559871 | NCBI WGS metagenome assembly PPYF01 (sample SAMN08240021, study PRJNA423297) | Human gut metagenome, whole genome shotgun sequencing project.
AGATGCCCCTGACCCGCCATTCCGATGACTGTGCGGAGCGGGGCGGCGGCTTCTCGGTTGACGGCAGCGGCGGCGAAAGATATTCCCTCCGGGTTTACCGCTCCACAGACGGGGCAATCTACGCGGCAATCATGCGAGCGGAAGCGGTCAGCAGTCAGCAGGGCATTACCCAGTGGGAGGCCGACGTATTTTTCACCGCACCGGCTTTGGATGTTCAGGACCTTGATGATACGGTTCGGCTGTTCTTCTTCCACGATCTGCTGGGTCACAGCGGCTTTACGGTGTCCTATTCGGACTATCTCACCGGCGGGCCGGGACGGGGCGGCTACATCGGCACCGTCACGGATTACTACTATCTGGACAACAGCGGAACGCCCTACCTGCTGGCCCGGGCCAAGGGAGACTGCGAGGCCATCGACCTGGACGGCAACGGGGAAATTGAGCTGTGTACTGCCTCCGGCGTTTCCGGACAGATCTTCTTCCTGCGGGACGGCCGGTATTACGAAGCTGACGTCAAGGCTCTTTTGCAGGATGCCTGGCCGGAAATGAACTACTGGGATCACGCCAGCTGGGATCTCAACTACCGCCGCCTGGCAGTTTCCGGCTTTGTAACCATGCCTGCGTGGGCCACGGCGGAGCATCCCCAGCCCGACGCCGATTTCACCCGCTATCTCTACTACCGGGATGGGGAACTGCTGGTCTACAAGCCTGATAAGGACAGCCAGACAGCGGATCATGTAGTCGGAACGCCCGATGTACCGGAGCCGGTGCTGACCGCCGCCAAGGCCGCCGTACAGAAAGCCTATCAGGACTACAAAAACAACGGATACAGTTCCGGCGCCGATCTTGATGACTGGCGGGTGGAATATGTGGCGGAGGACTGGTACAGGGCTTATCCCAATGGAACGCTTATCGCCTATAACCTGAATTATGAGTATCATGCCCAAAAGCCCGCCAACGTTATGCTGGCAGGCGGGGCCTATGTGGACGAGGACGGCTGGCTCATGCCGGACTATCCCTACTGCCACTATCTTTTCTTCACAGAAACGGATGGACAGTACACCTTCCTGGAGGAATGGATGCTCAATGACGGCGGTCCCGGCTCGAAGGTATTTGACGCGGAGATGCAGCGCTGGGCGGTGGAACTGGGGTTGTCCTCCGTGGCGGATACCACGCCGGAGGAATTGCTGCACCAGCTTTACGACGGCATGGGCGGCCAATTCCTGACCCAGCTCAGCACCATGAGCGAAACGGACCGGCAAACCGTATGCCAGAAGCTGGATGTCATTTTGCAGGAGGGCACAGCGGAGCAGCAGAGCCTTTATCTGGATGCGGTGCAGACCATGGCGTGGTGTTCTCACTCCTTTGACGGCGCTCAGTGGGAGGCCTACGACTACTTTCTGGAGCATTCCGCCCGCTCGTCTCAGGCGGCCTACCGGGCGCAGGCTGTGATGGACGCACTGACCGGCGGCGGAGCGGTGCAGATGCGTCTGGAACCTGCCGACGGCGTCCGGGGCGGCGACTATACCGTTGGCGTTTCCGACGGCAGCGGCGCTGTCCGGGCGCAGGGCTTTTCCGGCAGCTTTTACTGGGCCACGGCCTCGGACAGCGATCCCTCCGGCAGCAGCATCACCCTGCAAAGCCCGGACGGACGCTGCACCATTACCGCGTGGGAGAATTCCTCTATCGTGCGCTGCGAGGAACCGGGGGAAACCGCATGGTTGATGGCGGCCTCCACCTCCTCTGCCCCATATGACGGCAACACCGTGTTTACCTATCTGCGGAAGTGGTACGATGAGGCGGAATTCAACGCGCTGGTGGACAGATTGATCGTTCCGGCGGATGGCCGGAACCGGGAGGAACTGGCCCAGAGCTGGCTGGACGCCGTGGGCGATGTGACCATCCATCAGGTGACGCCGGGCAGCAAGTACGAAAATTCCTTCGTGCAGAACCGGGTCACGGTGGAAAGCGCGGAACCGGCGGCCGGTCTGTATGACCCGGAACTGCTGGCAGGCCAGCATTTCACCTTCACCAACGAGCGCATTTTCGTGCCGGGGAACTACCGCTCCAAGGAGCAGCAGACGGTGAACAGCAGCGCCAGAGCTTATCATGGCGAATATGGACCCATGCCCGGCGGCGGGGCCTTTCTGGATACCCGCTCCGGCCTGCTGTACCAGACGGCGGACGGCTGGAAGGGGACGTTTGCCCCCTGAGGGGGATCTTTTCAGAAAAGTCGGGCAAAAATAAAAGAACATAACCGGCGGATTCATTGACTGATTGGACGGCCGCAATGGCTGCATCCAATGAAAAGGAAGTATATGGAAAGCATGAAGCAGAAATTTTTCCGCGCCGCCGTGCCGCTGGTAATGCTGGCGGTGTCCGCGGCCCTGAGCGTATTCGTTTACCGATTACCGCAGCCGGTGCGGGAGCCGCTGCCGGTCCTCATGTATCACCACATGGTCCCGGACGGGCAGGACTGCAATGACATGACCGTGACCCCCGGCAAGTTCCGCTCCGACTTGGAGACCGTTCTGGCGATGGGCTATACGCCGGTGCTGCCCCGGGAATTGGCCGCCGGGGACGCCCTGCCGGAAAAGCCCATCCTCATCACCTTTGATGACGGCTACCGCAGCAACTACGATCTGGTGTACCCCATTTTGCGGGAATACGGCGTAAAGGCCTGCATTTCCATCATCGTCCTCATGCCGGATCTGCCTACGGACAACTTCTGCACCTGGGGCCAGCTGCGGGAAATGACGGCCTCCGGTCTGGTAGAGATCGGCTCCCACAGCTACCGCCTCCACAACTTAGGCAGCGACGGCGGCAATTTTGAGTCCGGCGGGGCCAACGGCGTGGAACGCCGCCCCAATGAGTCCGACGCGGATTTCCAGACCCGCGTGCTGGATGACATTCATCTGAGCCATGACCGGATCGCCGGGGAGCTGGGCAGCGTCACCTGCTTCGCCTATCCCTTCGGCTGCTCCGACCCGGATGCCAAAGCCCTTGTGGACGAATTGTTTCCTGTGACCCTGATGACCACGCCCAAGTGCGCCGATCTGGCCAAGGGGCTCCACGATCTGCCCCGGTTCACCGTTACCATGAAGACCGATCTGGAAAAACTCCTGCGCTGACCATACATCGCCCGCCCGCCTGCGTATAAACGCAGGCGGGCGCTTTGTTTTCAACAGAAGTCATTTTTCCCTCGCGGCGTATTTTTTACTGCGGACAACTATTGTTCCTCCCTTGACTTTTTGTCAGCAAAGCTTTAAAATAGTAAAGTGCCCTCCCTGTGAGGGGTTTGTTTCCCCCGGAAGTCCGGGATCAGATAGAAGCCGATAGCACGGGCCCCGATCCCGTGCGGTTTTTTTACGGCTGGATGGGAGAAAAACATGGAACACAAGAAAAACACCAAGAGCTTTGCGAGCCGCTGGGGCTTTATCCTTGCGTCCGTCGGTTCGGCGGTGGGTATGGCCAACGTCTGGGGCTTCCCCAACAAAATGGGCAGCAACGGCGGCGGCGCATTTTTACTGATCTATCTGCTGTTTGTCTTTATCTTCAGCTATGTGGGCCTTCCGGCGGAGTTTGCCATGGGCCGCCGTGCCGCCACCGGTACGCTGGGCGCTTATGAAAACGCCTGGGACACCCGCAGCAAGTCTGCCGGTAAAGTCGGCGGTCTGCTGGGCTGGCTGCCTCTGGCTGGCTCCCTGTGCATCGCCATCGGCTATGCCGTCATCGTCACCTATGTGCTCAAGGCTCTGGTGGATTCCCTGCTGGGCACACTGCTGACCACGGACACCGCCGCCTGGTTCGGTGCCTTCTCCTCCACCCCCTACTCCGTGATCCCCTATCACATCGTTGTGGTGGTGGGCACGCTGCTGACGCTGTTCCTGGGCGCCCGCAGCATTGAAAAGACCAACAAGGTCATGATGCCTGTCTTCTTTGTGATCTTCCTGATCCTGGCCGTGCGGGTGGCCCTACTGCCCGGCGCCGCGGAGGGCTATGTCTTTATGTTCACCCCCCGCTGGGAGGCCCTGACGGATCCCATGATCTGGATCTGGGCTATGGGGCAGGCGTTTTTCTCCCTGTCCGTCACCGGCAGCGGCATGATCGTTTACGGTGCGTACCTCTCCAAGGACGAGGACGTAGTGGGCGTGGCCCAGCACACGGCCCTCTTTGACACCATTGCCGCCGTGGTAGCCGCCCTGGTTATTATCCCCGCTTGCTTCTCCTACGGTCTGGACGTGGGCGCCGGTCCCAGCCTGCTGTTCGTAACTCTGCCCACCATCTTGCAGGACATCCCCATGGGCCAGCTTTTCGCCATCATCCTGTATATGGCCATGATCTTCGCCGGCGTCAGCTCTTTGCAGAATATGTTTGAGGTGGTGGCGGAGTCCCTGATGCACAAGTTCCCGAAGCTCAACCGCGTTACCGTCCTGGTACTGCTGGGCGCGCTGTGCCTGGGCTTCGGCATCGGCATGGAGACCATCAGCAAGTGGGGTCCCTGGATGGATCTGGTGTCCATTTATATCATCCCCATCGGCGCTACACTGGGCGCGGTCTCCTGGTTCTACGTGATGAAGAAGGACGCCCTGCTGGACGCCATCAACACCGGCAGTACGAAAAAACGCGGCGATCTCTGGTACAATGTGGGCCGGTATGTGTACGTCCCTCTGGCGATCATTCTCTGCTGCGTGGCCCTGTTCATGCACGTTGCTTTCTGATACCCACAGAAAATTTCCACGCATATAGCCAATAAAAAGGACCCGGCGGCTGAAAATCAGCTGCCGGGCCTGTTTCGTATAAAGGGTTTCATCAACCGTAGCGCAAGCTCAAGGTAGTGGAGTCCTCGCCGTTCCGCAGGAAGGGCATCCCCTCGCCGATGCGGGAGCGCTGGAAGTACAGATACTCGCCGGAGGGGGAGATCAGCACTGGGAAGCTGCCGCTGAGGGAGCTGCCCACCCCGGCGGACATATCCAGCCGCAGGCAGTCATCCTCCATGCGCCATACACCGAAGAACTGCAAATTCTCCTGGCCGTTATAGTACTCGTACAGATTGGCCAGCCCCGCATAATCCGGGTCGCAGTCGCCGTAATGCAGCTCCAGCGTCCACTCATCGCAATCCCACGAGGTATCGGCCAGTCCCAGATCCGTAGGGGGCCACCACCAATCGTCACCGGTCGGCTCCCAGCCTTCGGGATGGTCGATGGCGATGGTGTTCGTGTAGATGGAGAAGTCGAACAGCAGCAATCGGCCCTCCTCGCTGGCAGGCAGGATGAGATTGCCGTACAGGTCCTCCTGCGGATACCAGTTCACCACCGTGCCGTCATCGGCCACAAGGTTGACCTCCATATCCGGCTCCTCCGGATCGACGAACAGCAAAACAGGCTGGGCATATTCCTCCCGGTAGAGGACTTCGTCCGCCACCGGATGCAGGCCGTTGCCCTGAGACTGCCATGTGATGTGGTTCACGGCAAGGCTGGTGTTCTCTCCCCGCGGAATGACGCAGAACAGCTTGCCGTACCCCGGACCGAGGACCCGCTCCGAGGGGATGGTCAGCATGACCGGCATCTCCGCCGTCAGGTCAAGGCAGTTTTCCAGCATCCAGTCCGACAGCTTGGAGGTGTCCCCCTTCTCCCGGTAGCCGAGATAGGCCGCGGCGCCGGGATAGTCGCCGTATTCCAAATCAAAGCCCAGCTTGTCGAGACATTCCTCCACCAGCTCCTGGTCCACCTCCGCTTCCGGTTCGGAAGGCTTCACAGGATCGGCCTGACCGGTCTGATCGGTCCTGCTGTCGGAGATCGTCTCCTTTACGCCGCCGTTTCCCGCTGCCGGGGCCGGTTTCTTTTTCCCTCCGCAGGCAGTCAGGCTAAGAGCCAGCGTCAGGCAGAGAAGTGCCGACGCCAGCCGGTGCAAAGTCAAGCGCTTCATGATTCTGCCTCCTTCTCAGAATTTTCCGCTGCGGCCGTGACCGCCGCCGCCGCTGCGGCTTACAGTTCCTCCGCTGCTTCTGCCACCGCCGGAGTTGCTCTCGATCTTACGGCGGGTCTCCGTGGTATGGGTGTAGTGGTCATAGCTGTCCGTCAGCTTCAATCCACCGCCCGCCGTGGTATACACGTTGGCATCAACACCCTTGCGCACGGACTTCATCTGTCCCTTCAGGATCATGCACACCAGAAACGCGATCAGGCAGGAGACTGCCACCGCAATGCCGATGGCCGGCAGGGGGCTGGACCGCACAGGTTTTCCGGCCTCAGCCAGCTCCAAAAACTCATCGCAGGCGGTGAGGTAATTGGATATGCCACCATACCAATCACCGTCGCTGAAGTAGGACAAAAACCGATTCTCCAACTGCTCCGCGCCGTATCGGTCAAAAGCATACTCCGCCCATTCGCCGTAGACGAACATGGCGTAGTCCCGCTCTTTCATGCTCAGCATGATGATGACGCCGTTCCGGTCCTCGCCCACACCAAGGCCCTCGGCGTGGTAGATCTGATACAGGGCGGTATAGGGATCGTCACCGTAGCCGTAAGCTGTAAAGTCCTCCACAAAAAGGGTATAGATGCCGCAGCTGCGGCGGAGGGCGATATCCTCGGCCCGATCCTCCAGCTGTTCCCGCTCCCCGTCGGAGAGCATTCCCCGCAGATCGAACACATAGTTCATGCCGGTATCGCCCAGCTTTGACGCTTCGCCGGACTGGACGGTCTCGGGCTGCTGCGCCTCCGTTGGGAAGTCTGCGGAGAGATAGTCCGCCGCCGTTGCCGCCATGGCATTTATTGCCTGACAGAGCGCTTCGGCGCTCACGGTCATATCCGTACCGTCCCACGCCCGCGCCGTCATATACGGCTCCACCGCGTCATACACCAAGCCGGAGAGTTCCTGCCCGTCGCCCCGCGTCTCGCTCAGCATCGCGTAGACGCACCAGTCGGTCTCCGCCAGGGTGCAAGAACCGTCCGCCAGAGGCTCCATCACCAGCGTCAGCGAGATGCCGTCCTTTTCCTCGCCCCAGCCGTAGCCGGAATCTTTGTAAACATATGTGGCGATATCTCCGGCGGTGGTACCCTCGCTCACATCCTCATTGGTAAATATGTCCACCCGCAGGTCAAGGTGAAGCGCCTCCGTCAGCTGGGGCAGGGTGTACTGACCCAGATCGGACAATTCGTCCGAGCCCAGCGCGTCGGTCTCATCGTAGATCGCGCCGTATTCCGTCCACGCCAGAGTGGGGACGCACAGAGTCAGCGTCAGCAGGAGCGCCGTCAGCAAAGCTGTGACTTTTCTTTTCATGTCCGTCCCTCCTTATCGCATCAGCAGGACGATGACCGAACTCAATACGGACAGCGGCACGGCAATGGCGGCAAACATCCCCCAGAATCGCCCCTTATCCACAGGCAGGTCTCCCACGAATTTTCCGGTCTGGCCGTTCATGGCGAAGAGGAAATCCTTTCCCTGCCACTTGGTATTGAGCAGCCACACCGGCAGCAGCGCGTAGTGGACCTTGCCCCGCTGGATGTCTGCGTGTTCGCCCCTTGGGAAACAGGTCGCGTATCCCGTTACGGTGCCTTGCAGCGCCTTTTTCAAGCTGCCCAGACAGCGGACATCGGCCCGTTCCCGGCTCTTGTCCGCCGACACGTCGAACTTATCCGCCAGGAAACCCGGCAGATACGCCGTGGAGAAGGGTTTCAGGTCATCGTAATTGTAAGGCTCGATGGAATCCATGTGATCATCCGGCATTTTAGTCGAGGCGTCCACCGGTACCTTTTCAAAGGGCATCGTTCCGGCACGGTACACGTCAAAGTGCTCTGTCTTTATCACCTCATACTCACCCTCGGTGCGCTTGTGGGACCGGGTACACTCATAGTGGGCATTGCCCTCCGCCTCACCGCTGAACAGCCAGAAGGGTACATAGACCCCCTGGATCTCCTGTAAGTGATTTTCCTTGGAAAAGCTCTTGGGAAGGAACACCTTGCCCCTGTAATGCTTCTTGAGCTTGCGGATGGCGTCCTCGCGGCTGAGCTTGAAGGGGATCACGAAATCCGGCTTCAGCGTTCCCGCAAACTGCCCCGGCACCACCGTTGGGTTTCCACAATAAGGGCAGGAGGTAGCCGCCGTGCTTGCGTCACAGATCAGCTCCGCACCACAGCTTGGGCAGCTGTAAGCCTTCATGCCGTCTCCCTCGGCGCCCCAGTCGGCGCTGAGGTCCGGCATCTCCCAGCCGCCTTCCTCGGCAGCCTGCCGTTCCGCTGCCGTCTTTTCCTCAGCAGACTGCTGCGCCGCCGCGGCCTTTTCTTCCTTTTCCGCGTAAAGCGCCTCGATCTCCGCTACATCATAGGTAGCACCGCAGTAATCGCACTCCAGCTTGCCGGATGCGCCTACAAAGTGCAGCGGGCCGGTGCAGCTTGGGCATTGATAGTTGGTCACCTGTGCTGCCATGCTTGCTCTCACCCTTCTTTCTTCATTTTCCGTTCAGCGTCCGCCCGTAGACGGGCGGACGCTGTTGAGCCGTTTTCTCCGATCTGTTTCCCTTATCCTCTGGGCGCGCCGCAATACTCGCAGAACTTTCCGTCATTTTGTCCGCCGCAGGCGGGGCAGGTCCACGGACCAGCCGCTGCCGGAGCGGGAGCGAAGGTCTCCTGCTGCTGCATGGGGGCCTCCTGCTGCATGGGGGCTGTCTGAACTGTGCCGCCGCCACGGGCGGTCTCCATCACCTGAAGCAGCGCCGCTCGGATCTCGTCGCCCATTTCGCGGTACTTGCGATATTCCCGATTGCTCTCCGGATCGAAGCCGGCAGCCATGGTATTCATCCGGCCCACAGAATTCATCTGTCCCATCATGGGGCGCTGTGTCATGCCGCTCTGGGGCCGACCTGCCATGGGACGTTGGTTCATGCCCGGCTGATTCATCATAGGCCGCTGACCCGCCATGCCGCTCTGAGGACGGCCCGCCATAGGACGCTGGCCCATCATGGGCCGCTGCATGGTGTTCTGCGGCTCGATGTACACAGAACTGTTGTTCAGGCGGAACTTCATTTCGTCAAAGTAGGGGTTATTGACGGAAATGATCACTTCAAAGTCATAGGAATACTCGTAGCGGGGCGGGTTGTAGCTGACCTCCTTGCCGTCCGGCCCCTCCCGCTTCTGCTCCGTGCGGCTCTCGTCAATGTCCACGCGGCAGCCGGTCAGCGCGGTGTAGTCCAGAATATCCGGGTTGGCGTCCGCCAGATCCCGGGCACGGGTAACGGTGAACCAACGATGCTCCTCGTCCAGCAGGATCTTACAATCCTCGCCGTAGGAGCGGGTGGTGCGGAACTGGGACGCCCTGCCCCGGTTTTCCTCCCGGTAGGCCAACTGCCGCTTGATGTCCTCCACCGTAGAGCGGCGGCGGTCACTGAACCAGGGAGAGAGCTGCTTCGCGCAGTCCTTACAAAGGTTGCCGTCTTCCAGTTTCCGATTGCCCAACAGTCCGATCTTCTCGCCGCAGATGTCGCAGTATTTCTTATCAAACAATCCCATAATAGCTTCCTCCTGTTATTTTTCAGCCGCCGTAACGGCTCACATTGCATTGTCACCTGGAACCGGGATCTTGTCCCCGGCCGTGGCTCCCGCGGCCGGGGACGGTATTCGCCAAAAAATCCGCTATTCACTCTTATTCTTCAACTTTTTGAAGCTCCACCACTTTGTCCGCCGCTTCCGACCAGTCCACCGTCAGTTCCAGCCTGCCGCTGTCCTCGCCGGCCCCGGCGCAGTGGTAAACGTCCAGGATCTTCCCCAATTCCGTGCCGTCCGCCTTCTGGAGAACACGGTTGTCTAACATCAGCCCCGTGTCCTGTATCTTTTTACGCGGGATGTAGGTGAAGTCCAGCGGGGTTTCCAGAACGGTCTCGCCGTCCAACCGGAGCGTCAAGCCGTCCTCTTCGCTGATGACCGCCTGCCAGCCGTCCTCCGGACTTTCCCATGTTCCCTCCAGCACTGGCCAGAGGAGGGAATTGTCCACATAAGTACCGTCCCCGTCCAGCAGGAACAGGTTTTGATCCGGATTCTCCATGCCATTGCCCCCATCCATGATCCGATCCGTGACCAAATGCTTATACAGGCCCGAAAGGACGATCCCTACCAGCGCGCCCGCCAGGAAAATCCAAATCATCCGCCGTTTCATTACACGATGTCCCCGTCGTCAAAGGGGTCGCCGCACTCAGGGCAGAACTTGGGGGGATGCTGCGGGTCGGCGGGCTCCCAGCCGCACTTGTCACACTTGTACTGAGGAACTCCGGCAGGCTTGGGCTTGCCGCACTCGGCACAGA
>PPYF01470537.1_pt1 | contig 10293 bp, 9 predicted proteins | sample 1559871 | NCBI WGS metagenome assembly PPYF01 (sample SAMN08240021, study PRJNA423297) | Human gut metagenome, whole genome shotgun sequencing project.
TCTTTTCACCTCAATTCTATTTTATGTGGTTAATATAGCACATTAAACGGCAATAATCAATATAAAATTCATAATGATAATGACGTAAAACAAATAAAAGTTCTTTGTTAATTTAACGTTAATTTATTTTTTTATAATATCAATTGACATAATGTTTGAGTTTTTTTATAATATAGCTAACAGTTTTGTGACCTCTCTTCGCGCAAAAGACTAAAGCCTTTTGATTCTTTTGTGCTTTTTTTACGCATAGGGGTGTCACGTTGCTGATAAAACAATAGGAAAGGAAGAAAATCATGAAGAAGAAATTATTATCTTTATCTCTTGTGGCTGTTATGGCTCTTGGCGTATTGGCAGGATGCTCATCATCAGGAAGCACAGAGAAAGAAGGAGAAAAACAGGAAACAGAAGGTGAAGGAACAGAGGCTGCAGGCGAGAAATACATAATCGCTACTGATACTGTATTCCCTCCTTTCGAGTTTACTAACGAAGAGGGTAACTTCGTAGGTATCGACGTTGACATCATTAACGCTATTGCTGAAGATCAGGGCATTGAAGTTGAAATCCAGTCACTTGGATTTGATGCTGCTCTTCTTGCTGTTCAGTCAGGACAGGCAGACGGTGTTATCGCAGGTATGTCAATTACAGATGAAAGAAAACAGACATTTGATTTCTCAGAGCCTTACTTTGATGCAGACGTTACAATGGCTGTAGCAGCAGGATCAGAAATCAAATCATATGAAGACCTTGCAGGCAAAACTGTAGCGGTAAAAACAGCAACAAACGGTGCTGCATATGCTAAGTCAATCGCAGATGAATACGGCTTTACTGTTGTGGAGTTCAAGGATTCACCTACAATGTATCAGGATGTAATTGCTGGCAACACAGCTGCCTGCTTTGAGGACTATCCTGTAATGGCTTACAACATCCAGCAGGGTGCAGGCCTTGAAATGCCTGAAGGAATGACAGCAGCAGGTACACAGTACGGATTTGCTGTAGCAAAGGGACAGAACGCAGAACTTCTTGAAAAGTTTAACGCAGGTCTTGCTAACATCATTGAAAACGGTAAGTTCCAGGAAATCGTTGATACTTACACAAAATAAGTTTTAATTTAGGTCTGCGGATTTTATCCGCAGACCGTTAAATTGAGTTTCAATGATTTGCCGGGTGCTTATAAAGTCCTAATTTTTCGTAAGATTTTATAAACAGCCGGCAATATTAATAAAAGAATTTGGAGGCGACCGGAATGGAGAAACTGATATATATATTACAGACATATTCGGGCATGCTGTTGGAATCTCTTGGCCAGACAATGCTTTTGACACTTCTGTCTTTGATATTCGCATTTATAATAGGTCTGATTTTTGGACTTATGAACGTAGGAAAAAACAGAGTTTTAAATTTTATAGGAACTTTTTATGTTGACGCAGTAAGAGGAGTTCCCCTTATAGTTCTTGCGTATTTTATTTACTTTGGTGTACCTGCTGCAGTAAAAGCAGCGGGAGCGACAAGCTTTAAGCTTACTGCCCTTCAGGCAGGTACGATAGCACTGTCAATGAATGCAGGCGCTTATATGGCTGAGATATTCAGGGCTGGTATTCAGTCCGTTGATAAGGGGCAGATGGAAGCTGCAAGAAGCCTTGGACTTGGTTATGGAAAAGCAATGCAGAAGGTTGTTCTTCCCCAGGCCATACGTACAATGGTTCCATCAATAATCAACCAGTTCATTATTTCACTTAAAGATACATCAATTCTTTCTGTAATTGGATTTCCCGAACTTACCAAAGCTGGTAACATTATAGTAGGTAATACGTTTGCAGTAGCGCAGGTATGGGGTGTTGTTGCGATTATGTACATGATTGTAATAACAGTGCTTTCTAAAATTGCAAAGCGTATTGAGAGGAGGCTTAACGTTGGTAACGAACGATAAAATAATGGTCCATGTTAAGAATCTTAAAAAGAGCTTCGGTTCATTGGAAGTACTGAAAAGCATAAACGCCGATGTTAAAGAGGGCGAAGTGGTAGTTCTTATCGGACCTTCAGGAAGCGGAAAATCAACTTTTCTTAGATGCCTTAACCGTCTGGAGGATATAACAGGCGGCGAGGTTGTGGTCGATGGAATAAATATAGCAGATAAAAAAACCGATATGAATAAGGTGAGAGAAAATATTGGTATGGTATTCCAGCATTTTAATCTTTTTCCTCATATGACGGTTTTACAGAACATAATGCTGGCTCCAGTTGAGCTCAAAAAAATGACTAAGGAAGAAGCCGCAGAAAAGGGAAGTCAGCTTTTGAGACGTGTTGGCCTTGAGGATAAGGCGAAGGTATATCCGCCTCAGCTTTCAGGCGGACAGAAGCAGCGTGTCGCTATAGCACGCGCTTTAGCGATGAACCCGGATATCATGCTTTTTGATGAGCCTACATCGGCACTTGACCCTGAAATGGTAGGAGAGGTTCTCAGCGTTATGAAGCAGCTGGCGGCTTCAGGTATGACAATGATAATTGTTACCCATGAAATTGGATTTGCAAGAGAGGTTGCAGATAGAATTATTTTCATGGATGGAGGATATATTGTAGAAGAGGGTACCCCGGCTGATATACTTTCTAATCCAAGAGAGCCCAGAACCATTGATTTCCTTAATAAGGTTCTTTAACTAAAAGACACTATTCAGGAGAGAGGAATTTCAGAATGAAAAAGATAATAACTATAAGCAGGGAATTTGGTGCCGGCGGCGGTGAGATTGGCGCTAAAGTTGCAAAGGCACTTAACTGGGAATATTTTAATAAAGAGCTTATATTAAAAGCTGCGGCTGACAGCAATATAGACGTATATCATCTGCTTGAGTGGGATGAAAAGGTTCCTTTTACATTTGGATTTACACAAAGCCTTTTTGATTTTTACAGCAGACCAATGAGCGAGCAGGTATTTGAGGCTCAAAAGAAGGTTATAATGGAGATTGGACAAAAAGGAAAATGTGTTATCACCGGCAGAAACGCTAATACAATTCTCAAAGAATTCGATGGATGCCTTAATGTTTTCATACATGCTGATTTTGACTGGAGACTTAAGCGTATGAAAGAAAAAATGCCGGATTATACTGAGGATCAGGTTGCTGCGGAGATATCGGCTATTGACAAAAAACGAAAAAAATACTGCACGTTTTTCACCAAGACAGAATTTGGTCATTCTGATTATTATGATTTATGTCTGGATACATCAAGACTGGGAATAGATACGTGTGTCGATTTAATCAAATATGCTGCTGCAAAATAATGAAGCCCGCCTTAGGCGGGCTTTTCTTATTTAATAAATTTTTCAGCAAGCTTTTCAAACGCAGGGAATGAATTTACTATGGTTTCATGTGATACGCAGTAGCTTAAGCGCATATGACCCTTGCAGCCAAATCCTGAGCCAGGAACGAGAAGAAGGTTATATTCTTTGGCGGCATTACAGAATGCAACATCATCCTCTATCGGTGTTTGAGGGAACATATAGAATGCGCCTGCTGGCTTAACACATTTGAAACCAAGCTCAATAAGCTTATTATAAAGGTCAATTCGGTTGCGGTTATATATTTCAATATCAACCTTACAGTCAAGGCAGTATGGTATCACTCTCTGGAAAAGAGAGTTTGCATTTACAAAACCGGCAACGCGGTTAGCAACATTAAGGGCAAACATCATTTTTTCAAAATCTTTCATTTCGCTGTTTGCTATTAGATATCCTATACGTTCACCTGGAAGAGAAAGTGATTTTGAAAATGAGTATGCAATAAAGGTGTTTTTATAGTACTTTGATACATAAGGCACTTCAACATTTTCGTAAACAAGCTCTCTGTAAGGTTCATCAGATATGAGATAAATATCAGTGCCGAATTCTTCCTGCTTATTTTCCATGATTGCAGATATTCTTTTAATTGTTTCCTCTGAATAAACAGCTCCCGAGGGATTGTTGGGAGTATTCATTAGTACGCCTCTTGTTTTAGGTGTGATAAGCTTCTCAAATTCTTCAAAATTTACTTCAAAGGTTTCTGTATTGGCTGGAACCACTGTAAGATTACAGCCATAGCTTGAAACATAGTTTCGGTATTCTGTAAAGAAGGGAGCAAATGTTATAATTTCATCACCAGGATTAAGAATACATCTGAATACAATATTTAAAGCCGCTGCTGCTCCATTAGTCATAACTACATTATCAAAAGAGAAGGCTGTGCCGAATTTTTTATTTGTATATTCAGCTATGCTCTGCCTTACGTCTTCATAGCCAGAGTTATTTGTATATCCGTGTACAAAGTTGGGTTCTTCCGTATTAAGAATTTTTATAATAGCCTCTTTAACTTCTTTGGGAGGCTCAACTGACGGGTTGCCAAGTGAATAATCATATACATTTTCAGCCCCGTATATTGAGGCGAGCCTTTTTCCTTCCTCAAACATAGCTCTGATTGAGGAACTTCCGTTTACTAATTTAATCATTTCTTCCGAAATCATTTAAAACACTCCTTTTTATCCATAACTGGATAATAAAATCTACTACAGCTTTATTTTTAAAATTTTAATACAATTTATTGTAATTTGCAAGAGTTTATAGCTTTAAATAATTAAAGTGTTATGTATTTGCCATAAATGGAGTTTACATGATATACTTATTTAAGCAGGGAAGGTGAAAGTTAATGGATAAACTAAACAGCGGTCAGCAGGAGGCAGTAAAGCATATTCAAGGCCCGCTTCTTGTGCTTTCAGGACCTGGAAGTGGAAAAACAACGGCTATAACTGAAAGACTTATATATATGACTGAAAAATGTGGAATAAGCCCCCGTGATATACTGACAATAACATTTACAAAAGCGGCCGCTATGGAAATGGAGAATAGATATGCTTCAGCAGGAGGAAAGCATGGAGTATTATTTTCTACTTTTCATGCTCTTTTTTTTAGAATTTTGAGAGAACATTTTCATTATGACATAGGCATGCTAATAACTGAAAATGAAAAAAGAAGATTTTTATCAGACACCGTGGAATCCTATGGGATAGAAACAGATGATATAGACCAGACAGTTGACAGTTTTTTTCTTAACTATGGGCTTGTTAAAAATGACCTACAGAACCCAAAAGAATTTGAACCAAAAGAGATGATAAAAGAGGAGTTTTTTGCTCTATATAAAATATATGAAGCCCATAAAGAGAGAAATGAAAAAATTGATTTTGACGATATGATGTCAAACTGTTACAACCTTCTAATAAATAGTCACGAAGTTCTCAATAAATGGAGGAAAAAGTACAAATATATCCTTATAGACGAATTTCAGGATATAAACAAGGCGCAGTATGAGTGTATAAAAATGCTGGCATATCCCGAAAACAATATATTTGCTGTTGGCGACGATGACCAGAGCATATACAGCTTCAGAGGGGCAAGACCGGAATTTATGCAGGCTTTTGCAAAAGAGTATAAAGGCTGCGGTAAGGTATACCTTGATATAAACTATCGTTCAACGGAGCAAATTATAGCTCTTAGTGAAAAGCTTATTTCTAAAAATAAAATCAGATTTAGTAAAAATATAAAGGGGACAGGCAGACAAGGAGCTGTGCCGGCTTTCTTTTACTGCGTTGATGAAAAAGAAGAGGCTGACAGAATAGTTGATACCATATGTACTCTGCATGATAAAAAAGGTGTTCCATATAAAGAAATTGCTGTTATTTATAGAAATAATCTGGCCTCTAATCCATATGCCAGAAGATTTGTAAACAGAGGGATTCCATATTTTCTTAAGGACAATACATATGATGTATACGACCATTGGATAGCAAAGGATATATGCGCCTACGTTGATTTTATTTATGATACATCTAACGACGAGGCATTTGAAAGGATTATAAACCGACCGTCAAGAAGAGTAAGCAAACGGGTAATAGAGCATGCAAAGAGAATGGGAATGTCAACCTTCTATGGCGTAATGAATTCAGATATGCTTGGAAAAAAGGGACGAGAAGAGCTTGAACAGCTGTATAATGATATACAGGCGGCAAGAAAACTCAGCGGAAGAAAACAGGCAGAATTTATCTACAAATACCTTGGTTACAATAAGTATATCGACGATTATGCGGCTTACAAAAAATGCAGCTCAGTATTTTTAAAGCAGATAGCTGGGGAGGTACTGTCAATAGCGGCCGAGTTAGATGATTTGCGCAGTCTCAAAAGCCTTCTTGCGGATTATAAGTTTAAAATAGCGTCAGCACCAGTCCCGGAAAAAGATGACGATGCTGTAACCCTCACTACAATGCATTCAGCAAAGGGACTGGAATTTGGTACAGTTTTTATACCTTCGCTGGTGGAAACAATCGTTCCACACGGCAGCCCCAAAATAGACACCGATGTGGAGGAAGAAAGAAGACTGTTTTATGTTGCCGTCACAAGGGCAAAGAGCAGGCTTATTCTATCCGCATTTTCCTCAATGGGTTATAGCTCTGAGGTAAAGCTGTCCAGATTTCTTGGTGAGCTTGGTATAAGGAAAAAAGAATAATATTAAGGGATTTTAGCTTTGTTTATTCATGAAGTTCCATATACCATTTGTTATTATCGCAGAAAATATAACGCTTTTTGCCTTTAATAAGGCAAGTATATCTGTATACACTGCTTCCTCTAGAAGATGTATACCAGAATTGTTTATTAAGAACTTTATCTATATGAAATATAGTTCCGCCTGGCCATTTAAACGAGATAAGAAGCATACTGCCATTTTTCTCAAAGGTAACGTTCATATCAATATATATTTTTGTATTCATAATATTCACTTCCATAATACAAAGAAAGTATGTTCCTGTAAAAGAGTGTAATGCGAATGTGTTTTCTTGTAAAGAGGAAATAAATGCTATATGATTAAAATTTAGAGCCTCAATATGTACGTAAAAGGCCCGAAACGGAATTAATAATCATTATTGACATGCAATGAATAATATGCTAGTATATCATGGAATTATCAGTTATGAAGACTGTACTAGGATTTTGGAACCATGAAGGGCATATTCCTTCATGGTTATTTTGTTTGTAAATGAATATTCAGCTATTATTAAAGGAGTTTTTGGATGAATAATTTTCAAAAAAAATCAGAACTTCAGATTTTTATATCATATTTTAAACCACATAAAAAACTATTTTTTCTGGATATGGCCTGTGCTCTTATGATTGCAATTATCGACCTTGCGTTTCCTTTTATTTCGCGTTGGTGCATGTATGTACTTCTTCCAGAAAACGCATGGATTACATTTTGGGTCGTAATGGTAGTTATATTAGTAGCGTATGTAATGAGAGCACTTTTTACATATATCATCTGTTATTGGGGACATACTTTTGGCGTACTTGTTGAGGCAGATATCCGCAGGGATTTATTTCAGCATATGCAAAAGCTAGGATTTGATTATTTTGATAATAACAGAACAGGACAATTAATGAGCCGCCTTACCGCAGATTTGTTTGATATTACTGAACTTGCTCATCATGGACCAGAGGATATGTTTATTTCTGCTGTTACTATTGTAGGCTCTCTTGCTGTAATGTTTTCAATTCAGTGGCGGCTGGCTCTTGTAATTACACTTATGATTCCGATATTTCTAGTAGTTGTGAGATGCTGCCGACGCTCAATGAGCGAAGCGTCAGCTAAGGTAAAACAAACTACCGCATCAATAAATGCAGATATTGAATCTGGACTATCAGGAATTAAAACCGCAAAAGCGTTTGCAAACGAAGCGACTGAGCTTGAAAAGTTTAATTTGTCAAATAGCTCGTTTAAAACTTCGAAACGCCTGTTTCATAAGGCAATGGGCCGTTTTAATGCGGTTATGGAGTTTTTTATGTGCCTCTTATCACTTGCAGTTATTGCTGTCGGAGGCGCATTAATTATGAAAGGAAAGCTAAACACCATAGATTTAATTACATTTAGCCTTTATGTAACGGCTTTTGTTAATCCGCTTCGTAAACTTTCAAACTTTGCAGAGCTGTTTGCTAATGGAACAGCGGGACTCCATCGCTTTGTTGAAATGATGCGTACAGAGCCGACGCTCATAGACTCGCCTGATGCCAAAGAATTGGAGGATGTAAAAGGGTATATAGATATAAATAAAATAGATTTTGCTTATCCAAATAGTCCTGATGTACTTCATGATGTCTCATTACAAATTCATCCGGGTGAGACTATTGCTCTGGTAGGGCCGTCTGGAGGAGGAAAAACGACCTTAAGTCAATTAATTCCAAGATTTTATGATGTAACGGAGGGCAGTATCCGTATTGACGGCCAGGATATTCGCAACGTAACTCAAGAATCTCTTCACCGCAATATAGGTGTGGTGCAGCAGGACGTATTTCTTTTTGCTGACAGCATTGCTGAGAATATTCGATATGGACGGCTGGATGCTTCTATGGAGGAAATTGCTCACGCAGCGCAATTAGCTGAAATTTATGATGACATTATTGCTATGCCGGACGGATTTTATACTGACGTCGGGGAAAGAGGTGTACTGCTTTCCGGCGGTCAAAAACAGAGGATTTCAATAGCGAGGATATTTTTGAAGAATCCTCCGATATTGATTTTAGATGAGGCAACCTCTGCATTAGATAGCGTGACAGAGGCTAAAATACAGAAAACTTTTGAAAAGTTATCTGTTGGACGTACAACAATTGTTATTGCCCATCGACTTTCAACAGTCAGAAATGCTGACCGGATTGCGGTAATAGATAATGGAAAAATCATTGAGCTTGGCTCACATAAAGAACTTATGATGCAAAATGGGGCTTATGCCGAGCTGGTTCGTACTCAGGATTTAACATGAAAAACACATTATTAACTCAAATATTGACATAAAACAACAAGTATGTTAATATTCCAATATAATGAAAACCGCTTGTAGCGGAAAGAGCAGATAGAAATCTGTAGCAGTTGGCTGTTAATTTATAAAGAATATCTTATACCACGAAGGTATATTCGAACAATTCGAATTTCTTTTGTGGTATTTTTTTATTCATTTATATTTAAATCATTTTAAATTGGAGGACAAAATATGAAAAAAGTTTTAAAAAAAGTAATAACTGTTTTAATGATTTCCGTATTTGCATTGAGTATGACATCTTGTCAGTCAGAAAACAAAAGTTCATCAAAAGCAGAGACAAACAATTTAGATGAACAAAAGGACAGTGATACAATCACAGTTACAGATGTGGCTGACAGAACTATAGCAATTCCTAAAGACATAGAAAAAGTTGTAATCACTTTCAATATTGAAGAATACCTTGCTGTTGCTGGAAAAGAGGGTGTTGATAAAATTGTAGGATATAGCCATAAATATTGGGAGGGCAGACGAGAAGACGCATGGAATACATTTACGACAGCATTCCCACAGCTTTTGGATATACCGGATGTAGGATACAATGAGGATATAAGCGTTGAAAAAATTATTTCACTTGCACCTGATGTCGTAATTATGTCACAGGCTGTGAATTATGACCTTATGGAAACTGAGCTTAGCAGGCTTGCTGATGCAGGAATTCAGGTTGCTTTTGTAAATTACCATAAGCAAACTATCGATATGCATAAAAAAAGTACGATGCTGTTGGGTGAAATTATGGGCCAGGAGGAGCGTGCGGCTGAAATAGCAGACTTTTATGAAAAACAGATGAACTTGGTAACAGAACGTATAGCTGCGCTGCCTGAAGATACTGTAAAACCTAAAGTTTACATGGAATTCAGCAGGGGAGTTGGGACCTACGGAAATTCTTGGAGCAATAAAATGTGGGGCGCTTTAATCGGTACATGTGGAGGAGTAAATATCGCAGCAGATCTTGCTGACAGCAACAGTGTCGATGTTGCCCCTGAACAGATTATAGCTTCAAATCCTGACATAGTCATTTTTACTGCCAGCCCGCAGACAGATATTGATGATAATATCGTTTTGGGATATGGGGCCGATGAGCAGAAAGCATTATCTGCTTTGGAGGCATATAAAAACAGAGATGGATGGGGAAGCCTTAACGCAGTTAAAAACGAGAGAATGAGCGCGTTATATCATGACTTATCCCGCCACATATTTGACTTTGCAGGAACTCAGTTCCTTGCGAAACAAATTCATCCGGAATTATTTGAAGATATTAATCCGGAAGAAAATCTTAGAGAATTTTTTGATAAATATATGCCTGTTGAATTGAATGGGGTATGGACTATATCGCTGACTTAAAAAGAATGTTGAGGAATTGAAATTGAACTTGCAGGAAAGAAAAAAAGAAATAAAGAGTACAGGGTATGAAGT
>PPYF01386594.1_pt1 | contig 10292 bp, 10 predicted proteins | sample 1559871 | NCBI WGS metagenome assembly PPYF01 (sample SAMN08240021, study PRJNA423297) | Human gut metagenome, whole genome shotgun sequencing project.
GTTTTTATCTACAATTGATGTTAAGAAACAGTCCTCGATGGGGCTGTTTTTCTTTTATCCCAATCTTTCGGAGTTTCTTTGCAACCGTTTTCGGAAGGGCGCACAACCAAACGGCATGGACAAAAGAGATATTTTATCTGTGGGCATGTGCTGCCTTTCCTAACCCTTCAAGCCAATTACATCATATATGAGAATTGCTTGTTGGGTAGTCAAAGAAAACGAAAAGAGACAATAGAAACAACAATGTATAATCAAACTTAAAAGAAATGAGTTCATACTTGATATTCGTACTTGTATTGACAGCGGTATATATCATCTACTACGCTGTTATAGTCACCAAAGACCTCTATGGCAAGAAGGATGATGCCAAGACAACGGAGGAAGTATTTGACGTTAGCAATATGGCTGATGCAGAGGAAAGCATCACCGTAGAAGAAAACAACGGAGGATTCAGTATTGGTGGAAACAGCTATGACACACAGGTGGATGCGGTCGCAGACTATGGTGTGGGAGAAGCTGCGAATAAGCCGAATGGCTACAATGATAACATTGCCGAAGCAGGACAGGAAGAATCCGACAGAGTGAATGGAGACTATGTTGGCAATGAAAAAAATGCTTCATCTGGAGAATCAGGTGATACAGACAAAGAGAGTGCTTTTGAGAAATTGAAAGCAAAGATGGAGGAACAGTTGAAAGAAACGGAAACGTATATGTCCAACCCACTGACCGATAAAGAACTATACACGGCAATGATTATGCGAGATCCGAAGCTAAAATGGCAAATGGTGAAGAATGAACTATGAAAATGAAACGGTTTCATTGGGCTTTGTCCGCATTAGTGTTGGGCATCCCCATTCGAGCAAGTGCCAAGTGTGGCGGTGTGAACTATAGTTGGGGAGCGGACGCACTGGCAAGCATGCACGACTACGTGGTGACAATGATGCTGTATGTGCTCTATCTGCTCTATGCCATAGCAGCCATAGTAGCGGTCATATCAGCATTGCAGATATATATCAAGATAAACGCAGGAGAAGACGGAGTGACGAAATCCATTATGATGTTAGTAGGCGCATGTCTGTTCATCATTGGAGCTTCTATCGTGTTTCCGGCATTCTTCGGGTATCAGATATGGTAGGTATTAGATTTAGGATAACGGTATCAGACAGGTAAATAGATTTTAGGATAACAACAGACTCAACTGCAGAAGAGTTATATAAAAAGTAACGATTAACAAACAAAAGGAAACAGAATGTTTAACAAGACAAAGAATTATTTGAAGAAGAAGGCAAAGAATGTGATGTCTTCTGGACGTTTAAAGGCAATGGCACTTATGCTCTTGGTGGGTTGTGGTGCAGCAATGGCTCAGAACTCGGCAGGCGACTACACAGCCGGCACGACAGCGTTGACGCAGGTAACGGAGGAAATCGCCAAGTATGTGCCCATCGTGGTGAAATTGTGCTATGCCATCGCAGGTGTAGTAGCTGTAGTCGGTGCTATCTCGGTGTACATCAGCATGAACAACGAGGAGCAGGACGTCAAGAAGAAGATTATGATGGTCGTTGGCGCATGTATCTTCCTGATTGCAGCAGCCCAGGCATTGCCTCTGTTCTTCGGTATCGGATAATGACACATAATCCGAACAACAGAAAGAAGTGAGATTGTCAAAAAGAGAGTGATAACGCAAAGAAACTATTGTTATGGACGCAGATAAAGAAGAACGCTATGCGGACTTCCCCGTGTTCAAGGGATTGCAAAAACCGCTTGAATTCATGGGATTCCAAGGACGCTATATCTATTGGGCGGCAGGTACGGCAGGTGGAGCCATTGTAGGTTTCATCATCGCTTACTGTTTGTTGGGATTCGTTGTAGGGCTCGTGGTGCTTGTATTTGCCATTTCCACAGGTGCTGCCCTCATTTTCCTTAAACAGCGGAAGGGACTGCATACCAAGAAGAGCGACCAAGGAGTGTATATCTACGCCCATAGCAAGAGCTTCTGATAAGGAAATCAAAAGAAGAACCATCATGAGAGTTGTTGGGTTGATTGCATGTTGAACGAGGTAGGTTCGCTCCGACGGAAGAAAGAGTGAGCCTACCTTTATTTGATTAAAAATGAAACAGTTGATTATAGGTTACAGAAATGGGGCAAACGACATGTATTCTGTCATTATCCCCCAAAGATTCAGAGTATACATATGCGTAGCCGATAGTCCATCTTTGGAAATATCGATTGCAGATGATGAAGACAATGAACTGGTAAGTACATTTCTTCCAGTTTCCCAAGAGGACTATCCAATTTTACAAGAATTGAGCTATGAAGATTGGGAAACGCATTTCGATGAGGATTTTACAGACTATATCGTAAGTGACATTTGCAATTATCTGCATACAGGCAGATATTACGATGATGAGGACACGATGTATCGAGCATATTTTGACTTTGACTATTACGAGAAGCATTGGACAGATTATCTGAAATGGGTTATAGACAGACACAGAGAAGAATGTGCAAGAGATAATAATGATCAGTAAACAACAATCAGTAATACCAATAATCAGAAATGATACTATACGTCATCTTGTTTTTCATTGCACTATGTATCGGCATGGCAACATCCGTATATGCCTTCGGTACTGGAGGCAAACGGAAAAAGATATTCGAGGACATCTACTTCTCGGTGGAGGAAGTGGACGGCATCGGTGTGGTGTATACCAAGAACGGTGACTACTCAGCCATACTGCGCATGGAAAATCCAGTGCAGAAATACTCCGCCAACATTGACAGCTACTATGAGTTCACCCAACTCTTCACCGCTATCTGTCAGACCTTAGGCGAAGGCTATGCCATCCACAAGCAAGACGTGTTTACACGCAAACAGTTTAAGGACGAGAGTACTGACAAGCATGAGTTCTTGTCGGAAGCCTACTTCCGCTATTACGAAGGACGTGAATACACAGACAGCAGTACCTATCTGACCATTACTCAAGAAAACAAAAAGAGCAGTCTGTTCTCTTTTGACCATAAGAAGTGGCGCGACTTCATGGTAAAGGTTCGCAAGGTACATGACCAGTTGAAAGATGCTGGACTGAAAGCATCCTTCCTCGGCAAGCAAGAGACACAGGAATATGTAGACCGTTTCTTTGCCATGAACTTTCGGGACAAGACCGTAAGTATGACAGGCTTCAAGGTGGATGAAGAGACAATCGGCATGGGCGACAGACGTTGTAAAATGTACAGTCTGGTAGATGTGGACTGCGCCAATCTGCCCAGTGTCATCCGTCCATATACCAATATGGAAGTAAACAACACCAGTATGCCAGTAGACCTACTATCGGTAGTAGACAACATACCAGGAGTGCAGTCGGTGGTGTACAACCAAATCATCTTCATGCCCAACCAAAAGAAAGAGTTGGCAGTATTGGACAAGAAGAAAAACCGCCATGCCTCGATGCCCAACTCAAGCAATCTGATTGCAGTGGAAGACATCAAGCGAGTGCAGGACGTGATAGCGAGAGAAAACAAACAACTCGTCTATACACATTATAATATTATAGTAACTGTGGCACCCAATGTAGATATTCAAAAGTGTACGAACCATATAGAAAACGCATTCGGGCGCATGGGCATCCACATATCCAAGCGAGCATACAACCAACTTGAGCTGTTCGTCAACTCATTCCCAGGCAACTGCTTCGGAATGAGCGAAGACTACGACCGTTTCCTCACCCTATCGGATGCAGCCGTCAGTATGATGTACAAGGAGAAGATAGTACATAGCGAGGACACACCTTTCAAAGTGTACTATACCGACCGACAGGGAGTGCCAGTAGCCATAGATATATCGGGAAAGGAAGGCAAGAACAAGTTGACAGACAACAGCAATTTCTTTGTGCTCGGACCTTCAGGCAGCGGCAAGAGTTTTTACGTCAATTCCATGGTACGCCAAGCCCATGAGCAGAATACTGACATCGTGTTAGTGGATACTGGTAATTCGTATGAAGGACTGTGTGAATACTTCAACGGCAAGTATATCTCGTATACCGAAGAGCATCCCATCACGATGAATCCTTTCCAATTCAAGAGAGAAGAATGGAACATCGAGAAATTGGGATTCTTGAAAAACCTTGTCATGCTGATTTGGAAAGGCAGTCAAGGTACGGTAACAAAGACCGAAGACAAACTCATTGAGCAAGTCATCAACGAGTATTACGAGGCACACTTTGGAAAAGACAGTATTGGTCGTTTGTGTTTCAACAGCTTCTATGAGTTCAGTACAAGGCGCATACCAGAAATCTGTGATGAGAACGGACTGCGAGGAATCGACTTGGCATCCTACAACTATCTGTTGAAAGAGTTCTACAAAGGAGGCAGTCACGAGTTGACACTCAACGAGAACATGGACAGCAGTCTGTTCGATGAGACCTTCATAGTGTTTGAAATCGACAGTATCAAGGACGACCCGCTACTCTTCCCTCTTGTCACACTTATCATCATGGATGTGTTTCTGCAAAAGATGCGCATCAAGAAAAACCGCAAGATGCTCATCATCGAGGAGGCGTGGAAAGCCATCGCATCGCCCATGATGGCAGAGTACATAAAGTATCTGTACAAGACCGCCCGTAAATTCTGGGCCAGTGTAGGTGTGGTGACTCAGGAGATACAAGACATTATCGGCAGCGAAATCGTGAAAGAAGCCATCATCAACAACTCCGACGTGGTGATGTTGCTTGACCAAAGCAAGTTCAGGGAGCGTTTTGATACCATCAAGACGATACTCGGTCTGACGGATGTGGACTGCAAGAAGATTTTTACGATTAACCGACTTGACAACAAGGAAGGACGCGCCTTTTTCCGTGAGGTATTCATCCGACGCGGACAAACCAGTGCCGTGTATGGCGTGGAGGAACCGCATGAGTGCTACATGACCTATACCACGGAGCGAGCTGAGAAGGAAGCATTGAAACTGTACAAACGAAAGTTAGGATGTAATCATCAGCAAGCCATCGAAGCATATTGCAGGGATTGGGATGCAAGTGGCATCAGCAAGTCCTTGACTTTCGCCCAAAAAGTGAACGAAGCAGGAAAAGTGCTGAATATAGGTAACTCTTCTAAGGGTAAGCCTTTCTAAGCCTCCTTATGCCTTTCTGGGGTAATGGTGGTTTGTGAATTTGCAAAACAAAGACGCTGACATGTCAGTGTAATTATAAACAAAACAATAGCAACGAATGAAACGACTTCTAATCATCATGCTGACAATATGTGTATGGACCAATAAAGTCTGTGCACAGTTTCACAGCATGAACTACGACAAGGAAACAGTGGCAGCAATGGCTACAGCTTTCGGAGCGGAAGCCGTGGCAGAAGGCTATTACAGCGAGCAGGTAGGTGCAATCCTGAAGCACTACAATGCAGCAGAGTTGGCAGCAGCAGGGATATTCGCCAGTAAGTTTTTGGAACGCAAGGCAATGACCGATTTGGGATTGTGGAACAGCAGTACGGAGAACTACTATTACAAACGCATCTATAATATGGTGAGTCATAAGATAATGCCAAAGATATGGACAGTCTCGAAGATGATGCTCCACTCTCCTCAGACCGCTTTGTATTGGGGAAGTTATCTGGTAAAGGTATGCGATGACACCAAGAATCTGTGTATGCAGTTTGAAAGTGTCGTCACCAACTCCACTTTGACATTTGCAGACATACAGTTTCTGGAAATCAACAAAGAGATAGCAGCCATACTTAAATTGTCGGACATCGGCAATGTAGACTGGAAAGGAATGCTGAATGATTTGGCGAAAGTACCAGGAAACTTCACGGTGGACAATCTGACGGCAGACATCGACAACCTATACAATATGGGAGTGGGACTTGCCACATCAGGCATGACCAATATCGGTGACGCACTGTTGCAGAAAAGTGCGTTCAAAGAAGTGTTTAACGGCAAGGTGAGCAAGGTCATAGACATATACAATAGCTATAACGACCTGTTTGAGCAATTTGACAAAGATGTGGGCAACACCTTATTGGGTATGGTAGGCGGTAAAGACAATGTAGCAGGGCTATTCAATATCGCCGACTACAATCTCACGTCGTGGATAACCGACTATATGAGTGAGGCAAATGGACAGTACTACACCCAGCGCTGGTATATCTACCGTAGGGACAGAGGATCCGAAACCCTTGTGGAGTATAATCCACCGACGGACAACAACAGTATATTGAAAGGCGACCACTGGTATAGGATAAGTACCAAAGACCCCGACTTCTATCCAGACGGAAATCAGAGAGAAGCCATTCTGCAAAACTCTGAGAACCATGCCGGATGGTCACGAGCCAAAGTGCAGCAGCTGAACAATCTGAATGACGGATATAATTACAATATAAGCTATCGATTAAGCAGCTATATCATCAGTAAAAAGAAAAAACAGAAGCAAAAAGCTTTCGCTTATCACATCACGGTTACAAAAAGTTGGAACAGAGAAGAAACTGTCTATGAGGAAGTGTTCGACTCCTATTCAATGGACTTAAACACCTTCAAGGCGCAACTGCAAGCACGTCTGTCGGAACTGAATGACAATGAAGAAGGTTACACCTATTATATAGGTAGCGACACACGCAACTACTATCAGGCAACCGATGCAGCCAAGCTGAAAGGATGCGAGAGTGTAACCATCAGCGTGACATGCTCAGACGGTGTGACCTTGGGACAAGGAACAACGCAATACAAATGTAGCGAATGTGGCAAGTCGCTCAATGCACACAGCAAGGAATGCGCAATGAGAACAACCGTAATGGAAGGCAATTTGGATTTGTCGGAGTTTGACAGAATGCAGCAAGAAGCCGACAGCAAAGTGGCTGTGCTTCAGGTGCAGATAGGACAGTTGGAAGCAGAAAACAAGGAGTTGCTTCGCAAGATAGCCAATTCCAGTGTAGAAGATGCTGCCGTCTATCGCCAACAATACAATGCAAACAAAGACCAGATAGACAAACTGAATGTGGAGTTGGCGACATGGCGACAAAAGCAGCAAGAAATAGCAAAAGTCAAGGAAGAAGCAAGCAAGGACAATGACGTGGCAACCGATGACTACTATCACATTCCAGCCATCATGAACGATTGCAAGACTGCCTATAACCTCACTTGGCAGGACAAAGGAGTGTGGAATGGCTACGTATATACACGTAAGGCAACCGTCCCAAACATCAACGGCATCGTTACCTTCAAAGCAACATTGTCGATAGCGAGAAAGCCCAAGATTGTACTTGGTGTAAAGGTACACCGTGCCATCATGCAGATAGCATGGGACTTGACATCGGAATACACCAATACCAGTGTGGTAGACGTGATGACGCTTGACAGAAGCAAGTCAGAGCAAGAAAAAGCCGATGAAGTGAATCGTAGAATATCCGAGATAGCAAGGGAATATCCATCGTGCAAGATAACTACCGAATATGCCAAGAGTGCCCCGATGGAAGAGCAAACCAACAGCGATGTGAAACATCTGTTGTGGTCGAGTGACCGACTGGAGATAGCACGAGAAGTGGACAGCCGTATCACAAAGATTTACGCTGACTTGGTATCACTGGAAAAGATGATGCACTACAAGCGGAGCATCATAGATGTACTAAAAAGTGCATTACCTGAGATTGACGATAACATGGGACGCAGACAGACCATATTGGAAGAATGCTATGAGCGTTGGATCAATGTAGCCAGAGGCAGAAAGGAGGCAAGTGGATGAGGACGACTTTGATGATAGTAATGCTATTGACACTGCTACCCAATGCAGCAAGAGCCCAATGGGGCTTTGACGTGTCGAGTGTGGAAGCCTATATCAATGACCACAAGAAACAGCGTAGTCTGCTCTTGGCACGAAGTACATTGGAATACAGCAACCAATTACTGCACGACTATAGCCAGAAAGAGACAGGTGAATACAAGACACTGAATGTGGAATTGGACAAATACACCAGGGCGTTTGATGTGATAGACGTGATGTACCAGTCGTTGCGTACCGTGCTGAACGTAAAAAGCACCTATGAGAATGTGAGTGAACGGATTGGCGATTACAAACGGTTATTGGAAGACTTCAACAGAAAAGTGGTAAAGCGCAAACATATAGCCCTTGCCGACACCATGCTATTATCCATCAATGCCAGAGCCATCAAGCAAATAGCAGCAGATGGAGAACAGCTATACAAGAGTGTGAACGATTTGGTGCTGTATGCTACAGGAGCGGCAGCTTGTTCCACCTCAGACTTGATAATAGTATTAGAAGCCGTCAACAATTCGTTGGACAATATCGAGAGACATTTGAACAGAGCCTATTTTGAGACTTGGCGGTATGTTCAGGTGCGCATGGGATATTGGAAAGAGAAAGTGTATCGGACAAAGACCAAGGCTGAGATATTGGATGATGCGTTTGGACGGTGGCGAAAGGCAGGGAAACTGAGTAAAGGAGAATGATGCCTTTTATAGTGATAAGCCGAGATAAGCCTCTTTAGGCCGATTAAGCCATAAGGAGCCAACAATGTGATTTGAGAACGAGAAAAGGGAATAATAAAACAATAAACAGTTAGGACGGATGGTACAGACAATAAGAATTACTGCTATTGTTGGAATTGGAGTTTTGGCTACCAATATAGCATACGCCCAGGGCGTGACATATAATCACGACCCAGCGAAGAAGAACCAGATAATGGTGATGGAAACTGGAGGAGGTTCACTGACTCCAGAACTATACTACTGGACATTTCACAAGAACTACAAAAAGTCGGCAGCAAGCAAGAATAAGCTGACCTATCGTACTAAGGCAGAACGAAACACTGTTACGTTACCTTGTGCGACTGCATAGTGCATCACGCACCAACACTTTGCTTACGGCAACACATGAAAGGACGTTGCATAAAGAAAGCATTGTGAGCGAGGCAAAGAGAAGATGGAATGAGGCAGTAAAAAAATAAATGCCTTTTATAGGGTAAGCCTTTCTGAGCCTTCTTAGGAGGGACTAAGCCATTAGAGATACGATAAAATAAAATACGACATGGATAATAATATTCAGATTTTCAACAATGAGGAGTTAGGTACGATACGCATTAAGGGAACACCTGATGCGCCATTGTTCTGTTTGGGCGATGTATGTAAGATGTTGGGGTTGCGTCAAGGTAATGTGAGAGAGCGACTTGAAAAGGGGGTCGTTTCAACCGAACCCCTTTTAACAAGCGGTGGTATTCAGATGGTTAACTTCGTTACAGAAGATGGACTGTATGATGTCATCCTTGACAGCAGAAAGCCGGAAGCAAAACGATTCCGCAAATGGGTGACCTCAGAAGTGTTGCCTACCATCCGCAAACATGGGGCATATATGACCAAAGACGCATTGGAGCGAGCCATCATAGAGCCCGACTTTTTGATACAGTTGGCAACGACGTTGAAAGAGGAAAAGGCGAAGCGATTGGAAGCGGAACAGCAATGCGAGGCACAGAAACAAATCATCGGAGAAATGGAGAAGAAAGTGAGTTATCTGGACTTGATACTCTCTTCCACCAGTACCATGACCATCACCCAAATAGCGCAGGACTATGGTATGTCAGGACAACGAATGAACAAATTACTGCACGGACTACGCATCCAATACAAGGTTGGTGAGCAATGGATATTGTATGCCGAATATAAGGACAAATGCTATGTGAGCAGCGAGACCATCCATTTTATGACCAACGAAGGAGTGCCATGTACCACACTTAACACCAAGTGGACACAGAAAGGACGGCTGTTTCTCTATGACATACTGAAGAAAGAGGGCATCTTGCCCAAAATGGAATGGGCGAAAAAGGCAGCGAGGGACAAAAACGCCCCAAACGAGACAAGAAATTGTAATGATTTAGAGTAAAACGCATATGGCAGACAACAGTAATATTTTATCCGACTTCGGCATCAATCTCCTTGAAGAAGATATAGATGACGTGATATTCCAGACCAACGAGTTCCTGTGTGATGCCACATTCACTGGTTCACAGGGGCCATTTTGGTGGTTACTGGTGGTTGCCGTTACCAATTCTCCAAAACACGATTTTAATCGCTGTAAATCAGCCACTTGCAGATTTTTGTTTCGTGACACAAAATCAGCGAGGGACAAAAACGGGACAAAACCACGGAAAAATAAAGTCAAGGACACTTCGCCCGAAATATCCCTTGTGGAATACCTCTGTTTTGTTTGCAAAGGTACAAATTTGTCCCTTGAAAAACGAGGGGAAATCCCTATTTCTCTCATTCACAACTCATTTTCCTACC